>Ga0310810_10002022_pt1 | contig 21568 bp, 15 predicted proteins | sample NCmetagenome_FD_207641 | JGI IMG/M metagenome (GOLD analysis project Ga0310810, IMG submission 207641) | Soil microbial communities from experimental microcosm in Duke University, North Carolina, United States - NC | ecosystem: Engineered > Artificial ecosystem > Soil microcosm > Unclassified ... | reverse complement strand
CTGCGCCGGCTCGCCTTGCCCGTTGGTGCCGGTGCCGCGAGCGCGGCGGCTGCCATGCCGGCGTTCCACGTCGAGCGCTGGGTGAACTCGGCACCACTCGCAGCCGACATGCTCCGCGGCAAGGTCGTTCTGGTCGATTTCTGGGAGTACACCTGCATCAACTGGATCCGGACCTCGCCCTACGTCAAGGCCTGGCACCGCGCGTACGCCGACCGCGGGCTGGTCGTCGTCGGCGTGCATGCGCCGGAGTTCGAGTTCGGCAAGCGCCCCGAGAACATCGATCGCGGAATTCGTGACCATGCGCTCACATATCCAATCGCGCTCGATAACAATTTTGCGACATGGCGGGCCTTCAACAACGACGCGTGGCCGGCGAAGTACCTCTTCGACCGCCACGGGGCACTGGTGAAGCGCTGGGTCGGTGAGGGTCGCTACAGCGAAATCGAAGGGGAGATCCGTCGCTTGTTGGTCGCAGCCACCCCGGGGGCCAAACTGCCGCCTATCAGTCCAGAGGCGACGGCGTTTGCGAAGATAGGTGAGCCATCGTACGCCGGCATCACGGGCGAAACCTACGTCGGGGTCGAGCGGCGTGAGCCGGGGGCATTCCGCCTCGAGGGTCACTGGCAGAGCTCGCGCCAGTACGTCGAGCTTCAGAGCGGCCCGGGCAAGATCGTCCTTCCCTTCGCTGCCGGCGAGGTCAACGTAGTGATGCAACCGGGAGCGTCCGGGAACGCCGCGGTCGCTGTGGTACTCGACGGGAAACCGGTCGCAGAGGAACGCGGCGCCGATGTCGGCCCTGACGGAATCGCGCGCTTCGATCGATCCGGGATGATTCGCCTGATCGCCCGCGCGCCGCGAGGAAATCGCGTTCTCACCCTTGTCGCGAACGATCCCGGGCTGCGAGCATATGTGTTCACCTTCGGTCCGTAATACCGTCGACATGGGTCACAAATCGTCATGGAGGCCCGGCGGTACAATCCGGGCGCCATGGAGCGACGGCCAGAATCGCCCGCCTCCGTCGAGTTTGGTCGCTTCAAGGTGGATCGCCATCGGCGCGAGCTCATCGCCGACGGCTACCCCGTTGAACTCGGCAGCCGTGCGTTCGACACGCTCATAGCTCTGATTGACGCGCGCGGGACGGTCCTCAGTAAGGACGAGCTCCTCAGCCATGTGTGGCCGGGACAGGTCGTCGAGGAAAACAACCTGCACGCCCAGATCTCGATCCTCCGCCGCGTATTCGGCGCCGACCGCGACCTCATCCGCACGGTGGCTGGCCGCGGCTACCAGTTCACGGGCACGGTGGCCGGCGTTTCGGCGACTCGGGTCTCGCATCGACTGACAAACCTGCCGGAGCCGGTGACCGGGCTGATCGGCCGCGAAGAAGCGCTCGGCGCCGTCGCCGATCTCGTGGCCGCGCACCGCCTCGTCACCCTCATCGGCGCAGGCGGCGTCGGCAAGACGAGTCTGGCACTGGAGGTCGGCCGTCGGGCCATCGCACGCTTTCCCGACGGCGTTTGGCTCGCGGAGCTCGGGTCGGCGTATGATCCCCAGCTCGTGGCCGCCATCGTCGCCACAGCGCTCGGGGTAACGCTCGGCAGTGCGTCCGTCACGAGCGAGCGTGTCGCCGCCGCCACCGCGGGCCGGCGCATCCTGCTGCTGCTCGACAATTGCGAGCACCTGATCGACGCCGCCGCGCGCATGGCCGAGGCGCTCGTGAGCAAGGGCGCGCAGCCCCGCATCCTGGCGACGAGCCGCGAGCCGCTGCGCGCTGCCGACGAGCACGTGTATCGCGTGCCGTCGCTCAGCGTCCCCGCCGAGGACAACATGGACGTGGACGACGTGCTGCAATACGGCGCCGTTCGACTGTTCAGCGCGCGGGCGCGTGCGCTGGAAGCCCGGTCGGTGGCTAACGCGCGTCACGTCGCGGCGGTTGCCGCCATCTGTCGCCGCCTCGACGGCATTCCGCTCGCGATCGAGCTCGCCGCGGCTCGCGTGCCCGCCTTCGGCGTCGACGGCATCGCGGCGCGACTCAACGATCGATTCCGGCTGCTCTCCAGCGGACAGCGGACGGCGCTGACGCGCCACCAGACCCTCCGGGCAACCCTCGACTGGAGCCACGAGCTTCTCTCGGAGACCGAGCGCGTGGTGCTTCGGCGGCTCGGTGTCTTCGCGGGATCGTTCTCGGTCGATGCCGCGAGCGCCGTCGCCGCCGATGTCGATTGTCCCGCGCCCGACGTCGTCGAGTGCGTGGCTCGCCTGGTGAGCCGGTCGCTCCTCGCGACGCATCTGACCGGCGCCGCCGTTCGCTACCGGCTTCTCGAGACCACGCGCGCCTACGCGAGCGAGCGCCTCGCCGACGCGGGCGAGCGCGAACGGTTCGCCCGTCGGCACGCTTCGTACTTCCGGGATGTGATTGAGCGCGCGGAGGCGGAGTGGAAGACGCGACCCACGGCCGACTGGCTTGCCTCGTATACGCCAGCGCTCGACGACGTGCGCACGGCTCTCGACTGGGCCTTCGCGCCGGGCGGCGACACGGGCATCGGCACGGCGCTTACCATCGTGGCGGTCCCGCTCTGGCTAGAGCTCGGGCTCTTGAACGAATTCCTGGCCCGGATCCAGCACGCCTGCACCATCTACGAGGCGGGCACGCGACGGGACCCGAGCCTCGAGCTGCGGCTGTATGCTGCTCTCGCGATTTCGCTCGTGAACACTCGGGGCCCTCGTCCCGAGACGGACGCGACGTGGACGAAGGTCCTCGGCATGGCCGAGGAGCTGGGCGACGAGGAGTATCAGTTGCGGGCGCTCTGGGGACTCTATGCATGTCGCAACGTCAGCGGCTCGGGCCGGATCGGTCTGGCTCTGGCGCGGCGCTTCGCGGCGATCGCCGCAACTCGACCGGATCCCGTTGACCGCGCGATCGCCGAACGCTTGATCGGCACGTCGCTCCACTATATCGGCGAGCAAAGCACCGCGCGCGCGCATATCGAGCGGATGCTGGAGCTCCATCCGCCGCGCACGAGTGTCCACCAATCACAGACACTGCGGTTCTTCTTCGATCAGCGGACGCTCGCGTACACCATCCTCACGCACGTCCTGTGGCTGCAAGGCGCGCCGGATCAGGCGCTCGTCAGCGCGCGGCAGGCCGTCGACGAAGCGCACGCCGCTGGTGACCACCCGTCTCTCTGCTTCGCGCTGTGCGAGGCGGCCTCTCGCATTGCGCTCTACACCGGCGACCTCCCCGCGCTCGAGACGTCCGTAACGATCTTGCTGGACGTCGCCAACAAGCACGCGAGCGCGCCGTGGCACGCCGCCGGCCGTTGTCTTCAAGGACTCCTGTTCGTCACGCGAGGCGATGCCGTTGCCAACTCGCGGATCGTGCAACCCGCGTTCGCCGAGCTGGGCGGCGCGCGATTCTTTTTCCACTACACCGGGTTTCTTGCGGCCCTCGCCGACGCGCTCCTGAACGCGGGGCGCCCGAGTGAGGCGCGGGCGGCGCTCGATGAGGCGTTCGCGCGCTGCAAAGCCACCGAGGAGCACTGGTCGATGCCCGAGTTGCTGCGTGTGCGAAGCGAACTTCTCGTCCGAGAGGGCGCGGCGAGAGAGGCCGAGGCCCAGCTCGAGCAGGCGCTTGCGCTGGCGCGGCAGCAGGACGTGCTCTCGTGGGAGCTTCGCTGCGCGATGAGCCTCGCGCGGCTGCAGCAGCGACAGCATCGCACCAGCCTGGCGCGCAGGACACTCGCGCCGGTCTACCGTCGCTTCACGGAAGGATTCCAGACCTCGGATCTTGTCGCCGCCGAAGAACTGCTCACAGCCCTGGCGTGAACGGCGCACGAATCGTCGCAGCTCTGGTGAGCCTCGGCTGGAGCTCGCTCGTCCTGGTCGGTCTCGCGCTCTCCGTCGTCTCAGTACCTCCCGTGTCCCTCTCTGGAGCGCCGCGACTCGCGCGGATCGCGCTGACGCTCTGGAACGTGGTGGCGCTCGCTCTCGCTCGCGTCACGCTGCTCGCGGGCATGAACCACAGGAGTATCGCGAAGGGGTGTGGCCACTGGCGGCGATTCTCGCCGCCGCCGTCCTCCTGGCAGGGTACGCCGCGTATCGCACGGTGGCCGCGCGCAGGATCCGCGAGGTCTGCATCTCGAACTGGTACATCCTCGGCGGCTTTTGCTAGGGGAACCGAAAGAGGCGACGAGCGTCCGTACAGCGCTCAGTAAGCGTCGTATTAGGCGGCCGGCGTCACGCGGCGGGCATGCCGTTGGCCTGGCGGATCTTGGCGATCTGCCCCGCGTGGTCGTTCCAGTGGTAGTCGAACATCGCGCCCACGAAGACCGGCAGCGCGATCTCGTCGGTCCCCATGAACTGCTTGAACAGGGGGATCTTCGCCTTTCGCCCGAGATCGGCGTCGGCGAGAGATTCGAGGTAGCCGAAGATCTCACGGCGCTGAGCCTCGAGCGCGTCGAGAAGCTGTGCCTTTGTCATCTTCTTCCGCTCGGGCGTGACGTAGGTCCCCCCAGTCTCGATCTCAATGAGTGGGGGGTTCGAGGTCGCGAAACTCTTCAGCTCGGCCACGGGCTTTCGGTCCGGATCCGACAGGAGATGGCAGAGCACCTCGCGGGTGGTCCATTCGCCGGGGCCGTCCGAGTTGTCCAGGTGCGGCTCCATGTCCTGGAGCTGTCTCGTGAGATTCGCCGCCGCCGCATCACTCTTTTTCTTCAGCTCACTGACGACCGCACTGGCCATTGCTCGATCCCCCCTGACTACCGCCTTGCCCACTCCTCGAGGTCCGCCATGTTGATGCGCTCCTGGAGCTTCGGGTTATCGAGCGCGACCGGCACTCGCAGCGCTCGCAACCCATGGACGCCCTGCAGCTCTTCGAGCTCGAGGCTCTCGACCGGGCCGGTCAGATAGCCGAGGGCCTGCAGGTAATCGATGTACCCCCGGTACTCCTTCGCCTCGGCGGGCTGATTGTAGATGATGGCCACGTTCCCCGGCTGCGTGACGCGCTCGGTCGTCCCCTGCACCACCGCCTTGTCGATCCGCTTCTTGATGATCTCGTACCGGATGTCGTACGCGCCGTCCACGTCGAATCGTTTCTCGTCGAAGCGGAACCGGATCGACAGGGGGGCATGCTGGGCGAGAATCAGGTGCGTGGTTTCGAGCGGAATCGGCAGGCGATCACGCAGCCGGTGGGCACGGACCGCGATCCCACACGTGACCATGAGCTGCCACAGGCGCAGATTCTTCAGGGACAGCGGATCGACGCGACCGTCCTCCAGGAGGGCGGCCCCGACGTACATCTGGTAGTCGACGCCATCGGTCTTCTGCTTCTCGAAGTAGTGCGGGAACATCCCCTGCGCCGTCTGTTCTTCGAGATCCAGGTAGGACGAGATGCTCTCCACGATGCGCGTGACACTCTCCTCGAACAGCCGGCGCCGCTGGTACACCGAGCCCAGCCGCGTGTCGAGACCGCTTCGGTACGCGCCCACTCGCTCGCGGACGCCGAGGCCGAACGTGGCGAGGTGATCCAGCAGACGCTCGACCTCGGTTTGCAAGAACGCGATGATCCCAACCTCGTCGCTCGAGCTGACCGAGCGCTCGATCTGGGCGGCCCGGCTGTCGATACGGTATGCGAGCTCGTCGAGGGCGGGCAAGGACCGCAGTTCGCGCGCGGCCTTCACGACGGCGCTCGCGAGGCTCAGCTGAGTCAGCAGATCGGCCTGGATGGCGTGCCCGCGCTGCGTGGACGCCCCGCGGATGTCCGCCAGGCCGTAGAGCGGGTACACGCCCTCGAAGACGATCGGTTCCACCTCGGTGACCGCGCTCGCGGTCCTCCGCTGCCGTTCGAAGCCGTTGAGCACCGCTTTTCGAAATCGCCATTCGACCGTCGGGTGGATCGCGGTGAACTGCTGATTGATGACTGTCTGGATCCGGCTGTTCAGCTCTTCGACGCTGCGCTGGACCGCCATCGAGAACAGCGGCAGTACCTCCTGCAGCCTGGGGAGATGAGTCGCGTTCAGATCTCCGGCGCGCGGCGACACCAGCTCCAGAGTGCCGATCACTTTGTCCTGGTAGTGAAGCGGGGCACACAGAAAATTCCGCACGCCGCTCTGGATCAGCTCCTCCTCAACCGGCGTCCGGTCCGGATAGGTCACCAGGTCGTCGATGATGAGGGGGCTATTCTGCAGGCATGCCCGCTCATAGACCGACCCGGTGAATTCGGCCGTCGTATGATGCGCGGAATCGCCGAAGATGCACGCTTGCTCGTGGGCCGAGGCGTCATTGAGGATCAGCACCCGATCGCCCTCCACTGCCGCCAGGCCGAGCCGCAGATCGGGCCGCCGGAAGAACGTCCGCAGCTTCGCTTGAAGCCCCTGGAAGTGCGACTGCGACACGATCGAGTCCTTGTCGATCAGGTCACGCTTGAGAGAGGACAGGACCTCCTGGTCGGTGACGTCCACCGCCTTCACGATCATGAAGCCGCGCAGCACAAAGCGCTCCGGCGGCAGAAGCTCGCGGAGATAGTCGCCGTCGACGAGGCCGGTCTGCAGACGCTGGCGCGTTGCGTCCGTCAGCGGCGGCTTGGGACCGCTGACTTTGACCTGCACGAAGCGCCAGTCGAATTGCAGCCGGAAGTGCTGATCCAGCCCGGTGGCCGAATCGATGGCCGTGAAGATGACGGGAACGTCAGCCCCCAGATCGATGCCGTAGACGCGCTCGAGGATCAGCTCATAGGCGAGCAAGAGCCGCGCGGCCGCCAGCGTTCCGGCGCTTTGCGCCTGCAGAAAGCTGGCCCGGCCCTGGAGGGATCCGTCCGCGCTCATGAGCGCGCGCCGGAAGGACGGCGTCGCGTAGAACGCCCGGAGCTGGAATGGGAACAGGGCCGCACCGTACTCCTGCTCCCAGAAGGCCGGCGGAAACATCGCGGTCATCATCAGATCAACGAACGCGCGGTGCTTGTCGATGACCGACAGGTCCTCGATCAACCCGGCCAGCTCCGGCGCCTCACGCGCCTTTTCGCGAACGATACCCGGCATGGGTCCTCGGCCGAACTCGTGGTAGGCCGAGGTCTGCGTCCAGAAGGAGATCAGTGGCGCGAGGCTGAGCTCGCACCTGAACGGAAACGCCGCCGCATCCATGGCGGTCGTCACGGGAGCGATCGTCGAACCCCTGCCCGCCGTCGTCACGGACGAATTTTACCAACCTCGTCCATCGGTCACGACGATCTCATCGACGACGGACCATCGTGTCCGCTCGAGGTCCAAGCAGTTCGCATTGTCTTCTGTCGCTCGCCGTCCCTCGTTCGACGACCAGGCCTTTTCCATCGCTTCGCGATCATCGAACCAGAATTCCACGACCACATCCCAGGGTGGATGTCGTCGTTCATCGGGCTCCACGAACTTCTGGACGTAGCGAGCGCAAGGCGCGCGCTCCTCGCGTCCCGCGCTGGACGACGATCGAACAGATTATCGACAAAGCGAAGGATCCACGGGAGAACGCGATGCTCGTGCTGTTGGCGTACGGCGGCCTTCGACGGTCGGAGGTCGTGGGCTTGAATGTTGGTGACTTCCCGAAAAGTCGCTCTGCAGATCGTGGACGACTACGTGAAGCACGAGCGAGCCGACGCGGGCGAAAACGATCCGCTGTTCGTCGTGCGATATCGCACAAAAGGCGGCGGATGGTGTGAACGCCGGATGGCGGATCACCGCATCTGGAAGCTCGTAAAGGGGATCGGCAAGCGACTTGGTGTGCGACAGCTACGCCCTCACGCATTTCGCCACGGTTGCGGTACTGAGTTGCTGAGGCGGACGCGTGGAAATCTGCGAGCGGTGCAGGCGCATCTGCGGCACACGGATATCCAGACGACCACGCGGTACACGCGACTGACGCAGACCGAGCTGCAGGAAGTTGTGGGCGTGTTCGACGGGGACTAAAACGATGGGGTCTTAATCCCGACACGGCGGGATTGAAATTCGCGAGGGAAAATCATCAAGGAATTAACTTGGTGGCCCCAACGGGATTCGAACCCGTGTTTGAATCGCGCCGCGCTTTCGCCAGCGCTGTCGGCGGCGTGGGGGAGTGTTTAGTACAGCGGAAAACGGCCAGCGATCAAACGCGCGGTCTCTCCGATGGATCGGACGTGTTGCTCGACCTGCTCGACCCCCGGCCCGGGTTAGAGCAGGCCGAGCTGAAGTTTGGCGGCGTCGGACATCTTGCAGCTGTCCCAGGGTGGATCGAAGACGATCTCGACCCGGGCGTCGGTGACGCCAGGCACTGCCCGCACCTTCTGCTCCACGTCGGCTGGCAGTTCCTGGGCGGCTGGACAGTTGGGCGAGGTGAGCGTCATGCGGACGTGAACGGCACCCTCGGGGGCAACGGTCACGCCGTAGATCAGACCGAGCTCGTAAATGTCGACGGGGATCTCGGGGTCGTAGCACTTGCGTAGCGCCGCGACGACCTCGCGCTCTATCGTGGCCTGGTCGGCCATACGTGCCTCCTGTTGCCTATTCGGTCGAGACCGGCTTGGCGGCCCCGTGGAGGGCGGCCTGGAGAGCGTGCCACGCGAGCGTGACGCACTTGATGCGGCTCGGGAACTCGCGGACGCCGGCGAAGACGGCGAGCTTGCCGATCTCGGCGGCGGCGCCGTTCGTGCCAGTCAGCATTGCGTGGACGCGGTGGAAGAGGGCGTCCACCTCCGTTTCCGGCTTGCCGATGACGCTCGTGGTCATCATGGACGCCGCCGCCTTGGAGATGGCGCAGCCCGCCCCCTGGAAGGCGACGTCCTTGACAACGCCGTCCTCCACCGTGGCCTCGACGGTGATGCGGTCGCCGCAGAGGGGGTTGTAGCCCTCGGCGGTCCGGTTAGCGTCGGCGATCTTGCGGAAGTTCCGCGGCTTCCGGTTGTGGTCGAGAATCACCTGCTGGTAGAGGTCGCGGAGATCGGACATCAGGCGAAGATCTCCCGGGCGCCCTCGACCGTCGCCGCCAGCGTCTCGAGCTCAGCGCGCGTGTTATAGAAGGCCATCGACGCGCGGGCCGTCGCCGGCACGCCGAATCGCTGCATCACCGGCATGGCGCAGTGGTGCCCGGCGCGGACAGCCACGCCTTGCTGGTCGAGGATCGTGCCGAGATCGTGGGCGTGCACGCCGTCGAGGACGAACGACAGTACGGCCGCCTTGTGGCGGGCGGTGCCGATGAGCCGCACGCCGGGGATCGCCGACAGCAGCTCGGTCCCGTAGGCGAGGAGCTCATGCTCATAGTCTGCGATCTGTTCGAGGCCGAGACCCGCGATGTACTCGAGGCCGGTGGCCAGTCCGATGGCCCCGGCAATGTGCGGCGTTCCCGCCTCGAACTTGTACGGCAGCTCGTTGTAGGTCGTCTTCTCGAAGGTGACGGACTTGATCATGTCGCCGCCACCCTGGAAGGGCGGCATCCGCTCGAGCCACTGCTCCTTGCCGTAGAGCACGCCGATGCCCGTCGGCCCGTACGCCTTGTGACCGGAGAAAACGTAGAAGTCGCAGTCGAGGTCGCGAACGTCGACCGACTGATGAGGCACCGCCTGGGCACCGTCGACGAGGACGGGAATGTCGTGCCGATGGGCAAGACCGATGATTTCCTTGATCGGCGTCACCGTGCCGAGCGCGTTCGACACCTGAGTCATGGCCACCAACTTCGTGCGTGGCCCGAGGAGGCCCGCGTACTCCTCTATGAGGAGGTCGCCCCGATCGTCAATGGGAACCACGCGCAGCCGGGCGCCCTTCTCTTCGCAAAGCATTTGCCACGGCACGATGTTGGCGTGGTGCTCGATAGCCGAGATGACGATCTCGTCCCCCGCGCCCACGAACTGGCGCCCGTAGCTCGCCATGACCAGATTGATGCCTTCCGTCGCCTGGCGGACGAAGACGATCTCGCGCGGTGAGGCAGCGTTGAGGTGGCGCTGGATGCGGGCGCGCGCGCCCTCGTAGGCCTCGGTGGCCCGCTCGCTCAGGAGGTGCACGCCCCGGTGGACGTTCGAGTTGTCGAACGTGTAGTAGGCGACTAAGGCATCGATGACCGCCTGGGGCTTCTGGCTCGTCGCTGCGTTGTCGAGGTAGACGAGAGGCTTGCCGTGCACCTGCTGGTGCAGAGCCGGGAAGTCCTTGCGGATCCGCTCGACGTCCCAGACCCCGTTCGGCGCGCTGGGAGTCGCGAATGCATTTCGGGTCATACGATCTCCTTCGCGATCGGGTCGCTCCCGAGCCGTGCCATCAAGAGACGGTCGAGGTAAGCCTGGAGCGGCTCGACCGCCACGCGCTCGAGCACCTCGTGCGCGAACCCATACGTCAGGAGCGCACGCGCCGTCTCCTCTCCAAGCCCGCGGCTCTTCAGATAGAACAGCGCTTCCGGCGCCAGCTGCCCCTCGGCGGCCCCGTGGGTGCACTTCACATCGTCGGCGAAGATCTCGAGCTGCGGCTTGCTGTCCACCTCGACACCGTCGGAGAGGAGCAGGTGCTTGTTCGTCTGGGTGGCGTCCGTTTTCTGCGCGCCGGGGCGGACGATCACCCGCCCGTTGAAGACCGCGCGGGCGTTCCCGTCGAGCACGCCCTTGAAGAGCTGCCGGCTCGTGCAGCGGGGCACTGCATGGTCAACGGTGACGTGGTGGTCGACATGCTGTCGGCCGCCCACAACATATAGGCCGTTGATGGCGCCGCGCCCACCCTCGCCAGCGAACTCGAGTGTCAGCGTGGTCCGCGCGAGCCGGCCCCCGAAAGTCACTCCGCACGTGTCGAACACGCTGTCGCGCCCGAGCACGGCGTGAACCGTCGCCACGTGGAAGGCTTCCGCGCCCTGCTCCTGGAGCACGTAGTGGTCCACGGCCGCGCCGGGACCCGCGACGATCTCCGTGACGGCGTTGGTGAAGTACGCCTCGTCGGTGATGCCCACGTATCGCTCGACCACGGTGAGCCGACTGTGGAGGCCCGCGACGATGAGGGTGCGCGGCTGGGCCACGACGCCTGGTGTCGTCGCCAGGAACACGAGCTCAAGGGGCGTCTCACTGCGCACTTCGGGTGGCAGGCAGACGAAGCCGCCGTCGTCGACGAAGGCCGTGTTGAGCGCGGCGAAAACGTTTTTATCCCAACGGACGTGACGGCCAAGATGGCGCTCGATCATGTCGCCGTCGGTGATCATCGCCTCGGCCAAACTCGCCACCTGAACACCGCCGGGGAGTTGGCGTGCCGTCGAGAGCTTTGGCGAGTAGCGGCCGTCGACGAAGACCAGGCGCGGCCACTCGACACCGGGCAGCGCCAGGCGCTCGAGCGCCTCGTCGGGCACGCCGGCCTGCGACGGCGCGGCTGGTCGGAACGGCGTGGCCGCGAGCGACGCGAGATTCGTGTAGCGCCAGTCCTCGTCCCGGGTCGTCGGAAACCCGGACTCCGCGAAGCGGTCGATGGCCCGGCGCCGGAGCGGCGCGAGCCACGATGGGCTCCGGAACGCGCCGCCGCGCTCGAGGGTCTGGAACTCAGCGAGGTAGCGGTCCTTGGCGGTTGCGACAGTGGTGGTCATCGCGCCACGCTACTGCCCGCCGGCTCGGCGGCGGCGACTTCTTCCCGGATCCAGTCATAGCCCTTCCCCTCGAGCTCGAGGGCCAGCTCCTTGCCGCCGGACTTCACGATATGGCCGTCGAAGAGCACGTGGACGTGGTCCGGCTCGACGTACTGGAGGAGCCGCTGGTAGTGTGTCACCAGGATCATCGCGTTGTCGGGTCGGCGGAGACGGTTCACGCCCTGCGCGACGGTCTTGAGCGCGTCGATATCGAGGCCCGAGTCCGTCTCGTCGAGGATGGCGAGCGTCGGCTCGAGCACGGCCATCTGAAGGATCTCATTCCGTTTCTTCTCGCCGCCGGAGAAACCCTCGTTGACGGGCCGATTGACGAAGCTCCGATCCATCTCGACGATTCGCAGCTTCTCGTCCAAGAGCTGCAGGAACTCCATGGCGTCGAGCTCCTCCTGCCCCTGCCGGCTGCGTCGCTCGTTGATCGCAGCCTTGAGGAAGTAGGCGTTGCTCACGCCCGGGATCTCCACCGGGTACTGGAAGGCCAGGAACAGCCCCGCGCGCGCCCGCTCCTCAGCGGGCATCGCGAGCAAGTCTTGCCCGAGATACGTGACCGCACCCGACGTCACGATGTAGCCCGGATGGCCCGCCAGCACCTGGGCCAGCGTGCTCTTGCCGGACCCGTTCGGACCCATGATCGCGTGCACCTCGCCCGCCTTTACCTCCAGGCTGATGCGCTTGAGGATGTCCGGCTTGTCCACGACGCCCGCGCTCAGGTTGCGGATCGACAGCATCAGCCGATACTCCCTTCCAGGCTCACACCGAGCAGCTTCGTCGCCTCCACCGCGAACTCCATCGGGAGGTTCTTGAAGACCTCCTTGCAGAAGCCGTTGATGATCATCGACACGGCGTTGTCGCCGGAGATCCCACGCTGCTTGCAGTAGAAGAGCTGTTCGTCGCTGATCTTGGATGTCGAGGCCTCGTGCTCGGCAATGGACGAGGCATTGCCGACCTCGATGTAGGGGAACGTGTGGGCGCCGCACCGGTCACCCAGGAGCAGCGAGTCGCACTGGGTGTAGTTCCGCGCGTTCACGGCACGGGGCAGGATCTTCACGAGCCCCCGGTAGGTATTGTTGCCGCGGCCGGCTGAAATGCCCTTGGAGATGATCGTGCTCCGGGTGTTCTTGCCGATGTGGATCATCTTGGTTCCGGTGTCGGCCTGCTGGCGGTTGGCAGTCAGCGCCACCGAGTAGAACTCGCCGACGGAGTCGTCGCCCTGGAGAATCACGCTCGGATACTTCCAGGTGATGGCCGAGCCCGTCTCCACCTGGGTCCAGGAGATCTTCGACCGCCGCCCCGCGCACTTGCCCCGCTTGGTGACGAAATTGAAGATGCCTCCCCGGCCCTCGGCGTCGCCCGCGTACCAGTTCTGAACCGTCGAGTACTTGATCTGGGCGTTGTCGAGCGCGACCAGCTCGACCACGGCGGCGTGAAGCTGATTCTCGTCGCGCATGGGGGCGGTACAGCCCTCGAGGTAGCTGACGTAGCTTTCCTCCTCGGCGACGATCAATGTCCGCTCGAACTGGCCGGAGCTCGCTGCGTTGATCCGGAAGTACGTGGAGAGTTCCATCGGGCAACGAACGCCTCTGGGGATGTAGCAGAACGACCCATCGCTGAAGACGGCGGAGTTCAGCGCCGCGTAGAAGTTGTCCGTGTAGGGCACCACTGAGCCGAGATACTTCTGCACGAGCTCGGGATGGTTCTGTACCGCCTCCGAGAACGAGCAGAAGATGATGCCGAGCTCGGCCAGTTTCTCCTTGAACGTCGTGGCCACGGAGACACTGTCGAACACCGCGTCGACGGCCACCCCGGCCAGGCGCTTGCGTTCGGACAGGGGGATCCCGAGCTTCTCGAAGGTCTCGAGGAGCTTGGGGTCCACCTCGTCCAGGCTGACCGGACCGTCGCCGGTCCGCTTCGGGGCCGAGTAGTAGACGATCTGCTGGTAATCGATGGCCGGATAGGTGACGTTGGCCCACTTCGGCTCTCCGGCCGAGCGTTCCATCTTCAGCCAGTGGCGGTACGCGCGTAGACGCCACTCCAGCATGAACTCCGGCTCCTTCTTCTTGGCGGAGATCGCGCGGACGACCTCCTCAGTCAGGCCCGGCGGCAACGCATCGGCGTCGATGTCGCTGACGAAGCCCCACTTGTATTCGCGATTGGCCAGGGCTTCGAGTGTCTTCGCCGTCGTGCTCATGCGTGTTCTCTTTCCCTCGTGATGGTGACCCGCTCCGCCCTAAGCGGAGAACGACGAGCCACAACCGCAGCTCGACTTGGCGTTCGGGTTGACGAATGTGAACCCGCCCGTGAGCCCCTGCTGCACGTAGTCGAGCATCGTCTCGTTGAGGTAGAGGTAGCTCTTCTTGTCGCAGACCACTCGCACTCCATCGATCTGGAATTCCCGGTCCTCGGGACCGAGCTCGTTATCGAACTCGAGCGCGTACGACATCCCTGAACAGCCGCCGCCCTTCACTCCCATTCGCAGGAAGACGTCGTCGCCGAGGCTCTGGGCCTGCTTCAGTTCCTTCACCTGCTTCACCGCCGCGTCCGATACCTTCAGCGCCATGAGTCTGTGTCCTCCCCTATTGCTATCGCTGCGCCGCCAGCGCGGCCGGCACGTCGTCGCCCGCGAGTTCGGCCAGCGTCATCGTGTCCAGCAGGTCGGTGATCGCCGCCTGGAGCCTCTGCGCAGGATTTCGGAGCGTGCAGCGCGCCGCCTGCTCACAGTCGCCGTGGTGCGCCATGCAGCTCACGATCGCCAGCGGCCCCTCGAGCACCCGGATTACCTGGCCCACCGTCATCGCCGATGGCGGCAGAGCTAACCGGTAGCCCCCGCGCGGCCCATTCTGGGCCACCATGAGGCCGCCCTTCGCGAGCCGCTGGAGGACCTTGGCGAGTAGCTCGACCGGGATCGCGAACGCGTCGGCGATCCGCTTGACGCCGACCGGGGCATCGCCCTGGTGCTCGGCGACGTACTGCATTGCCATGAGCCCGTAGTCGACCTGCTTCGTGAAGCGCAGCATCTCCGTCCTTCCCGTCTACCGACTACCTTCAGGCTATACCCGATCGATCTCCGATCAAAATAGTCGGCGATGATTTTTATCGCCATTCTCGAGATAAATAAAACAGCTATTTATAATGGTGTCTAACCCGTTCCGGTGGTTACCGAGGGGCGCTATCCGAACCGTAGGGCCACAGGGGGGCTGGGAGCCAAGCCGTGCGAGCGCCTCCTGTGCCTCTACTTATATTTTTATATTTGTCCGATCCGCTCACGCCGCCTGCCGGTATTCCTAACAGAGGCCATCGCCCGCGCTGGCCCTCCACCACCGCACCCGGCCGTGGCTGGGCCGTTCCAGCTCCCGATGCCATCAAGCCGTTCGCGGCACCCAACGTGCGCGCCGCCCCTATGATCACCATGTGGCGCGATCAACTCATTGCCGAATCCCTGATGGTTCCGCTCGCTGTCGATAGTGCGCCACAAACTCATCGATGACGTGGCGTCGAGCCAGCTACGTGCACGCTCCGCGTGCACAGATCCAGCATGAAGAGAGCGGACGCTCACGGGTCCCACCGGCCCGGTTGCGCTCGTGCTGCCTCGCGCCACCCTCTTCAGCAGCGCCGGCACGAAAGAATGGACGTCGACGATCGTCCGTCGCTATCAACGGCGAATGCCGGAGGTCAATGAAGCGGTCGCGACGTCTTGGCAGGCGGCAACACTCGCCGGATTCGGCAGCGCGCTCCAACCGCTGCTCAAGGCCGCGCCTCTCTCCAAGAGTGCGGTGGCGCGCGTGGTGGCCACACTGAAGTCAGATGAAGCGCTCACTGATGAGGCAGCTGGCCATAGTCAGCGCCGCGGTTCTCGCCCAATAACGTCCGGCTCGTCAGGGCAGAGGAGGCCCCGGGTCGAGTCCTCAAGTGCCCGGCAGCAAACGTCCCGCCGGGAGTCCGTCCAGGATGACTTCGCAGGGAGGAGACACCATGGCAGACGCAACCGACAGAGTCCGCGAGATGATCAATGCTTGAATGCCTACGATCCCGAAGGTGGTGCCACATTCGTATCCATTACCACGACACCATTCATTAGGAGGTTATAGATGAAGCGAGAAAATCAGGTCAGGCTGGCTGTTGTCGGTGCGGCGGTACTTGCGGCGACGGTGACTGCCTGCGCCAACGTCGGCACGACACCGACGGCGGACAGTCAATGGCGCTCTTTTCGGGCATCCGACGGCGCTGAGATCCATTATCGCTATTGGGCGGGTCCCGCGTCGCCGCGCGCCGTGGTGCAAATCGTGCACGGCGCCGCCGAGCACAGTGGGCGCTATGATCGCTTCGCGAAAACGCTCGTCAGCGAAGGTTACGCCGTCTATGCGACCGACCATCGCGGCCACGGCCGCACGCGTGTGCGCTCGGGACAGCTCGGCGACGGCGGGCCGGATGCGTGGAATCACTTCATCGAGGACGAGCAGCAGCTGAGTCAACTGATTCGTCGAGCGAACCCGGGCGCGAAGCTCGTGCTGTTCGGTCACAGCCTTGGATCGTTCATTGCGCAGGATTACATTACGCGCCGCCCGGAGTTGATCGATGCGGTCGTAATGAGCGGCACGGCGTACGGTCCGCCGCCGCCGCAGGAGCTAATCGCTGCGCTCGAGGGCGCGACGAAGGCGGCGCCGCTCGGTCCGTCCGAGTTCTGGGCCAGTCTGTTCAAGGATTTCAACAAGCCGTTCACCGGCCAACCCGGGTTCGAATGGCTGAGCCGCGATGCGGCGGAAGTACAAAAGTATCAGCAGGACCCGCAAGCCGGCTTCCCGTTCAGCAACGAGCTGGTGCGCGATATCTTTCAGGGCTTCACGGTGCTGCGTGACCCAGCCCGCGAGGCGCGCATTCCGAAGACGCTGCCCGTTCTCGTGATTCAAGGGTCGCTCGACCCCGTGGGCGGAAACCTCAAACGCACGCAGGCGCTGCTCGACCGTTATGAGGCGCTGGGTTTGACGCGAGTCAGCCACAAGTTCTACGACGGGGCGCGCCACGAAGTGCTGAACGAAACGAACCGCGACGAAGTAACGCGCGACGTGTTGAGCTGGTTGAAGGCAGTGGTCTGACGCAGGCTAGCCATCGCGCCGGCCGACGCGGCGTCGTTCCTGGTGGAGGTGCCCGACCTCGGACCGCTCTTTGTCGCCGACATCCGGCAGATGTGGGAGGACTGGGCGCGCGACGCCTTTTCGTGGCGGACCGTTATCCGCGCCGATCCCGCCGTCGCTGCTGCTCCGAGCGGATCAAGTTATAGAGTGACCGGAAGCTAACGCCGCTCAATTTCCACACCAATCGGGACACGACCAATCTCGGTGGGACCATGGAGTGGGCATGAGTTACTTGGGTCCTATCCGAAATTCCGCCCATGACCATTCGAGCCCGATTGAGCCGTTCACCGTGAACGTTTCCTCGTCCACGTAATAAGCGCCTCCGGTCGGCCACACGGAGGCGCCGCCACCTAGAAGCCCACGGCCGCTGCGCTTATGTCCTCGAATGTCGACGGCGCGATAAGTTTGCCCCAGGACGCACTCCACCTTACCGTCATGTCGGAGCTTTGTGATCGTTGGTTCCATGAAGTCACTCAAGAACCCGCCGTAGCGGGGCACCACGACGAAGGTCTTCCCTTCGACATGGCCCAACGCGCGGAGCCCGTTCCTGAACGCTTCGAGGTTTGGCGCGGCGACTGCTGGGATGACCGAGAAAAGCATGCCGATCTTCGGTGCCGGCTGCGCCTCCACGCCAAGCGGCGCGGCGAACATCGCTCCCATGCCAGTCACGAACGCGCGGCGCTTCATTCAATAACTTGGTCGGCGCGCAGCAGCAGCGACGGCGGGATCGTGAGGCCGAGGGCCTTGGCGGTGCGGAGACTGATGACCAAGTCGAACGTGGTCGGCTGCTGGATGGGCAGCTCAGCGGGCCTCGCGCCTTTGAGAATCTTGTCGACGAGGATCGCGGCGCGCTTGTGCAGATCGGCGAAGTTCGCGGCGTAGGACATCAAGCCGCCGGCCTCCACATACTGGCTATCTGGGTACATCCCAGGCAGCCGGTGCTCTGCTGCGAGCTTCACGATCCGGGTGCGACGAACGTTCGTAACAGCGTGCGGTAGCACGATGAGGCCCTGAGCACGGCCCCTGATCAGGCTCGCGAAGGCGTGTTCGACGTCGTCGGGCTCGACTATTTCGTAGCGCTGGGGAGCCACCTTCAACACGTTGGCCGCGCTTTCGATGTGTCTCCACTGGGCGGCGGCGGCCGGAGTCTGTGCCGCCATGAGAACGGCGACGCGAGAGACCTTGGGCACCGCCTCACGGAGCAGTTCGACCCATTTCCTGCTCAATTCCTCGGAGAGGCCGGAGAACCCGGTGATGTTTCCGCCCGGCTTCGCGAGGCTCTCGACGAAACCGCTCCCAACCGGATCCCCCATGTTTGCCACGACGATGGGTATGGTTCGCGTCGCCCGCTGGAGAGCCGCGACTGCGGGGTTGTTATAGGTCACGATGGCGTCAAGCCGCAGCTGGGTCAGTTCCGTCGCGAGAGCTCGGAACCGGTCGGATTTGCCCTCCGCCCAGCGGTAATCAATGAAAATGTTCTGGCCCTCGACATAGCCAAGCTCGCGGAGGCCTAACCGGAAGGATTCGAGCAGACGAGCCCCCTCTGACGGCGAGACGGGCCCCAGATAACCTATCCGCGGGATCTTCTCCGCCTGCTCTGCCTCAGCAGCGAGCGGCGTGGCGAGCACGGCTCCCAGGCCAGTGATGAAGGCGCGGCGGTTCATCGTTGCATGCGGCCCGCGGCGATCACTGGCTTGACTTGTCGAGAATCGATCGAACCGTCTCCAGCAGCTCCCGCACGCTAATCGGCTTGCCCTGGAAACCGTCGAAGCCGGCCGCCATCACCTTCTGCCGCTCCTGAGCCATGACCGACGCCGTGACCGCCACGACGGGATCGCCCGCGTCGTGGGATCTGCTCGGAGCTCGCGAAACGCCTCGACGCCACTGATTCCCGGCAACTGAATATCCATCAAGACCAGCGCGGGCTGTTGCTCGCGCGCCATCTGTACACTCTCTTCGCCCGTCCCGACCTCTATCGTCCGGTAGCCCCTGACCTGTAGGGCGTCGCGCACCAGCTTCAGGTTCTTCGGGTTGTCCTCGACGATCAGAATCAGCTCATTCGCCACGGCGCACCGGGATTGTGAACGTGAACGTCGAGCCCACGCCAACCTCGCTCTTGACCCATATCTTGCCCCCATGCAGCTCAATGAACTTCCGCGACAATGCGAGACCAAGCCCTGTGCCCTCGATCTTCTTGTCCGCCGGCCCGACTTGACGGAACTCCTCGAACACCGCCTCCTGATCCTCCGGCGCGATGCCGACGCCGGTATCGCTGACCGACACTTCGATAGACCCGTCGACCGGCTTCGCCCCGATGTTGATCCGTCCGCCCTCCGGCGTGAATTTGATCGCGTTCGAGAGGAGGTTGAGCAGGACCTGTCGAAGCTTCCGCTCATCGGCTTGGATCTGTCCGAGCCGCTCGTCGACCGCCGTGTGCAGCGCGATGCTCCGCCGCGCGGCGCGCTCGCGGATCAGAGTCAGCGCATTGTCGATGGTTATGGGTAGGTCGAAGTTCGACAGCTCCAGCTCCATCTTGCCCGCTTCGATCTTTGACAGATCGAGGATGTCGTTGATGAGGGACAGCAGGTGTTGCCCCGACGCGTGGATGTCCTTGAGGTACTCTTCCTGCTTCTCGTTCAGCTCGCCGAACATTCGTTCGCTCAACACTTCAGAGAAGCCGATGATTGCGTTCAGGGGGGTGCGCAGCTCGTGCGACATGTTGGCGAGGAACTCCGACTTGTGCTGGCTCGCTGCCTCCAGCTGACGACTCTTCTGTTCAATCTCGCGGAAAAGTCTCGCGTTCTGAATGGCGAGCGCGGACTGGGTGGCGAACGTCCGAAGCAACTCGATCGTCGCGGCCGGAAACTCGCCGGGGCTGTTGCGCGTCACACCGAGACAGCCGATTAGGTGGTCCTCGCGGACCATCGGCACGGCGAGGATCGCCCGGATCCCGGAGTGAATGAGGACTTCACGCAGCCGCCCCTCGTAGGCGCCCGGGATGGCGATGTCGGCTACTTGGACCGGTTCGAGCGTCGTGGCGGTGCGTCCGAGCACTCCCTCGCCCTTCCGAATCCGCGTCGCGCGCCGCGCTTCCGCGAGCACCTCGCTGGTCTGGGTCATCGCACGCTGGACAAACTCCTCGGCACCCTCGTCGTACTCGAACACCACGCCACCGTCGAGGCCCGACAGCTGCACGGCACGTGACACGATCGTGCTCAGCACCGTCTCGAGATCGAGTGTCGAGCTGACCGCGCGGCCGACTTCACCCAAGGCTGTGAGTTGCCCGACCGAGCGCGTCAGATCATCGGTCCGTGCCCTGAGCTCACTGAGAAGCCTGGTGTTCTCGATCGCAATCACAGCCTGGTCGGCGAAGGTCGTCACCAGCTCAATCTGCTTGTCGGTGAATGGGCGTACTTCCTCGCGCCAAATGAAGAACGCGCCGATGGGCTCACCCCCGCGAAGCATCGGGACACCGAGCACCGTTCGAAAGTGCGCAATGCGTTGCGCCTCCGCCCACTGATATTCCGGGTCAAGAAGGATGTCGGGAAAATGCATCGTGCGCCGCTCGAGCGCCACCCGCCCCACGACGGTGCTTCTATCGACGCGGACCGGAATTCGGCGGATGTACTCCCGATGCTCGGGCGTCGTGCCGGAGTCGGCGACCCCGCGGTACACGTCGCCGTCTCGCTTGAAGATAAACCCCTTGTCGGCCCCGCAGAGCCGGGTCGCGCTCTCGATGAGCGTGTTGAGGACCGGCTGGAGATCGAACGTCGAACGGCTGATAACCTTGAGGACATCGGCAGTGGCAGTTTGCTGCTCCAGGGTCTCTGTCACTTCCGCGTGCGCGGCCGTCAACGCGTGATTCTTCTCCTGCAGCTCGGTGAACAACCGCACGTTCTCGATGGCGATCACCGCTTGGTCTGCGAAGGTCTGGAGGAGCGCGATCTCGTCATCGGCGAACCCGCCCGGCTCCCGCCGCACCACTGCGATCGTTCCGATTGCAATGTCGTGGTGAAGCAACGGCACGACAACCATGCTCTGGTAGCCAGCGGCCTGCGCAATGGCATGCGCCACGTCTCCACCCTCCGGGCCGCTCTGGGCCTGCCGGATGTTGACCGCTGCACGACGGCGAACGGCGTCGGCGTGAGAGCCCTCCTCTCGGAGTGATCGAGGAAAGGCCGCCCTCAGCGTGGCCTCGGAACCCGGATCGCTACCCTTGAATGCAGAAAGCTGGAGCTCGTCGCCGGAGACACGGGTGAGCGCCCCGGAGTAGGCCCCCATGAGTCCCATCGCGCTGGACAGGATCGCGTCGAACACTGGCTGGGCGTCCGTTGGTGAGCTCGAAATGACCTTTAGGATTTCACTCGTCGCGGTCTGTTGCTCCAGCGCCGTGGTGAGCGCCTGGTTCTTGTCTTGTAGTTCCGTAAACAAGCGCACGTTCTCGATGGCGATGACCGCCTGGTCGGCAAAGGTCTTCAGTAGGTCAACCTGGTCGTCGGTGAATGGGTTGACGACCCGTCGGGCGACGGAGATCGATCCAACTGGCCGGCCGTCTCGAAGCATCGGCACGGCGAGGACGGTACGGAACACACGGAGCGAGTCGACGATGTCCGGGTCCTCGTCGTGATCCGCGACCTGCACTACCGCCGCCGACAGGATGCACCGTGCCGTCGCGCTCGCGCGGCTTGGTCGTTGCGGGAAGGCTTGGCGGACGGCTTCGATCTCTTCAGCCGTACGGCCGAACTGGGCGGCGAAGTGGATCAGGTCGCCATCAAACCGGTGAACTCCCGAAAAGTCCGCTCGGCACAGCATTGCCGCCGACTTCGCGATAGCATCAAACGTCGGCT
>Ga0310810_10002021_pt1 | contig 21569 bp, 18 predicted proteins | sample NCmetagenome_FD_207641 | JGI IMG/M metagenome (GOLD analysis project Ga0310810, IMG submission 207641) | Soil microbial communities from experimental microcosm in Duke University, North Carolina, United States - NC | ecosystem: Engineered > Artificial ecosystem > Soil microcosm > Unclassified ... | reverse complement strand
TCTGCTCGAAGGCGGCGGTCTCACGTTGATGGCTCTATTTGCGCCGGAGCAATTTGCCGCCACGTGGGCCGTGGCTCCGGTCGGCTCGATCGATGCGCTCGGTGTCAGAGCCGCGCTGATCGGCGGTCTGCCCGGCGTGCTGACTTGGGTGCTGCTCGGCGCGATGGCGTGGATCTACTCGGGCGCGCCGGCGCGCGGACGCGCGTTGATCGTCGTCATAACCGCGTGGGAGTTGCTCGTCTGGATACCGGTCGACGTCGTGTCCACACTGCAGGTGTTCGACACCGGACGAGTTGTCCTGAGCACGATCCACGCCGTCATCGGTATCACGGGCATCGTGATACTGCGGCGTGGCGGCGCTTGGGCGCCCGCGCCGACATAGCGCAACCGCGACGCCAATTTAGTACGCGCCTTCGGCGGGTTGGATGCGAGCGACGAGGGTGTGCGGAATCCGCTACTCGCGCACAGCGCGATCGCAGGTCCAGAACAAACGGTGCCATCGGCGGTCGCGGAATTTGCGGCACGTGAAGCGCAACCGCACTCCGTCGATTTCGCGCACGACCTCGACCTGATCCGGTGACGCTTTCGTGCACGCGCCGAGCGAGGCCAGCACGTCGGCGACGTCGTCGCCGCGGATCCGTGCCAGCACGCTCGTGTCGTCGCTCGGCGCGCACGGTTTCGGATCGTCGTTCATGGTTATCGTCCTCCGGCTTCGGGGACACCGATGTTCTGCCACGACGTCCGCCGTCGTCCAACCAGTAGTGGAGGTGACGGGACTACTGTACGAACCGAATACGAACCGAAATCGTAGTCAGAGTGATGCCGCGCAGCGCGACCAACCCGGCCCGTCGACGGGCGCTCGGCGGCGCCGCGGACGACGCTTGTGAAGACTTATGACGAAATAGCCCAGCGGGAGGTACTAGGGCTGCTTGCGACTCCAGCACCCAATTGGCTAGCATCCCGCCCGCGTAACCTCGAAAGGGATGAGCAGCGATGAACAAATGGGTCATTCGGTTGGTAGCAGTGGGCGGCTTCTTGGCTGTGGGCACCGAGCTCCAAGCGCATCATGCGGTCGCGAGCGCATATGACCTCAATAAGGAGATCGTGCTGCAAGGCACGCTCCTGAAATTAAACTTCGCGAATCCGCACTCGAACCTTCACCTCGCGGTTCCAAACAAGGACGGCACGACGACCGAGTGGGTGCTCACCACGGCATCCACGCAGGTGCTGACCTCGAAGGGCTTCAACAAGAGCTCGATCAAGGCCGGCGATCCCCTCAAGATTACGGCGCTGCCGGCAAGAAACGGCGACCCGGCAGGGTTCATTCGCAAGCTCGAAGTCGGCGACCACGAGTTCAAGCTCTTCAACGACAACGGCGACAACTAGCCGACACGTTCCGGGGGGTCTGATGTCCTTTCGACGATCTGTCGCGTCGGGCGCGTTCGTCGCGGCCGTCGCGATCTGCGGTTCGCTGCACGCCAGCGCACAGGGCCGTCCTCCCGGTGGCGGGGCGGGTGGATTCGGCGGCGGGCCACCGCTCTATACGCCCGAGCCCGGTGCGAAGGACCTCAAGGCGGTTCTTTACAACTGGACATGGCACACGGGCATGCTGCGCGGCCAGGCTGAGCCCGAGCTCATCGCCACCGTCGAATACCAAGCCGAGGGCACGATTCAAGTCGACGGCCAGCCGTGCAAGCTCTCTAAGTATCGAGTCAGCGAGAACTATCAGATCCCGGGATACCGCAACCAGATCGAGTGCACGCGCGCGAACGGCAAGAAGTACTCGAACATCGAGACGATCAGCGGCCAGTACGTTTGGGACGAAGACATCCCGGGAGCGGAAATCGTCGCGGGTAAGGGCAAGGCCACGCCGCGGCGCGGCGTGCTCGAGGAGCGGCTGATTCGTATGTGGGCGAGCCCGCACGGCGCGGCGAAGGCCGCGATCGCGGCGGCGGCGGGCGTGCCTTACTCGGAGTCGTTCGCGCAGAACCCGGCCGCGTTGCTCGACAAGCAGGCCGCCGCCGGCGTGAAGGGCACGACGACGCTGGTTTGGGAAGGGAAGTCCGCCATCCTCTCGTTCCCGATTCCGGACGTTCCCGGAGCCGTTGCGACGGCGACGCTCGATGAGACGTTCCTGCCCGAGCGCGTCGTCGTGAAGCATGGCGGGAACACGACCGAGTTCGTCTACGGCGACTTCCAGGACTTCAACAACCCGCTGCATCGGATTAATGCGCTGTATGCCGGCACGATCGTCGAGCGGCGCAATGGCGTGGTCGTGCGTGACTTGAAGACGAAGCAGACCGAGATCGGCCAGGTATACGTCGTGATTCCTGTACCGGACAGCATCCAGAAGGCAGGTCCGGCGAAGAACTGATTCTGACGGCGCCGCTATCCGCGCTAGTCCATACGAATAGAGGGTTCACTCATGAGGAAAGGTCAAGTCATCGCGACGCGCCTCGTGGCCGCGCTCGGCGTGCTCCTCGCGTCCACGTCGCTGCAAGCGCAGCCCCCAGGGCCACCGCCCGGCGGACCGGATCCGGCCTCGCTGCCGACGCCGCGGCTACCGAACGGCAAGCCCGACCTCACGGGGTCGTGGCAACAGTCAGGCGGCGGCCAGCGCGGCGTTCCAGGCGGCATGTTCCGGCGCTGCTCGCCGTTTCAGCAGAACTGCATGGAGTGGACGAACCAGAGCTCGGACTTCGTGTTCATGGCGCCGTCGCGGCTCGATCCGAATCACCCGCTTTACAAGCCCGAATACTGGGACAAGGTCCAGCAGCTCGACATGTGGACGAACCGCGACGATCCGGTGATGACGTGTCTGCCGCTCGGAATTCCGCGGCAGGGTGCGCCGGCGCGAATCTTTGCGACCGACTCCGACATCACGATGATCTATCGAGGCGGTCTCGACGGCGGCGGCGGATACACGGAGCTGCGCATGGTGCCGACGGACGGTCGCAAGCACGATCCGCAGCGCGCTCTGCAATACACCTACACCGGATACACGGTCGGTAGCTGGGAAGGCGACACGCTCGTGCTCGACTCGGTCGGGTTTACCGACGAGACGTGGCTCGGGCGCGGCGGCTTGTTCCACTCCGATCAGATGCACGTCGTGGAGAGGCTCACCCGCAAGGGGAACCAGATGCTCTACGAGGTCACGGTCGACGACCCGGAAGTGTTCGTGAAGCCGTGGGTCATGAATCCGCGCACTCTGCGGATCTCGGCCAACCCCGCGATGATCGCGGAGCGGGGCAGCTGCGTGGACGGCGAGCGCGAAGAAGTCAGCACGCAGATCCGGCACTAGCTATCGACGCGCTCGCCGAGCGTTAGCTCGGCGTCCGCCCTTTCTCTTTCCCGGCAGTCCGCGCGTATCACGTACAGAACGCGATACGCGCGGAACGGTTCATTACGGGTGCGGCAGGTGATCCGTGCCCTTCGGCAGCTCCATGATCTCGAGCGCGTTGCCGTCGGGATCCGTCATCTGCGCGATCTTGATTGGCGTCCCGCCGATTGGAACGGACGCCACTTCGCCCTTCATCTTTGCGCCGGCGGCCTTCGCAGCCGCGACCGTGGCGTTGATGTCGGACACGTGGAAGATCGCGTGCGCCATCGGGCCCGCAGTCTCACCGCCCTCGCGATTTGCGACGAGGAACTCCGGCGAGTTGCCGGCCTTGGCCGCGGCCACCGTGGCGCCAAAGCGCATGATGACCTCGGTGGTTGCTCCGTCTTTGTCGGCTACTTTGTCGATTTGCTTCAGGCCGAACGCTGTTTCGTAGAACTTCGCGAGCGCGGCTGCGTCCTTCGCGCCGAGCCGGACAGCCAGCACCGACGTGTCGGCGCAAACGCCGGTGAGCCACGTTGCGGCCGCGATCCCTAGTATCGTCGTGATCGTTTTTTGCATTTGTTTCTCCCCCAAAGAAGGTCAATGGTTCCGCGCATGTCGCCCGGAGTCGCAAGATAGTAAGCGAAACTCGCGCGGTACGAGTGCACGCTAGCGCTTTGCTATAGTACGTCGCCCGTTAGGCGGCCGGCCGCAAGCAGATAGGCGGGTATTAATACACCCCACCTACCACTCGAGCTCGGGGCCCACGCCACCGGCCAACCCCAAAACGGTTTGATGGGACTCGGTCGAAAGCGCCGCGCTGTGCGGCGCGGCCGTTTGGTGGAACGTTTGGAGCGAACGATCATGGCGAAGAACCTAGAAGAAGCGATTCAGCAGGCAGGCAGCCCGGTCAAGCTGTTGTGGGAGTCGAAGACTCCACCGGCCGTGGTGCCGCGCGTCGTGCAGGAATTCTCGAACTGGCGCGACGAGCAACTGGCGTGGCGGCGCACCGCGGTTCTGTTCGATCAGTCGCACCACATGGCCAACCTCAACATCAAGGGCCGCGACGCGCTGAAGGTGATCAGCAAGCTCGCGGTCAACAGCGTCGCGAACTTCCCTGTCGACATGGCCAAACAGTTCGTGGCGGTGAACCACGACGGCTACGTGATCGGCGACAACATCCTGTTCCACCTCGAAGACGACGAATACCAGGCCGTCGGCATTCCGCCGTCCATCAATTGGCTCCACTATCACGCGACGACCGGCGGCTACGACGTGCGCGTCTGGCGCGACGACAACTCGTTCTATCGCAAGGGCGATCCGGTCCTGTACCGATACCAGGTCCAGGGTCCGGGTGCGATGAACGTGATCAGTGAGGCGACGGGGCAGCCGCCGCCGAAGCTGAAGTTCTTCTACATGACGCGTCTCAAGATCGCCGGCAAGGAAGTTCGCGCGCTGCGCCACGGCATGGCCGGAGAGCCAGGCCTCGAGATGTGGGGGCCGTGGAAGGACAACGAGATCATTCATGCGGCGTTGCTCGAGGCCGGCAAGAAGCACGGCCTCACGCAGGTCGGCGGCCGTGCGTATCACACCAACGCGCTCGAGTCCGGCTGGCTGCCGCGCCCGCTACCCGCGGTCTATTCCGGCGAGAAGATGAAGCCGTATCGCCAGTGGCTCACGGAAAACGCCTACGAGACGACGTCACCGCTCGGCGGCAGCTTCTACTCGAGCAACATCGAGGACTACTACTTCACGCCGTTCGAGCTCGACTACGGCCGCATCATCGGCTTCGACCACGACTTCATCGGCCGCGAGGCGCTCGAGAAGATGATCGCGTCGGGAAACCACGAGCGGCGCAAGAAAGTCACGTTCGTTTGGAACGGCGACGACACGGCCGCCGCTTACGGCTCGATGTTCCACAGCGGCACCGGCGCGAAGTTCATCAACCTGCCGATGTCTCTCTACGATACCTTCCACGCCGATCGAGTCGAGTCGAACGGCAAGGTGGTGGGCCTTTCGACGTGGACTGGCTATTCGGCGAACGAGCGGGCGATCCTTTCGCTCGGCACGATCGACGCGAAGCTGGCCGTACCGGGCACCGAGGTCACGCTGGTCTGGGGCGAGGACAAACGGTCATCGAAGGTGCAGGTCGAGGACCACGTGCAGGTGAAGATCCGCGCGAAAGTGATGCCGGCGCCGCTCGTAGAGAAGGCCCGGACGGCGTATCGCTCCGACGCGGGAGTGAAGTAAGCGCTAGGGGGCGAAACGGCGAGCCCGCCCAATGCCGCGCCCGCGGGCCTTTGTCCGCGACAGGCTGAGCGGGGCGTGCTAGTTTTTCGGCGCGCCCGAACCAGTCGCGTTTGAAGTCGTCGCGCTGTCGAGTGGCTTTCCGCTCTCCGGCGACAGGTTGCCGAAGCCGACTGTCTTGCCGTTCACAGTGAAGGCCTGAATGAACCCACCGTCTCCGCCGTCTTTGCGCGGCGCGATCAAGATGGCGATCTTGTCGCCGGCGTTCACCATGTCACGCGTGTAGCCCGCGCGATAGAAGTGGCTCGCGCTGTGGCCCTCGAACCGCCAGTCACGCGTGCCTTTCGCGTCCTTCACCGTGACGATCGCCTCGGTGTGCGGATTCGTGACGTTGAACTCTTTCACCGTGCCTTCCACGGTGATGCGCTGGCCGAAGTCGAACTGTGCGGCCGAGTGGTGGGCGCTAGCGAGCGTTCCCCACAACACGAGCGCCGGAGCGGCGACCGCGACGATGAGCCTTCTTAAAATCGTAGATACCGCAATCGTGGACATATCGAGTCTCCTAATCTTATGCGTGCGACCACGCGCACGTCGAAACGGTTCCTTGGTCACTCAAGCGCCTCGCGCGCCTTGTAGACGTCGCTCATGCGCGCGTTGCCGGGTTTACCTTCCTTCACTTGGTCGCGACGTAACTCGAGCAGCGAATACCAAAATTCGTCGGGGCAGCGGTACGGGATGATGAAGCCGTCCGCGAGCGGCTCGTACTTGCGCGCGATCTTCACGGGTGCCGTGTAGTAGACGGGATCCGTGATCGACGCCTCGTAGCTGATCAGCTTCGTGCCTTTGTCGTCCTTGGTCAGCGAGAACCGTTCGACCACGGTCGCCTTGTCGCTGTGCGGATGCCCGCCTTGGTCTTGGCCGTCCAAGAGATCCGTCGTCTTCACGACGAGCGTGTCGCCTTCCCAGTGGCCCTCCGAATAGCCATCCCGGCTCGGCAGGCGCTTCTGGGTCGGAAGCTGGCGGTCGCCGATGTAAATGCGGCGCGTCTCGTTCTCGACCTCGTAGATGATCGTGAGCTGCTCGGGCTTTTGGATGAACTCGATAGGATAGCCGCCCGGCAGCTCCATCACGGTCGGGACGCCGTAGTCGACACAATAAGCGGCCGGATTGGCCCTCTCGGGCCCGAGCAGCTTGTTGTAATCGGCGATTCGTTGCTTGCCTTCCTCGGTGAGAGGGAGGCCCGCTTGCGGGCCGCCGAAACCGGAGGCGCGTCCTTGGCCGGCCTCGCGGTGGCCGGTCCAAAGCCCGGTGAAGTCCGGATGCGCCGGTTCCGCGGCCGAGACGGCCACGCACGCCGCGACGGCGGCGGCTAAGGACATTGCTTTGATAACGGCTGACAAGGTCGACGGCATCGCGTGCTCCCCCGGGGCGTATCCGCACTCGACAGTTTCGGTCTGCGCGGCCGAGTCTTCAATGGCCGCCGCTGATCGGCGGCCAAAGTATTCGGCGTGGGATGTGAAGAATTCTCGTGGTCGCGAGCGAGTCGCGATTACTGTTTGTCCTCGGCGCTCTGGTTGCCGCCGCTCGAGCCGGCGAGCATCCGTTTGCCCGTGGACGCGAGCACGATCGTGGTCGCATTCGCGAGCTTGCTGCCGTCCTTCGCGAGCGTGCCGTCCACCGTGATCGCATCGTCGACCTTCAGCGAGTCGCGCTTCCAGCCGAGCCGCATCAGCGAGTTCGGGCTGCCGAGCTCGAGAGCCCAGTTCTCGACGGCGCCGGTCTTCTCGTCGGTCACGTCCATGTAGATGAAGATGTGCGGATTCGTCCACTCGATCTTCGTGACTTTTCCGGCGAGCTTGATCGGCTTCGATGCGTCGTATTCGGCGGCGAAGGAGTGGTGCGCGTGGGCAGGCGGCTCGGCCGCGAGCACGCTCGCGGTCAACGAAAGCACCGCGGCGCGCAGCGCGGTGCTCATTCCGCTTCCTCGATACGTCTTGGCATTGAATCGGCTCATTTCGCTTGATCCTATTTTTTCTGTGCCGACTGAAGAGCGTCGGTGTGCTTCACGAACTGTTCGTTCTCGAGGCAGATCTCGTCGATCAGCTCGGCATCGACCACGATTCGCTGATGCAGCGTGACCGTCCACGGGTGCGTGTAGGCCTTCGGATCGTCGACGGTCACTTTCACCTCGAGGTGGCCGAAATTGGGCCGACGCATCTCCTCGCGTACCTTCGCGGCCTCCGTCACGACGCTGCCGTTCCAGTCGATCCAGGTGTCGTCGCGCAGCCCGATCGTGTCGATCACGAGCGTGTCGCCGGACCACTTCGCCGATGAATATCCTTGCCACGCGGGAGCCGGGTCCTCGGGTAGCTTTCGCCCGTCGGTGAACACCTGGCGATAGCCGGCGTTCATCTCGTTGAGGACGACGAGAAGGCTCGGCGTGTGGATGAACTTCAGCATGTGCGGCAGGCCATAGGCGCGCAGGAAGTTGTCCGGCAGGCAGCGGATGTGCGGATCGTCGATCGCGAGGTTGTCCGTTCGCTCTTTGACGATCGGCACGAGCCAAGGCTGGTAGGGCAGCCTGCCGCCAGGCAGATCGACTCCGAAGTTCGACATCTCTCGGGACGCCGAGAGGTCGTTGCCGCTGCTCGCCTTGTCCTCGACGGCTTTTGGCCGGTTCGAGGTCGCCGTGGCCCAGATGCCGGACAAGTCGGGCTTGCCGTCCGCGAGTCGCGGTGTCGGCGCGGTCACGTCCACCGTGCCGTCTGCCTTGCGCGGAACGCCGGCCGTCGCGTAGCCGAGCCACTGAGCGGCTGCGGGGCCGGCTGCGAGCGAGGAGGCGAGCAACGCGAGCAGCGCGACGGCGTGAACGCGCGATCGCGCCGCCCCGTTGCCGGAGCTCGCGCAACGAGCCGGAAATTGACCGAGCATGGCCGCTTCTTCCCCCTGGCGATCGATCGCGCGACGCCGATCGATCCGACCCGCAACGTACACGAAAAGCCTGATCAACGGCAGGACAATCCAGCCGACGTCGAGCCTATGTCGCGCGCAACCGCTCTCGGAACGCTTCTCGCTTCAGTGTCTCCCCTACAGCGCGCGCCTGGCCGTTCGCGCTGCGTGCCGCGCGGCCACAGGGCACATAATGACGCCACGAAAACTAAAGGCGGCGCCGCTTTGAGAGCGAATGTCGGCGGTGATAATCTCGATATCCGGTTTCATCCGTTTTTCGGGTAAGTGGCCGCCTTCGGAGCCGGTCACGATTTCGCGGAGGCGAGCTCATCATGATCAAGCGGGTTTTAGGGTTAATCGTCGTTTGCGGGGCGTTTCTGGCGGCCGGTATGGCGCAGGCGCACCACTCGCTTTCGGGCGTGTACGACATCAAGACGGAAGGTACCGTGACGGGCGTGCTCACCAAGGTCGCCTTTACGAACCCGCATGGCGCGATGCATCTCGACGTGAAGAACGCCGATGGCTCGACGACGGAATGGACGATGACGACGGGCTCGGCGAACGTGCTCGCGGGCCTCGGCATCAGCAAGAACGGACCGAACGCCGTGAACGTCGGCGACACGGTCACGATCAAATACTTCGCGGCGCGCAACGGCGCTCCGCTCGGCTTCATCCGCTCGATCACACTGGCTGACAAGCGCGAGATCCAAATCTCCAACGGCAGCAGCACGGACTAACGCCGTCAGCACGGCGGTCTAGCGGCACGGTCGAACGGGCATCGTGGATGCAAAAAGGGCCGGCGAGCTTCGCCGGCCTTTTTCTTTTCGCCGGAGAATAGCCGTTCGCCGAAGGCGCTTGGGCGCCGCAGTGTGGAACGGTCAAGCGCTCGCGACGCCGAAGCGCTCGTGCAGCAGGATCGTGCTGACCATCAACATCACGTCCGTATCGACGGAGCCGCGCTCATAAGCCGACATCTCGTCGAGCTCGTCCGCCAACGAGCGCACCTCGTCGCCTTGGAAGAACGGAACCGACCTCGCGGCGTCGCTGCGTAGCGTATCGCGTATGAGCTCCGACATCCGGCTGCGGCCGGCTGTCTCGGGCGGGCTCAAGAACGGGTGCTTCTGGCGCTGGTAGACCGTGTCCGTGAGCACGTCGCGCGTCGCCTCGCGCAGGATGTATTTCTCCGTCGTGCCGCGGATCTTCATGTTGACGGGCGTACGCCAGAGGAACTCTCCGACCTCGTGATCGAGGAAGGGCACGCGGCCTTCGATCGAGTGCGCCATCTCCATCCGGTCGCCGAGCAACGTGAGGATGTAGTCCGGCAGAATCGTCTTACCCCAAAGATAGAGCGATTGGTGCACGGGCGCGCGGCCGTTGAGCCTTCGCTTCACGTCGATACCGTCGAGCAAAGCGCTCGCGCGGTCGACGCCTTCGAACGGGGCGAGGGCCTCGGGCCGGTAGAACCGCCGCAGGCGCTCGAAACGTGCGCTGAAGGGCGCATACATGCTCGGCTCGAAGCCGAGCAGGCGCAGCATCAACGGCGATATCGTGTCGCCGTCGCTGCCGCCGAGCAGGATGCCGCGCGAAATTCGGTTGCGACTGGCGAGCTCCGCGAGGAGGCGCTTGACCTCGGCCGGGTCCTGGCCGGCGTTGTCGTAACGCAGCATGTCGGCGCGGAAGTGCGGGTAGCCTCCGAGCACCTCGTCGGAGCCTTCGCCCGTGAGCACGACCTTGAAACCGGCGTCGCGGACCGCGCGGCTCAGAAGAAACTTGGCGACGAAGTGCGAGTTCACGCACAGCGCCTCGCCATGGAACAGCGCGTCGGAGAAGTTGTCCGCGAGCGAGGCCTGCGTGATCGGTATCGGCACCCATTCGGCGCCGGCCTTCTGCGCCATCTCGCGCGCGACGTCGCCTTCGTCGTAGTCAGCGTGGTCGAAGCGTAGCGTGAACGCGCGAATCGGGTCGCTGCGATGGCGCGCCGCGAGACCGAGCACCGCGCACGAGTCGATGCCTCCGCTGAGATAGCAGCCGACGGGCACGTCGGCGCGGAGCCGGATTCGCACGGCCTCGTCTAGTGCGGACCGAAAGCCCGCGACGTACTCGCGCTCGGGCAGCGCTTCCGAAGGCTCGTCGACGCTCGGGTACTCGATGTCCCAGTACTGTGTGACGCGGATGCCGCGTTCGTCGGCTATTAAATAGTGCCCGGGCGGCAGCGAATGGATTCCGTCGAACAGCGTGCTCTGCGGCGGGCGAAGACCAATCGAGAAGTGCACGATGCTCGGATCCCAGCGCGCCGGAACGCCGGCTGCGAACAGAGCCTTCATTTCGGAAGCGATGTAGAGCACGCCCTCGTGCTGGGCATAGAAGAGCGGCTTCACGCCATAGCGATCGCGCGCCGCGAACAGCTTGTTCGCCCGGTCATCCCAGATCGCGAACGCGTATTCGCCGCGCAATCGGTGCACGCATTGCGCGCCGAGGTCCTCGTAGAGGTGCAGTGCGATCTCGCTGTCCGAGCGCGTGCGCAGGCGATGTGCGCCCGACGCCTCGAGCTCCGCCTGCACTCGCTCGTAGTCGTAGAACTCGCCGTTGGCGACGATCCACATGCGTCGATCCTCGCTGGCGATGGGTTGATCGCCGGTCGCGAGGTCGATGATGCTGAGGCGCGCGTGGCCGAGCGCGGCGCGGCCGCGCGGGTCGACCCAAGTCTTCTGACCGTCGGGGCCGCGATGCTCCAGCGCGCCGACGGCGCGATTCAAGGCCTCGACCGAGACTTGGCCGCCCTGACGAAGGATTGCAACGATGCCGCACATGCCGCGCCATCTCGAGTCGAAGAAGCGAGCGGCGGGTTATGCCCGCCGGCAAATCAGGTCGACGCCTTCGTCCGCCAGCTATCCGCGTAGTTCTCGCGCGCATCGCGCGAATACGGCGTCGGCGCCACGAGCACCCGGATCTCCGCCTGCTTGTGCGGCTCGGTCGACGTCTTTCCCGTCGTCTGCGGCTCGCCCCAAATCAGCGTGAGTTGGTCGCCGATCTGCACATCGTCGTTCACGACCGCTAGCGACAACATACAGCGCTCGTTGAACGAGTAGCCGTTGAACATCGACGTGCCGACCATCTTGCCCTTGCTCATCAGCATATCCGCATTGGTCGATGCGTAGTTCGGCTGCGGGAAGTCGATCCACTTGTAGGGCGTGCCTTCCTCGAACGACGACGCAACGACCTTGAGCAAATCGTCGCGGTTCCACTCGATCGTGACCTTCTTACGGTTCTTCTTGCTGTCCTTGAGCTTCGTCAGCGCGTCCTTGCCGATGAAGTTCTTCTTCCAACCGATGTAGAAGCCGTAGCCGAGCTCGAACGGATTGACGTAGTAGTCCTCGATGTTGTCGCTCACGAAGCTGCCGCCGATCGATCCGACCGCCTCGTAGCTGTCCGCGCCGAGCCAGTCGCGATAGTCCTTCATCATGCCGTCGCCCGTGTAGATGCCGGGGAGCGGCGACGGAATCCAGCCCGATTCGAGCGTGTTCGTCGAGTAGGCGCGGCTGCCGACGAGCGCGAGATCGACGCCGACGTCGCGCGCGGCCTGGACGATCGTCGACTGGATGTAGTGCTTGTCCGCGTACGGGCCCCAGACCTCGAGGCCCGGCGCGCCGGCCATGCCGTGACGAAGCGCCGGCACGCGGCGCGAGCCGATCTTGATCCAGTCGACGTGGAAGAACTTGACGTCCGACACCGGGCCGCCGTTGATCTTGTCGAAGATCTTGTTGGCTTCGGGTCCCTGGATCTGGAACCGGTAATGCGTCCGATAGATCGCCTTGCCATCGGGGCGGCTGTCGGAGCGCGGGTCATGCGTGAGGCGCACGCGATACTTGTTGATCGCGGCCTGGAACTTCACCCAGTTTGCCGTCGGCGCCCGGCCGACGAGAACGAACTTATCCTCGCGCTCGCGGAAGATGATCATGTCGCCGATCACGTGGCCGGCCGGCGTCACGGGCACGAAATGCTTCGCGCGGTTCAGGTCGAAGTTCGCGAAGCTGTTCACGCCGACATACTCGAGAAACGCGGCCGAATCCGGACCCTCGACGATGAGCTCGTCCATGTGGTGGGTCTGATCGAATAGCACGGCGGACTTGCGCCATGCGACCTGCTCGTTGCGCCAGTTCGAGAACTCCGGCGCGACGACCGGATAGACATACATGCCGATCTTCGAGTTGCGCAGCAGCTTGACGGCGCCGCCGTTCGCTTCGAGCACCGCGCTCAGATTGTTAACAGCCATTCCATCCTCCGAGAGACTCTTCGTTGCCGTTTGGTTAATTAGGGGCGCGCATTCTCTCACGTTTGCCGTCGTCTTACAGCGGTCCGGGCCGCCGGCTCACGGGCGTTCAGACGCTGGCGAGCTGCTCGCCGGCGGACGTCATCTGCCGCACGACCATGTCGTGGTAGAGACCGCGCCGTGCCATCAATGTGGCATGCGTGCCGCGCTCGACGATGCGGCCGTGGTCCAGCAGCAAGATCAGGTCGGCGCGTCGAATCGTCGACAGACGGTGCGCGATCACGAACGTAGTGCGCCCGGCTAGCAGGGTCGCCATCGACGCCTGGATCAGCTGCTCGCTCTCGGTGTCGAGATTGCTCGTTGCCTCGTCGAGAATCAGGATCTGCGGGGCCGCGAGCAGGGCGCGCGCGATCGCGAGCCGCTGCTGCTGACCGCCGGAGAGCTTCACGCCGCGCTCGCCGATGAACGTGTCGTAGCGTTCGGCCAAATGCTCGATGAACTCGTGCGCGTTCGCGCGCCGAGCGGCGTCCTCGATCTCCGCGTCGCTCGCATCGTGGCGGCCATAGGCGATGTTCTCGCGGACCGAGCCGTCGAACAGAAACACGTCTTGTTGCACGATCGCGAGCAGACTGCGGTAGGTCTTGAGGCGGAACGAGCGTATGTCGACCCCGTTCAGCAGGATCCGCCCGCGCGTCGGATCCTGGAACCGGGCGACGAGATCCGTGACCGTGGTTTTACCGGCGCCACTGCGTCCGACGAGCGCGACCACCGAGCCGCCGGGAACGTGCACGCTGAAGTCGCGCACGACGGGCCGACCCTGGGCGTACTCGAACTCGACGTCGCCGAACTCGATCTCGCGGACGGTCTGCGGCGCGTCGGTAGCGTCCTGCCGATCGGGTTTGTCGCTCGGGCTCGCGAGCACCTCGAACACGCGCTCGGTTGCGGCGAGCGAGCGCTGGAGCTCGGAAAAAGAATTCACGATTTGCCAAACGGGGTTGAGCAGCAGGAACGAATACCACTGAAACGCCATGATGTCGCCGATCGATGCGCGGCCATCGAGCGACAGATGGCCCCCGTACCAGACGATCACGACGTTGACGGCGGACAGAGCGAAACCCCACGACGTCCAGAGCCAAAGCTCGCGCCTGTGCGCGAAAAGCTCCTTGCGCACGATCAAGTGCCGGCCGCGTGAGTACTCGAGCATTTCGCGCATCTCGCGGCGGAATGCACGTACGATCCGGATTCCGGAGAACGTTTCGCCGACTCGGCCGTCGACGCGCTCCGCGTCCTTGCGGATCGACCGATAGATCGGCCGGATTCGTTTCGCCGACCAGAAGCTGAGGAACGCCGCGCCGGGCACGACCCCGAGCGCAACGAGCGCAAGCCGCCAGTTCAGCACGACGAGAACCGACAGCGCGATCACGAGCCGGATCACGGAGATCGCGGGCGACACGATCGCGAGCTGGAGCAGCCCGGTCGTCGAATCGATGTCGCCGGTGAGCCGCGAGAGGATGCCGCCCGTCTTCATGTCGTGGAGCCGGGCGAGCGGGAGATGCACGAGCCGATCGAAAAGCGAGTGACGCAGCGAGAGCATCACACGCGTGTTCACCAGCCTTTGTCGGTAATCGCGCGCCAGATTGAGGACCGACGACGCCGTGATCACCGCGAGGAATATCGCGCCTGCGAGGTTCAACAGCCAGAGGCGGCTCGATCGTTCAACGCCTTCGACGAGCAGCACACGGTCGACGATGAAGCGCATGAACAGCGGCTCGATCATCTGAAGTCCCGCGACGGCGAGCGCGAGCACGAACAGAACGATCACGGACCCGCGATGGGGCCGGAGCCAACGCAAGTAGTCGCGGAGGTACTCGCGGCGCGCGCGCCCGCGAGCTCGTTCGCGAGGCTCGCGGGCGTCCTTCTCGGTCGCGGCATCGAGCCCGCCGAGGCGATAGTTGTCTCGGAACGCGTCGTACTGGTGGCGCGAAGATGTGGCGCGAGTCATCGGAGCTCCCGGGCGATCGGCCGATCGCGTCGAGAATCAGCGCTCGGCGAATCGGGATCAAGCCCCGTTGTCGCGGTGCCGGCGGATCGTCGCCATGTTGAGCCCTTGCTCCGAAGGCAGCACAATTCCAGCCGTACGTGCGCAAATCGGCGCCGAGCGAGGTAGCAGTGATTTCGAGTCAACTTTGGCGCTGTCTTTGCGCAGCGCTCGCGATTTACGTCGTGCTCGGCGCCATGCCGCCGAGCGCCGCTGGCCAAACGGCCGCGCCAATCAAGGCGAGCGAAGTGCCGCAGCACAAGAAGATCGCGCCGCTGCCCCCGCGCGGAACGTACAAGCCGCAGCGCACCTCCTGGGGCGATCCCGCGATCGCCGGCGCCTACAACAATAGCGACGAGAGCGGCATCCCGTTCGAGCGGCCCCAGGAGTTCGCGGGCCGCACGCTCGACAGCTTCACGCCCGAAGAGCTCGCGAAGATCACGCAGCAGCGCCAGGAGCAGACGATCGAGCGCAACCCAACGCTCAGCGAGTTTCCTGGAGCGACGAGCCCGATGCACTGGTTCGAGAATTACTTCGCAGCGAACAGCCGCGCATGGCTCGTCTCGGATCCGCCCGACGGCCGCGTGCCGCCGCTGACCGAGGAGGCGAAGCAGCGTGCGACAGCGCTGCAGGACGCGCGCAAAGGTCGAGGGCCGGCGGACTCGTACACCGACCGGAGTCTCTATGACCGCTGCATAACGCGCGGCATTCCGGGCTCGATGATGCCGGCGATCTACGGCAATTCGTATCAGATCGCGCAAAGCCCGAGCGCGGTCACGATCACCTACGAGATGGTGCACGACACGCACGTGATCCCGCTCGACGGACGACCGCACGTGACCGGCTCTATCCGCCAATACCTCGGCGACGCACGCGGCCACTGGGAAGGCAGCACGCTCGTCGTGGAGACGACCAACTTCACCGACAAGACGCCGTATCGCGGCTCGAGCGAGCACTTGAAGCTCGTCGAGCGATTCACGCCGCTCGGACCGGACACACTCGAATGGTCCGTGACCTTCGACGATTCTCACACGTGGACGCGGCCGTGGACGTTCACGATGAACCTCACGCACGACGAGGCGCAGCCGCCGTTCGAGTACGCATGCCACGAAGGCAACTACGGCCTCCGCAATGTGCTCTCGGCAGCACGCGCGGAAGAGGCGGCGGCGCAGCAGAAGCGCGGTTCCGCGACAGGCGACAAGGCTCGCTGATCGGCGGCGCGCGAGCGCGCCGGCTCGTAGACCGTCCGGCTTACCGCGCCGATCGGTTGCGCCCAAGCGCAGCAACTCACGCGGACTACGCGGTCAAGTAACCGCTGCGGTGTCGTCAGCGCGGTCGTAGTGCGCGGCCCAGCGCGCCGCGTACGCGAGTGCTGAAGTCTCTCCAGACCGGCAGCGGGTCGCTGAGCGACCAGCGCGCAAACACGTTCGCATGCGCGATCGAGCGCAGATAGTCTCCGAGCCCGAGCCGACCCGTCCGGACGAGCCCGTGCTCGCCGAAGCACACGCGCAGATCGTTGCGGAAATCGAGCCATAGGGCTTTCTGCGGGCTGTGTGGCGTGGGCGCGGCCCGCACGGATGCACGTCTCTCGAGGGCGAATGCGAGCAGGTCTCGTCCCCGCGCGGCCGCTAGCGCGAATTGCAGCCATGGCCGCGCGTTCACTTCGATCAAGAAGGCTTCGCCCGAGTCCTCGTCGCGCAAGATCTCGACTTCCGCGATTCCGTGGTAATCGAGAGCAAAGAGCGCGCGCCGCGCGAGGCGCTCGACGTCCGGTTGCTCCGTCGCCTCCACGAGCGAGCCGACCGCGCACGCATCGGGTAGCGGCCGAAGCTTGCGTGCCACGACCGTCATCATTCCCGAGGCGGAGACAGCGGCGCCGACGGAGAACTGCTGCAAACGCCGACCGAGAAGCGACTCCTCGACGACGGGCACGGCGCCCGCGCTTCGGTATCCGGCTAGACATTGCGCAAGGTCTCGGTCGGAGCGAACTTCGACCGCCTTCGGCGCAGTCGCAATCACCTTCGAGTGCACGGTTTTGGCGGGACGGACCAGGACCGGGAACTCGACCGCGCGGTCGGCGGCCGCGCCAGCGTCGCTCGCCACTGCGTAGGGGCGCGGCGCGGGCAGCCATGCTTCCGCGCACCAAGTCGCGAAGCGGCGTTTGTCCAGGCAGATCTCGAGGCTCGCGTTATTCGGGTGCAGGATGTCCATCCCGCTCGCGCATAGCTCTTCTCGATTCGCGACGATGGTCCGCAGCCAAACGTCGTTCGTCGCGAGCAGCGCGCTCGGGGCCCGCTCGGCCAACGCGCGAATTCGCGGCACCAGATCGGCTGTCCCCGCCGCGGCGTGGATCTCCGCGTGCGCGAAGCGCGAGGCGGCCGCGATGCCGGACCGATTGTCGACGACGACCGACGACACGCCGAGATGAAACGCGTCGCGCACGACGGCGAGCGCTGTGACGTCGCTGCCGAGCACGATCAATTGACGGCGTCGAAAGACGCTCGGTCCCGCGTGCGAATCCAATCGGTCCGTGTGGGCTATCACGCAATCTCGCTGACGAGGACGGTGTTGCCGGTAACGCGCGCGCGCCACACGATGGTCGAAACAGGCACCTTCTCGTCGTACGCGGGCGACCTCCAGCCGCAGATCGGCGCGTTGTATCCGCGCCGGATCTCGACTTCGGCAGCCGGCGCTTGCGGCAGCGTGATCCTGACGGCGCCGGGCAACGACGCGTGGCGCAGGTCCACCCCTTGGCCGCGCGGCTCTACCTCGCAAAGCTCGCTGCAGTGAAAGAAGAGTTCGACGAGGTGCTCGCCCTTCATCGACAAGCGATCGGTGATCTCGATCCGGCGTGGCTGCTTTTCCAACAGGATCCTGCGCCGATGAATGACGGGATCGGTGAGGCGCGCATAGCCGTCGTGCCAACCCACGAACTCGTCGCGGTCAGCGGCCGAGCGCCAGAGCGAGCAGCCGGCCTTTGCCTTGCGCAACCACAGGAAGTCGTCGCCGGGCTCGGATTGATCTCGGCCATCGACGCGCAACGTGTTGTGTGCGGCTGTGCCGCGGAAGTAATCGCGCCAGTGTCCATCGCCCTGGTAGGTGAACGTGCCGGGGTCGATGAGGATTTGCTGGCCGCCGACGGACAACGTGATCGCTAGCGCGTCGGCATGGCCGTGTGCGGCGATCGTCCCGAGCCCGAGCGGGCCGGCGTCGACGACGAGGCGAATCTCGCCCGGCGTCTCGAAGTCGCACCCGAGGATGTAGTAACCGCCGTCAACGAACGTGCGGCGCGGCACGAGGTCGTCGTCCGCGATCGGACCGATCGACGCAAACACCTCGTCGGCGTCTCGCCCGAATAGCCAGCGCGTCTTGTCGTCGAGCGCTCCCGCTTTGGCCTTGAAGTCCGCGCGCCGGAACAGCAGGGCGCCCGACGCCAATAAAGAGCGGCAAGGAGAGAACGAAGGCTCCCGGGACAACCTGACCACGAAGCCGTCGTCGGAATCGCCGATCATGGGCACGTGTCCGCCGTAATCCATGAGCGAGGCGAGATACTCGAGCATCGCCTCCAACCGGGCGCGGAACGCCGCCGAGAATGGCCGGCCGTTTGCCTCGCCGGCCAGCCACGCGAGCAGCAACAAGTCGAGCTCGAACTGCTGATAGCCGACGGACTGCTCTCGATTCACGCCATCGCGGAAGTTCTGCTCCTGGATCTCGCGCTCGAGCACGACCGCGGCATCCATGGCCCAGCCGTCGCAGTCGGACCAATACGGCCAAGTGAGCGCCGCGATGAAGAGCCCGGCGGCCTCGCCGATCAATTGATGGTTGGCGGACGAATAGCGTGAGAAATGGCGGCGCACGAAGCGACAGTGCTGGTGGACCGACTCGAGCCAGTGCAGGCGCAGCTCCGTTCCCGGCGCGTCGCTGAACAGCGTCGACTCTGCAGCCCCGAGGAGCTGCCACGTTATCGCCCAGTTGATCAATCGAACAGCCGGCTCGAGGGCATTGGCCCAGTTCGGCCCGGTTCCGTAGGGACACGCCTCGAGCCAGCTCGCGATGTGTTGCCGAACCACGCCCAAGTAGCGGAGGTCGCCATTGAATCGGTAAGCCTGGGCGAGCGTTACCAGATGCATGTGGCGATTCGGCTCCCACAGGTACCGAACGTCGCCCACGAGCCGACGATCGCGGTAGTTGAGCCGCATCCCTGGTACGAGAGGGGCTTCGATGCCGGTCTTCGGGTCTCGGTTCCAGTGCGGCGGCGTCCCGAGCTCGACATCTCGCAACGCGAGGACATCGTGCTTGTCGCTCAACACGCGTTCGGCGGCCGCAAGGTAGGGTGCCGCATCCGCCTGGGCATCGAGATGAATCCACGGCTCGCCGTCGACGCCGAGTGTCGGCGCCTCGTAGCGGTCCCTCTCGTGATCGAGCCAAGGCTCGACCCACGTACGGAGCTTATCGACAACGCGGTACGAGATTTCCGCCGGCGTCATGCAGCGTAGCCGATTCAGATACCAGCGCGCTGCGGCGGAGCGGCCGTGCTCGGCAGCTGCATTCGAGGCCGATTCACGCATGTGGGAGTCGCGGGCCTGTGCCTGTTCATGACCCATTGCCGGTCTCCAGAGCCCTGTTCCGCTTGCGCGCGTAGGGCTTGCCGCGTCGACCGTTGGACTTCGTCGTGAGCTTGAGCAGCAGGCTCTCGTAGCTTTCGATCATCCCGCGCTCGGAAAAGCGTCTCTCGACGATGCCGCGCGCATGGGTGCCGATGCTCTGGCGATCCTCGCGATTGGTGAGCCGCGTCAGGTGCCCGACGAGCGCCGCCGTGTCGTTGGCGCGAAACAGGTATCCGTTGTAACCGGGATGGATCATTTCGCGGGCGCCGCCGACATTCGAATGCACGACGGGCTTGCAGAGCGCCATCGCTTCCAGCGTGGTGAGAGACATCCCGTCGGTGACGCTGCAGACCGCCACGGCGTCGCTCGCCGCGACGAACGGCCGCACGTCGTGCACGAAGCCCGTGATCGCGATGTCGCGCGACACCCCACGCGCACGTGCGCACTCGTGGATTTCGGTTCGTTGCGCGCCGTCGCCGATCAGGAGCGCGCGCGCGGGGATTCCCGCGCCGCGGAGCCGCTCGACCGTCGCGACGAGCTCGATCTGGTTCTTCTCCTTGCGCAGGTCGCCGACGGTGCCGATCACGAAGTCCGACTCCGCGAAGCCGAAGACGCGGCGAGTGGCCGCGCGTTGCTCGCGAGTCGTCGTGTCGGTGAATTTGTCGGTGTCGACTCCGTTGTAGATCACGGTGTTGTGCCGCGCAAGCACGCCGCGGTGCCGCCAATAGCGACGCTGGCGGTCGCAGACGAAGACCGCGCAGTCGGCCATCCAGAACAACGGGCGATACAGCAGCATTTGCAGACGCTCTTTCTCCCCGCTGACCTTGGCCGCGTGGTACGTGACGACCATTGCGCCGCGGGCCCGGACAAGTCGCCTCGCGAGCATCGCGTACAACAGCGAGTAGGGGTTCGCGGCGACGATCGCGGTCGGCTGCAGATTCGCGATCAATGCCGCCAGCTCCGCCAGTGCCGACCTGTCGAGAAAGCGCTCGGCCTCGAGGCAGCGCACGGCGCTGTCACTACGGAGGCGGACGCGGTCGAGCAACGCATGGTCCGCCTTGATGTAGGCCGCGTGGCATTCGTGACCGCGATCCACGAGCCGGTTCATCAGCGTGATCGCATGGTTCTCGGCGCCGCCATACGCGAGCGAGCCGGTGACGAATAGGGTTCGCAACATCCGTGGCGTTCGTTCGTCCGCGATCACGATTAGGGCTGGTTGAAAGCCGACCGGCTGTCCATGCAACGTCCGAGGGTCGTGTCGATCGTCTGTTCTTTTCCACGCTCGGCACGGGTCCTTCACAGGCTGCCGCTTCGCGATTGCCGGACGACTCCGGCCCAATGGTCTAATCGGTCTATCGGGTGCCGCGCCGATGGCTAGCCCAGGGCGCGCGCTCAGCATCCGCCATGCTAGAGGCGCTCGATGGCACCGTTCGCCGCCCCCTTTGCAGAGCGGCATGCGCAAGTGGAGCTATGTGATCGAGGCGCCGCGCGGGTCGCGGCGAAGGGCAAGCGCGCAAAGAACCGCTTTCCGCGGCAGGTAAACACCTGAGTTTCGAACGGGGCGACCACCTTAGCGCGGCAGTGAATTACCCCCCGTATCCGCGCTGATTGCCCCGATGTTCGCTGCGCCTTTTGGTCCATACGATTCAGGCCATAGGCACGGGAGCACACATATGCAGGGCACAGTCTTGATCGTGGACAGCGACGCCGGCGTTCGGAACTTGTTGACCGGGAATCTCACGCTCGCGGGCTATAGGATCGTCTCTGCCGCCAGCTTGACCGAGGCGGAAGAGGTCGTGCGCCGTACCCGGCCGGACGTCGCGCTGCTCGAATGGAACGGCCTAACGCCGGGTCTCCTGTTCGTGCGGCAAATGCGCTGCCGCCGCCGCACCTCGGACATGGCGGTCATCGTCGTGAGCGCCCGAGCGGGCGAGCAGGAACGCATCACGGCGTTGGAAAGCGGTGCGGATGATTTCGTGACCAAGCCGTTCTCGATGCGAGAGTTGCTCGCCCGGGTGCGCGCCGTGTTGCGCCGGCGAGCTCCACAATTGGGGGAGGAGGTCATCGAGGTCGCGGGCATGACAGTCGACCCATCCGCGCAGCGCGTCAGGGCCGGCGAAGACGACATCCCGATGCGGA
>Ga0310810_10002020_pt1 | contig 21572 bp, 21 predicted proteins | sample NCmetagenome_FD_207641 | JGI IMG/M metagenome (GOLD analysis project Ga0310810, IMG submission 207641) | Soil microbial communities from experimental microcosm in Duke University, North Carolina, United States - NC | ecosystem: Engineered > Artificial ecosystem > Soil microcosm > Unclassified ... | reverse complement strand
TCACGCTGTCGTCCGGCCGCACGCTCGAGCAGAAGCGCGGGCTCTACCGGCGCATCACCGAGAACCTCGCCTACCTCGACGTGCGGCCCGAGGACGTGTGGATCAACCTCGTCGAGACCGCGCGCGGGAACTGGTCGTTCGGGCTGGGCGAAGCGTCTTACGCGCCGGCCGAAAAGGCCACTGCCTAGGACTTAGAATAGGCGCTCCATCCCCGGGAGCGCGCATGTTCAAGGAAGGCCTTCTCAAGGGTAAGCGCATCCTCGTCACCGGCGGGGGCACCGGCCTCGGGAAAGAGATCGCGAAGCGCTACGCCGAGCTCGGCGCCGAGCTGTGGCTCGCCGGAAGGCGTGGTGGTGTCCTGAAAGAAACAGCCTCTGAGCTCGAGAAGGCTCACGGCGGAAAAGTCCATACCCATTCCGTCGACATCCGCGACGCGCAGGCGGTCGACGCGATGGTCGAGCGCATCTGGCAGGAAAGCGGCCCGCTCACCGGCCTGGTCAACAACGCCGCGGGCAACTTCATCAGCCCGACCAAGGACCTCTCGCCCAACGGCTTCAACGCGATCGCCAACATCGTCTTCCACGGCACGTTCTACGTGACGCACGCGGTGGGCAAGCGCTGGATCGCCGGCGGGCACAAGGGCACGGTGCTCTCGATCCTCGTCACCTGGGTGCACACCGGCTCGCCCTACGTCGTGCCCTCGGCGATGTCGAAGGCCGGGCTGCACGTGATGACGAAGTCCCTCGCGGTCGAATGGGGCCGCTACGGCATCCGCCTGAACGCCATCGCGCCCGGGCCGTTCCCCACCGAAGGCGCGCAGAAGCGGCTGCGCCCGGAGGGCGGGTTCGAGCCCTCCGCGAACATGAATCCGATGCGCCGCATCGGGCGCATGGAGGAGCTGCAGAACCTCGCCACGTTCCTGATGGCCGACGGCTGCGAATGGCTGACCGGCGAGACGGTGGCCGTCGACGGCGGCGGCTACCTCGCCACCGGATCGGGCGCGTATTTCGCCGAGCTGGACAAGCTGAGCGACGCCGACTGGGACCGCATGCGCGCGCTCATCAAGGCGCAGAACGAGAAAGACCGCGCCGCGCGCACCGCATGATCGCGAAGCTGCTCGGCATCCGCCGCCCCGTCGTGCTGGCGCCCATGGGCTTCGTTTCCGGCGGCGCGCTCGCGCGCGCGGTCACGGAGGCCGGCGGCCTCGGCCTGATCGGCGCCGGCTACGGCGATGCGCAGTGGCTCGACGAGCAGTTCCGCATCGCCGGCGGCGCGCGCGTCGGCGTCGGCTTCATCACCTGGAGCCTCGCCAGGCGCCCGGAGCTCCTCGACCGCGCGCTCGCGCACAAGCCGTGCGCGGTGATGCTGTCCTTCGGCGACCCGCTGCCTTTCGCGGAGAAGATCCGCGCCGCGGGCGCGAAGCTGATCCTGCAGGTGCAGGACCTCGAGACGACGCGCGACGCGCTGCGCGCGAAGCCCGACCTGCTGGTGGCCCAGGGAACGGAAGCCGGCGGGCATGGCGCCTACCGCTCGCTCTTCGCTCTGCTCCCGGCGGTGCGCGACCTCGCCGGCAGCACGCCGGTGCTCGCGGCCGGCGGCATCTCGGATGCGCGCGGCGTGCGGGCCGCGCTCGCCTTCGGCGCCGCCGGCGTGCTGGTCGGCACGCGCTTCCTCGCCGCCGACGAATCGCTCGCCGCGCCCGGCGCCAAGGCGCGCGTCGTGCAGGCGAACGGCGACACGACGCTGCGCACCACGGTGTTCGACATCGTGCGCGGCTACGACTGGCCGGCGAAGTTCCCGGCGCGCGCGCTGCGCAATTCCTTCACCGAGACCTGGCACGGCCGCGAGGCCGAGCTGCGGCGCGAGGTCTCCTCCGAGCGCAGGCGCTACGGCGAGGCGGTCGCGGCGGGCGACTTCGACACCGCGCTCGTGTTCGCCGGCGAAGGCGTCGACCTCATCGACTCGGTGCTTCCCGCGGGCCGCATCGTCGAGCGCCTGGCGGCGTAATGGCCCAGCTGGTGCCCCGTCCCGCCGCGACGCTCATCCTGCTGCGGGATAGCGCGGCGGGGCCGGAAGTGCTGATGCTGCAGCGGACGAAGAGCGCGGTGTTCCTCGGCGGCGCTTACGTTTTTCCAGGAGGTTCGCTGGATCCGGCGGACAGCCAACTTGCTTCTCGAGTCATCGACTTCAACGCGAAAGAACCGCCGATCGAATACTGGATCGCCGCGGTGCGCGAATGCTTCGAGGAAGCGGGCGTGCTCATCGCCTGCGACGTCGAGCGCCGGCCGATCCCGGCCGAGCGCGCCGAGCGCCTGATGCACTGGCGGCAGAAGCCGTTCGCCGAGCTGCTGGAGAAGGAGGACCTGTACATCCCGGCGGGCGAGCTCGCCTGGTTCGGGCACTGGGTCACCGCGCCCGGCCGCGCGCGGCGCTTCGATACGCGCTTCTTCGTCGCCGCCGCGCCCCAGGGCCAGCAGGGCAGCCACGACGCGAACGAGACGGTGCACGACCTGTGGATCACGCCGCGCGAGGCGCTCGAGCGCGCCGAGCGGGGCGAGATCGAGCTGGTCTTCGCCACCCAGCACACCCTGAGGGAACTTTCCCAATTCGATAGCGTGGAAAAGGCGATTCGCTACGTGCGTTCCCTCGAGGACATCGAGGTGAACCGCGCCTGCTGGGCGCAGGGCAAGGAAGGAGCGAAGCTCTTCCGCCGCGCCGACCCGCAGTACCACGAGATCCACTGGAGCGATCCCGAGGAGAGCGGGCAGACGAGCTACGACCTCGTCGCCGGCGAGCCGAAGCGCCTCGACCGCTTCGTCACGCGCATCACCGCGCCCAATCCGGGGATGATGACCGGGCCCGGGACGAACACGTACATCGTCGGCGGCGAGGGAGAGCGCGCCGTCATCGATCCGGGGCCGGACATCGCCTCGCACCTCGACAAGATCCTCGCCTTCCAGCCGATCCGCTGGATCCTCTGCACGCACACGCACCTCGATCATTCGCCCGCGGCAGCGGCGCTGAAGGCCGCCACCGGCGCGCAGGTGCTCGGCCGTCCGGCGCCTGCCGGGCAGGATCCGACCTTCAAGCCGGACTTCGTGCTGGAGAACGGCCAGCGCGTGGACCTGAAGGGAATTTCGCTGCGCGCGATCCACACGCCCGGGCACGCGTCGAACCACCTCTGCTACCTGCTCGAGGAGACGAAGATGCTCTTCACGGGCGACCACGTCATGCAGGGCTCGACCGTGGTGATCAACCCGCCCGACGGCGACATGCGCGCCTACCTCGCCTCGCTCGAGAAGCTGCTCGAGGAGGACATCGCCATCATCGCGCCGGGGCACGGCTACCTGGTCGGCGCGCCGCACAAGGAGATGCGCCGGCTGATCGCGCACCGGCGCGCGCGCGAGGCGAAGGTGCTCGCCGCCCTCGCGCGGCTGCGGCGCGCCTCGCTCGACGAGCTGCTGCCGCTCGTCTACGACGACGTGCCGGCGCGCGTGCACCGCGTCGCCGCGCGCTCGCTCACGGCGCACCTCGACAAGCTGACGATCGAGGGCACGGTGCGCACGGCGGACGACAAGTACTCGCTGGTAGAATCAGCCCGGGCCCGCTAAACACCGGAGGCGGCGATGGCAGAAGAAGACAAGACCGTTCGCATGGTCACCAACCTCGACCGCAAGGCGATCGAGGGCAAGCTCGCCGGCGTGCGCCAGGCCGCGCAGGCGGCGAGCCTCGCCGAGCTCGCCTCGCTCTTCACCGGCGTCGAGGGCATGCCGCGCGCGCAGATCGAGACCAAGGTGCAGAACGCGCTCAAGTGGCTCGCCGACAAGCCGCAGCACCAGCGCATCACCGCCGACCTCGAGCTGGTCGAGATCAACCTGAAGAACCTGAAATAAGCTTCGACTACGACCTCTTCACCATAGGCGGCGGCTCGGGCGGCGTGCGCGCGAGCCGCGTCGCGGCAAGCTACGGCGCCAAGGTCGCCATCGCCGAGGCCGACCGCTTCGGCGGCACCTGCGTCAACGTCGGCTGCATTCCCAAGAAGCTCTTCTCGTACGCCGCGCATTTCCGCGAGGACTTCGAGGTCGCGCGCTCCTTCGGCTGGACCGTGGGAGAACCCCGCTTCGACTGGCCGACGCTCGTCGCCAACAAGGACAGGGAGATCGCGCGGCTCAACGGCGTCTACGAGCGCGTGCTCTCGGTGGCCGGCGTGGAGATCCACCGGGGGTTTGCAACTGTCCTGTCTCCGAACTCGGTCGCCATCAATGGCAAGACCTGTACGGCACGGCACATCCTGATTGCGACAGGCTCCTGGCCGGTCGTGCCGCAGATTCCCGGCCGCGAGCAGGCCATCACCTCGAACGAAGCGTTCTACCTGAAGGCGCTGCCGAAGCGCATGCTGGTGGTCGGCGGCGGCTACATCGCGCTCGAGTTCGCCTCGATCCTGCACGGCCTCGGCGTGCAGACCACGCTCTCCTACCGCGGCAAGCGCCTGCTGCGCGGCTTCGACGGCGAGATCGGCGAGCGCATCGCCGAGGAGCTGCGCCACAAGGGCGTGACCATCCACTTCGGCGGCGAGCCGGCGTCGATCGTGAGACATCCCGACGGCCTCGAGGTCGGCTACACCGACGGCCCGCACCAGAAGACCGACACGGTGCTCTTCGCCACCGGGCGCAGGCCGAACACCGCGAAGCTTGGCCTGGAGAAGATCGGCGTGAAGCTGGGCCCCGACGGCTCCGTCATCGTGGACAAGTTTTCGAAGAGCAGCGTCGATTCGGTGCACGCCATCGGCGACGTCACGAATCGCATCAACCTCACGCCGGTCGCGACCGCCGAGGCGATGTGGCTCGCGCGGACCCTCTTCCGCAACGAGCCGACGCCCGTCGACCACGAGAACGTGCCGACCGCGGTGTTCAGCGATCCGAACGTCGCCACGGTCGGCCTCGGCGAGGAGGCAGCGCGCGAGCGCTACGGCGCGCTCGACATCTACAAGGCGTCCTTCCGCCCGCTCAAGCTCACGCTCGGCGAGAAGAAGGAGCGCGTCTTCATGAAGCTCGTCGTCGAGCAGAAGACCCAGCGCGTGCTCGGCGCGCACATGATCGGCCCCGACGCCGGCGAGGTGATCCAGGGCGTCGCGATCGCGGTGAAGATGGGCGCGACCAAGCAGCAATTCGACGCGACCATCGGCATCCATCCCACGGTGGCGGAGGAGTTCGTCACCATGCGCGACAAGGCGAGCTAGGACGTCGCGAGCCGGATTCCGGCGCCGATCAGCACGACCCCCGCCAGCAGCGTCGCGCCGATCGCCTCGCCGAGCACGAGCGCGGAGATCAGGATGCCGAGGGCCGGAACGGCGAGCAGCGACACCGACAGCGCGGTCGCCCGGAAATGGCGGCCGACCTCGACGACGGCCCAGTAGGCGAACGCCGTCGCGACCGGCGCGACGAAGGCCAGCGACGCCGCGCCGCTCGCGCCGATGGGCTGCGGCGCGCCCTCGACCAGCAGCGCCACGGGCAGCAGCAGCGCCGCCGCCACGAGCATCTGCCAGGGCGCGAGCGCGAGCGCTGTCGCGGTGAAGCGATGGGCGCGAACCGCGATGATGGAGACCGCCCAGGCGAGCGCGGCTCCGACGAGCATCGCATAGGCCCCGACCTGCCCGCCGCCGCCGGCCCTGAAAGCCGGCGCGGCGATGACGCCGGCGCCGAGCAAGCCCAAGCCGACTCCGGCGAGGTCTGCGCGCGAGGCGCGCTCGCCCAGCCGCCAGCGCGCGAGCGGCGCGACCCAGATCGGCGTCGAGAAGGCGAGCACGGCGGCCCGCCCGGCGGGCAGGATGGTGAGCGCGCCGGCGGTCAGGGCTGAGTAGGCCGCCATCTGCAGCATTCCGCAAACGGCGATCAGCGGCCAGTCCGCCCTGGGCGGCAAGGCCGCCCCTTGCCGCGCTGCGACCAGCAGGAAGAGGCACGGGGCGGCAATGGCGTAGCGCAAACAGGCATACCAGACCGGCGGCACGCTCGCGACGCCGACCTTGATCAGCGGCCAGCTGATCGCCCAGCTCGCGATCAGCAGGCCGAGCAGGATCCGCGGACCCTGCCCGCCGCCTAGGCCACGCGGCGCTTCGGCTGCCACGCCTCGGCCTTGAACTGGTCGTTGAGCGGCGTGTGCGCGATGTGGTCGACGTAGTTGTTGAAGGTCTTCATGCCGACCCCGAGCAGCACCTCGATGACCTGCGCGCGCGTGTAGCCGGCATCGAGGAACGCGTCCACCTCGGAGTCGCCCAGCATGCCGCGCCGCTCCACGAGCGCGCGCACGAACTTCGCCAGCGCCTCGAGCTTCGCGTCGGCGAGCGGCTCGCGCCGGCGCACCGCGTCGACCACGGCCGGGTCGACCTTGGCGAAGCGCTTGGCGAGGGTGGAGTGCGCCGCCACGCAGTACTCGCAGTCGTTCGCCTCCGATACCGCCAGCATGACCAGTTGCTGCTCGGCCGCGGAAAGCGAGGAGCTCGTGAACGCCTCGTAGATCGCGAGCGCGCCGCGCAGCGCGGCGGGAGACTCGGCGAATACGCCGAACAGGTTGGGGACGAAGCCGAATCCGCGTCCGATGCCTTCCAGCAGCGGACGGCTGGCGGCGGGCGCGGTTTCGGCGGTGTGGGCGATGAACTTGGGCATGCGTGTCTCTCCAGGTTTGGCGCGGGCCGGCCTTGCCAGCCCCGGCGCGGACGCGTAGATTGCCCCGCCATGCCCGGACGAGTAAGCACCCAGAAGCCGAATTTGATTGCAGAAACGCCGGATATCGACCTCCTCTCGGACGTCCTGTACACGCTGCGCGTGCGCGGCCGGATCTTCAAGCAGGGCAGCTACTGCGGCGCCTGGGCGCTCGACGCCGCCGGCGCGACCGGCACGGTCTTTCACCTGATCGGGCGCGGCCAGGCATGGCTGCACCGCGAGGGCGAGCGCGAGCCGCTCGTGGTCCGCGGCGGCGACCTCGTCATGTTTCCCCGCGGCGCCTGGCACCAGCTTTCCGGCACCGCGCGACGCCAGCCCGGCATGCAGGCCGGCGGCGGCGACGGGCCGTTCACGACCGTGCTTTGCGCGCGCGTCGACTTCGAAGCGGCCGGCGCCAACCCGGTGCTCCAGGCGCTGCCGCCCATGATCGTGGTGCGCAGCGAGGACCGCGGCACCTCCGCGGAGCTGCATGCGCTCGCGCGCCTGATGCTGGTCGAGTACGAAGCGGGCGCCTGCGGCCGGCAGGGCGTGCTCGACCGTCTCGCCGAAGCCATGTTCGTCCTCGTGCTGCGCCACCACCTGTCGAGTGCACCGGAGCTGAAAGGCTTCCTCGCGGCATTGAAGGACGAGCGCGTCTCGCGCGCGCTCGCGGCGCTGCACCGCAGCCCGGGCGAGAGCTGGCGCGTGCACAGCCTCGCCCGCCTCGCCGGCATGTCGCGCACCGTGTTCGCCGAACGCTTCGCCGAGCTGCTCGACCGCACGCCGATGCAATACCTCGCCGCGTGGCGCATGCACCTCGCCGAGGAGATGCTGAGGACGCGCGGCACCTCGGTGGCGCAGGCCGCCGAGCGGCTCGGCTACCAGACCGAGAGCGCCTTCCGCCGCGCGTTCCGCCGGGTACGCGGCGTCGGCCCGGGCAAGGTGCGCGTCAAACCACCACGGTGACCCGCAGAAACGTCGCCGGAATCACCGTGGCGTCCTCGCGCGAGCTCTGGTTCTGCGCGGCGAAGAGCGCCTCCAGCTCGCGTTGCAGGTCGGCGGCGCGGCCGTTCTTTGCCGCGGCCTCGAAGGCGTTCATCGTCGGGCCGTAGTAGTCCCTGAACGCCGCCACGTACTGCGACGGCGTGCCGGCGAAGTTGAACGTGTAGGTGTCGCGGAAGAGCGAGATGCGCTCTTTCGGAATGCCGGCGGCGCCGAAGCGCTCGAACACGTGGCTGTCGACGCCCCAGGTCATCGGGCTGACGAAGCCTTCCGGCGGCGGCGGCGTGTACGCCGAGCTGATCTTCAGGATCTGCGCGACGAAGGTCGGGTCGTTCGGAATCCAGTTGCCCATGACGATGCGCCCGCCGGGCCGCGTCACGCGCACCAGCTCCTTCGCCACGTCGAAGGGCTTGGGCGCGAACATCGCGCCGAAGATGCTCACCGCGAGGTCGAAGCTGCGGTCTTCCAGGCCTTCCAGCCGGCAGGCATCGCCTTCCTGGAACCTGAGGTTAGAGAGGCCCGCCTCCTTCGCGCGCCGGTTCCCGGCCGCCACCAGCGGCCGCGAGATGTCGACGCCGAGCACCTCCGCGCCGAGCTTCGCCGCGGGCAACGCGGTGGTGCCGTCGCCGCAGCCGAGGTCGAGGACCTTGAGCCCGCGCGCGACGCCGAGGCTGCGCACGAGCGCTTCGCCGCTCTCCCTCATGGACGCGGCGATGCGGGTGAAGTCGCCCTTTTCCCAAAGGGCCTTGTTCGGATTCACTGAGCTCGACAGGACGGCGGACATGGCTTGATCTCCGGCATGGGACGGGGTGCTAGTATTTCCGGCCGGGCGCCCCGGCGCCTTGACCGATTCGCCTCGCTTCTTGCCCTAAACGCCTGCATGGATGCCCTTTCCGACCTGCTGCAGACGGTGAAGCTGAACGGCGCGCTGTTCCTCGAGACCCGCTTCACCGCGCCCTGGTGCGCCCTGGTCCACCCGACCTATGGGGCCTCCGAGATGCTCGCCCGCTTCAACCCGGTGGTCTTCTTCCACATCGTCACCGAGGGACGCTGCCGCGCGCGCCTCGCCGACGGCGGCGAGGCGGTCGAGCTTTCCGCGGGCGACCTGATCCTGATGCCGCGCGGCGATACGCACCTCCTGGGCAGCGACCTGCACCTCTCGCCGGTGGATTCCGACACCCTGATGCGTCCGGCGCTGCCCGGCGCGCTGCCCACGGTCGACCATGGCGGCGGCGGCGAGGAGACGCGCATCCTGTGCGGCTTCCTCTCCTGCGACAAGGCGCTCTGCCGCGCGCTGCTCGAAGCGCTGCCGCCTCTGCTGCGCGTCTCGCTCGGCGACGGGCCGGGCGGCGCCTGGCTGAGGACCCTCGCGCAGCGCGGCGCGCAGGAGAACGCGGCGCCGGCGCCGGGCGCCGGGACCATGCTCTCCCGGCTCGCGGAGCTGATGTTCATCGAGGCCATGCGCCGGTACATCGACTCGCTGCCCGAGCAGCAGACCGGCTGGCTCGCCGGCCTGCGCGACCGCTACGTCGGACGCGCGCTCGCCGTGATGCACGCGGAGCCCGGGCGCGACTGGTCCGCCGACGAGCTCGCCGACAACGTCGGCCTCTCGCCTTCGGCGCTGCGCCAGCGTTTCGCCGACCTGCTGGGGCAGTCGCCGATGCAGTACCTCACGCGCTGGCGCCTCGCGCTCGCCGCCGCGGCGCTGCGCTCGAGCGACCGCGCCATCGCCCGCGTCGCCGAGGAATTCGGCTACGAGTCCGAGTCGGCGTTCAACCGCGCGTTCAAGCGCGAGTTCCAGCTGCCGCCGGCCGCCTGGCGCAGGCAGTACTCGTAGGAGCGTTTTTTGCAGCGGATGGGCGCCCATGCCCGCCCGCCGCCAATCCGTGTGGAGCGCCAGCGCCGAGATGCCGGCCTGCGGGCCGCTCGACCGGAACCTGCACGTCGACGTGTGCATCGTCGGCGGCGGCATCGCGGGGCTGAGCGTCGCGTACCACCTCGCGCGCGAAGGCCGGCGCATCGCGCTGATCGAGGACGGGCCGCTCGGCGGCGGCATGACGGCGCGCACCTCCGGGCACCTCGCCAGCATGCTCGACGACCGCTACTTCGAGCTGGAGAAGCTGCACGGCGCGGAGGCGATCCGCGTCGCCGCGGACAGCCACGGCGCGGCGATCGAGCGCATCGACGACATCGTGCGCGCGGAGAAGATCGATTGCGACTGCGCGCGGCTGGACGGCTACCTGTTCCTCGCCGAAGGCGACCGCGTCGAGACGCTGGAGCGCGAGCTCGACGCCGCGCGGCGCGCGGGACTCGAGGAAGTCGCCTTGGTCGACAAGGCTCCCTATGCCTGGGACACGGGGCCCTGCCTGCGCTTTCCGCGGCAGGGACAGCTCCATCCGCTCAAGTACCTCGCCGGGCTCGCGCGCGCGGTCTTGCGCGACGGCGGCAAGATCTTCTGCATGAGCCACGCCGACGCCATCGAGGGCGGCGTGCCGAAGCTGGTGCACGTCGGCCGCCACGTGGTGAGCGCCGACGCAGTGGTCGTGGCCACCAACGTGCCGATCAACAACCTGTTCCTGCTGCACACCAAGCAGGCGCCTTACATGACTTACGTGATCGCCGCGCCGGTGCCGCGCGGCGCGGTGCCGCAAGTGCTGGCATGGGATACCGGCGACCCGTACCACTATGTGCGGCTGCACGACGATCTCCTCATCGTCGGCGGCGAGGACCACAAGTCCGGCCAGGCGGCCGACTCGCCGGAGCGCTATCGGCGCCTGGAAGCGTGGGCGCGCGAGCGCTTTCCCATGATGGGCGAGCCCGCGTTCGCCTGGGGCGGCCAGGTGATGGAGCCCGCCGACTACCTGGGCTTCATCGGCCGCAATCCGTTCGACGACGAAAGGATCTTCGTCGTCACCGGCGACTCGGGCATGGGCCTCACGCACGGCACGATCGCCGGCATGCTGCTCACCGACCTGATCCTCGGCCGGAAGAATCCCTGGGAAGAGCTCTACAGCCCGTCGCGCCTGCCGTTCCGCGCCGCCGGCGGGATGGCGCTCGAGGACCTCAACATGGCGGCGCAGTACGGCGACTGGCTGACCGGCGGCGACGTGCGCTCGGCGGCCGACATCGCGCCCGGCAGCGGCGCCGTCGTGCGCCGGGGCCTGGAGAAGCTCGCCGTGTACCGCGACCCGGACGGCGTCCTGCACGAGCGGAGCGCCGCCTGCCCGCACCTCGGCTGCATCGTGCAGTGGAACCCCGGCGAGAGCACCTGGGACTGCCCGTGCCACGGCTCGCGCTTCGACGCCTGCGGGCGCGTGATCAACGGCCCGGCCAACCGCGACCTCGCTTCAGCCGATCGCCCGGACGAGAAGCGAGCCGCCTGAAGCGAGCAGCAGCAGCGCGACGAGGCGCAGCAGCAGCTCGCGAGAGATGCGCAGGAACAGTTTCCTGGCAACGAAGATCCCGCCCAGCCCCGCCGGCACCGCGAGCAGCAGGATGGACCAGACGCGAGAATCGAGCAGCGACCCGGTGATGAAGAACGCCGCCACCCGCAGCGAGATGCTGGTCATCGTCGCGAAGCCCATGGTGGCGCGGAACTGCTCCTTGGTCAGCCCGCGCTGCGAGAGGTAGATCGCGTACGGCGGCCCGCCCGCGCCGAAGAGCGTGCTGGTGATGCCGCCGCACAGGCCGGCGAGCCACGCCCAGCCGACACGGACGACGCGCGTCGAGGCGCGGCGCAGCAGGCTGTAGAGCGCATACGAGATCACGAACGCGCCGAGCAGCGCCATGCCGGCCGCGCGCGGCAGGTGCACGAGCAGCGTCACGCCGAGCGCGGTGCCGGCGACGATCGTCGGCACGAGGCGCGTCCATTCGGCGCGCACGGCGTTGCGCGGATTTTCAAGGCCAACACTCAAGGAACTGGCCAGGTCGACGACCGCGAAGAGCGCCAGCGCGAACGGCAGCGGCACGAAATGCGTAGCGAGCGGGATGGTGACGAGCGCCGAGCCGAAGCCGGTGATGCCGAAGATCAGCGCGCCGGCGAAGGCGATCGCCGCGAGGAGCGGCGCCTCAGCCGGCATAAGGAAAAGGGGTCAGAGCAATTTTCACGTAACAAATCGCCACGCGCTGAAAGACAATTTGTTTCAGGAAAATTGCTCTGACCCCTTTTTCAAGCGGCACGGACGATCAACTCCTCGGGCGTGCACCGGTTCATGTGGCGGAGCTTCGAGACGTAGCGGCCGAACGGCAGGCCATAGCGCGCCTCCAGCTTTTCCGCCCTGTCACGCAGGGTTTTCCAGGGAATGCTTTTTTCCAGGCCCTTGAAAGCGAAAGCGACGATATTCGGATCGTAGAGGGCCGGCATGGCGAGCACCGAGCCGCCGAAGGCGCGCTCGAGGCGCTGCAGGTAAGTGTCGAGCTTGCTGTCGTCGTCCATGTAGTTGACGACCAGCACGCCGGGCTCGGTGAGGGCGAGCCAGGCCGCGTCGTAGAACTCGGCGCTGGCGAGCTTCGGCACGTGCAGCTCGTCGTGGTAGGCATCGACCACCAGCACGTCGCAGCATTGCGGCGCGAGCGCCTCGGCGCCGTCGCCGATCTCCACTTCTACCTCGCGCGGCAGCGCGAACTGCTCGCGCGCGATCGCGACCACGCGCGGGTCGAGCTCCACGGCGCGAATCTTCCCTTTGAGATTCTTGTGGAAGAACTTGGCGAGCGATCCCCCGCCCAGGCCGATCATCAGCGCCTCGCGCGGCTGCGGATGGAAGAGCAGGAACGCCATCATGCAGCGCGTGTAGTCGAGCGCGAGCGCGTACGGGTCGTCGAGCCGCATCGCGCTCTGGATGGCGTCACCGCCGACGTGCAGGGTGCGCACGCCGCGCGACTCACTGACCGCGATGGAGGATTTGCTTTTCTTCAACGATCATCCACGTGCAGGCGACGGCGACGAAAGAGAACAGCGCGCCGGCGAGGATCGGCACGTCGTAGGAGCCGAAGCGGTCGAACGCCACGCCGGCGAGCCACGGCCCGATCAGCGTGCCGACCCCGGCGCCGGTATAGAGCAGGCCGATGATCCCCGACACGGCGCGCGGCCCGTAGAGGTCCATGACGATGGTCGGCATGAGCGCCACATAGCCGCCGTAGAAGACGCCGAAGAGGAGCGCGAACAGCGCGAGCAGCCACCACGCGCTCGCCATCCACCAGACGAGCAGCATCACGCCAAGGCCGGCGTACATCGTGGCGAGCGAGGGTAGCCGCCCCATGCGGTCGGCGATGCCGCCGATGGTGAAGCGACCCAGCAGGCTGCCCAGGCCGATCAGGCTGACCAGCGTCACGCCCTCGGCGGCGCTGAAGCCGTGGTCCTGCGCGAACGGCCCGAGGTGCACCATCGGCACGAAGAGCCCGATGCAGCTCGCCACGCCCGACGCGTAGAGCAGCCAGAACGCGCGGGTTTTTGCCGCCACACGAAGATCCATGCCCGGCTTTGGGCCTCCCTGGGCAATCGCTTGTGGAACCCGAAGCAACGCCGCGGCGACGCCGCCGAGCAGCAGGCAGAACACCGCGAGGGCGACATAGGCGCCGCGCCAGCCGAAGAGCGAGATCCACCACGCGGCGAGCAGCGGCCCGGCGATGTTGCCGGCGCCGATGCCGGCGACCGCGAGCCCGGAGGCGAAGGCGCGGTTCGCGCCGAACCAGGGCTGCACCGCGCCCACCGAGGGCACGTAGGCGAGCCCGACGCCGAGGCCGACGCCGATGCTGTAGCTCGCGTAGAGCATCGCGAGCGAGGTGGCGCGGCTGGCGAGCCACAGCGCGGCGACCAGGCAGGCGACGCCCACCAGCGCGACGCGCCGCGCGCCGAAGCGATCGGCAAGCATGCCGCCCGGCCAGCCGGCCAGGAACCACAGGAACGCCGCCACCGAGAAGACGAGCGCGATGTGCCCGCGCGCCGCGCCGAACTCCTGCTCGAAGGCGCCGAAGAACGCCGCGAACGAGTACGCCGCGGCGAAGCCGACCAGCATCAGCGTGAACGCCGAGCCGACGACGACCCAGCCGTACCTCGCGTCGCTCAAAGCGCCGCGACCACCTCGACCTCGAGCAGCAGGTCGGCGTTCACCAGCCTCTCCACGCCGACGAAGGTGCTCGCCGGGAGGTTGCCGGGCGTCAGGTAGCGCGCGCGCACTTCGCGGAACGCCGCCACGCGCTCGTCGCTCATGCCGACCATGTAGGCGTTCATCTTGATCACGTCGGCCCAGCCGGCGCGGCGAGCGTCACGGCATGCGAATAGTTGCGCGGCGCCGGGCCGAGCTCCGGCGGATTGACGGACTGCTTTTGCATGCGTTCCCCCTTTTGGGAAACGCTATTTTGGAGGCGGATCCGGCGCTTCGGCGATGCGCTTTCGCAGCTCCTCGACCGCATGCGGCGAGAGCCGCAGCGTCACGCGGCAGCCGTCGGCATCGAGGAAGACGAGCAGCGCCTCTCCCGTGTCGTCGTGGTCGTCGCCCTCCCGGAACTCGATCAGGTCGACGAGCCCGAAGGGGTAGTAGACCGACAGGGCATGCGATACGGCCGTGGCGCCTCCTCCGGCGCAATCGTCGGCCCGCCTGTGTGACAGTTAAAGCGCGGCACCCCGTGCGCTAACGGGCCATAGCGCCTCGACGCGGCCCGCTCGCACTGCAACATACCAGTCGTAGAGGTTCACCGTCGGGTCGCAGTGGCCGGGCACGAGCAGCAGCTTCTCGCCGAGCTCGGGCGGCCGCGCCGGCGAGCCGATCTCGACCCAGCCGTGCTCGTCGGAGGCGCTGCGGTAGACGAGCCCGGGCCGCTGCCAGACCTCCGGCATGCCCGAATCGACGCTCGACGCCTTGAGGCCCGCGTCGACGATCGCGCGGTCGGGAGCGGGCCGGCTCATGACCGTGGTCAACACAAAGAGCGAATGGCGGAAGCGCGGCAGCGGCGCCGCCCATTCGTTGCGCGCATAGTCGGCGTCCATGAAGACGTACGAGCCGGGCTGGATCTCGTCCCAGGCGCCCGCCTCCACTTCCAGCATGTAGCTGCCGCTGCCGGCGCCAGTGACGCGCGGGCATTCGATCCCCGCCTTCTCCAGAAGGGATTTCACCTGAAAAACCTTTTTCGCCGCCGCATCGATCGCCTCGCGCCGGTCCGCCAGCGAGCGCACGTGCTGCGCGCGGCCGTGGTAGGCCTGGAGCCCCGCGAATTTCAACCTGGAAGATTTCCGGATGGACGAAGCGAGCTCGACGACGGTATGGGGTTCCACCCCGCAGCGCTTCATCCCCACCTCGAGCTCGACGTAGACGTCGCACTCGGCGCCCGACTCGGCGAGCGCGCGCAGCGCATCGGGATGGTCGACGCACACGCCGAGCCTGGCGCGGCGCGAGAGCGCGGCGAGGCGCGCGAGCTTCTTCGCGCCGACCACCTCGTTGCTCACCAGCACGTCGGCGATGCCGCCCTCGACCAGCACTTCCGCTTCCGACACCTTCTGGCAGCACACGCCGACCGCGCCGGCGGCGAGCTGCGCCCGCGCGATGTCGACCGACTTGTGGCACTTGGCGTGGGGACGCACGCGGATCTTCCGACCCCGCAATGAGTCCTTCATCGTCCCGAGATTGGCCTCGAAGGCGTCCAGGTCGAGGACGAGCGCCGGGGTGTCGACCTCCTCCAGCTTCTCTCCGACGGCGGCCGGCGGCCGGGTCACGCCGCGACGGCCTGCCGGCGCTGGTGCATCGCGAACCACACCAGCGCGATGAGCACGATGGCGATGAGCGGCAAAGCGAACAGGTTCACCTGGTTCCAGCCGGCGTTGGTGACCGTGACGCCCGAGCTGAAGGAGGAGACCAGCATCATGATGAAGATCGCCTGGTCGTTCGTGCCCTGCGCCTTGGCGCGCTCTTCCGGCCGGTAGGTGGTGGTGAGCATCGTCGTGCCGCCGATGTAGAGGAAGTTCCAGCCCACGCCGAGCAGCACCAGCGCCACCGTGAAGTGCGGTATCGAGATGCCCGAGAGGGCGATGGCGATGGTGACGATGTTGAGCAGCGCGCCGGTGATCATCACCGGCAGCAGGCCGAAGCGGCGGATCAGCGCGCCGGTGAAGAACGAGGGCGCGAACATGCCGACGATGTGCGCCGAGATGACGGTCGTCGCGGCGGTGAACGGATGGCCGCACACCTGCATGGCGATCGGCGTCGAGGTCATGAGGAAGTTCATCACGCCGTAGCCGATCGCCGCCGAGAGCACCGCGACGATGAACTTCGGCTGCGCGGCGATCTCCGAGAGCGGCCGCCCGGAGCTCGACTTCTCGGCCGCGCTGGGCGTCGGGATGCGGATGAAGCGCAGCAGCACCATGGTCACGATGGCGAAGCCGATCAGCACCAGGTAGGCGCCCATGAAGCGCTTGGCGAGGAGGTCGACGCTCCAGCGGCTGAGCGTCGGGCCGAGGATGCCGCCCACCAGCCCGCCGGCGAGCACCAGCGAGATCGCCATCGGCCGGAAGTCGGGCGTCGACACCTCGGCGGCGGCGAAGCGATAGTACTGGCCATAGGCGTTGTAGACGCCCCACACCAGCGTGCCGAAGCAGAGCAGCCAGAAGTTCTGGAGATAGATGGCGCTGCCGCAGATCAGCGCGCCGACGATGCCCCACAGCGTGCCGCTCGCGAGCCCCGCCTGGCGGCCGACCCGCTTCATGTGCAGCGAGGCCGGCATGGTGGCCATCGCCGCGCCGGCCACCCAGCAGGTCACCGGCAGCGTGGCGAGCCCCTTGTAGGGCGACAGCGCCAGCCCGGCCAGGCCGTTGATGGCGATGAGGGTCGAGTTGTTGGTGAAGAGCATCGCCTGGCAGGCGGCCAGCAGCCCGACGTTGCGCTTGGTGCTGGATGTTTGTACAGTATCGGCGTCCACGCTCCATTCTAGGCGTCACTTCCCATGGCCAAAGGCGAGAAGAGCGAAACGCTTCATATGCGCGGCGCGCGGTCCTTCGTCGCCGGGCGCTTCGAGACCGTGGCGCGCGAGGCCTCCGACGACGGCTGGATGCCCGACGAGAAGGACGACCGGCCGCTCGAGACGCAGGTGACGATCGAGCGCGCCCGCTCGATCGTCTCGCACAACGACTCGCCGGACGTCGGGTTCACCAGCTCGATCAATCCGTATCGCGGATGCGAGCACGGATGCATTTATTGCCTAAGTGGGGACACGCTGATCCTCATGGCCGACGGGACGGCGCGGCCGCTGGCGCAAGTGCGCGTGAACGACGAAATCTATGGAACGCGCGTTCATGGCACGGAGCGTCGATTCGTGAGATCGCGGGTCCTGGCCCACTGGAACACCATCAAGCCCGCGTACCGGGTCCTCCTGAACGACGGCACCGAGCTCATTGCAAGCGCCGATCACCGCTTTCTGGCGGACGGCGGCTGGAGCTACGTCGGACCGGGGCAGCAATCCGTCGGCTCCCGGAGCGTTCTGCGTTCGGGTGATCGGCTTGTAGCCGTGCCGGCCGTCTATTCCGCCGCCGCCGCGAAGCGGTATGCCATGGGCCGCGGGAGCGCCTATGCCTACCGCACGTTCGATCATCTGGCGGGAGAAGTGGCGGGCACCCCTCTCGGCCGTGCCGTCGCACGGATCGAACCGCTCGGCCGGGCGATGCGCCTCTACGACATCACCACCGAGACGGAAGACTTCATCGCCAATGGCGTGGTCAGCCACAACTGCTACGCCCGCCCGAGCCACGCCTACCTCGAGCTCTCGCCGGGCCTCGACTTCGAGACCAAGATCTTCGCCAAGACCAACGCCGCGGAGCTCCTGCGCGCCGAGCTGGCGAAGCCGGGCTACACGTGCAGCCCGATCGCCATCGGCTCCAACACCGACTGCTACCAGCCGGTCGAGCGCAAGTACCGCATCACGCGGCAGATCCTCGAGGTGCTGGCGGAATGCGAGCACCCGCTGACCATGGTCACGAAGTCGGCGCTGGTCGAGCGCGACCTCGACATTTTGGGACCGATGGCGCAAAAAAATCTGGTCAAGGTCTTCGTCTCCATCGGCACCCTCGACCGCACCCTCGCGCGCAAGCTCGAGCCGCGCGCCGCCTCTCCGCAAAGGCGCCTGGATATCCTGAAGGCGCTCTCGGCCGCCAAGGTGCCCTGCGGCGTGATGGTCGCCGCGCTCATTCCGGCGCTGAACGACAAGACGATGGAGCACGTGCTGGAAGCCGCGGCCGCGGCGGGCGCCGAGGAAGCCGCCTACGTGGTCATGCGCCTGCCGAACGAGCTGAAGGACCTCTTCAAGGAATGGCTCGCCGCGCACTACCCCGAGCGCGCCGAGCACGTCATCAGCATCGTGCGGCAGATGCGCGGCGGCAAGGACAACGACCCGCGCTTCGGCACGCGCATGAGCGGCACCGGCAACTTCGCCGAGCTGATCGCCAAGCGCTTCGAGATCGCCTGCCGCAAGTACGGCCTCGACTCGCGCGACGACGGCACCCAGGCCGGCCGCGCCCGGCCCGAGCTCGACTGCACCCGCTTCCACCCGCCCGCGAAGAACCCGGGCCAGATGGCGCTGTTCTAGGGGTCAGGTCTTGCGTTGACGGTGCTTCTACGTCAATGCAAGACCTGACCCCGGGCGAGGGGCCCTAGAATCCCCTCCCGTGGAAGGGGACTCCATCCAGCGCCGCCTGACGGCGATCCTGTGCGCCGACGTCCAGGGCTACAGCCGCCTGATGGGCGCGGACGAGGAGGCTACGCTGCGCGCGCTGAAGGCGGCGCAGGCGGTCATGCACCGCCGCGTCGCGGAGCACCGCGGCCGCGTGGTCAACGCCCCGGGCGACTCGGTGCTCGCCGAATTCCCGAGCATCGTCGACGCGGTCGCCTGCGCCGCCGGCATCCAGGCCGAGCTCGCCGGCCTCGACGCCGACGCGCCCGAGGAGCGCCGGCTGCGCTACCGGATCGGCGTCAACCTCGGCGACGTGCTGGTCCACGGCGAGGAGATCTACGGCGACGGCATCAACGTCGCGGCGCGCCTCGAGGCGCTCGCCGAGGGCGGCGGCATCTGCATCTCGGGCAGCGCCTACGAGGCGGTGTGCGGCAAGCTCAAGCTCGGCTTCGAGGACCTCGGCGAGAAGTCGGTGAAGAACATCGCCCGCCCGGTGCGCGTCTACCGCGTGCGGCCGGAGGGCGAGCCGAGCGCCGCGCCGGCCTGCCCGCCGCAAAATTCGGGGACGGAGCCCAAAAAAGAAGATTCGGGCTCCGTCCCCATACCGTCCATCGCCGTGCTGCCGTTCACCAACATGAGCGAGGCCGCGGACGAGTACTTCAGCGACGGCATCACCGAGGACATCATCACCGACCTCTCGAAGCTCTCCGGCTTGCTGGTGATCGCGCGCAACTCGACCTTCACCTACAAGGGCCGCGCGGTCGACGTGCGCGAGGTGGGCCGCAGCTTCGGCGTCACGCACGTGCTGGAAGGCAGCGTGCGCCGCGCCGGCGGGCGGGTGCGCATCACCGCGCAGCTGCTGCAGGCGGCGACCGGCCACCACGTCTGGGCGGAGCGCTACGACCGCGACTCGGCCGACGTGTTCGCCATCCAGGACGACATCACGCGCGAGATCGTCGCCGCGCTCGACGTGAAGCTGGTGCGCGGCGAGCAGGCGAGCGCGTGGCGCAAGTCGCTCGCCGACCCGCGGGCGCTCGACGCCTGGTTCCGCGGCGTCGACCGCTTCAACCGCGTGCAGCGCGAGGCGAACGACGAGGCGGCGCGCGCCTTCGCCGAGGTGACGCGCCTGGCGCCCGGCTCGCCGCTCGGCCACCTCGGCCTCGCCTGGACCAAGCTCAGCGCCTGGCGCAACGGCTGGGGCGACGGCGCCGGCAAGGCGCTCGAGGAGGCGGCGGCGCTCGCGCGCGAGGCGCTGCGCCTCGACGAGGACTGCGCCGACGCGCATGGCCTGCTCGGCTACTACCACCTGCTCGCCGGCCGCCACGACCAGGCGATCGCCGAAGGCGAGCGCTCGGTGGCGCTCAGCCCGAACCACGCGGACAACAACGCCAACCTCGGCTGCTCCTACGCCGTGGGCGGGCGCCCGGCGGACGCCATCCCGACGATGCGCCGCGCGATGCGCCTCTCGCCGATCTACCCGGCCTGGTATCTCAACATCCTCGCCTACGCCGCCTATCTCTGCGGCGACTACGAGCAGGCGGAGTCGGCGGCGCGGCAGTGCCTGCAGCGCGAGCCCGGCTATGCCGACTGCCGGGTGATCGCGGCGCTCTCCTGCCTGGCGCTCGGCCGCGCCGAGGACGCGCGCCGCGAGGCCGCCGAGGTCGTGCGCCAGGATCCGGCCTGGAAGCTCGCTTCGCTCGAAGGGCGGCTTTCGATCGAGAGGAACCGGGACGTGGTCGCCCGGATGCTCGCCACCTGCCGCGAGCTCGGGCTGCAATAGCCTTGCGGCCGCTGGCAGTCGCGCTCGGCTGGACGCTCGTCGGGGCCATCGTCTGGCTCTCGCTCACCCCTTCGCCGCCGTCCTTCGAGATCGGCATCGCGCAGGCGGACAAGTTCGAGCACGCGCTCGCCTACGGCGCGACCATGTTCTGGTTCGCGCAGCTCTACGTGCGCGGCCGCGTGCGGCTCGCCTACGCCATCGGCTTTATCGCGCTCGGCATCGCATTGGAGTTCGTGCAGGGTCAAGTCGGGCGCGACTTCGAGGTCGCCGACATGGCCGCCGACGCGCTCGGCGTCGCCCTCGGCTGGGCCGGCGCGCTCGCCGTGCCGCTGCGCTTCCTCGGCCGTTGAAGATGCTCGCCACCCTGCTTCGCCTGTCGGCCCCCGGCATCGTGCTGGTCGTCTTCCAGTCGGCGATCTCGATCGGCGACACCTGGTTCGTCGGCCGCCTGGGCACCGATCCGCTCGCCGGCCTCGCGCTGGTCTTCCCGCTGGTGATGCTCTTGCAGATGACCTCCGCCGGCGCGATGGGCGGCGGCGTCTCCTCCGCCATCGCCCGCTCGCTCGGAGCAGGCGACGCGGCGCGCGCCCGGCGCCTGGTGGTGCACGCCCTGATCATCGCGCTCGGCATGGGCGCCGCGTTCACGCTGCTGGTTCTCGTGTTCGCCAACCCCCTGTATCGCCTGCTCGGCGGCAAGGGCGAGGCGCTCGCGCACGCCCTCGCCTACTCGAACATCCTCTTCGCCGGCGCGCTCGTCGTGTGGCTCGCCAACACCTTCGCCAGCATCCTGCGCGGCAGCGGCGACATGGTGGTGCCCGCGGCCGCGCTGGTCGGCGCCGCCTGCATCCAGGTGCCGCTCTCCGGCTCGCTGGTGCTCGGGTTTGGTCCCATGCCACGGCTCGGCATCGCCGGCGCCGCGATCGCCTACGTCGCCTCCTTCGCCCTCGCCGGCCTGGCGATGGCGCTCGTCGTCTTCCGCCGCGGCAACGCGCTGCGCCCGCAGCGCGCCGACCTCGTCCTCGAGCGCCGGCTCTTCCTCGACATCCTGCGCGTCGGCGGCCTCTCGGTCCTCAACTCGTTCCAGACCGTGCTCACCGCGGCGATCCTCACCGGCTTCGTCGGCCGCTTCGGCCCTGCCGCGCTCGCCGGCTACGGCGTCGGAATTCGGCTCGAGCTGCTGCAGATCCCGCTCGTCTTCGCCGTCGGCCAGGCGCTCGTCGTGCTCGTCGGCACCCACGTCGGCGCCGGCCAGGGCGCGCGCGCCCGGACCATCGCCTGGACCGGCACCGCGCTCGCCGCCGGCATCTGCCTCGTGATCGGCGCCATCGCCGCCCTCTTCCCGCTCGCCTGGGTCGGCTTCTTCAGCGCCGACCCGGCGGTGCTCGACACCGGCAGCCGCTACCTGCGCATCGTCGCGCCCTTCTACCCGCTCTTCGGCGCGA
>Ga0310810_10002019_pt1 | contig 21574 bp, 12 predicted proteins | sample NCmetagenome_FD_207641 | JGI IMG/M metagenome (GOLD analysis project Ga0310810, IMG submission 207641) | Soil microbial communities from experimental microcosm in Duke University, North Carolina, United States - NC | ecosystem: Engineered > Artificial ecosystem > Soil microcosm > Unclassified ... | reverse complement strand
CGAGGTGATTCAGCGCAGCTGCTTTGATTCGAACACGGACTTGTCCCGCGCCGACTTCTGGAATCGGCAGATCGGTGCGGTACTCCAGTTTGTCGAGTCCGCCGAGGGCGGAAATCGTGAGTGCTCGCAAGGAACGTTATATTGAGGGACGCCGGAAGATACCGGGTTCAAACTCAATTCGCTCTCACCTGAATGCTTCAAATCACAGTACCGCCGCTGGGTGAATCGATCGTCGAGGCGACGGTCGCGAAATGGCTCAAGAAAGAGGGCGAAGCTGTTGCATCGGGCGAGACACTTGTCGAGCTCGAGACGGACAAGATTACGGTTGAAGTTCCCGCTCCGAAGAACGGTGCGATCTCGAAGCAGGTTGCGACTGAAGGATCGGTAGTGAAGGTCGGTGATTTGATTGCCGAGTTTGATGAGACTGCCAAGGGTGCGAAGGCATCTGCGCCGAAAGCGGAAGCGGCTCCTCCTGCTGCAACGCCGGCACCAGCTGCAGCGCCTCCGCCAACTCCCGCTCCTGCTCCTGCTCCTGCTCCGGCTCCCGCAGCTGCAGCTCCAACGCCAAATGCTACACCCGTTGATGGGGATGGCGTGAAATCGTCTCCTGCTGCGCGACGTGTTGCGACTGAAGCAGGAATTGACATCGCGACAGTTCCAGGAACCGGTCGCGGTGGCGTCGTGAGCAAACCAGATGTGATGACAGCCATCAGCCATCAGCCGTCAGCCATCAGCGAAAAACCCCAGACAGAACGCGTTGCGCCCTCAACCTCGACGCCACAACTCACAGCGCAAACCGCAGATCGTGAAAGGCGAGAAAACATGTCGACGCGGCGGAAGAAAATCGCCGAAAACTTGTTGCAATCTCAGCATGCAACAGCGCAGCTCACGACGTTCAATGAGATCGACATGTCGGCGATAAACTCGTTGCGCGACAGAATGCGCGAGAAAATCGAGAAAGAGCACGGCGTGAAGCTCACGTTCATGCCGTTCTTCGTGAAAGCTGCGTGCATGGCGCTCGATACGTTCCCCGTCATCAACGCGCAAGTCGATGGCGAGTCGATCGTCTACCGCAATTACGTCAACATGGGAATTGCCGTCGCGTCTGAGAAAGGCCTCGTTGTTCCCAACATCAAGGACGCGCACACCAAGGGAATCATTCAGGTCGGCAAAGAGATCTCGGAAGTCGCCAAGCGAGCACGCGATAGCAAGCTCACCATGGAAGATCTAACCGGCGGAACATTCACGATCACCAACGGCGGCGTTTTCGGATCACTCGTTTCAACACCGATCCTCAATTATCCGCAGTCGGGAATTCTCGGTCTTCATAAAACGCAGGATCGTCCGGTTGTCGTGGACGGACAGATCGTAATCCGTCCGATGATGTACGTCGCTCTCACCTACGACCATCGCATCGTCGAAGGGCAGCAGGCGGTGTTGTTCCTCGTCAGAATAAAAGAGCTGATCGAGGATCCCGCGGCGATGCTCATTTCCTGATTCACTAATGCCAGAACAAACCGCAGCCGATGTCGTGATTATCGGCGGTGGACCCGGCGGCTACGTCGCCGCGATTCGCGCCGCTCAGCTCGGCCTCTCCACCGTTTGCGTGGAAATGGACAAAACACTCGGCGGCACGTGCGTTAATGTCGGATGCATTCCGTCGAAAGCTCTATTGTCGTCGTCGGAGCATTATGAGTTCGCGCGGCTTCACGCAGCCGCACATGGAGTGAAGATCGATGGAGTGACGCTCGATCTGCCGACGATGCTGAAGCGAAAGGACGACGTCGTCAAACAGAACACAAACGGTGTCGAATTCCTTTTTCGAAAAAACAAGATCACATGGGCAAAGGGGCGCGGCACACTGCGCCCTGGGAATATTGTCGACGTCGCGGGAAATGACGGAACTACGACTCAGTACGCAGCGAAGAATGTCATCATCGCCACTGGCTCAGTTCCCTTCGAGCTGCCGTTTCTGAAATTCGATGAAGAGCGAGTTCTATCGAACATCGGCGCGCTGAAAATTCCGGAAGTTCCAAAACATCTCATCGTCATTGGCGGCGGGATCATCGGCCTCGAGCTCGGATCCGTTTGGCGGCGACTTGGCTCGAAGGTCACCGTGATTGAATTGCTTCCGACGATTCTCGCCGGTCAGGACGCGGAAGTGATCAAGGAAGCCGACAAGGTTTTCCGAAAGCAGGGACTGGAGATAAGAACTGGAACGAAGGTCACCGGTGGAAGGCGGGAAGGTGACAAGGTGACGGTCGAGATCGAAAAAGACGGAAACACCGAAAGTCTCGAAGCCGATTACGTGCTCGTATCTGTTGGCCGCAAACCATCACTTACGGGAATCGATGCAGCAGGCTTGGGCTTAGCGGTCGGAAAGCGGGGAGAAATTACCGTCGATGCACAGATGCGCACCAATCTTCCCAACGTTTACGCGATTGGTGATGCAGTTGGCGGAAAGCTGCTCGCGCACAAAGCAGAGGAAGAAGGTGTCATTGCGGCCGAGGTGATTGCAGGACACAAGGTGCACATGGATTACAAGTCCATTCCATCCGTTGTGTACACGTGGCCGGAAATTGCGAGTGTTGGTCTCACTGAGAGTGAAGTGAAAGAATCGGGGCGCGAGTACAAAGTTGGAAAATTTCCGTTCACTGCGAACGGTCGTGCGAGATCGATGGGGGAGCCGACGGGTTTCGTGAAGTTTGTTTCGGATGCGAAGACCGATGAGCTGCTTGGCTGTCACATGATCGGCGCAAACGTTTCTGAATTGATCGCGGAGGTGGTGCTCGCGTTCGAGTACCGCGGGTCGTCGGAGGATATCGGGATAACCGTGCATTCGCATCCGACATTATCCGAAGCCGTGAAGGAAGCCGCACTCGGAGTTCTCGGCCGTACAATTCACATCTAGAGGTCGAAGATGCTGCTCGAACCAGTTACTTCCAGAACGAAGCTGGACTTGAGCGACGAAGGCGCGTCTGCTCCGGACGATTTACCAAAAGGTGATGAGCTCGACAAAAAGATCGAGAAGGTCACCGAAAAGCTCGGAAACTTGCAGAATGTTTTTTATGCGGACTCACGTCATTCGCTACTGATTGTTCTTCAGGGACGCGATGCATCGGGGAAGGATGGCGTTGTTCGAGCTGTGTTCGACGCGTGCAATCCTCAGGGTGTTCGCGTGAACTCGTTCAAGGTTCCGACCCCGCTCGAGCTTTCCCACGATTATCTGTGGCGCGTGCATCAGGTAGTTCCCGAGAAAGGAATGATGGGCGTATTCAACCGCTCGCATTATGAAGACGTGCTCGTTGTGCGCGTTCACAATTTCGTTCCAAAGGAGGTCTGGTCGCAGCGGTACGATCAGATCAATGAGTTCGAGCGCATGCTCACCGAAAATGGTGTTGTGATTCTGAAGTTTTTTCTGCACGTATCGAGAGATGAGCAGAAGAAGCGGATGCTCGAGCGCATCGAGGACCCGACGAAGAACTGGAAGTTCAAGGCCGGTGATCTCGATGAGCGCAAGCTGTGGGACAAGTACACTGCCGCGTATCGCGAGGCGTTGAAGAAGTGCAGCACGCAGTGGGCGCCGTGGTATGTGGTGCCGGCGGATAAGAACAAGGCGCGCAACTATCTCATCGCGAAACGGATCGTTGCGACCCTCGAATCGTTGAACCTCGAATATCCGAAGCCTAAAACGGATTTGAAGCAGTACGAGAAGGACTTGCAGGACAACTAAAGCTTTATCGCACCGGTCGGTCTGGGTTGGGTGTAGCGATTTATTCGGGAGCAGAATGGCAGTTTTGTCATGAGCGTCCCGATGTTTAACGAGACGCAATGAAGCTATTGAATGGCAAAACTGTCATTCTGCTCCCGAATAAATCCCCTCGACGCACCCGCACCCGACCGTCGCCGAAAGGGTATTAACGGGTCGACACTCCTCGCGTCTACCAGATAAACACCGTTATTCCGGAAGGGCCAACTCATGCGCCTGAAAAGCTCACTCATATTACTCGTCGCGGCGACAGCATCGGCACAAAGCACCACCCCGCGTGTCGACCACCGGGAGCTCGCCGCCGATCAACAGATCATACAGGCTCTCAACAGACTGACATTCGGACCGCGACCCGGTGACGTACAGAAAATCCGCGCGATGGGCCTCGACAAGTGGGTCGACCTCCAGCTGCATCCCGAAAAAATCGACGACAGCTCGCTCGACCAGTTCGTAAAACGCTACGATATCCTGAATCAGGATCAGAACGAGATCCTCGGACAATACGCGCAGGCACTGCAACAGCGACGAATGGTGCGACGCGAGCGCGCGGATTCGGTACAGATCACCGCCGAAGAGCGCGCAATGCAGCAGAAGCTAGGTCAACAGCGACGACAATTCATGAGCCAGCTCATGTCCGAACGCGTTGCGCGCGCAGTCGGCAGCAACCGGCAGCTCGAAGAAGTAATGACCGACTTCTGGCTCAACCACTTCAATGTCTATGCAGCCAAAGGTGCGCCCGAGCCGTACTACCTCGTTGAATACGAGCGCGACGTCATTCGCCCGAATGCGCTCGGCAAATTCCGCGATCTACTCGGCGCGGTCGCAAAGAGTCCGGCAATGCTGTTTTATCTGGACAACGCGCGCAGCATGGCGGACAGCACACGCCCGCGACTGGTGGCCGAGGGACAAGAGGGTAGAGCACGCGCAGACGCTGCAGCCCGAATTGCCGCGCTTGGCGCGCGGCGCGGTCGGCGCATTCAGTCGCTTGGTGGTGCAGTCAGCGGCGGACAGCGACAGATGGATCCCGCGCAACAGCAGGAAATGCTGCAGCGACTGCAACAGCAGAGAAACCAGGGATTGAATGAGAATTACGGACGCGAGCTGCTCGAGCTGCACACACTTGGCGTCGATGGTGGATACACGCAGCAGGACGTGATCAACGTCGCGCGTGCGCTCACGGGGTGGACGATTCGTCCTCCACAAATGGGTGGCGGATTCATTTTCCGTCCGGGCGTCCACGATGCTGGCGAAAAGCTCGTGCTGGGTCACAAGCTCCCCGCGAATCGCGGAATCCAGGACGGCGAGGACGTGCTCGACATCGTGTCGCAAAGTCCAGCAACTGCTCGCTTCATTGCAACGAAACTCGCGCGCCGGTTCATCTCGGATAATCCGCCACAGGCAGTGATCAACGATGGAGCGGCGACATTCACTCGCACGAACGGCGATATCCGTGAAGTCGTACGCACGATCATCACCTCGAACGAGTTTTACTCGCAGCAGGCATTTCGCAGCAAAGTGAAATCGCCATTTGAAGTAGTGGTGAGCGCAATGCGAGCATTGAACGCGCAGCCCGACAGCACTCCTCGAACCGCAGGCGCAATCGCGTATCTCGGGGAGCCGTTGTTTGGCCATCAGGCACCGAATGGATATCCCGAAACCGGTGACGCGTGGATGAACACGGGCGCGATTCTGAATCGAATCAACTTTGGAATGGCAGTCGCGGCGAACAGACTTCCCGGAGTTTCGTTTGCATCACTGCCGGCAATCGATTCGCTGCGCGACGCTCCGCGCTCGGCACAGGTAGATGCCGTCGTTTCGATTCTGCTTTCCGGGTCGGCATCGCCCGATACGCGCGCAGTTCTAATGAAGGGAGAGAACCCGCTCGCTTCGAGCGCCGCGAATACGCAGATGGATTCTGGAGCAAATCAAAACGATGTAGCGAATAACGAAATGATGCGCCGGAATCAGGGAAACCGTGCTAATGGTTTGTTGGGGGGCGGAGGCCCACGCGGAAATCAGCAGCCACAGGGATTTGGCTCGGTTCCCCAGCTATCCGGCATCGCACAGATAGTCGGGCTCGCGCTCGGCTCACCCGAATTTCAGCGCCGGTAACACCAGAGGATTTTATGGATCGCAGAGTATTTGTGAAATCAGGTGGATTGGCCCTCATGACGATGGGCCTCTCACCAAGCTTTCTCCGTCGCACCGCGTTCGGCATGGACCTCACCGCCGTGCCGAAGGGCAAAACCCTGATTTGCCTCTTTCAGCGTGGTGCGGCGGACGCATTGAATGTTGTCGTCCCACACGGCGAAAAAGCGTACTACTCGCTCCGGCCAAGTATTGCGATTCCACGACCGGTGGGGCTTGGACGACAACTGGGTGTCGGTGGTGAAAGCGCAATCGATCTCGATGGATTTTTCGGATTGCATCCGTCGCTTGCGCCGCTCAAACCACTCTATGATCGCGGAATGCTCGCTCCTGTCCATGCAGTCGGAAGTCCGAGTGCAACGCGCTCGCACTTCGACGCGCAGGATTACATGGAGACAGGCACGCCCGACATCAAAGGCACGACTGATGGATGGCTCAACCGTTATCTCGCGATTCAGGGAACGTGCGCAGAGTGCTCACACAATCCGTTCCGCGCAGTTGCACTGACGCCGCAAACTCCGCGAATCATGGAAGGTGCGGCGGAAACCGTTGCGATGAACAGTCTCGATGAATTCACTGTCCGCACGACGGGATCACAGGCCGAGCGACTCGAAGCGTTGTATCGAACCGGCTCTGCTGATCTCGTTCATGGAACGGGCAGCGAAATGTTCGACGCAGTGAAAATGCTGCGCGCTGCAAATCCGCAGAAATACGCGCCGCGCAATGGCGCCGAGTATCCGCGGTCGCAGTTTGGTCAGCGTTTGCTGCAGATCGCGCAGCTGATCAAAGCTGACGTTGGACTGGAAATCGCTTTCGCAGACGTCGGCGGTTGGGATACGCATGTGAACCAGGGCGCCGCGACTGGCCAGCTCGCTCAACGTTTGAACGATTTTTCGCAGTCGATTGCCGCGCTTGTTACGGATCTTGGTGACAAGATGGGCGATGTGGTGATTCTCACGATGTCCGAGTTCGGCCGCATGGCGCGTGAGAATGGAAATCGCGGAACAGATCACGGTCACGCCGGTGCGTTGTTCGTGATCGGTGGCGGTGTGAAGGGCGGGAAGGTTTACGGTAAGTGGCCGGGGTTGGAGCAGGAGCAGTTATATGAAGGGCGCGACCTCGCTCTTACCACTGATTTCCGTTCTGTGTTCTCGGAGATTACGTCGAGACACATGGGCGCGACGAAGCCCGATAAAATTTTTCCTGGTTTTGCCGCAGATAAATCAGGTTGGCTCGGCATCGTTTAACGATCTCGAGTGGGAAAGGAAGAAGCAGGGAAGCGGGCGGAAACCGTGTAGTTTCGGTTTTCAGCCCGCTTTCCTGTTTCTTCCTTAGCCTAGAACTTAAAAATCCTGCCGAGCGCTTTCCCGATCTTTTTCCCGAGGTTATCCGCCTGCCTCCCAATGCTCTGGGGAATCCCCTGATCGGGATTGTCCACCGGATACGTTTCCTCCGGAGCACCATGATCGAGGCATAGCGTACGCGGCTCACTGCCCGGCTTGAAGTATTCAGTCTTTCGCGCAGGACACCAATCGTTCGCAAGCCAACCTGTCGACGGATCGATCACAGCCGCCACCATTCCCGGCGGCGGCGCCCATGATCCTGGCGCAACAGGCTCGGTCCATCCCTGCATGTAAAACTCCGCCCACGCCGGCGCAGCGAGTCGTCCACCTGATGCCTGGTAAGCAATCTCGTGCCGCTCATCGTATCCAAACCAGAAAGCCGCAATGAGATTCGGCGTGTATCCCACGAACCACACATCAGAGCCGTCGTTCGTCGTTCCCGTTTTTCCCGCAATCATTCCTTGCGCGCCATAATCGCGAACCGGCCGTCCGGTTCCGTAATCCACAACCGCGCGCAGCATTGATGTGAGCTGATACGCATCACGCGGATCCATGACAGGAACCAGCCGTTCGATCTCGCTCGTCCAAAGTGTCTCACCATCGCGCGTCTCGATTCGTTTCACGAGTCGCGGCGTCACTTTGTATCCGCCGTTTGCAAACGGAGCGTACGCACGCACGAGCTCCATCGGTGTCACATCGATTGCACCGAGCGCAATTGCAGGATAGTTCGGAATGCTGCTTTCGATTCCATTGCGATGCGCAGTCTCGATGATTCGCGGAATGCCAACCATCTGACTCACTCGCACCGTCGCCGCATTTGCAGATAGAATCAACGCTTTTCTAAACGTGACCAATCCCGCGTAATTGTCGTTGTAATTCGCCGGCTGCCAAACTGTGCGGCCCTGAATTACTTCGACGGGATCGTCGCGAACCTCAGTCGCGGGTGAATATCCGGCTGAAAGTGCAGTCGCGTACACGAACGGCTTGAACGCTGAGCCCGGCTGACGGTGCGCTTGCAAAGCGCGATTGTAATTCCCTCTCTCGTATTTTCGCCCACCTACAAGAGCCCGAATCTCCCCATTACGCGGGTCGATCGCGACCATCGCACCTTGAACGAAATGTTGCTGCCCTTTCCACCATCCACTCGACTCGCGCTGAATCGCTGCAGCGTGACGACGAACTGAGCGATCTGCAGCGACCTGAGCTCTTGCATCGAGTGTCGTATAGACCGTGACATCCGCGACATCCTCTTCACCTTTACTCAGCACCGAATCGACGAGCGCGCGTACTGCGTCGAGTGCAAACGAGTCACCCGACTCGTCCGGATGCCATTCAGTCTTCGCGATCCGCAGTCTCGTCGCAGCGAGACCGGGATACCGATCTTTCGAGATGTATCCCTGCTCCACCATCAGCGAGAGAACGAGATTTCGCCGCGCAATGGCGCGCGTTGGATTACGACGAGGCGTGTAAGCCGACGGCGCCTTGGGCAGTGCAGCCAACATTGCCGCCTCGGTAACAGTCAGGTTCTTCGCACTCTTTCCAAAGAGATCGCGACTCGCCGCTTCGATCCCGAACACTCCGTTGCCCAAATAAATCGCGTTCAGGTAGAGCTGAAGTATCTGATCCTTCGTGAGCGATTTCTCCATCAGCCGCGCAACTCGCAGCTCGATCAATTTCTTCGGCAGCGACCGATTCTTGTATTGATTGACAACGAAGCTGTTCCGCGCTGCCTGCATTGTGATCGTGCTGAATCCTTCTCGCACTCCCATCGCTTTCACATTGCGCAGAGTCGCGCGCACGAATCCGTACCAATCGACGCCGTTGTGCTTGTAGAATCTCCGGTCTTCGACGGCAACAAACGCCTGCCGGACATGAACCGGCACTTGCGAAATCGGTATATTCAAACGGCGGACAATGGCGAGCCGGCCCATGAGGCGTCCGGTGCGATCGTAAATTCGACCGCCCTCATCGGGACGATAGGCCTGAATCTCGCGTGGACTTGGGCAGCCGTCGAAACCGCACGTACCCAACCAGACATCCAGAGCGAAAACTCCGACTATCGAAGCAATCAATGCGACCTTGAGAATCTGCGCGCGCCGATTCCAGATCGCGGTTTTCCATCTCTCAATCTTCACATGCATCGTCAATCAGTGTTTGCCAGCATCACGACCGTCGCGCTCGCTTGCGCGACGGTACTCGCCTGCACCAGCAAAAGCGACGCAAAAGCTCGATCCGATTCGGCCCCACCAGGGACTACCGGACAAGCCTCCGTTTCTGATACACCACGAACTGCCGGCAATTCCACGAGGCCCCCAGCGACTCTTACCGCCGCCGATCAGGCCCGCGTGCCGAACGAGCTCGGCAGGATACCGGTGGCAGAGTACCACCTGATATCCGATCACGATGCCTTGTACTCCCGCGAGCGCAATCATTTTCGAAAGGACCTTGAAGACATCTACGCGCGCGGCTACCGGCCGGTGACGATTTCGCAGATTCTGGACCGGAAAATCGATCTGCCAAAAGGGCTGTCGCCAATTGTCTTCGTTTTTGACGACGCATCGCCCGAACAATTCAGGTATATCGAGCAAAACGGTCAGCTTGAAATCGACCCGGAAAGCGGCGTCGGCATCTGGATGGCGTTCCAGAAAAAACATCCCGATTGGACAAGCCGCGCTGTGTTTTGCATGCTGCCCGCCGCTGCGGCCGGCCATGCTTTCTTCGGCGAAAAGGGCATTCAGGGACAAAAAAGCGAGTGGCGCTTCAAGAAAGTTCAGTGGCTGCACGAGCAGGGATTCGAGCTTTGCAATCACACATTGTGGCATGCGAATCTGGGCAAGTATCCCGACGCATTCGTGCAGGAGCAGATCGCGCGCGGCCAAATGGCAATCGATTCCGCAGTTCCCGGGTACAAGGTTCGAACGTTCGCGCTTCCACTCGGCGTCTGGCCGAAGAATCGCGCACTCGCAAAATCCGGATCGTGGACTGATCCGAAAACACACAACGTTGTTAAGTACGACAACGAAGCAATTCTCGAGGTTTCGGGCGGCCCGACGAGAAGTCCATACGATCCGCAATTCAATCCGTCGAGCATCACGCGAATCGAAGCGATCGGCAACGATCCCGTGCGCACGCTCGACAATCTCGACAAGAATGGAAATCGGTACGTGTCCGACGGAGATCCCGCGACAGTCGCAAAGCCGCCGGCGAAATAAGGAGCAGGGCTCATGAAAAGGTTGACTGCAGTAATTCTCGGAATTGTCGTCGCCAGTGCAGCATGCGGCGGAGGGGCCAGCATTGTCACGGGCCCGGACCTCCTGACCTATGTCGGGAGCTCGCAGGTGACGGGCGCCAATCCGATGCGTTTTTCCTCCAAGGTGGTCATCACGAATCCGACAACAGAGTCGATCACCTTTACGCCGGCGTGCCTCACTCCGAGAACGCTCGTCTATTCAACAGCGGCGCGAACCGGAACTCCCATATGGGATTCCAAGGTTCGTGATGCTGCGACTCTTTGCGCGGCGACACCCGCTCCTGTTACGCTTGCTGCCGGGAAGAGTGTGACGTATACGTTGACGGCAACCGGCTCGGAAGTTCTTGGTGCCACCGGCATACCGAGCACGTACTACCTCGTAAATGAAGTCACTCTCGACGGAGTGCCTTACCGCGTGAGCGGCGGAGACATCGCGCTCGCGCGTTGATCGAAGCTAGAATTTCCACTGCTTCAAAGTTTTGATAGCTGTTTCGAGAGCATTGCGTTGTTCCGGATGCTCAGCAGTTTGAAGGAGCTGTTCGTAAGTTGCGATGGCGAGGTCCAGCGCGTCGTAATCGTGTTCGGCGCCGGCGAGTGATGCTGCATTGTCTGCAACATTCGCCCTCGCCAGATCGTCGGTTGGAAAGCGCGCGGACACCTGTTGCCATCGCGCTACACGTTGTCTCGGATCGGATTCCGACAAGGCCCAGAGATGCCATGCGGCGCGGTTTGCCGGATCGGCAGCCATGGCGCGTGACGCCAGATCGCCGACCACCTCGGGGCCGCTGCCTGAAAGCCAGTACGCATTAGCCAGCGCCACCAGAGTCTCTGCATCGTCGGGTTTTTCCGCCGCTGCACGCTCCAGATCACTTATCGAATGAGAATCGTCAGTCATAGCTTTGCTGGACAATTACACGACACCGGTGTACCATTCTGTCACGAGCGCAGCCCTCTTCGGCGCGCCCCCGTTGAAGATGAGGTCGCGGCACGCCGCGTGAGTTCAGCCCGCGCCTGCGACAGAGTGTCGCTCCACTTGATTCCCTGCCACACCACAACTTAATGAACGAACGCCGACGTCCTTTTCGTCGCGGCCGAGGGCCACGTCCGTCCGGCCCCCGCGGTAATGAACCGTACGGCGAAGCAGATCCGTACCGAGAACCTATGGAACCACCCGTGCCTGGCACAGACAATTTCGATATTCCGGCGCCGCCCGCTGAAGGAAACGGCAGCGGCGCAAACGAGGAAGGATCATTCAGTCCTCCGCCGGCTGGCGCTACTCAGCCACCGCCGCCTTCCCCTTCAGACGCAGCCGACGGCTCACCAACAGGTGCCCCGTACGCAAATCCCGTAAATCCGCCGCAGCAGCAATATCCGCCGCGTGAGCAGCAATACAACAATCAGCAGAATCAGCGGCCACATCCGTACGGACAGAACCGCAACCAACACGATCGCGACCGTAACAACGGACGACGCAATCAGCGCAACCCGCGTGGACGTGGACGAAACAATCGTCCGCAACAGCAGCGCGACCAGGGACCTCGGCAGCCGATCGCGCCGATCGTTCCGGATAGTGAGACGACCGGATGGTACGATCCTCAGCGTGACGGCGGATTCGTTCGCCGCGCATCGAACAGCTATCTGTCGGATCCGTCCGACGCATACGTGCAGCCGAATCTCGCGCGACAGTATGGTCTGCGCCGCGGCGATCAAGTACTCGCAACGACCGGCCGCGATCATCGCGGAAGAACTGTCGTTGCGGAAATCACTCAGATAAACGGAGCAGATCCGGCGCTTGCAGTACGTCGTCCCGATTTCGGATCACTCATCGCTTCTTATCCTGAGCGAAAGCTCACTCTGGAAACTGGACGTCCAGCGAAGGGCGGCCCGGAGCTCACGCGTCGCGCAATCGATCTCATCGCTCCGATTGGATATGGTCAGCGCGCACTGATCGTCGCTCCTGCGCGCGCAGGAAAAACGATGCTGCTTCAGGCAATCGTCGAAGGTGTTGCGATAAATCATCCCGAAGCGGTTCTTCTCGTTCTGCTCGTTGACGAGCGGCCTGAAGAAGTGAGCGAGATGATCACGTGGGGTTACGGCGAAGTCGTCGCATCGAGCTTCGACATGCCGGCAGTTCGCCACACCGATGTCACTGAAATGGTTCTCGAGCGCGCACGTCGTATGGTGGAGAACGGAAAGGATGTTGTAATCGTGCTGGATTCGATAACGCGAATGGCGCGTGCGTATAACACTGTCGAGCGCGGAACCGGCCGAACATTGAGCGGCGGATTGGACGCAACCGCTATGGCAAAGCCAAAAGCGTTCTTTGGTTCTGCGCGATCGGTTGCGCCCGAGCACGGCGGCGGATCACTGACCATCATCGCGACTGCACTCGTCGAGACCGGTTCGCGAATGGACGACGTGATCTTCGAGGAGTTCAAGGGAACCGGAAACTGCGAGATCAAGCTCGATCGCTCTCTCGCGGAGAAGCGCATTTATCCGGCAATCGATGTCGCAACGAGCGGCACTCGCCGAGAGGACAAACTCTTCAAGCCGAATCAGCTCGAGCACGTGTACACGCTGCGACGGGGACTTCAGCAGATGCCGTCGTCATCGGCGATGGAGTGGCTCATCAAGAGAATCGCCGCGACAACCAGTAACGACGCCCTTCTCGAAGGCCTCTAAGGTATCGGCCCACCCTTTGCTCTTTGTGGCCGCACTATGCGGTCCCGGCTTCGGCGGCTGTTTGGGGTCCCAGCGATACTACTGGCTCTCCCGGCAGTTCTTGGGTCACAAGCACCCACCAGTAATCCCAAAGCTCCTCCCGTAAATCCCGAGGTCGTTGCCCTCAGGCTTAGCGGCGTGCATGCCGTCAAGCAGAAGGAGCTTCTGATGAACATTGCGACTGACAAGTCGCACTGCGTGACTGTGGTGCTCACGCCCGTTTGTTTCATCAGCAAATCGAAGTATTTCTACCGCCGCAAATATCTCGACCACGCAGAGCTGAAGCGTGACGTCCTGCGCATTCGGGTTTTCTACTGGAAGCGTGGATTCCGGCAAGCGCAGGTCGACACGGTCGTCGCCGACAAGGGAAAAAACAAAGTCGGTGTGACGTTCAAGATCAACGAAGGTCCTCCGACACTCGTGACCGCGCTCGATGTCGTGCAGAGTCAGCCCGTGCTGAACGATCGTGAAGTGAAACGTCGCATCGTGCTCGGCGTCGGAACACCCATGAATCTTCTGCGACTCGACACGACAGTCGTGAATCTTCAGCAGAGCTTGTGGGATAAAGGCTACGCTGATGCAGTTGTAGACACTGCGATTACTCTCGACTCGGCCGAGCTCAACGGTTCGATCAAGATCAACATCGATCCCAAGTACAAGGCGACCGTTGGCGAGATTCTTATTGAAGGTGAGCAGCATGTCAGCGAAAAGACCCTGAAAAAATCACTGACGTTCGACTCGGGTCAGGTTTTTCGACGCGCCGAGCTTTTGAAGAGTCAGCGTGCGCTTTACGAGTCGAACTTGTTCCGGCGCGCTGCAATCGAAGTCCCAAAGCAGGGCGACTCGAGCAAGATCATCGTCGTTACGGTGCAGGAAGCGCCGCTGCGTGAAGCGAAATTGAGCGCCGGATTCAATACCGTCGATTTTTTCCAGGTCGAAGGCCGCTTCACTCACTACAACTTCCTCGGCGGCGCCAAAAGGCTCGAGCTTCAGGCGGTCGTTGGAAATCTTCTTGCGGGTTCACTGAACGGAAAAGGAATTTTCCGCGACGTTACCGACAACGTCGGCAGCGACCGGTCACGATACTTCGCGCCGACTTACAACCTGAGCGCGAATCTCAGAAAGCCGTGGTTCCTCTCACACAGGAACGAGCTTGCGCTCGGCGTGTTTGCGCATCGCCGCAGCGCTCCCGGCATTTATGTAGATCGTGGATTTGGAACGAGCGGCACGTTCACGCGCCAGATTGCAGAGCGCTCGCCCGTGAGCGCGAATTACACGTACGAGCTGACACGCATCGATGCGGGCGACGTTTATTTTTGCGTCAATTACGGCGTTTGCGATCAGGAAACGCTCGGCGCACTTCACGCGCAGCAGCGGCTTTCGCCGTTCACGCTGACACAATCCGTTGATCGGACGAATGATCCTTTCGAGCCGACGCATGGGATGAGGGGACATGCCGAGCTCGAGCACGCTTCGGCGTTTACCGCTTCGGACTTCCGTTACAATCGTGCGACGGCCGAGGCTGCGGTGTTCAGGCCATTCCGAAATCGTGGATCGATCGGCGGTCATTTGCGGCTCGGCTGGGTGCATGCGCTTCAAAGCACCGGCAACGCAGTTGGGCTGGGTCAAGGCGAGCCGGTTCTTCATCCGCGAAAACGATTCTATGCCGGCGGCTCGCGATCGGTTCGTGGCTACGGAGAGAATCAGCTCGGCCCTCGCATTCTCACGATTCCCGCGTCGAAGCTGCGCAGCGAAGCAGGTGCATGTCCGGAGCCGACTCCAATTACAAAGTGCAATCCAAACGCAGCACTGCTGAAGGATCGTGACTTCGAGCCGCGTCCGCTTGGCGGAAACATGGTTATCGAAGCAAATACAGAAATGCGTTTTCCGACGAGTCTGGAAAACGTGATCGGCGCCGTGTTCATCGATGGTGGATATGTCTCGCAGCGAATCAATCCGGCGTTGCCGAAGAGCAAGCTCGCGATCACACCGGGTTTCGGTGTGCGATATCTGTCGCCGGTCGGACCGATTCGCGTTGATTTCGGTATCAATCCCGGGCGGCAGGAGACTCTGCCTGTTGTCACCGAAGATGTTGTGAATGGAGTGAAAAAGCTGGTTACTCTGGATGGTCGACGATTGTATCACCCGGTAGGAAGCGGCTTCGCTGGAATTCTCGATCGAGTCGTTCTGCACCTATCCATCGGCGAAGCATTCTGATGCGTCCTCGCGTCGTCCATTTCCTTGCTGCCATCACGATCGTAGGAGTGCTCCTGCTGGTCGCGGTGTTCGCGATCACGAGGACTGATTGGGGTCACGAGCAGGTTCGCCGCCGTCTGCAGGAAGCGATACAGAGCAGCTCGCACGGAATCGTGCGCATCGGTCGCATATCCGGAAATCTCTGGAACGGGTTCACGGTTCACGACCTCGTCATAACGGATTCGACACGCGCGCCGTTCGTCGACGTGGACTCGCTCACGGGCAACTATACACTCGGCCTCCTGCGGAAGAAGCACGTCGTCTTCGATAACCTCACGCTTTACCATCCGATCATCGTTCTCGATCGAAAGCCCGGTGAGAAATGGAACTGGGACCGCATTTTTCCGCGCGACACGATCACTTCACGAGGACGTGAGAAAACAGGTTGGGGAACGTGGGTACGCTTCACGAATCTGACTCTCGTCGACGGCGACGTGACGGTGAAGTCGCCGTGGCAGGTCGCCGATAAGTTCAAGGGCGCTGCCGCTGCAGCAGCATTGAAGCAGGCACTCAGCGACCAGGGACGATTGTACATCGTGAAAGTCCCCGGCGGTTATCAGAAGATTTCCTCGTTCCATCGCATACAGGCAAAACTTCCACTGCTTCAGCTCGAGGATCCGGCACTCAAGTATCGGTTTGCCGATGTCGCATTCGCGCAGATGCTTGCCGAGCCGTTCAAGCCACCGACCATTGCAGTCGAATCACTCGTTGGAAAATTCTGGTTTACGAATGACTCGCTGTGGTGGACGAGCGCTCGCGTTGTTCTTCCGAACAGCAGGATTGCCGGACGGGGATGGTACGATGTGAACAACAACAATCTTCGTCTTCGCGTCCGTGGCGATCCTGTTGCTTCGAAGGATTTGCAATGGATCTCGCCGGACATGCCTGCCGAGGGGTCGGGAAGACTCGGTTTTGGAATGAATTGGGTTGCCGATACTACGTGGTACGTCGCGAAGAATGCAGACGTGACACTCGAGCGCTCCCGCATGAAAGGCGATCTCGAGCTCGTGATGAGCGACACGTTTGCGCTGCACAACACCAACGTGCAGGTCGCGAATCTCGATACGCGTTTGATTCAACGAATCTTTCCGACTGTGAAGCCGCCGCGTCAGGGTTTGATAAGCGGTCATGCGAAGCTCGAAGGCGGTCAACACGCTCTCGATGTGAATGGCGATGTCACATTCGACGAGCGGCGTTCGGGACGGAGCCGGGTAGTGGCGGTTGGAAGAGTCGGGTTTGGTGTGGGAACGTTCAATGCGCGCGATCTGCATCTGACGCTGCGTCCATTGCAGGTGGATCTGGCAAAGGCGTTTGCTCCATCGATTCCCGTCGGCGGAACGTTGTCGGGTACCGCCGTGCTGAATGGATCTACGAATTCGCGCATGGTTGCGCGTGGAGACATAACGCACGTAGACCGTGGTGCCGTATCGCACCTGACTGGATCGGCGTCGTTCAGAACTGCGCCGGGCGCAACTCTCGCCAATAGCTTCTTCGACGTCGACGCGCAGCTACATCCATTGTCGCTCGTCGAAGTCGGAAGAATTTTTCCGAAAGCCGGACTGCGCGGATCGGCTACCGGTCCTTTGAGGCTTACTGGTACGACGCGCAATCTCGCGATTAATACTGACTTGAGCTTCCCGGATGGCGGGCATGCGAAGGTTGTCGGCCGGCTGGATGTCGCGAGTAAGCAGATCGGATATGACGTTTCGCTGAACACCGTTCTGTTCAACGCGAATGCGATCAGCACGAAGGCTCCGCGGACATCGCTGACCGCGACTGCTTCGGCTGTCGGACGAGGAATCGATCCGGCGACCATGGACGCGCGCGTGATAGCCGATGTAAAAGCATCGTCCTACGACACTCTCTCCGTCGATTCAGCCAAGGTGCGAGTGACTCTCGCGAACGGATTAGCGCGTGTCGATACGCTGGCTGCCGGCATTCCGCAGGGATTCGCAAGCATGCAGGGAACGTTCGGACTTCGGCGCGGGACGAGCGGTGAATTGAAGTACCACATTGCGATCGATTCTCTGCAGCAGCTCGCCGCGTATCTCCCGAAGCAGCAAGGTGAGTTTTTGCCGAGGCCGGGGATTCTTCAAAACCGAATCACTCGGGCGAAGGCGGATTCTGCACGAAAGGCTGATTCCGCTGAGTTTCAGCGAGCTGTCGGCGGAAAACCTCCTGCTCCCGCAGCCCCGGTTGATTCACCGAAAGTGGTATCGAAAACACAGCTTTCCGGATCGTTGCGTGCCGATGGTGTTGCAACTGGCAACATTCACGACTTTGGTGCAACCGGCACAGCGAGTGGCGACAGCGTTGTCGCGCTTGGCAACACGGTAGAGCATTTCGACGCCAATTACACGTGGACGAATGCCCTGACTCCGCAGTCGCGCGTAATCATCAACGCGAATGCAAGGAAGCTGACTGCGGCCGGTTTTGATCTCGATAGCGTCGGACTCAAGGTCAACTATCAGAAGCCGCTTGGCAAATTCGAGCTCGTCGTTCATCAGGATACGAAGAACACGTACGCGGCGAATGCTGATTACACCCTGAACAAGGATCGGAATGAGCTGCAGCTGAACAATCTGCGATTGCAGTTCGACACGACGGTGTGGGCGAGCATGCATCCGTCGGCGATTCATTGGGGCCCCGCGGGAATCGAGGTCACTCAGCTCGAGCTGCGTAACCAGCACAACGGCCGGCTCTATGTGAACGGTCTCATTCCAAAGAATGGCGGGGCGAATCTCGATATTGCCGTCGACAACTTCAACGTTGCCGACTTGATCACGCTGACGCAGAGCGACATTAGCGCCAGCGGGCTCGTGTCGTTCGACATGCACGTCACCGGAACAGCAGAGAGCCCGACGTTCAGCGGTGCATTTGGAACCCAGAACTTCATTTACAACGGAACGGCAGTTCCTGAAGTGCACGGGACGGTGAGCTATGCAAATGAAACGCTCACTGGTCGTGCCGAAGCGATGCGCGCGGGAGGACCGCCGTTGCTGGTCGCGTCGGGATCGGTTCCGATCAACCTCGCGCTCCGTGGAGTAACCGGGCCTCGAATTCCGACAAATCGGCAAATCGATCTGGCAATCAGGGCTGATACGCTGCCGCTCGATCTGATTCCGCAGATCAATCAATACGTCACGAATGTGAAGGGTCGCGCATTCTCGAATTTCAAGATTGGTGGGACGCTGAGTAAGCCCGAGATCACCGGTCAGTTGTCGTTGGCCAATGCGGAAGCGCGAGTGGTTCCCGTAGGCGTGAATTTGAAGCGCATCAACGCTTCGATCCGAATGCTTCGTGATACCGTGGTGGTCGATTCGCTGGTTGCTTATAGCGGTGGGGTAATAGATCTGCGAGGCGGAATCGCAATCGGCACGCTGCGCAATCCGGCCTTCGACCTGAAGCTGCACGTCAACAACGCGCTCGTTCTGAACAACGACAAAGGGAACCTCAAAGCCAGCGCTGATCTCGCGATGACCGGCCCATTCAATCAGCCGTACGTCAGCGGCGGTTTGAGAATCCTCGATGGCGTGATCTACATCCCGGAATCGGACGGGAAGAAGATTATTGCCGACAAGGATCCGGCGTTATTCAATGTTCTCGACACGGCGATTACTGGAAACAAGGAAATCTTCCCCGCCCAGTCGCCGTTGCTTGCGAACCTTCGCGCTGATGTGAACCTTCGCGTCGATCGTGATGTGTTCGTTCGATCGCGCGACGCAAATGTGGAGCTCTACAGCGATGGGGATCTCGCGATCCATGTGAACCGCGCGAAGCAGGCGCTCGTGTTCGATGGAATTCTGCTCACGGAGAGAGGCGAGTACCGGTTTCTCACGAAGCGGTTCGAGATCAAGCGGGGATCGGCGACGTTCGTGAACATCGATGAGCTCAATCCGACGCTTCAGGTCACGGGCTCGTACGATGTGCGCCTGCCATCGCGCGAGGCGATCAACATCCGGATTCTGATCGGCGGTACGTTGTTGAATCCGCGCATTTCCCTCGAGAGTGACGCACAGCCGCCAATTCCGCAGAGTGATCTCTTGAGCTATCTCGCTTTCGGGCGCTCATCGTCGTCGCTGCTGCAGCTCGAGGCTGCGGGTGTTGGAAGCAGCAACAATCTGATCGGTGCTGGTGCAGCGCTCGCAACGCAGCAGCTTGCCGGTGTGGCATTGGGCGTTGTTGCAGATCAAGCCGCGGGTGAAGCCGCGCGATCCATCGGCGCGGACGTGTTCAACATCACCCCGGCTGACGTTCAGACGGACGTTGGTGGATTCCTCCGCGGTACCGAGATCGAGTTTGGGAAGTATATCAAGTCGCACACATTCGTCGGGATACAGGTGCGTCCCGATCCCGAGGCGTTGAAGCGCCCGGGTCTGTACCTGCAGCACCGTTTTGGTGGGCTCCGTGGCTATCGCCTGGAGACGAGCTTCGAGCCGCGCTACTTGTTGCGTGAGCCGAGCCTCGCGCTGCAGCAGCCGACGACGACGAGCGTGTTTGGCTTGTTCCTCATACGCGAGTGGCGATTCTAATAAGGCAGCTATCAGCCGTCAGCCATCAGCCGTCAGCTAACCAAAAAAAGCAAAAGTCCGCAGTTGCTGACGGCTGACGGCTGATAGCTGCTTTATTAGATAAAGTACTTGCTAAAATAGATTGGCTGCGAGATATTTCTCTGCATGAACCCGCAGAGACTTGTCTGGCCCGCCGCACTCGTTGTTGCAGGAATCGGCGCCTGGATCATGTTCGACGCCCTCCCCGGACTCAATTGGGGACTCTGGACAGCCGCTGCCGCACTTGGCCTCGTTCTCATCACACGCGCACGCGGCACGCTTGATCGCTCGGTCGTGCTAATGGCCGCAACCGCGACCATCCTCGGGATTGGAGCGTCGATCACCGCCACTCAGCCTATCGATGCACTCATCTGCATCGGCGTCATCGGATTCCTCGCGCTTGCAATGCTCCTTTCCGTCGATCCGGGTCTCGAGCGGATCTCAGCGTCGTTCGTTCTGCTCGCGCCGTTTGTCGCCTTTGGAACTGCGCTCGCTGAATCGTTCACGCGAGCGGGCGACCTTACGCGGTCAGTTCGATCGGAGCGCGCACGGGGAGTCGTGCGGGGAATAATCATCACCGTCCCGATCGTAATTGTATTCGCGCTTCTTCTCTCCAACGCCGATCCAATCTTCGCATCGTGGCGGGACGCGATCGCGAAAATCATTGAAACGTGGTCGTTCATTCCAAGAACGGTTTTCTTCTTCGCGCTTCTTGTCATCGTCCTCGGCGCCTACAGCTTTGCCGCATATACGCTGGCCACCATCAAGCCGCCTCCTTCTGAGACGAGCAGCGATCATCGCCGCTGGATCGGCGCAACAGAGAGACTGATTCTGCTATCCGGCGTTACCGCGCTCTTCTGGCTGTTCATCATCGTTCAGATCACGTACCTCTTTGGCAATGTGCCGAGTGTTCGTGGATCGGGCTGGTCGTTCGCCGATTATGCGCAGCATGGCTTCGGAGAGATCACGGCCGTTGCGACACTCTCCGTCATTCTGATAGTAGTGACCGAGAAATTCGGCCGAGCTGATGGGAGTGCGGCGACAATCAAAGCGTTGACGCTGGCGATGCTCGTGTCAGTGTTCGTGCTGCTCGTATCGGCATTCCGTCGCGTGATTCTATACGAGGATGCCTACGGATTCACTGTGTCGAGGCTTTACGCGCAGGTGTACATGATCGTGCTTGGTGTCGCGTTGATTGCACTCGCGATAGGTGTCATGACCGTGCTCGACATTCGGTCACTGTTTCGCCGCGTCTTTGCGACGGCAGCGCTCGCGTTTCTCGTTCTCGTATTCTGGAATCATGAAGCGTGGATCGCTTCGACGAACATCGATCGATTCGCGACGACGGGAAAACTCGATGCGAAATACCTCGGACGTGAGCTGGGGCCAAATGCGGTTCCCGTCATTGTCGAGCGAATGCCCAATCTTCCGGAGCCCCAGAGAATCGACCTACGAACAAACTTGCAAACCGCGTACGGGCTCCGTCAGCGGATGTTCGCCAATCGCTGGTATGAATGGAATTATCGGCGACAACGTG
>Ga0310810_10002018_pt1 | contig 21574 bp, 27 predicted proteins | sample NCmetagenome_FD_207641 | JGI IMG/M metagenome (GOLD analysis project Ga0310810, IMG submission 207641) | Soil microbial communities from experimental microcosm in Duke University, North Carolina, United States - NC | ecosystem: Engineered > Artificial ecosystem > Soil microcosm > Unclassified ... | reverse complement strand
CGGTACCGGAATGCGGCGCCGTATGTGGACAAGATCCTGAAGGGTACAAAACCAGCCGATCTGCCGGTCCAGCAGCCAACGAAGTTTGAGCTGATCATCAATCTAAAGACCGCAAAAACGCTGGGCATTTCCGTGCCAGCGGCGATGCTGACGCGTGCCGACGAGGTCATCGAATGACGGATCGCGTGGCATCGGTTCAGGCGTCGCCGCGGCGCGAAACCCGCAGCCGCCTTTTCTTGAAGTATGTCGGCCTGTTCGTCGCCGTGGTTTGCGTCGCGCTGCTGATTAACGGGCTTCTCGAAGTCTGGGGTTCATATCGTGAGCACAAAACCGCACTAATCCGCATTCAGCACGAGCAGGCAGAAGCAGCGGCAACCAAGATCAGTCAGTTCATCAAGGAAATCGAAAATCAGGTCGGCTGGACCACTCAGCTGCTTTGGTCCGCCGAGACCATTGAGCAGCGGCGATTCGATGCGCTGCGTTTGTTGCGCCAGGTCCCGGCGATCACCGAACTTGCGCAGGTGGACGCCAGCGGCAAAGAGCAACTCCGCGTGTCGCGGCTGGCGATGGACGTTTTGGGCAGCGGTCTCGATCTGTCAAATGAGCCCAAGTTTACGGAAGCCGTAAAAAACAAGGTCTTCTATGGCCCCGTTTATTTCCGCCGCGAGTCCGAGCCGTACATGACACTGTCACTTGCGGGTACTCGGCGCGACGCCGGTGTCAGTATTGCCGAAGTCAATCTCAAGCTGATCTGGGACGTGGTTTCCAGGATCAAGGTCGGCGAGCGTGGCCAGGCCTATGTGGTGGACCGGCGTGGCCGCCTGATCGCCCACCCGGATATCAGTCTGGTCTTGCGTAATACCGACATGACCCGTCTCGCGCAGGTTCAGGCGGCGCAGCGTGGGACAGCCACACCGGAGGACGAGATTCCAACCGCAACCGATCTGCAAGGGCGGACTGTTCTGAGCGCCTTCGCACCTGTTGCGCCGCTCGGCTGGACGGTTTTTGTCGAGCTGCCGGTCGGGGAGGCCTATCAGCCATTGATGGCCTCCATTCAGCGCTCAGCTCTGGTGCTCCTTGCTGCGCTTTGCCTTGCAGCCGTGGCCGGAATATTTCTTGCACGCAGGATGGTCATTCCTATCCGGGCTTTGCGTACCGGCGCGGCTCGAATCGGAAGCGGCGACTTGTCGCAACGGATTGAGGTCAAAACCGGCGACGAGTTCGAAGCACTCGCCGACCAGTTCAATGACATGGCAGGTCGGCTGCAGGAATCTTACACAGGATTGGAAAACAAGGTCGAGCAACGCACCCAGGAGCTTGCACAATCGGTCAAGGAGTTGCGCGCGCTCGGCGAGGTGACGCAGGCGGTGAATTCGACCGTCGATCTGGAAACCGTGCTGTCCACGATCGTTGCCAAAGCCGTCCAACTTTCGAATACCGATGCCGGGGCAATCTACGTTTTTGACGAGGTAACGGAGGAATTTCGGCTGCGAGCCACTTACGGCCTGGAACCGGGGGCGGTCGCCGAGATTCGGGATCGTCACATTCGTCTGGGTGAAACCGCGATCGGCGAGGCCGCGCTTCAGCGCATGCCGATCCAAATTCCAGACCTTCAGAACGCTCCTTCAAGCACGCTCGACATCATAATTCGCGCGGGCTTCCGCGCCCTCCTGATCGTGCCCCTCCTGAGCAATGACCAGATCGTAGGGGCGCTTGTTGTGCGCCGCAGGCTACCGGGCGAATTTGCAAAAAGCGCCGTCGAACTGCTGCAGACCTTTGGAGCGCAATCCGTACTGGCCATACAAAATGCCAGGCTGTTCGAAAGTGTTGGCGTGAGGACGCGTGAACTCGCGAAATCACTCGATGACTTGCGTACCGCACAGGATCGCCTGGTGCAGACGGAGAAGCTCGCTTCGCTTGGTCAGCTCACTGCGGGAATTGCGCACGAGATCAAAAACCCGCTCAACTTCGTCAACAATTTCTCCTCCGTATCTTCGGAACTGGTGGGTGAACTGCGCGAGGCGCTGGAGCACGTCGATCTCGACGGCAAGCTGCGAAAAGAGATCGACGAGATCGCTGACATGCTTCAGAGCAATCTCGAAAAAGTCGTGCAGCACGGTAAACGCGCTGATTCGATCGTGAAGAACATGCTGTTACATTCGCGTCAGGGCTCGAGCGAGCACCGGCTTGTGGATGTCAATGCGGTCGTCGAGGAAAGTCTTAATCTCGCCTATCATGGGGCGCGGGCAGAGAAGCAAAACTTCAACATAACGCTCGAAAAGTCATTCGATCCGGGCGCTGGCGAGGTCGATCTTTTTCCTCAGGAAATTACGCGTGTGTTGCTCAACCTTATCATGAATGGATTTTACGCAGCGACGAAGCGCAAAGCCGAAGCAAACGGTGTTGACTATGAACCCACGCTCGCGGCTGCAACAAAGAGCCTCGGCGACAGCGTCGAGATCAGGATCCGGGATAACGGCACCGGAATCCCGCCTGAGGTGAAGGAAAAAATGTTCAATCCGTTCTTCACAACCAAACCCGCCGGGGAGGGGACAGGATTAGGTTTGTCCATCAGCCACGATATCATCGTCAAACAGCATGGCGGATCCATCGAGGTTGATACCAAACCGGGCCAATACACCGAATTTCGCATCGTTCTTCCGCGCAAGCCTGCAATCGTTGCGCGTACGGGAGCATCTGCGTGAATCTTCTCATCAGCCGACGGGTTGAATTGGCCGTATGACCGCACGAATCCTCGTAGTCGACGACGAACCGGACATGGAGACCTTGCTTGTCCAGAAGTTTCGTCGGCAGATCGGCGATGGCTCGGTGCAGCTTTTGTTTGCTCGTGACGGTGTCGAAGCGTTGGATTTGCTGGCGTCCGACGGTTCTCTGGATATGGTGATCACCGACATCAACATGCCGCGCATGGATGGGCTGACGCTTCTGCAAAAGCTGCAGGAGACGGATGAAAGACTGTCGACCGTGATTGTTTCGGCTTATGGAGATATGGCGAATATCCGCACCGCGATGAACCGCGGCGCATTCGATTTCGTGACCAAGCCGATCGATTTCTCGGATCTTGAGGCAACCATTGCAAAGACCATTCGGCACGTCGAAAATTTGCGCGATGCGCGGCGCCGACAGGCCGAAGCGGAACGAGCCTATGCTTCGCTTTCGAGATATTTTTCGCCCAATCTTGTGCAAAGACTTTCCGCCGATGACGATGCGATCGATCTGGCGGGCCAGCGCCGCGAAATTGCGTCGCTCTTCACCGACATCGCGGGTTTTACTGGCCTGGTAGAGACGCTTGAGCCGAGCGTGCTCGGACCACTGCTCAATGAATATCTCACCGGCATGACCGATATTGTATTTTCGCACGACGGCACGGTGGCCAAGATTGTCGGGGATGCGCTTCACGTGCTCTTCGGCGCCCCCGGCGAGCAGGACGATCATAGCGCGCGCGCTGTGGCATGCGCGCTTGATCTCGATGAATATGCTGTGTCATTTCAGCAAAGCTGTCGAAAAAAGGAAATCGTGCTCGGTGTCACTCGAATTGGCGCGCACGCCGGGCCGGCGATCGTGGGGAATTTCGGCGGCGGGCGATTCTTCGACTACACGGCCTATGGCGATACGGTCAACGTTGCGGCGCGGTTGGAGGCTGCCAACAAGTTCTTTGGCAGTCATGTCTGCGTCAGTTCAGTTCTGGCGAAGAAAGTCAGCGACTTTTGCGGACGGCCGATCGGCGATCTCCTGCTGCGGGGCAAGACGGAAGCGATGCGCGCATTCGAGCCCTTGCGGAGGAAAAAATTCGAGAGCGCGGCGACGAAGAGTTACCTCGAAGCATTTGCCAAACTCGAATCGGACGACGCGGCTGCGATGGCGGCATTTGCGGCGCATGTCGGCAGCTATCCGGAAGACCAGCTTGCCAGCTTTCACCTCAAGCGGCTCCTGAACGGGGAAAAGGGCACGCGAATTGCGTTGCAATAATGCGGCCTAGATCCCCTGTGATGCGGCTTTTCTTTCCGCTGAAATTGGAGAAGATGGCGCCGCATTCACATCGGAATCCGTTGCGATGAATCTTCTCGTCCTTGCCGGTGACGGTATCGGCCCTGAAATTACCGCTGCCACGCTCTCGGTAGTGCGCGCTGCTTCCGACCGATTTTCGCTCGGACTTAACATCGAGGAGGCGCCCGTCGGGCATGCCGGCCTTCGTGCCCTCCGAAGCACAATCCATCCCGACATCGTTGAAAAAGCGCGTAAAGCGGACGGCGTTGTCCTCGGTCCGACATCGACATTCGAATTCAAGGACCCGGCTCGCGGGGAGGTCAACCCGTCGATGATGCTGCGAAAGAGCCTCGATTTGTTCGCCAACATCCGGCCGGCGCGAACCTATCCGGGATTTCATTTGCGCTGCGGGGAGTTCGACCTCGTGGTCGCGCGCGAAAATACCGAGGGTTTTTACGCTGACCGCAACATGGAGGCGGGAAGCGGGGAGGTATTGGTCACCAGGGATGTTGCCATATCTCTGCGACGGATCACCCGTGCGTGCAGCGAGCGTATTGCGCGCGCAGGGTTTGAATTGGCGATGACGCGCCGCAAGCGTGTGACGATTGTGCACAAGGCCAATGTCCTGAAAGTCACAGACGGGCTGTTCATCGAGGCCTGCCGGGATGTTGCCGAAAAATTTCCAGCTGTCACGGTCGATGACGTGATCGTCGATGCCATGATGGCGCACGTCGTGCGCAATCCGCAGCGTTTCGACGTAATTGTCACGTCCAATATGTACGGCGATATTTTGTCCGATCTGACGGCCGAATTATCGGGCAGTCTCGGAATGGCCGCGTCTCTCAACGCCGGTACCGATCATGGAATGGCCCAGGCCGCTCACGGCTCGGCACCGGACATTGCGGGCAAGAACATCGCCAATCCGCTTTCGCTCATTGTGTCGGCGGCAATGCTGCTGGCCTGGCATGGCCGCCGCAGCAAAGCCAAATCGTTCGAAGCTGCCGCCGGCGCCATCGAAAAGGCAGTCGAGGCGGCGATTGCGGCAAAAGAATCGACCACCGATGTCGGCGGGCGGCTGGGCACGCGTGAAACCGGCGATGCGGTCGCCGCGCGTCTGCGCGCGTGACCGCTCGAATGCGCTGCGACAGTCACGTCCATATCGTCGGTCCGTCAGATCGTTATCCGCAGGTCGCCGAGCGAACCTATCTTGCAGATGTCGTGACACTGAAGCAGCTCGAGCGGGTATCCGCCTCACGCGCTATCAGGCGGTTTGTCATCGTGCAGCCGAGCTTCTATGGAACCGATAACAGCATGTTGCTGGAGAGCCTCGATGCCCTGGCCGGAAGAGGGCGGGGTGTTGTGGTGATTAATCCCGAAACGACTTCTGCAAGAACGTTGTCCGGCATGTCGGCGCAGGGTGTGCGTGGCTTGCGTCTCAATCTCTATAGTCCGCTTCGCGAAAAAGCGCCGCTCGCTGCCCGTTTCGAAGCGGTTGAGGGCTACGCGCGCGATCTGAATTGGCACATCGAAGTCATCGCACCCATCAAGCTGCTGTCAGAAAATACATCGCTGCTGCGTAATTCGCGCGTGCCGGTGGTGATTGATCATTATGGACTCTATACGGGCACCAAACCGGATCAGCCCGACGGCGTTTCGCTGCTTGAACTGCTCGGGCGGCCCCACGTGTGGATCAAGCTCTCGGCACCATACCGTGTGAGCGCAGATTCGCTCGCAACCCGAGCCGATCCGGCCTGGGTGTCGGCCATCGTGAAGGTTGCACTGGATCGCTGCCTGTGGGGCAGCGACTGGCCACACACGCCTCCGCATGACCAGCATATGGGTAGCGCGGTCCTTTCGCCCTATCGTAGTCTTCGCTACGAAACGCTGGTCGACGATTTCCTGGCCGCAATTGGTTCGACGGAATTGGCCGAGCGAATCCTGTCGGATAACCCTGCGCGGCTTTACGGTTTCGAATAACGCGATCGCCGGAATCAACGCGGCGAAGAATACAAGGGAGGATCATCATGCGGGCCATCCGGTCGGCGGCTCTCGCTCTCATTGCAATCTTTTTCGCCGTGACCTGCGCGACATCGGCTTGGTGCCAGGCTTATCCCAACCGGACCATCCAGCTGATTGTTGCCTATGCGGCCGGCGGCACCGGGGACATCGTTGCGCGCTCGATTTCCGACAAGCTCGGCGCGGCTCTTGGCCAAACGGTCGTGGTTGAAAACCGCGCCGGCGCCAGCGGTGCGATCGGAGCGCATTCGGTAACGACCGCTGCGCCCGACGGCTACACGCTGCTGGTCGGGCAGACAGGGGAGATCGCCGTCAACCAGCATTGGCTCAAGGGTCTTAACTATGACCCGGACAAGGATCTGGTGCCGATTGCACTCGCCGCGGTGGTGCCGCTCGCGCTCGTCGTCCCGTCCAAAGCATCATATTCGACGCTTCCGGACTTTCTCGCAGCCCTCAAGGCAAAGCCTAAGATGACATTTGCCTCTGCTGGTATTGGAACACCGGGGCACTTCGCGGGCGAGCTGCTCAAGCTTAAATTCGACGAGAACCTCACGCACGTACCGTACAAGGGGGCGGGTCCGGCGCTCAACGACCTGATCGGCGCTCACGTCGAATTCTATTTTTCAGGTTTCCCGGCGGCGGCGCCGCATGTGAAGGCCGGCAATCTGAAGGTTCTCGCCCTCTCTTCAGCCAAACGCTCGCCGGCGGCGCCTGATGTGCCGACCGTCGCTGAGGTAACGGGAATCAAGGACTACGATTTCACGCTTTGGGCCGGTTTTTTTGCCCCGCGCGGCACCCCACAGCCCGTCATCGACCGGCTGAATAAGGAGATTAACGGCGTGCTTGCCCAGCCCGACGTCAAGGCGCGCCTCGAAGCCGCCGGCGCAGTCGTTACCCCCATGTCCGTGTCCGAATTCCGTGAGTTCGTGCAGCGCGAAAGCGCCAAGTACCTGCATGTGATCAAGGAAACCGGCGTTACGTCACAGTAATGGCTCGCCAGCAGCGGTATTGGCGTCGCGAAGGCCCCGAATGCTCGCATTTTCGGCCATTTCTGCTTGACTTGGCGGAGTCGCGCCGATACATACGCCACACTTTTCGGCAGGCGGTGAGCTTTGCTTGTTCGGAACGGCCGCCCGGTTAACCACTTGAGAGCGTTGCGTTTTCTCGAAGGGTGATTGGGCACAACGCCTCGACGAATAAGGCTCAGACGCTGCCTCTGACAGCACCTGTCAGACTTTGAGAGTGAACGGCCGCGGGGCTTAACCGCAACGCGTCCGTCCGAACGGAAGAGCGCCCTGCCGCAGTTGGCGGATGGCGCGATTTCGTTTTGCGCGTGGGAAAGTCGCGCAAGGTTACGTGCGCCGATCCGCGCACGACAATGCCGGGCCACAAGCCCAACACGACGCGGACGAGGGTGATTGTCCGCCCGAGATTAAACGAGGGGCGCTGCGGACTGTTCCGCTCGCGTATCCCCAAACCGAAGGTAGCGAAGGCAAAGATGCCGACGATCAACCAGTTGATTGCCAAGCCGCGGCACCCGCTCAAGGCGCGCAACACAGTGCCGGCCCTGCAGGCCTCTCCGCAGAAGCGCGGTGTCTGCACGCGCGTCTACACGACGACGCCGAAGAAGCCGAACTCGGCTTTGCGCAAGGTGGCGAAGGTGCGGCTCACCAACGGATTTGAAGTGATCGGCTATATCCCGGGCGAGGGCCATAACCTGCAAGAGCACTCGGTCGTGATGATCCGCGGCGGCCGCGTGAAGGACCTGCCGGGCGTGCGCTATCACATTCTGCGCGGCGTGCTCGACACGCAAGGCGTGAAGAACCGCAAACAGCGCCGTTCAAAATACGGCGCCAAACGGCCCAAGTAAGGATCTGCGTCATGTCCCGCCGCCACGCTGCCGAAAAACGCGACATCATCCCGGATCCAAAATTCGGAAACGTCGTCGTCAGCAAGTTCATGAATGCCATTATGTACGATGGAAAAAAGTCGGTGGCGGAAGGGATCGTCTACGGCGCACTCGAGACGATTGAAAGCAAGACCAAGCAGAATCCGCTCACCGTATTCCAGCAGGCCCTCGACAACGTAATGCCCTCGATCGAGGTGCGCTCGCGTCGCGTCGGTGGCGCCACCTACCAGGTGCCGGTTGAAGTGCGCACATCGCGCCGGCAGGCGCTCGGCATCCGCTGGATTATCGCGGCGGCGCGCGAGCGCAATGAACGCACGATGACGGAGCGACTCTCGGCTGAGTTGCTCGATGCATCCAATAACAGGGGAAATGCAGTCAAGAAGCGCGAGGACACCCACAAAATGGCGGAAGCCAACCGGGCCTTCTCGCATTACCGCTGGTGACAGCAGAAAGATTTAAGGACTGACCCCCTATGCCCCGCAGCCATCCCATCGAGGACTACCGCAACTTCGGCATCATGGCGCACATCGATGCCGGAAAGACGACGACGACCGAGCGGATCCTCTATTACACCGGCAAGAGCCACAAGATCGGCGAGGTGCATGAAGGCGCCGCGACGATGGATTGGATGGAGCAGGAACAGGAGCGCGGCATCACGATCACGTCGGCCGCGACCACCGCTTTCTGGAAAGAGAAGCGCCTCAACATCATCGACACGCCCGGGCACGTCGACTTCACCATCGAGGTTGAGCGTTCACTGCGCGTGCTCGACGGCGCTGTGTGCGTCCTCGACTCCAACCAGGGGGTAGAGCCGCAGACTGAGACGGTCTGGCGCCAGGGTGACAAATACAAGGTTCCGCGCATCGTCTTCGCCAACAAGATGGACAAGATCGGCGCCGACTTCTTCAAGTGTCTCGACGACATCAAAACCCGCCTCGGCGCAAAGCCGGTAGCGATTCAGCTGCCGATCGGATCCGAGCAGAATTTCAAAGGCATTGTAGATCTGGTGCGCATGAAGGGTGTGGTGTGGGACGATGAATCCCTCGGCGCCAAATATCACGACATCGATATTCCTGCCGACATGGCCGACCAGGCCAAGGAATACCACGACAAGATGATCGAGGCGGTCTGCGAACTCGATGACGATGCGGCGACTGCCTACCTCGAAGGCAAGATGCCCGACGAGGCGACGGTTAAGAAGCTGCTCCGCAAGGCTGTCATCACCGGTGCATTCTTTCCCGTGTTGTGTGGCTCCGCCTTTAAGAACAAGGGTGTGCAGCCGCTGCTCGATGCGGTAGTCGACTATCTGCCGAGCCCGCTCGATGTGCCGCCGATCAAGGGAATCAATCCTGACAATGACGAAGAGGTCGTGCGCGAGCCGAAAGACAACGCGCCGCTGGCCTTGCTTGGTTTCAAGATCATGGACGATCCTTTTGTCGGCACGATCACGTTCTGCCGCATCTATTCGGGCACGCTCACCAGCGGCACTGGCGTCATTAATTCGACAAAGGAACGCAAAGAGCGCATCGGCCGCATGCTGCTGATGCATGCGAATAATCGTGAGGACATCAAGGAAGCCTATGCCGGCGACATCGTTGCGCTGGCGGGCCTTAAGGAAACGCGCACCGGCGATACGCTGTGCGACCCCGCGAAGCCGGTGATCCTGGAAAAGATGGAATTTCCCGATCCGGTCATCGAGATCGCGATCGAACCGAAATCAAAAGCCGACCAGGAAAAGCTCGGCGTCGCGCTTGCCAAGCTCGCCGCCGAAGATCCGTCGTTCCGCGTCTCGACCGACCAGGAAAGCGGTCAGACCATCCTCAAGGGGATGGGGGAACTGCACCTCGACATCAAGGTCGACATCCTCAAGCGTACCTACAAAGTTGACGCCAACATTGGTGCTCCGCAGGTCGCGTTCCGCGAAAAGATTTCGCAGCGTGTCGAGCACGGTTACACCCACAAAAAGCAGACCGGCGGTTCCGGCCAGTTCGCGCAAATCAAGATCATCGCCGAGCCGACGCCGCCCGGCACGCCATTCGAGTTCGAGAACGAGGTCGTCGGCGGCGCCGTGCCGAAAGAATTCATCCCCGGCGTGGAGAAGGGTCTCGAGTCCGTCCTCGGCTCCGGCGTTGTGGCCGGGTTCCCGGTTGTGGACCTCAAGGTGACGCTGATCGACGGAAAATATCACGACGTCGACTCGTCCGCGCTCGCATTCGAAATCTGTGCCCGCCAGTGCCTGAAAGAGGCGCTGCAAATGGCCAAGCCGGTGCTGCTTGAGCCGATCATGAAGGTCGAGGTGGTGACTCCGGAGGATTACACCGGCTCGGTCATCGGCGACCTTAATTCACGCCGCGGGCAGATTCAGGGTCAGGACATGCGCGGCAACGCCAACGTGATCAACGCGATGGTGCCGCTGATGAACATGTTCGGTTACGTCAACAATCTGCGGTCCATGTCTCAGGGCCGCGCGACATTCACAATGCAATTCGATCACTACTCGGAACTGCCGGCGAATGTGTCGGCGGAAGTACAGAAAAAATTCGCGTGATCGGGAACGGATAACAGAAGGATCTGAACGGAGAGTTCCATGGCCAAAGAGAAATTCCAGCGAAATAAGCCCCATTGCAATATCGGCACGATTGGTCACGTCGACCATGGCAAGACAACGCTGACAGCGGCGATCACCAAGGTCCTGGCCGAGAAGGGCGGAGCTACGTTCACGGCCTACGACCAGATCGACAAGGCCCCGGAAGAGAAGGCGCGTGGCATCACCATCTCAACGGCGCACGTCGAATATCAGACCGACAAGCGCCACTATGCGCACGTCGATTGCCCCGGCCACGCCGACTACGTGAAGAACATGATCACCGGCGCGGCCCAGATGGACGGCGCGATCCTGGTGGTGTCCGCAGCCGACGGCCCGATGCCGCAGACCCGCGAGCACATCCTGCTCGCCCGCCAGGTCGGCGTGCCGGCGCTCGTCGTCTACATGAACAAGGTGGATATGGTCGACGATCCGGAGCTGCTCGAGCTGGTCGAGCTCGAGGTGCGCGAGCTCCTGTCGAAGTACAATTTCCCCGGCGACAAGATCCCGATCATCAAGGGCTCGGCGCTCAAAGCGCTCGACGGCAGCGATGATAAGCTCGGCAAAGAAACGATCATGGAGCTCATGAAAGCGGTCGATGAGTACATCCCGCAGCCGGAGCGCCCCAAGGATCAGCCATTCCTGATGCCGGTCGAAGACGTGTTCTCGATCTCCGGCCGCGGCACCGTCTGCACTGGTCGAATCGAGCGCGGCATCATTAAGGTCGGCGAGGAAGTCGAGATCGTCGGCATCAAGCCGACCACCAAGACCGTGGTCACCGGCGTCGAGATGTTCCGCAAGCTGCTCGATCAGGGCGAGGCCGGCGACAATGTGGGCTGCCTGCTGCGTGGCACCAAGCGTGAGGAAGTCGAGCGCGGTCAGGTGCTCTGCAAGCCCGGCTCGGTGAAGCCGCACACGAAGTTCAAGGCGGAGGCCTACATCCTCACCAAGGAAGAGGGTGGGCGCCACACGCCGTTCTTCACCAATTATCGTCCGCAGTTCTATTTCCGCACCACCGACGTGACCGGTGTGGTGCATCTGCCGCAAGGCACGGAAATGGTGATGCCGGGCGACAACGTGGCGATGGAAGTGCACCTGATTGTGCCGATCGCCATGGAAGAGAAACTGCGCTTCGCCATTCGCGAAGGTGGCCGCACTGTCGGCGCCGGCGTGGTGGCGAGCATCATCGAGTAACCGTTCGATTCGTCGTCATGCCCGGCGTCGTGCCGGGCATCCACGACTTGAGATGAATGTTGGACGTGGATGGCCGGACAAGCCGGCCATGGCGGGACAGAGAGACGAGAAAATGAACGGCCAGAATATCCGGATCCGGCTCAAGGCGTTCGATCACCGCATCCTTGATGCGTCGACGCGCGAGATCGTGAATACGGCCAAGCGCACCGGCGCGCAGGTCCGTGGCCCGATTCCGCTGCCGACGCGCATTGAGAAGTTCACGGTGAACCGTTCGCCGCACGTCGATAAGAAGAGCCGCGAACAGTTCGAGATGCGCACGCACAAGCGCTTGCTCGACATCGTCGATCCGACGCCGCAAACGGTGGACGCGCTGATGAAGCTCGACCTGGCTGCGGGCGTGGACGTCGAGATCAAGCTCTAAGGCCGAGGTAGGACTAGCAATGCGTACGGGTGTAGTTGCTCAGAAGGTCGGAATGACCCGGGTGTTTACCGAGGGCGGCGAGAGCATCCCGGTCACGGTGCTGCGCCTTGCGCAGTGTCAGGTGGTTGCCCACCGGACCAAGGACAAGAATGGCTATGTGGCGCTGCAGCTCGGTTCGGGCCCGCGACGCTCCAACAATATGAGCAAGGCCGACCGCGGTTATTTCGGCAAGCAGAAGGTCGAGCCGAAGCGCAAGCTCGCCGAATTCCGCGTGACCGAGGACGCCGTCATTCCGGTCGGCGCAGAAATCACCGCTGATCACTTCATTCCGGGCCAGTTCGTCGACGTCTGCGGAATCACTATCGGCAAGGGCTTTGCCGGCGGCATGAAGCGCTGGAATTTCGCCGGCCTGCGTGCCTCGCACGGCGTGTCGATCTCACACCGCTCGATCGGCGGCACCGGCGGCCGTCAAGATCCGGGTAAGACGTTCAAGAATAAGAAAATGCCGGGCCACCTGGGTGTCGAACGCGTGACGACGCTCAATCTCAAGATCGTGCAGACCGACGTGGAGCGCGGGCTCCTGCTTGTCGAGGGCGCGGTTCCCGGCGCCAAAAGTGGCTGGGTGACGGTCCGTGACGCCGTGAAGAAGAAGTTGCCGAAGGAAGCGCCGAAGCCCGGAAAATTCCGCGTCAGCGAAAGCGCGGAGACAAAGTCCGAGGCCAAAGCGGAAGCGAAATCCGCGCCTAAGACGGAACAGAAGCCGGCCGAGGCTCCTGCGCCCGAGGCGGCTGCTCCTGCGAAAGAGGGCGCGTGATATGGAAATGAAGATCACCACCCTCGAAGGCAAGGAGGCCGGCTCGGTCAAGCTGCCGGATGCGATCTTCGGCCTTGAGCCGCGGACCGATATTATCCAGCGCTGCATCAACTGGCAGCTCGCCAAGCGTCAGCGCGGCACGCACAAAACCAAGGGCCGCGCTGAAATCTGGCGAACCGGCAAGAAAATGTATGCGCAGAAGGGCACTGGTGGCGCTCGCCACGGCTCCGCGCGCGTCCCGCAGTTCCGCGGCGGTGGCCGCGCTTTCGGTCCGCTGGTTCGCAGCCACGCCATCGAGCTGCCGAAGAAAGTGCGCGCGCTTGCGCTCAAGCATGCCCTGTCTTCGAAAGCCAAGGACGGCGGCATCATCGTTCTTGAGAAGGCGTCGGTGAAGGACGCTAAGACCAAGGCGCTTGCCAAGCAATTCGATAAGCTCGGTCTTGCGAACGCATTGATCATCGACGGCGCGGAGATCGACGCCAATTTCCGTAGCGCGGCACGCAATATCCCGAATATCGACGTGCTGCCGGTGCAGGGCATCAACGTCTACGACATTCTGCGGCGCAAGACCTTGGTGCTGACCAAGGCCGCGCTTGATGCGCTGGAGGCGCGATTCAAATGAGCACCAGCGATCCACGCCATTACGACATTATTCTCGCGCCGGTGATCACCGAAAAAGCGACAATGGGGTCGGAGCACAACAAGGTGACGTTCAAGGTCGCCAAGAACGCAACCAAGCCGCAGATCAAGGAAGCGGTGGAGAAATTGTTCGACGTTAAGGTCAAGAGCGTCAACACGCTCACCCGGCCTGGCAAGTGGAAGGTATTCCGCAACAGGCCCGGGCAGCAGTCCGATGTAAAGCGCGCGATCGTGACGCTCGAAGAGGGTCACAGGATCGACGTGACCACGGGCTTGTAAGGGAGCGTTGCGATGGCGTTGAAAACCTACAATCCAGTGACGCCGAGTCAGCGCCAGCTGGTGACCGTCGACCGCTCGACCCTGCACAAAGGACCTCCCGTCAAATCGTTGACCGAGGGGCAAAACTCGACCGGTGGCCGCAATAATCACGGCCGGATCACCTCGCGTTTTCGCGGTGGTGGCCACAAGCAGGCCTATCGGCGGATCGATTTCCGCCGCAAGAAATTCGACGTTCCGGCGACGGTTGAGCGCCTGGAATATGATCCAAACCGCACGGCCTTCATCGCGCTAATCAAGTACCAGGACGGCGAGCTTGCTTATATTCTGGCGCCGCAGCGCCTTGCGCCGGGTGACTCGGTCATCGCTTCGGAACATGCCGACGTAAAGCCGGGCAATGCGATGCCGATCGCGAATATTCCGGTCGGTACGATTGTGCACAATGTCGAGATCAAGATCGGCAAGGGCGGGCAGATTGCGCGCTCGGCCGGCAGCTACGTGCAGATCGTCGGCCGCGACCAGGACTATGTGATCCTGCGTCTGAGCACGACCGAGCAACGCCTCGTGCACGGCCGTTGCATGGCCACGGTCGGGGCGGTGTCGAACCCCGACAACATGAACACCACCATCGGCAAGGCAGGTCGCCAGCGTTGGAGGGGCCGCATGCCGCACAACCGTGGCATCACCATGAATCCGGTCGATCACCCGCATGGTGGCCGCACCAAGGGCGGCAAGCACTGGGTCACGCCGTGGGGCTTTCCGACCAAAGGCAAAAAGACCCGCAAGAACAAGCGTACGGAGCGCTTCATCGTTGCGAGCCGGCACGATCGCAAGAAGAAGCAGCAGTAAGGACAGAGAGCTATGACGCGTTCAAGTTGGAAGGGTCCATTCGTCGACGGGTATCTGCTGCGCAAGGCGGAAGCCGCGCGCGCCTCCGGTCGTCACGAGATGATCAAGATCTGGAGCCGCCGCTCGACCATCCTGCCGCAGTTCGTCGGACTTAATTTTGGGGTCTACAACGGCCAGAAGCACATCCCCGTGCTGGTGACCGAGGAAATGGTCGGCCACAAGTTCGGCGAGTTCGCGCCGAGCCGGATGTTCTATGGCCACTCGTCAGACCGTAAGGCCAAGCGCGCGGGCGCGCCTGCGGCACCGGGCGCTCCGGCACCGGCTGCAGCAGCGGCCGCACCGGCGGCAAGCTAAGGGATAAAAGAGTAACGTCATGGGCAAGCGTCAACGCGAACGGGACCTCGGCGAAAACGAGGCCAAGGCAGTGAGCAAGATGCTGCGGATCTCTCCGCAGAAGCTCAACCTTGTCGCGCAATTGATCCGCGGCAAGAAGGTTGCGAGCGCGCTTGCCGACCTCGAGTTTTCGCGCAAGCGCATCGCCAGGGACGTGCGCAAGTGTCTGGAATCTGCGATCGCGAACGCCGAGAACAATCACGATCTCGACGTCGACGATCTCGTCGTCGCCGAGGCACATGTCGGCAAGGCGCTCGTGATCAAGCGATTCACCCCGCGCGGCCGTGGCCGTGTCGGACGCATTTTCAAGCCGTTTTCTCACCTGACGATCGTCGTACGTCAGGTCGAGGCACGGGCGGAAGCCTGAGGAGTAGACGATGGGTCAGAAAGTCAATCCGGTCGGGCTGCGCGTCGGTATCAACCGCACCTGGGATTCGCGGTGGTTCGCCGGCAAGGCTGAATATGGCGCGCTCCTCCACGAGGACATCAAGATCCGCGAGGAGCTGATGAAGCAGCTCAAGCAGGCGGCGGTGTCGCACATCGTGATCGAGCGCCCGCACAAGAAGTGCCGGGTCACCATTCACTCGGCGCGTCCGGGCGTGGTGATCGGCAAGAAAGGCGCCGATATCGAGAAGTTGCGCAAGGCGGTCGCAAAGCTCACCGACAGCGATGTCGTGATCAACATCGTCGAAATCCGCAAGCCGGAGCTCGATGCGCAGCTCGTTGCCGAGTCGATCGCGCAGCAACTCGAGCGCCGCGTCGCGTTTCGCCGTGCCATGAAGCGCGCCGTTCAATCCGCGATGCGCCTCGGCGCTGAAGGCATCCGCATCAACTGTTCGGGTCGTCTGGGCGGCGCCGAAATCGCGCGTATGGAATGGTATCGCGAGGGACGCGTGCCGCTGCACACCTTGCGTGCAGACGTCGACTATGGCGTGGCCACCGCGTTCACGACCTACGGCACCTGCGGCGTGAAGGTCTGGATTTTCAAGGGCGAAATTCTCGAGCACGACCCGATGGCGCAGGACAAGAAGTTGGCCGAAGGCGACAGCGGTCGCCCGCGCCGCGAGACTGCGGCTTAAAAGGACGAATAGAGTTTCAAGTCATGTTGCAACCGATCCGCACAAAGTTTCGCAAGGCGTTCAAGGGCCGCATTCACGGTATTGCCACGAGCGGCACGACGCTTGCGTTCGGCCAATATGGGCTCAAGGCGCTTGAGCCCGAGCGAGTCACTGCGCGTCAGATCGAAGCCGCGCGCCGCGCGCTCACGCGCTTCATGAAGCGCTCGGGCCGGGTCTGGATTCGCGTGTATCCGGACGTGCCGGTTTCGAAAAAGCCGATCGAAGTGCGCATGGGCAAAGGTAAAGGCACTCCGGAACTTTGGGTCGTGCGCGTGAAGCCCGGCCGGATTCTTTTCGAGGTCGATGGCATTCCGGTCTCGGTTGCCCGTGAAGCACTGGGGCTCGCCGCCGCGAAGTTGCCGGTTAAGACCCGTTTTATCGAACGTATCGCCGAGTGATGATGATGAAAGCCGCCGATGTAAGAGCAATGACGCTCGATCAACTCGATGACGAAGTGCTCAAGCTGAAGAAGGAGCAGTTCAACCTGCGCTTCCAGCGGGCAACAGGTCAGCTCGAGAACACGTCACGGGTGCGTGTGATCCGGCGCGACATAGCACGCATGAAGACAATCGCCGCCCAGAAACGTGTGGGAATGCCGGAGCCGGTTGCAAAGGCTTCACCCACACCGAAGGCCGAAAAGGCCGAGAAGAAGACGAAGACCGCGAAACCGAAAGCCGCTGCGAGGCCGAAGTCGCGCGCCAAGACGAAGTCGAAGGAATAAGGGGTTCAAGATGCCGAAGCGTACGCTCCAGGGCGTTGTGGTCAGCGACAAGCAGGACAAGACCATTGTCGTGCGGGTCGATCGGCGTTTTGCACACCCGACAATGAAGAAGACGATCCGCCGCTCGAAGAAATACCACGCGCACGACGAAGCCAACACCTACTCGGTTGGCGATCTGGTGTGGATCGAGGAGCGCCGGCCGATTTCCAAACTAAAGCGCTGGGCCGTGGTCCGGGGCGAGAAGAAGCAGAAAGTCCAGTGAACGTGATGAGCGACCAGACAGTGAGAGCCGCATCATGATTCAGATGCAAACCAATCTCGACGTGGCCGACAATTCCGGCGCGCGTCGCGTCATGTGCATCAAGGTGCTTGGCGGCTCCAAGCGCAAATACGCCACCATCGGCGACGTCATCGTCGTGTCGGTGAAGGAAGCGATTCCGCGCGGTCGCGTGAAGAAGGGCGATGTGATGAAGGCGGTCGTGGTGCGTATTCGCAAGGACATCAGGCGTCCGGACGGCTCGGTCATTCGCTTTGACCGCAATGCCGCGGTGCTAATCACCCCGCAGATGGAACCGGTCGGCACCCGCATTTTCGGACCCGTGCCGCGCGAACTGCGCGCCAAAAATCACATGAAGATCATCTCGCTCGCCCCGGAGGTGCTCTAATGGCAGCCAAGATCCGCAAGGGCGACAAGGTCATCGTGCTTGCTGGCCGTGATAAAGGCCGCACCGGCGAGGTAATCGCCGTGCGACCCGACGAAGACCGCGCGCTGGTGCGCGGTATCAATATGGTCAAGCGCCACCAGCGCCAGACCGCCCAGCAGGAAGGCGGGATCATCTCCAAGGAAGGGTCGGTCCACCTGTCCAATCTTGCACTCGCCGATCCAAAGGACGGCAAGCCGACTCGCGTCGGCTTCAAGTTTGTCGGCGAAGGCGATGCGCGCAAGAAGGTACGCATCGCCAAGCGTTCCGGAGTCGAGATCGATGGCTGATACCCAGCAACAGTCCGAAGGCAAGAAGCCGAAGCAGCCGCAGGGCGCGTCGAAAGGCGCCAAGGATGGCGGTGCTCCAAAGGGCGGCGAGCCCAAGGTGAAAAAACCGCGCGAGCGTTCCGATTATGTCGCGCGCCTGAAGACCCAGTTCGAGCAGGTCATCCGCGGCGAGCTATCGAAAAAATTCGGCTACACGAACCGCATGCAGGTGCCCACGATCACGAAGGTCGTTCTCAACATGGGCATCGGTGAGGGCGTCGCCGACCGCAAGAAGGTGGATGGCGCCGCCAACGACTTGTCGTTGATCGCAGGCCAGAAAGCCGTGATCACCAAGTCGCGCAAGTCGATTGCGACCTACAAGCTGCGCGACGGCCAGGCCATCGGCTGCAAGGTCACGCTGCGCAAAGCGCGGATGTACGACTTCCTGGATCGCCTGGTGAACATCGCGTTGCCACGCGTGCGCGATTTCCGCGGGCTTAACCCCAAGAGCTTCGATGGCCGCGGCAACTACAGCCTTGGCATCAAGGAATACACGGTCTTCCCGGAGATCGATTTCGACAAGGTCACCGATACCTGGGGCCTCGATATTACCGTTTGCACCAGCGCGCGCACCGACGACGAAGCACGCGCGTTGCTCACCGCGTTCAATTTCCCGTTCCGGCAGTGAGGGCGTCCCTCATACGCGGAACCCAAGGAGCGAAAGTATGGCGAAGAAGAGTTCGATCGAGAAGAACAACCGGCGGCGCAAGATGGCGAAGCAGTACGCCAACCGGCGCGCAAAGTTGAAGGCGATCGCGTACGACAAGAAGCTGCCAATGGAAGAGCGTTTTGCTGCGTCACTGAAACTGGCGGAGTTGCCGCGCAACTCTTCCAAGACGCGCATTCGAAACCGCTGTGAGCTGAGTGGCCGCCCGCGCGCTTACTACCGCAAGCATCGCTTGAGCCGTATTGCGTTGCGCGAGCTCGGGTCGAAGGGCCTGATTCCGGGCCTTGTAAAGTCGAGCTGGTAGGGAGGGCGCGATGGCAGTCAACGATCCGATTGGCGATATGATCGCGCGCATCCGCAACGCCCAGATGCGCAACAAGTCGAAAGTCTCAATGCCGGGCTCAAAGCAGCGCGAGCGTGTGCTCGAGGTGCTCAAGACCGAAGGTTTCATCCGGGGCTATGCCAGCGTGGCGCACGCCAGCGGCCGGTCTGAACTCGAAATTGAGCTCAAATATTTTGACGGCGAGCCGGTGATCCGGGAAATCGAACGGATTTCCAAGCCGGGGCGCCGCGTCTATGTCGCGGTGCGCAACCTGCCGCGCATCAATAACGGCCTTGGGGTCGCGATTCTGTCGACGCCCAAGGGCGTGATGGCCGATCACGACGCTCGCGAGGCCAATGTCGGCGGCGAAATCATCTGCACGGTGTTCTGATGTCACGCATCGGCAAAAAAGCAGTCGTGGTCCCGACCGGCGTTACTGCCAACGTCGAAGGCCAAACTGTGAAGGTTAAGGGTCCAAAAGGCGCCCTCCAGGTCGTTGTGCACGACGACGTTTCTGTCGCCATGGACAAGGCGGGGATCAAGCTCGAGCCGCGCAGCGAGACCAAACGCGCGCGTTCGATGTGGGGCACGTCACGCACGCTGGTCGCCAACGTGATGGCGGGCGTGACCAAAGGCTTCGAAGAGCGGCTCGAAATCACCGGCGTCGGTTATCGCGCCGCGGTGCAGGGTAAGACCCTGCAGCTGCAGCTTGGCTTTTCGCACGACGTCAATTTCCCGATTCCCGAAGGGATCGCGATTGCAACCCCGAAGCCGACCGAGATCGTGGTCACCGGCGTCGACAAGCAGAAGGTTGGGCACGTCGCCGCCGAAATCCGCGGATACCGTCCGCCCGAGCCCTACAAGGGCAAGGGCGTGAAGTACGCCAACGAGTACATCTTCCGCAAGGAAGGAAAGAAAAAGTAGAGGACGCGCGATGTCGAGATTAACAGACCGGACTGCGCGGAGGACGGCGTCGGTGCGCCGCAAGGTCAAGCTTGCGGCCGGCACGAGCGGCCGCGCGCGGCTGTCGGTGTTCCGCTCATCCAAACACATCTATGCGCAACTGATCGATGACGTGAAAGGCAAGACGGTAGCGGCAGCGTCGTCGCTGGAGAAGACAATGCGCGAAGGCGCCAAGACCGGTGCCAATATTGCGGCGGCGAAGGCGGTCGGAAAGCTGATTGCCGAGCGCGCTAAGGAAAAAGGGATCAAGGACGTCGTGTTCGATCGCGGCGGTTACCTCTATCACGGACGCATCAAGGCGTTGGCTGATGCCGCGCGTGAAGGCGGACTCAACTTTTAACGGAACCAGATCAAATGGCACGTGAAGCACGACGGGAACGAGAACGCGGTGGCCGCGAAGAGCGCGACAGCGAGTTCATCGACAAGCTGGTGCACATCAACCGCGTGGCCAAGGTGGTCAAGGGTGGCCGCCGTTTTGGCTTCGCCGCACTCGTCGTCGTGGGCGATCAGAAGGGCCGCGTCGGCTTCGGGCACGGCAAGGCACGCGAGGTGCCGGAAGCGATCCGCAAGGCAACGGACGCAGCCAAGCGCGGCCTGACCCGCGTGCCGCTGCGCGAAGGCCGAACGTTGCATCATGACGTCCTCGGACGGCACGGCGCCGGCAAGGTGTTCCTGCGCGCGGCGCCTCCCGGCACCGGCATCATCGCCGGCGGTCCGATGCGCGCGGTGTTCGAGACGCTCGGAATGCAGGACGTCGTGGCGAAATCGCTCGGCTCGTCCAACCCATATAACGTTGTGCGCGCAACATTCGATGCGCTCAAGCATCAGGATTCGCCGCGTTCGGTGGCGGCCCGCCGCAACATCAAGGTCTCGACGCTGCAATCGCGCCGTCGCGATGGCGATGCCGAGGCGGCCGCTGACTAGGGGAACTGAGACATGGCTCAGGAACAAAAGACAATCAAGGTCGAGCAAGTGGGCAGCCCGCAACGGCGTCACTTCGATCAACGGCAGACGTTGATTGGGCTCGGCCTAAACAAGATCGGGCGCACACGCGACCTTCCGGACACGTCCGCAACCCGCGGCATGATTCGCAAGGTGCAGCACCTTGTGCGCGTTGTCGGAGACGCGAAGTAAGAGGACGGAACGATGAAACTCAACCAGATCGCGGACAAGCCGGGCGCGCGCAAAAAGCGCATGCGCATCGGGCGCGGCATCGGCTCCGGGATGGGCAAGACCGGTGGCCGCGGCGGCAAGGGCCAGACCGCGCGCACCGGCTATCGGAACAAGGGATTTGAAGGCGGCCAGATGCCGTTGCATCGGCGTCTGCCGAAACGCGGGTTTCGCAACACGCCGTTTGCCGTGGTGCTGAACGAGATCAATCTCGGCAAGGTGCAGGCCGCAATCGATGCGGGATTGATCGATGCCAAGGCGCCGGTCGACGCCGTCGCCATGGTGAAGGCCGGTCTGATGCGCCGCGAAAAGGGCGGCGTGAAGCTCCTGGGCGATGGCGAGATCAAGGCCAAGGTCGAATTTTCGGTCTGGCGCGCCTCAAAGTCGGCGGTCGCGGCTGTGGAGAAGGCGGGCGGATTGGTGAAGATCCTAGCGCCGGCGAAAGAGGAAGACGCAGTTCCGAAGGGCAAGAATAAACGC
>Ga0310810_10002017_pt1 | contig 21584 bp, 29 predicted proteins | sample NCmetagenome_FD_207641 | JGI IMG/M metagenome (GOLD analysis project Ga0310810, IMG submission 207641) | Soil microbial communities from experimental microcosm in Duke University, North Carolina, United States - NC | ecosystem: Engineered > Artificial ecosystem > Soil microcosm > Unclassified ... | reverse complement strand
TTTCCTGACGTGGTCGGCTTTTGAAGATCAGTGTCGTTCAACCGTGCTCACAACTATTCCGTCTGTCCCGAATTGCCCCCATTCCGGCCTAACCGGCGTTCATGCGAATCTAGGACCATATGGCACTCACACAACGAGCTTTCACGATGCCCGAGATTATGTTGGTCGCTGGAACTCGGGTTGCGCTTGGCGTTGGCGTTGGATTGCTGCTTTCGGATCGGCTCAATAAAGATCAGCGGAAAGCGGCGGGATGGGCGCTCCTGGCGGTCGGTGTCTTGACTACGATCCCGATAATAAAGGGCGTGCTGGCAAAGCCACCCGCTGCCGCCATCTGAAGAATGGTAACGAAAGCCTGGGCTGATTTCTAACCGGGCCGTGCGCGGGTTACAAACCCGCGCGCAGGATAAAATCCTGCCCCACAGTGAAATGAGCTTTGCAACCCAACCGGTGAATCCGGCGGTAGGCTATTCTCGGGCTTCATGTCTCGACCTCCCGATTCCGGACGCATCGACCTGGCGGAAGTGTTTCACCGCGCACAGCGGGAAGTGCTCGCTCAGCTCGCGATGGGCGGATTGATCGAACATGGGCCGACGGCGGGAGCGGCCACCGAACGCCACTGGATCGCGCTGTTCGAGCGGTATCTGCCCAAGCGCTACCGGGCGTCGTCAGCTTTCGTGATCGACTCGCGGGGAAACCGCTCCCGGCAGATCGACATTGCGATATACGACCACTTCTATTCCCCGCTGCTGTTCCCTCAGGAAAGCGCTGTGCACATTCCCGCAGAAAGCGTCTACGCAGTCTTCGAGGTCAAGCCCAGCATGTCGCGTCCGCTGGTGCGGGACGCGGCGGCGAAGGTCGCTTCGGTTCGAGCACTCCACCGGACGTCGGCAACGTTGATCAGCGCGGGCAAGCGGCAGTCCGCAGTTCGTCCGCAGCGGGTTCTTGGAGGCTTGCTGGCCGCAACGTCGGTATGGGGCGAGGCAACATTCGCGGCCAATATTACTCGATGCGTGGCAGGGCACACGGGGGACAAGAAACTCGACTTGGTCTGCTGCCTGGAACACGGAACACTCGAGTATCCGCAGGTGAGCCAGCCGGAGGAGTCGTTGATCTTCTTTATCTTGCGTCTTCTCGACCGGCTGCGAGCGATGGGAACGGCGCCGGCCGCGGACTGGATGCAGTATGGGCGCTCGTTACGATCGTTCGCGAGAAGTACGCGGCGTGGACTTGAAGGCGCTCCCCATCGAGACCGGAACGTAATGTTTTAATTCCATTGAGCCTCCTTTTCCCGTGACCTTGCTCGTAGCACGCGACTGGCCAATAGCCTGCCCGCCCAGCCGTGATATCATCGCCTGAAACCGTATGCTGAATACGCTGGACGGGTTGTATGCCCAGGCCGCCGAAGCGACGCGAACGGGATCGCGCACATTTTTCTTCGCCACGCGGTTCTTCCCACCGGACTTGGCTCGGGCGGCTCACGCAGCCTATTGGTTTGCCGGATACACGCGCAGTCTGGGACGCCAAGGGGCGACGCCGGAACAAGCCCGGCTCGATCTGGACCGATGGGCGGCCCAGGTCAACAGAGGTCTGCGCGGGCAACTGGTTCGCAATCCGGTGCTCGAGGTGTTCCTGGATGCGACCGAGCGTCACAAGATCCCGCACCGTTTTGCGACCGATCTGATCGAGGGCGCGCGGATGGACCTGGACCACACGCGCTATCAGAGCTTCCCGCAACTGCGGGAGTATTGTAACCGCACTACCGGCACGCTGAGCGTGTTGATGGCGCATTTGATCGGCTACCGCGGGCCGGCGCTCGAATATATGGCCGACCTGGGCCTGGCGATGGAGCTGACGTCCATTCTCCGCACCATGGGAAACGCCCTGGAGCGTGGACGCCTCTACTTGCCCCTGGAGGAAATCGAGGCTTTCGGATATAGTGAAGCTGAGTTTTCGCAGCACGCGCGCAACTCGGCGTTTCGCACGCTGATGGGTTTTCAGGCGGAGCGCGCCCGCAGCTACTACCGGCGAGCCGCGCCCGGGCTGGAGCTTCTCGACCGGCGCGGACGTTTCGCGGTGCGGGTGGCCTACGACCTGAGCGTGAGCACGCTCAGCCGCCTGGAAGCCTCGGATTTCGACGTATTCGAGCGCCGCCAGAATCTTCCCGTGGTGGAGAGGTACTGGATCACGGCGCGCTCGCTGGCCGTACCGATGACCAAGCGGCTGTGGAGAACCATGAGTGCCTGACTGGGGGATGCGCCATTGGTTGCAGGCGCCCAGTATGGTCTCGGCGGCGGTATTCGGGGTGGTCACCTCGATCTTGTTTTACCGCGCGCGAAAACATTATCGGGCCCTTCCGTTGCTGCGGGCGATTCCTCCCGGTGAAACACCCCCGGATTGCATGGTGGTGATCCCGGCGCGCAATGAAGAAGGCGTGGTCGGCGGCGCGGTCCAGAGTTTTCCCCCGGATACGGTGATCGTGGTGGATGACCAGTCCAGCGACCGCACGGCGGACGAGGCTCGCGAGGCCGGAGCAGGCGTGCTGGAGGCTCCCGCCTTGGTCCAGGGAGAGTTGGGGAAAGCCAATGCCTGCATGGCAGGCGCGAGAATTCTGACCTCGCGCTGGATCCTGTTCGCGGATGCCGACACGCGCTACCAGCCGGGATTCCTGGAATCGGCGGTGCGGTTCGCGGACGCGGGCGGGCTCGCCTTCCTCTCGGTGCACCTGACGCCGCAGTCCCGGACCTTCGCGGAACGTATGCTTGAACCCTACGCAGCTGCGCTATTCTTCAGCGGCGCAAGCCCGCGGGGCGATCCAGCGGCGATGTTTAACGGCCAGTGCATCCTGGCGCGGCGCCAAGCCTACGAGTTCATCGGGGGACACGCCGCGGTGGGGAAATTCCTGGCCGAGGACGTCAAACTGGCGCTGCTGGCGAGAAGGCACCGGATGGGGTTCGCCGTGGTGCGAGCCGCGGACCTGGGCCAGGTGCGCAACTATGCCGGCTGGAAGGGCATCTGGCACGGCATGGGGCGCCACGCGTTCCGGTTTGTCCAGGTAAATCCCTGGACCGGCCTGACCATTCTGCTGACGGCGCTCACGGCCGCGCTGTGGTTGCCTCTGGCTGTGTGGCTCGAGTTCACCGGTCATCGGGTGGTCCCGTGGGTATTGGTGCTCCTGGTGCTTCTCGAATTGCGGCCGTGGTACAGATGGCGCGCGCTGCTGGGACTTGCGGCGATCTATATCGCGATACCGCTGCTGCTGCACGGCCTGATCAGCACGCTGGCCAACCGGCAGGTTGAATGGAAAGGCAGAATCGCCAAGGCGAGTTAAGTATGATGGCGGAAGTGGAAACCACCGGGCAGACGCTGGCCGATATCGCCGTCCTGGACGACGATCTCGACTTTCGGACCTACCTGGAGGACTTTCTCAAAGACGAACGCGCCTACACCGTGCGCACGTTTGGTCACGCGGCCGAGTTCATCGCTGGCTGCGAGGAGCGCCTACCGGATATCGTGCTGCTGGACATGAAGATGGGTGACACCTCCGGCGACAAGGTTCTGGAGCAGCTGCTGACGCGCTGGCCGGGGCTATGCGTGATCGTGATCACGGGTTACCCGTCGCTAGAAGACATGCGCGCGACCTTCAAGCTCAAGGTGTTCGACTATCTGTCCAAGCCGTTTTCACTGGCGCAGCTGCGGCAGGTGCTGAAAAATGCCGTGGAGGCGTTCGGACTGGGACAAACCGCCCAAGACCGGTTACGGGAGCGGCTGGGGCATGCGATCAAGCTGATGCGCGTGGCGCGGGACTGGTCGCTCAAGGAGCTGGCAGCGGAAACCAAACTGAGTGTGTCGCAGATCAGCGCGATCGAGCGGGGGACGAATCTCCCCAGCATCGAAAGCTTCCTGGCGATCTGCGGGGCGTTTGAGAAGAAGCCGTCGGAGGTGCTCGGGTCAATCGATTTTTGAGGGGGACGGATGGAAGTCGGTCAACCGTTAAGTTTCTGAGGGCTGGTTCCCTGGGAGAATGGTTCCGGTGGTCAACCCCCAACGCATTCCGCCGAAGCCAACGCCGATGATGACGCTGGGGCGGCCGTTTCAGGAGTTTGCCGGCCGGGAATCCTCGGGCGGCATCGTGCTACTGGCCTGCACCGTGGTGGCTCTTGTCTGGGCAAACTCGCCTTGGGAGCAATCTTACACGGATCTTTGGCACACACCTTTTTCGATAGGTTTAGCCAGCTTCAACCTAAGCAAGGAACTTCATTTCTGGGTCAACGACGCGCTCATGGCCGTTTTCTTTTTCGTGGTCGGCTTGGAAATCAAGCGCGAACTGCTGGCCGGCGAGTTGGCGTCGCGGCGTCAGGCCGCGCTTCCCATCATTGCGGCGTTGGGCGGCGTATTCGTTCCGGCCCTGATTTACTCCGCCTTCAACGCGAACGGGCCGGGCGCCCGCGGATGGGGCATTCCGATGGCCACCGACATCGCATTTGCAATCGGCGTGATGGCTCTCCTGGGTGATCGGGTACCGCTTGGACTCAAGTTGTTCTTGACGGCGTTGGCTATTGTCGATGACATTGCCGCCGTGCTGGTCATCGCCGTGTTCTACACGCCTGATCTAGCCTGGGGAGCGCTGGGGATCGCGGCTTTCTGCCTGCTGTTGGCCCTGGGAGCAAACCGTCTGGGAGTGCGCCATCCCCTTCCCTACGTCTTGATAGGCGCGGTGCTGTGGATAAGCGTGTTGCAGTCCGGAGTTCACTCGACCATTGCTGGGGTACTTCTTGCCTTCGTGATTCCCAGTCGTACCGCTATCCATCAGCGTGACTTCGTGCAGCACGGCCGCGCGGTGCTGGACCACTTTGAAAGAGCGGCGCAAACCGAACCTTTTGATATTCTGAGCGACATCGAACAGCAAATCGCAGTGGACGCTCTGGAGGATGCCTGCGAAAAGGTGCAGCCACCGCTTCACCGGTTGGAGCACGCGCTGCACCCCTGGGTGACGTTCTTGATCATGCCGCTGTTCGCCATGGCGAACGCAGGGGTGTCACTTTCCCGCGACCTGGGAAATGCCGTCGCCCAACCTATCACGCTCGGTATCGTGCTCGGCCTGGTCCTGGGGAAGCCCATCGGTGTAACGCTGGCCTCGTGGCTGGCGGTTCGCCTGGGTCTGGCGTCTCTACCCGAGAACGTCTCCTGGAGTCACATACACGGCGCAGGCTGGCTGGCGGGGATCGGGTTCACGATGTCACTCTTCATGACAAGTCTGGCCTTCGGTTCTGACGCGCATCTCACGGCGGCCAAAGTCGGCATCCTGATCGCCTCGCTGTGCGCGGGAATCGTCGGTTCGGCGATTCTCATGCGGATACCACTGTCAGGCCCCAGTTCTCCGTAGTTCGACTGATTATCCCTCAGGAAAATACATCTAAAGCTTCCTGGCCATCTGCGGGGCATTCGAGAAGAAGCCGTCGGAGGTTCTGGGGTCGATCGATTTTTGGGGGGGGAGCCGGCACCGCCCGCTTGCATACAGGTTCCTATCGTGTTGAAATATAGAAGATTCGCGGGAGTTACCTACCTATGAAACAACGTCTTATCGCTCTGACCTTCGCCGTGGGCTGCTGGAGTGGAACCTCGCTGTGGGCGCATCATTCCCTGGCAGCGGAATACGACCAGAAGAAACCCGTGTCGCTGACCGGTACACTCACCAAGCTGGATTGGCGCAATCCCCACGCCTGGATCTACATGGATGTGAAGAATGCCAGCGGCGGCATCGACAAGTGGGAATGCGAACTGGGTTCGCCCAATGCGATGAACCGGGCAGGCTTTACGCAGGAGTCGGTGAAAATCGGCGATGAGATCGTGCTCGACGGCATCCTGGCGAAAAAGGGCACCAACATTTGCAGCACCCGCACGGTGAAAGCCAAGGACGGCCGCACGGTGCTCAGCCAGACGGAAGGCGCGCGTTAATCACATGAAACAGCTCTTGATCTTCGCCGGAGCCATCTGTGTAGCCGTCGGATTGATTGCCCAGCAGCCTCCCGGAGGCCCCGGCGCGGGCAAGGGAGCCGGTAAAGGCGCCGGCAAGGGCGGAGGTCGTGGTGGATATCAGCCGCCCGAAGGTCCCGCACCCAAAACCACTTGGGGAACGCCCGACCTGAACGGCGTATGGGCAAGACCGTATGTCCCCGACATCGAACGCGCCACCGGCGGTCCCCTGCCCTATACCGAATGGGGCAAGAAGCAATTCGAGACGTATAACGCGGAAGAGGGGGATTACACCGGCTCCTGCCTCCCCACCGGACACTCCCGCAGCATCGGTGGGCCCGATCCCATTCAGATCCTGATGACGCCGAATCACATGGCGTTTCTGTATGAGCAGAATACGTGGTTCAAAGTATTTCCGATCGACGGGCGCCCGCACAACCCCAAGAAAGTTCCGACCTGGTTTGGCGACTCGGTGGGCCATTGGGAGGGTAACACCATGGTGGTCGACACCACCAATTTCAACGGCTTGACTCGGCTCGACACGAACGGACACCCGCACAGCGATCAGCTACACACCATCGAGCGTTTCACCCGAACGGACCTGGGCCACATCGCCTACCAAATTAGCTACGAAGATCCCAAGACCTACACCAAGCCGGTGGTCAGCGACCGCACCTTCATCCTTCGCACGGACTGGGAGATTCAGGAATACTCCTGCGAAGAAAACAACAAGGGCTTCATCGAGGGCCGCATCAAAATGCCGGACTACTCCGGCAAGAAGTAGCGGAGTTCCTAACGCTCCGCATCAGTGGTGATGGTTCTTCTCGGCGTTCTGCATGTCCATGGAATAGTCGCGGTGCGCCTTGGCATGCTTGCGCTTGGCGCTGCTTAAGTTGGACTCGCGAGTGGATTCTGAGCTGACGGCGAACGTCGAGATTTGCTGTTCCAGCCGTGCGCTCTGGCATTTCGGACAGGACGCGGCGGTCTTCAACACCAGCGCCTCGAACAGTTCGCCGCAATCCAGGCACTGAAAGTCGTATAACGGCATCGGGATCCCTGCCGCCTAGTTTATCAAGGCCAGCTGGTCCCGATGCCGAAAGTGCCCACGCCAGCTACTTCTTGGGAGCGGCGTTGGCGGCTGGGGCGACCGAAGTCGCGGTCTTGCCGGCTGCGCCCTTTTTGTGATGCTTGCGATGCTTCTTGACCTTGGTCTGGGTCTGGGCTGCCGGAGTCGCCGGTTTGGGGGCGTCCTGAGCCATCGCCGTGCCGAGCGTCAAAGCTCCGCCTGCAATCAAACTAGTGAGGATTTTCATGTTAGCTACCTTCCTTTGCCTATCAGCGATTGACTCGCCTTCACTGTGTTAGATGCGAGCAAGTATTAACCGGGCCTTAACGTGTGATTTAATTCTGTTCATGACTTGCGATCCGGAAGTGCTCAAGCAGGTTCCCCTGTTCGCGTTGCTCGATGACGATGAAACCGCGCTCCTGGCGGGGAAAGTCGAGTTGAAGACCTTCGCTCCGCGCCAGCGTATCTACAAGATGGGCGATCCGGGCGGGCGCGCCTATGTAGTGATATCGGGCAAGGCGCACGTGACCACGGTCGACGAGGATCAGCAGGAAGTGGTGCTCGATGAACCCACCGCGGGCGAGTTTTTCGGTTTCGCGTCCATGCTGCAGCAGACTCCTCACGAATCCGGGGCGATCGCCCTGGAAGAGACCGTGTGCGTGGAAGTGGATCGTGACGACATCTTCGAGCTGATCCAAAGAAAGCCGCACGCCGGCATGGACATGCTTTCGGTGCTCGGCCGGCAGTATCATGCCGCGCATCAGCTGGTGCGCGTCCGGTCCATGCGCAATCCCAATGAAGTGATCGAACAGGAAGCCACCTTCGGGGAGCGGATCGCGGATGCCGTGGCGCGCTTCGGCGGATCGTGGACCTTCATCATCACCTTCGGACTGGTGCTGATAGCCTACTCGACCATCAATGTCTTGTTGCGGCAAGCGGCATGGGATCCTTATCCGTTCATCCTGCTGAACCTGTTCCTCTCCATGTTGGCCTCGGTGCAAGCGCCGGTGATCATGATGAGCCAGAATCGCCAGGACACGAAGGACCGGCTGCGCGGCGAGCTGGATTTCGACGTGAACAAGCGGGCCGAGTCGGAGATCCAGGGCGTGTCCCGGAAGCTGCACCAGCTCACGGAAAAAATCGAGGATCTGGAAGAAGCCTTGCGAGAGCGGCACGCGTAGAGAAGTTATTCCTCGCGCAGGACTTCGAGTGGCTTTTGGCCCAGTATGCGGACACTGGCGAGCCAGCCGGCCACGTTCGCCAGCAGCGCGGTCAAAGCAACGCACACCACGATGGCGCGGACATCCAGCTCGAACTTCGCGTCGAGTAATCGAGTCAGTAGAATTCGAGAAAAGGCGCTGGCCAGCAGGCCCCCCATGAGTCCAGCGACACCGCCCAGCAGGAGGAATTCGACGGAGAAAATGCGGGCGATGTGGCGACGCGTTCCGCCCAGGGTCTTCAGGATCACCACTTCGCGAATGCGCCGAAAACGGGTTCCCGCGATGCTCGCGGCCAGAATGATGGCTCCGGCCAGAATGGCGAACGCTGATAGAAACCGGATCACCAGGGCGATCTGATCGATGATCTGCTGCACGGTCTGCAGCACGTCGGCGACGTTGACCACGGTCACGGTCGGGTATTTGCTGAAAATCGCGCGCTGCAGCGCTCCCGCCGCGGAAGGATTGACCCGCACGCCGCCATTGAAGACTACGGGAAGCCCGGCCAGCGTCTGAGGATTGAAGACGAATTCCACGGGCGCGGCGGCGCGCATGGCTTCGACGCTGTGTACGGCGGCCACTTGGACGTATATCTCGCGGCCAGCGATTTCCCATTCGAGCTGCGAGCCAGGATGGATGTCCAAGGTCTGCGCGGCGTCTTCCGCGACCGAGACCACGGGCTCGATGGTGTCAGGCTTCCACCAGGCACCCCGGCGAACGACCAGGTTATCCGGCATTTCTGTTTCCCAAGTCACGGATCTGGTGTTTGCATAACGCGGGCCGAATCCCTGCTTGACCCGGCTCGCGATTTCCTGCCCATCCACGCGGACCAGCCGCGCGGCTACCGAAGGAAACAGCTGCGGCGCGGTGAGGATACCGTCCTGCTTCGCGATCAGCTCTTTCAGAGGTGCCGCCTGATCGGCCGTCACTCCGACCAAGTACACGTTGGGCACGCCCGGTGGAGCGGTCTGGATGATTTCGTCGACTAGCGATTTCTGGATCAGATAGACGCTGAGCGTAAACATCACGCCCAGGCCCATGGCGACCAGAATCGACTGGGCCTGGTTGCCCTGTCGATAGAGATTCGCGAATCCCTGCCGCATCAGGGAGGGGATCCGGATGGGGGAACGCCTCACGAAGACGCGCAGCAGGCGCAAAAGCAGGGCGGCGACCACGGCCAGTGCGATCAGGCTGAAGAAGAGTCCGCCGGCGAAGTATCCGCCCACGCGGGCGGAGCCGGCCAGCCAGGCGGCGATTCCGCCCAGACCCAGCAGGATCACGCCGCCCAGAACCACGGCCTCGCGGGCAGCCGCGATTCTCCCGCGTATCGGAAGTTTCGTATCCGCCATGCCACGGCGAAGGATGATCGCCGGGCGGATTTTACGGATCGCCACCAGAGGCGGCAGGGTAAACAGCAGAGTGGTGAGCAAACCGACGGAAATGCCCTGGATAGCGGCATCAAAATGCCATCCCGTGGTCGCCTTGATTTCGAAGATCTTATTGACCAGCGAGGGGAACACTTCCTCGACCGCTCGGCCGACCAGCACGCCGGCGATTCCGCCCACCAGGCCCAGCATCAAAGTTTGGATGGTGTAGATGCGGATGATCTCCGCCGAGATCGCTCCCAGCGACTTCATGACCGCAATGTTGTCCATCTTCTGCTGGAGGTGCGCATACATGGCGACGGCAACGCCGATCGCGCCAACGATCAGGGCGATCAGACTGATGAGGCTGAGAAATGTAGTGGCCTGATCCAGACCGCGCGTGATCAGCGGATTGGATTCGCGCGAATCAATGACCCGGGCCTCGGGCAGCGCATCCACAATGGCCGCGCGGGCTTCTTCCATGGGCGGACCGTTGGTGGCGATCTTGAACAGGTAGCGCTCAGCGGCGCGGCTGCCCAACTGCATGAGTCCCGTGCGCTCGAAACCCTCGCGCGAAAGCATCATGCGCAGGCCGACGTTAAGACTGCCCGACATACGGTCGGGCTCAGAGAGGACCATCGCGGTCACGCGGAAGTCGGCCGAGCCCAGATGAACCTGTTCGCCGACCTTGACGCCGAGCCGGATCAGAACATCTTCGCCGGCGATCACCGTTTCGGGAGTGAGCGCTTGGGAAAGCGGTATTTCGGGAGCGAGCTTTACCGTTCCGTAGTAGGGATACTTGGCGGGATCGACGGCCTTGATGGACACCAGCACGGGGGTGGCGCCGGGAGTGGTGGCGGCCGCCATGGAAACTGTTTCCGTGATCAACGTGCGGTCGATTCCACGCGAGCCCAGCGCGTCTAATTTAATCACCTGGTCAGTCTTGGGTGGAGAGAACTGCCGCGCGCTCAGGTCGGCCGCCATGATGGTGCGCGATTCGCTGTTGAGCATCGCCCGAACGCTTTCGCTGAATCCACGCACGCCGGACAGAGCGCCGACGCCGATCGCAACGGCCGACACGACGAATATAAACTTCGCGTATGAGGAACGGGTTTCACGCCAGGCGATGCGGCCGGCGGTGCGCAGCGACAGTCTCATGCGGCCTGGTGGTCCTGAAGTTCATCGGCCACGATCAGGCCGTCGCGCATGGTGACGATACGATCGGCGCGCGAGGCCAGGGCGATGTCGTGGGTCACCAGCAGCATGGTGGTGCCTTCGCGCTGGTTGAGCGTGATTAGCAGGTCGAGGACGTGGGCCCCGTTCACGCTATCGAGGTTGCCGGTGGGCTCATCGGCCATCAGAATGGGCGGTTTCACCATGAACGCACGGGCTAATGCCACGCGCTGCTGCTCGCCCCCGGAGAGCTGGACTGGGTAATGATCCAGACGATCGCCCAAGCCCACGCTGTCGAGCAGGGAGCGCGCGCGCGCGACGCCCGCGGAAACGTCACCACCGGCCAGCTCGTGCGGCAGCAGGACGTTCTCTTCGGCGGTCAGTGTGGGGAGCAGCTGGTAGCTCTGGAAAACAAAGCCGATCTTCCGACCTCGGACTAGCGCCAGCTTGTCTTCACTCAAGCCGGTGATGTCGACGCCGTCGATGACGATGGTCCCGGAAGTGACCGTGTCGAGGCCGGCCAGCAGGCCAAGCAGGGTGCTTTTGCCGCTGCCGGAAGCGCCCATGATGGCGACAAACTGGCCCGGCGGAATCTCGAGGTCGATCCCGCGCAGAATTTCGACGTGATGGCTCCCGCTATCCAGTGCTTTGGTGACGTTTCGAGCGGCCAGAATGAACACTTCTTCTATTATGGTGGGTAGGCTTCCATGATTCTCAAGTACTTGATGATAGGGCTGCTGGCGCTGGCGCCGGCACACGCCCAGACTTCGCGAAAGGTTCTGGTGGTGTTTGGCGATAGCTTGAGCGCGGGGTACGGCCTGGCGGCCGGCCAGAGCTTTCCGGACAACATGCAGCGCACACTCGACAAAGAAGGCTACGCCTGGCAAGTGAAGAACCTGGGCATCAGCGGGGACACCACCGAAGGCGGCTTGTCGCGAATCGATTCGGCGGTGCGGCTAAAACCGGCGGTGGTGTTGCTCGAACTGGGCGGCAATGACGGGCTGCGGGGGCTGCCGCTGAAAGTGACGCGGCAGAATCTGGAGACCATGATCGTAGCGTTCCAGAAGGCCGGCGCGAAGGTGGTGCTGGCCGGCATGACGCTGCCGCCGAACTACGGACCGGATTACATCAAGAGCTTCCAGGCGATTTACAAGGACTTGGCGGTTAAGTACAAGCTGAGGCTGATCCCGTTCCTGCTGTCGGATATCATTACGCCGGACCTGCGGTATCTGCAGAGGGACGGGGTCCATCCGACCGCCGAGGGAGCTGAGATCGTCGCGGGGACGGTGCTGAAGGTCGTGAAGCCGCTTTTGAAATAGCGGGCGAGGCATGCCTTGCCCCGGGTCCTTTCTTAGCCTTCCAGGATGCAGACGTCGGGGAGGTTGCGATAGTCTTCCTCGTAATCGAGGCCGTAACCGACCAGAAACTGATCAGGCACCTCAAAGCCCACGTAATCCACATGAACGTCCCGACGCCGGCGCGAAGGCTTATCGAGCAGCGCGGCGATCCGCAGCGACTTCGGCTTCCGCTGCTGGAGCACCTGCAGGAAATAAGTCAGTGTGATTCCCGTGTCGACGATATCCTCAACCACGATCACGTCGTAGCCTTCGATCGGGTGGTCGAGATCTTTCGTGAGCCGGGCTTCCCCTGAAGACGTCTGGCCCTGGTAACTGGCGATGCCGACAAACTCCATGCGCGCCGGAGTCTTCATCGCGCGGGCCAGGTCGGACAGGAATACGCTCGCGCCTTTGAGGACGCCCACCAGATAAATGGGGCCGCTGGGATAGTCTCGATCGATCTGCGCGCCCAGTTCCTGGACCCGCATCCGGATCTTTTCAGCCGGGATCAATACCCGTAGCGAGGACATACGTAGTACGATACCAGCAGGGAGGCCCATTCACTGGGTAGCGCCAAGAAGAAAAAACCAGCAGCGCCCGCGCCGATGTGGCTGGAGGCGGTGCGAGCGGCGGAAGAGAAGCAAGCCCGCAACGTGCGGGTCCTGGATTTGCGCGAAGTCACCTCCTTCGCCGACTATTTCGTGATCCTGAGCGGCGCCAATTCCCGCCAGCTTCAAGCCATCGCCGACGAGGTTCATCAGCACCTCAAGAAGCTCGGCGAAATGCCCAACAGCATGGAAGGCTACGATAATGCCGAGTGGATCCTGATGGACTACGGGGATTACCTGGTCCACATCTTTTCGGACAAGGCCCGGCTGTATTACGACCTCGAACGTCTATGGCGGGATGCCAAGACCATCGAAGTTCCTGCTTAAAATCCCCTATTTAAAGTCCATGGACAAGCGGCCTGCGGGGCCTTTGTACAGCAGACCCAGGTCCTTGGGTTTGTTCTTTCCGTCGAGCAGGAAATAGAGCAGCCCTTCGACCGGATCCTTGGTTTCGGTATCCGGAAGGATCTTAGACTCCAGGATCTTCTGCAACCGGTCGTCGGGAGTATTCTGTTTGGTGTCGGCGGGAGCGACGCTTACCGTGGTTTCGCCAACGCCTGGGCTGCTGGAGTATGTGGTTTTGGTTTTCAAAGCTAAGTTCGCCGGACCTCCGATCTGGCTGGGTGCCAACGCCGCGCTACGCTCCCCGTCCTTGCGAGATACGATGGAAAAGTCGTCGGGACTGATGCGGATAGCCTGTGAAGTCCGAGGAGTCACTTTAATCCGTACGACGAGATAGCCGGGTGGCAGTGGAACGTCCAGAAGCTGCTGGATTTCTTTGGAATCGACAATGGCCGTGCCGGCGATGTCAACATTGCCGTTGCCGGCCTGGTTAGGTAGCGATTTAATATCGGCGGCCCATCCGATGGATGCCGCTATCATAATTGTAATTAATAACTTCACAGCATTTTCTTCAGGCTTTCGACGAAGTGCGGATCGGCCCAGTTCTGGGCCGCGATGATTTTCTGAACAACCTTGCCGGATCGATCGATGATATAGCTTTCGGGCAGCTGGAAAGTACCGTAGCTGGCGGCAATGTCCCAGGAGGGGTCGCGCGAGGTCGCATAGGAGACGCGGAACTGCTCCATGAAGCGGCGGTAAAGCTTCTCGTTGGCATCGACGCTGACGCCCAGAACCACGACTCCCTGGGGTCCGAATTCCCGCTGGAAGGTCTCCAGGGAAGGGATTTCCTCAACGCAGCCGGTGCACCAGGTCGCCCAGAAGTGCAGGACCAGGAGCTTGCCGCCGAAATCAGAGCGGGTGATGGTCCGGCCGGAATCGGTCACGACTTTGAAATCGGGCGCGGTGTCTCCGATGCGGACAATGCCGTCGTCCAGGGTTCCGGCAACCACCCAGGCCAGGGTGATGCCCAAAACCAGGACCAGTCCGAGCAGAATACGGTCGGTAAGGGTCTTCACGCTATTATTTTAGTGGATCTGGCCGGTCCTTGAGTGAGACGGCGAGTGAGGCGGCTGCATCCAAGCTAGAGGGATCATGTTCTTAACCCGAAAAGCGGAGTTTTCCGCATCGCACGTGTGCGCCAATCCGGCCTGGAGCGCGGATCAGAACCAGGCCGTCTATGGGAACAATGCCAATTCCAACGGTCATGGGCACAACTATGTACTGGAGGTGACACTCACGGGGGATCCCGACCCGGTTACCGGCATGGTGTTTGATTTACGCGAGCTCAAAGAAATTCTGAACCGGGAGGTGGTGGATCCGATGGATCACCGGTTTCTGAACAAAGAAGTTCCACCGTTCGACCGCGTGATTCCAACCACCGAAAACCTGGCGGTCGAGATTTGGAAGCGGATCGAGCCGCAGATCCGGCGGGAGGGCGTGCGCCTGCACAATGTACGACTGTATGAGACGTCCGATTTGTATGTCGACTTCGGGGGCAAGCGGTGAGGCTCACGGCCCGCTATCGCTTTTCCGCATCGCACCGGCTGGATTCCCCGGCGCTGAGTCCGGAGGAAAACCGGAGGCTCTACGGAAAGTGCAATTATCCGCACGGACACGGACACGACTACGTGCTGGAGATCACGGTAGAGGGCCCGGTGGATGAAAACGGGCAAGTAGTGAATCGCGAGGCCATGGACGCTCTGGTGCGGGAACGGATACTAGGCCGGCTGGATCACAAGAATCTGAATGCGGATATTCCCGAGATGGCGGGATCGGTGGCGACTACCGAAAACCTGGCCACTCTGGTGCACGGGGCCCTGGCGGGAAACTGGACCCTGCCCGCCCGGCTGGCAAGGGTCCGTATATCGGAGACCGCACGGAATACGTTTGAGTTGGAGGTTGCCTAAGTGAAGAGTAAAGCCCTGGTGAAGGTGATGCCGCCGCAGGGAACCAAGCTCGCGGCGCACATGCGCGACGTCTTGAAGATACTGGGCGAGAACCCTTCGCGGGAAGGCCTGGCGCGCACGCCGGAGCGTTACGAGAAGGCGCTGCGGTTCCTGACCAGCGGATATTCCACCAATATTGAAGACATCGTCAACAATGCCGTGTTTCATTGCAAGGTGGACGAGATGGTGATCGTAAAGGACATCGAGTTTTTCAGCATGTGCGAGCATCATCTGCTGCCGTTTTTCGGCAAGGTCCACGTGGCGTACCTGCCTAAGGACAAGGTGATCGGGCTGAGCAAGATCCCGCGCATCGTGAACATGTTCGCGCGCCGGCTGCAGCTTCAGGAGCGCATGACGCAGCAGATCGCCGAGGCGGTAGCCAGCGTCATTTCGCCGCGCGGGGTGGGCGTGCTGGTGGAGGCACGGCATTTCTGCATGATGATGCGGGGCGTGGAAAAACAGCATTCGGGCACGGTGACCAGTAACATGCTGGGGCATTTCCGGAATCGCAAAGCCACGCGGGATGAGTTCCTGGCGCTGGTGAACCGGCCGGTATAAGAGCCTGGACTTGGTAACATAAGAAGCGATGAAGCTGGGACGGCTGATCTTCTGGGATTTTCCACGGACCTCGTGGCAGTGGGACATCATCGTCACGCTGATCCTGGCGTTCATCTTTCTGACTCCGCGGGAGGTTTTTCGGGACCAGCCCCGGGCCGCCAGCGTCCAGATCCTGCCCTCGGGGCAGGCGTTTATGATCGAACCGAAGTTGCTGGCGAACGTCCCCGAGGCGGACCAGCTGAAGAAAGCCACGGAGCTCGTGAATCAGAAATACAAGAATCCTGGTACTATCACGCACGTGGAGCCGGTCTTTGACGAAGCCGAAGGAGAAATCACCGGCTACATGGCTTACACCAAGCCTTAAATCCTCTATGGGCACATTTGCTCGTCTCGCATTCCTCGCGGCGGCCGTGGTGGGCCTGCGCGCCGAGACTCTCGACGAAATTCTGGTGCGGATGGACCAGTCGGCCCGAAACTTTCGGACCTTCTCAGCGAAAATCAAGAGGACCGAATTCACCAAGGTTCTGCCGAACGACAAAGATGAGACCGACGGAGTCCGGCGGCTGAAGCGCATCAACGGACAAACCATCGGCATCGTGGAATTCTTCGGCAAGAATCCGGAGACGATTCGCTTCGCCGGCAAGACGGTGGAAACATACTATCCCAACGCCAAGCGCGTGGATGTCTATGACGCCAGCAAATTCGGCAAGGTCGGCAAACAAGTAGACCAACTTCTGCTGTTGGGAATCGGAGTCACCAGCGCCGATCTGCGCCGCGACTTTGTAATAACCGCGGGCGGAACTGAAGTGATCGGGGGAAAGCAAACTACCCGGTTGGAACTTGTGCCCAAAGACAAAGACCTGAAAAAGCAGGCTGAAAAGATCGAGTTGTGGATTCCGGCAGGTGAGAGCATCCCGGTGCAGAGCAGAGTCACGCTGACGTCCGGGAATTACGACCAGGCAAATTATTCCGACGTGCAGATGAATCCCACGCTGCCGGACTCCGCGTTTGAGCTCAACCTTCCGGCCGACGTCAAGCGAGTGCAGGTTAAATAGGGATTTTTTCCAAGAACCTTCGGTGTACGCGGGAATCGGAGGTAAGTTCAGGGTGGAAGGTCGTCACCATGTGCCTGCCCTGCTCCACCCACACCGGATCGCCATTGTAGCTCGCGAGAACCTTACCGCCCGGCCCAACACGCAGAATTTTCGGCGCGCGGATGAAGATCGCTTCCATCTCGCTGGCACCTGCTTGAACGCGAGTGATCCGGCTATCGATCTGGCGGCCGTAAGCGTTCCGCTCCACGTCGATATCGATCAGGTTGAGGCTGGGCTGGCTAGGCTTGGTTACGGAATGCGCCAGCAGGATCGCGCCGGCGCAGGTGCCGAAAACTGCCTTGCGGGCCGCGAACTGACGCAGAGGCTCAGTCAGGTTTTCGATGTCGAGCAGCTTGAGCATGGTGGTGCTTTCGCCGCCGGGCACAATGAGGCCGTCACAGACGTCCAGATCTTGCGCCGTGCGAACTTCGAGCGGGCGTCCACCCGCGCGCTCCACGGCCTTGCGGTGAGCGTCGAAGTCGCCCTGAAGGGCGAGTACGCCGATGGTTTTCACGTCACCAGCCGCGAGTTTGCAGGAGTTCGCTTTCGGGCAGCTTGGAGACGTCCAGGCCGCGCATGGCCTCGCCCAACTCTTCGCTGGCTTCGAGCAGCTTCACGGGATCGTTGAAATACGTCGCGGCCTTGACGATGGCGCGGGCGCGCGAGTCGGGATCCTCGGATTTGAAGATACCGCTGCCGACGAACACCGCCTCAGCCCCGAGCTGCATCACCAGTGCGGCGTCGGCGGGTGTCGCGATCCCGCCGGCGGAAAAGTTCGGCACGGGCAACTTTCCGTTGGCGGCTACCCATTCCACCAGCTCAAGCGGCGCGCCGAGATTCTTGGCCTCATGCACCAGTTCTTCCTTACCGAGCACGGTGAGATGCTTCATCTCCTTGACGATGGTGCGCATGTGGCGGACAGCCTCGACGATATCGCCGGAGCCGGCCTCGCCCTTGGTGCGGATCATCGCGGCGCCTTCGGCGATGCGGCGCAAAGCCTCGCCCAAATTGCGCGCTCCGCATACAAAAGGAACCTTGAAAGTCTTCTTGTCGATGTGGTGCACTTCATCGGCCGGCGTAAGCACTTCGCTTTCGTCGACATAATCGACGCCCAGAGTTTCGAGTATGCGCGCTTCCGTGAAGTGGCCGATGCGAGCCTTGGCCATCACCGGAATAGAAACCGTATCCATGATCTCGCGAATGATGCGGATGGAAGCCATACGGGCGACGCCGCCGTCCTTGCGGATGTCGGAGGGGACGCGCTCCAGCGCCATCACCGCACAGGCGCCCGCATTTTCGGCGATTTTCGCCTGCTCGACATTGGTCACATCCATAATGACCCCGCCCTTGAGCATTTCGGCCAGGCCGACTTTCAGCCGGAACTCGTCGGAAAGATACATAATCCTTTCTCCAGGTACACCTCCATCATCGCATTACCCTGGGGGGACAGCCAGCCTGTTTCCGCACAGCCTCCATGATGGCGCAGAACCGCTTTTCCTCACGGAAACAGGTAGGCTGTCCCTGACAATCCCTATGCGTAGATGCCGCGGAGCTTGATCGCGAAAGCCACGCGGTCCAGGGCGAGCATGTATGCGGCCGTGCGATTGTTGACGCCGTGCTTTTCGGCGTAGGCGACCACATCGTTGAAGCTATTCACCATGATCTCTTCCAGCCGGTCGTTGACCATCTGCTCATTCCAGAAATACCCCTGTCGGTCCTGCACCCATTCGAAGTACGAAACGGTGACGCCGCCGGCGTTGGCTAGAATATCCGGAATCACAAAGATGCCTTTTGCCGCGAGTATGGGATCGGCGAAATGCGTGGTGGGACCGTTGGCGCCTTCGCACAGGATCTTGGTTCGCAGCTTGGCGGCGTTCTTGGAGGTGATGACATTCTCGTGGGCCGCGGGCAGCAGGACGTCGGTCTCCAGGAACATCGCCTCCTCTCGGTCCATGTTCTGGCCGCCGGGAAAATCGGTAATCGAACCGGTTTCTTTTCGGTGCTTCATGAGCGCCGGGATATCGAGACCTTGTGGATTGTAAACCGCGCCGTCGAATTCAATAATGCAAATGATCTTGAACCCGGCGCGGGCCATCAACTTAGCCGCCATGCCGCCGACATTGCCGAATCCCTGGATCACGACGCGCGTGTTGGCACGCTCCAAACCGAAGCGCCGCAGAGCTTGCTCGATCACGATCATGCATCCGCGCCCGGTAGCTTCCGTCCGGCCGCGCGAGCCGCCCAGATCGACGGGCTTGCCGGTAACCACACCGGTCGCGGTATGGCCGGCGTGCATGGAATAGGTATCCATGATCCACGCCATGGTTTGGTCATTGGTGTTCACGTCAGGAGCCGGGACGTCGATTTCCGGCCCGATGAATTCGAACAACTGCGCGGTGTACCGGCGGGTGATACGCTCGAGCTCGACTGGTGACAAGATCGAAGGATCGCAGATCACGCCGCCTTTCGACCCGCCAAACGGTATGTTGGTCACGGCGCATTTCCAGGTCATCCAGGCAGCCAGCGCGCGAACTTCGTCGAGCGTTACATCGGGCGCATAACGGATACCGCCCTTGGCGGGACCGCGGGCGATGGAATGCTGCACGCGATAGCCGGTAAACACTTCCAGACGGCCGTCGTCGAGCATGACCGGAATGTGGACGATGATTTCGCGCGAAGGAGAACGCAGCACCTTGCGCATGCCGTCATCGAGACCCAGCCGCCCGGCGGCCTCGTCGAAGCGAGCTTCGGCGGAGAGACGCGGGTTGAACTCGTCTTCCATCCCGTCGACGGCTTTCAGCGTGGGCGTGGGAGGCAGAGAAGAAGGCGGCGCGGCTTCCGTAATCATATGAGGCTCCGCCCCTATTATCGAACGCTATGATTAGGTCGTGGGGCGGACGATTATCATTGTCGGGTTGGTGCTCGTCGCGGTTGGCGTCGTGATCACGCTGGGCGACCGATTGCCGATCAAGCTGGGACGCCTGCCCGGCGACATCGTGGTGCGCGGAAAGAACGGGGTGTTCTACTTTCCAGTGGTGACGTGCCTGGTGGTGAGCGCCGTGTTGAGCCTGGCGCTGTGGCTGCTAGGCCGGCGGTAGTTAATGTAACAACCCCAGCCGATCCAGCGGCCAATACACGAACACGGCCTTGCCGTAGATCGCGTCGCGCGGGACAGTACCCCAACTGCGGCTGTCGTTTGAGGAATTACGATGGTCGCCCAGTACAAAGTAGTGTTCAGCCTCAACGGTGAGGCGAGTCATGGACATGCGATCGCGATACTCATCTCGAATGTAGGGCTCTTCCTGGCGCTGTCCATTGAGGATCACGATGCCGTCCACGATTTCGACGACGTCGCCGGGGACGCCGATCACCCGCTTGATGTAGGATTTCGTGGAATCCTCGGGCGCCCAGAAGACGATGGTGTCACCGCGGACGATATCGGAAATACCGAAGCGGTAGACGAACTTGTTGATGAAGATGCGCTCGTCATTGACCAGCCCGGGCGTCATGCTGGTGCCCTCGACCTTGACCGGCTGGTAGAGGAACAGGATCACGATGATGGCGATGACCACGCTGACGGAGAGATCGCGCAGCCAGGAAATCGCGGTCCGGCCGGCTGAGGGGGCCGCAGGCGGACTCGCTGGAGGCACGCGCAGGCCCTGCTCGTCTTGCATATATCACTACTATAGACGGATCCGGCCGGGAAGGGTTTCGAGCGAGATCTAAGGGAAAGAGGCTGGACTGCCGATGGACGCAATCATGACCAAACAGACAACCGCAAGGGTCGGCGGGATCACTATGCACCTGGACCATGAAGCAGTGCAAAACCTCAGGTGCTGGGTGTTGCTCAACCATATCCTGCGGAAAGAGATCGAGATCAAGGCGCCGGCGAGCGTGAAAGCTCGGACCAAGCGCAAGCGCGCCGCCTAGGAACCGCGGTCCTGAAAATACGATCCTGGTCGAGTACCGGGAGTCGTAGGAACGCCGCGGAATGATCTCACGGAAGCCCACGAACTGACGGCAAACAGTCTATTGCGTCACCTCGACCTTCAGCGTGACAATGGCGGTTACTTCCACGGTGCCCACTTCTACTGGTGTGGTTGGCGCTCCCGGAGCAAGTGGGGCTTTGGCTTGGTAATTCACGCGCCCGACGTCGTCTGCGGGGCTGTATTCCTCCGCCGACAGGACTCGTACTATTTGAACACCGAGACCGGCGGCTATCGCTTGCGCACTTGCCTTTGCTTGCACGGCGGCATCCCGCAGCGCTTGCGACCGTATCGCCTGCGGATTCTTCAGTCCGACTTGCAACTTCTGGATATTGTTTGCTCCCGACTGCAGAGCGGCATCAATCACGTTTCCAACGAGAGACAAATCGTCGAGAACGACCTCCACAACATTCGTGGCGGTGTAGCCACCAATTGTTGCTGTGGCTCCTGGCTTTGGGGTCTGGTAGTTGGGCCTCACGGAATAGCTGGTCGTCTTTAGCTGATCGCGTGGTGTCAGTATCTTGTGTAGATCTGCCAGCGCAGCGTCGGTTTGCTTTGCATTCTGCGTAGCAGCGGACGCTGCCGTCGCGCCCTGCGTGACCACTCCTATGTCGATAATCGCCTGATCGGGCTTCGCCGACACGGTAGCCTCTCCAATTGCTTGCACATAAGATTTGTCGGACGTCCGCACGGCTGCATCGATGGATACGCGCTGCGCCTGGAGAGATCCTGCCGAAACCATCAGCGCGAGTCCGGTAACGGTGAATTTGCGGTTCATGACATCATCACCGAATTAGAGGCACTAAGTCCAGCCGGATGTGGACCTCGATTTGCATGCTCCATATCGGAATGCTATCAAA
>Ga0310810_10002016_pt1 | contig 21588 bp, 22 predicted proteins | sample NCmetagenome_FD_207641 | JGI IMG/M metagenome (GOLD analysis project Ga0310810, IMG submission 207641) | Soil microbial communities from experimental microcosm in Duke University, North Carolina, United States - NC | ecosystem: Engineered > Artificial ecosystem > Soil microcosm > Unclassified ... | reverse complement strand
CAACTGAATAGAACTCGCCGATCGAATTGTCGCCCTGCAGGATGCAGCCCGGGTACTTCCACGTGATGGCGGACCCGGTCTCGACCTGCGTCCAGGTGATCTTCGAGTTCACGCCCGCCGCTTTGCCACGCTTGGTGACGAAATTGAAGATGCCGCCTTTACCATGCTTGTCGCCCGGGTACCAGTTCTGGATCGTCGAGTACTTGATCGTCGCGTCGTCGAGCGCGACGAGCTCGACGACGGCGGCATGCAATTGGTTCTCGTCACGCATCGGCGCGGTGCAGCCCTCGAGATAGCTCACGTGCGCGCCTTCCTCGGCGATGAGGAGCGTGCGCTCGAACTGACCGCTGTTGCGGGCATTGATGCGGAAATAGGTGGACAGTTCCATCGGACAGCGGACGCCTTTGGGGATGTAGGCGAACGAGCCGTCACTGAAGACCGCCGAGTTGAGCGTGGCGAAGAAGTTGTCGGAGTACGGCACGACGGTGCCGAGGTACTTCCGCACGAGATCGGGATGCTCGTGCACCGCCTCGGAGAAGGAGCAGAAGATGATCCCCAGCTCCGCCAGCTTCGTCCGGAACGTCGTCGCCACCGAGACGCTATCGAACACCGCATCGACCGCCACGCCGGCGAGCAGCTTCTGTTCCTCGAGCGGAATCCCGAGCTTCTCGAACGTGGCGCGGATTTCCGGATCGACCTCCTCGAGACTGCTGAGTGCCGGCCTCTTCTTCGGCGCCGAGTAATAGACGATGTCCTGGTAGTCGATCGGCGTGTAATGCACGTTCTGCCACGTCGGCTCGGTCATGGTGAGCCACGTGCGGTACGCTTTCAGGCGCCACTCGAGCAGCCACGCCGGCTCGCGCTTCTTCTCGGAGATCAGCCGGACGACCTCCTCGCTGAGGCCCTTTGGAACGGCGTCGGCTTCGACATCGGTGACAAAGCCGTACTGGTATTCGCGGCTGGCGAGCTCCTCGATCGTGCGGGTCGCTGTGGTCATTGATGGTCCTCTCCGGCGAGCCTGTCAGGGCTGGCAGGGTGAACGTCCACGACACTGAACGAAATGCCACAGCCACAGGTGCTCTTGGCGTGCGGGTTTTCGAAGAGAAAGCCCCGGCTGATCAGGCTCGTGTCGTAGCCGAGCACCGTGCCATCCAACAGCCGGAAGCTCCGCGGATCGACGAACACCCTGGCGCCTTCCTGGCCTTCAAACACGTGATCGCCTTCGCGCGGTGCCCGTTCCCAGGCAAACACGTACTCGAAGCCCGAACAGCCGCCGGCCTTGAGCCCGATCCGCAGGCCGCCCTCTTCCATGTGCTGCTTCGCCAGCAGTTTTCGAATCTGTCGAGCGGCGCTTTCTTGAATCTCAATCATGGGTTCCTACAACACCAATGCGCAGCGCCGCGACGTCAACCTGACAGGCGCCGGCGGTTCGGGGGTCCGCACGATTTCGAGAGTCGTCACATCCCCGTCTGATATACGACCAATCTTATCGCATATTAGGGCGAACCTGGGGGCGCGCTAGAAGAGAGGGATGGCGGCCAGTTCCACCTTGCCGCAGAGCCAGCCCCGTACTCCGTCGTCAGCCGCGGTGTGTCTGTGCCGTTCCGCACAGTGCGCATCATCCTCGGGATGGTGGACGCGGCCAATCGGGATGGCTAGAAGACGCTCAGCCGATCCGCCGTGTGCTTGCCGCTACCGGGGCGGTCGTTGAAGTCCGGACTGTGCGCGCGTGTGGCTTCGTCGTCCTCAGCCCGAGGCATGCGATCGGGGGATCGGGGGCTGATGCCAGGAAGCACAGGCGCGTCTTCGTGCCTGACGTACCTATTCTTCCTTCCCTCGAGCGGCGGCGTGTCCGGGCCGACCGTCCTCGCAAGATATGTGTGTGCGGTCGCCATGGGCGGTCCTCGACGACTGCGTAAGCGGAGTCGCTGATCAGTCGTGTGAACGTTGTGGTCGTGTGCATCATCGATGCTGGGATCATGATGCGCAAAGCAAGGCATGAGCGTCTGTCCTGATACGCACACCCCCGTTGACGTGGCGTGTGTACTGCGTTGAACAGACCGAGTGGGCGAAAGCCGCTACTCTCGTGAAGAGGTGAATATGTATCGCGTTCCCGTGCTGACGATTCTGTGCGCCATCGCGATCGCGGTCTCGGCCTCCGCTCAACCAGTGCTGGCCCGTTATCGCGGCGTCACATTAGGAGATACGGTGCAGGTGGTCGTCGACCAACTCAAGTTGACCTCGTCTGACGTCAAGGTTGTACATGAACGTCCTACGATGATTCAACGGATCACATGGCGACCGGTGCGGTTAATCAGCGGCACGATCGTCGAACCCGATCCGCTCGGCGAGATGGTTCTGATGTTCCATCTCGGACGGCTCGCAGGTATCGCGGTTTCCTACGATCTCGCCATGACCAAAGGGCTGACGAATGCGGACGTGCTCGAACGGTTCACCAGCACCTATGGACCACCGATACTGGTCCCGACGCCAACGGGAGCACGGGGCACTTCCCGCGCCGAGCCCGAGATCATCGGACGCTGGGACGATGCTGAAACGCTCGTGCTGCTCTGGCGCGAATCCTCTACAAATCTCATCAAGCTCACCGTGACGTCGATCGCTAGCAACCTGGCCATGCAAGAGGCCATCGCGGATAGCCTGCGCCTCGAGACGAGCGAAGCGGCGGCTCGCGGGGTCGCCCGTCGAGCGGCCGAGGAAGAAGCCCTTCGAGCCCAAGACGAGAAGACGCGCGGCGACAACAAGAGCACATTCAAGCCGTAACCAGCGAATCCTGGCACGGCTTCTTTACTGTTCGATATCGGCTTGGAGCTCGGCGAGTCGTTCCAGCGCCTTCTTCTTCAGCGCGGCGGCGTCGCGGGCGATGTCGGCTTCCCCCGCTCCCTCGATCCGTGGCAGGCGCCTGTCGAGTGCCGCGATCAGCTCACGCACGTGACGGATCTGCTGCTTCCTTTTGTCGTTCTGTGGTGTGTCGGACATTCGCTGATTTCCCCTCGCGTGACCTAACCAGGGCCCTCGTCCCGGCGCGTGCCTGTCGTGCTTCCTTTGTGTGTCCCATACCCGAGCCTTTCAGTCAACTATGACCTCTGACAACGCGGGACAGAACCAGGCATCGGAGCCTGTCGGTTCAGACGCGATTTTCACGCGGCGCAGGACCATCAGCGACACGTCATCGTGCTGCTGCGCATCTCTCACGAACGTGCCCAGCACCTGCACAAGCCGATCCCCGCCGATCTCTGCGGCGGGCTCGCCGGCCGCCACAGGAACGGCGCCCATCGGACTCTCATTCCAGTGGCACTTGCGGACGCGAGCATGGTATTGGGGACGGAAATGAGCCGATGTCCCAGTCTGAACAGCCTGCGCCCAACAATGCGCGTACCCTCTGTGGTGAGCGCAGTCGCAGTGCCCGTGGGCGCGGGGAGATCAGTGGTGGGAAGGGTGCAAAGAACATGAACGCTTGGACTCGTCAGATTGGGGAGAAACACCAACGGCGCGACTGGGCCGCTTCTCTCGGAGCGCAAACCATCGCCGAGGGCGAGCACGAACAAAGGAACGCGTGCCGCCTCCGTTGGCCGATGATTCTCGTAGAAATCAGGGCGCTGACCCAGGAGTACAACGCAGGCTTTGGTCGCGAGGCTATCGTCATCGTCGAGGGCGCTGACGTCGAGCACCCCAGCGCGACGCTCGAATCGGTGGCTTCGGGACACTCGACGCTCGGAATTGCGGTCGACGGTCCAGAGCTCCTGGTGCGCACGCAAGGCGCCGGCGATTCAAGCGGAAGCACGCGTTGGGTTGCCCTCAACCGTAGCGACGAGGACACCGCCGCGTACTTGGTGCAGGACTGGATGCAGCGGCTCTAGTGGCGCCGCTGACTTCAGGCCGAAACATCCTCTCCGTCGCTTTGGACATGGTCAGCGGCCACGACAGGCCTCACGCGCGACGTCCAGACCGACGTTGAGGGCCTCGGCCGTCTCGAATCTTCCGAGGCCGGTTTGGCCGATACCCTCGAAAAAGTGATAGAGCTGGGAACCGGTCCTGATGCGGCGTTCGCTCAGGACTTCCACGACGTGGTGAAGTTCGTGACCAATCGACTCGACAAGCTTGCATCCAGGCGCCTTGCGAAGATTGACACGAATCTGCAGAACTCGGTACGACCCGGCAATCGTGACCGACAGCAGGAGGCACGCGGGCACGCTATGTTTGCACTCACCTTCATCCACGTACACGAGTACGTCGCCTGCATCGATCACTTCGACGAGGCGACGGAATGTGGCCGACCGCGCGGTACCGTCGGCGATCGCGCCCTTGATACGCGCGCTCGGGGAGCGGATTCGCACGACGGTGTATTGGTCCTGGGCCACCACGGACTTAGCCACGACGCATAAGACGGCAACCAGCACGGCGTGAACCTTCGGCACTCGAGCGCGACAGGCGAGAGCGGCAATCGTCATGGCGTCCTCGCTACTGAAGGCGGAGCGGAACGCCCAAAGGGGGCAGAGTGCCGAAAGAGGCCTGGATTCGATGCGATCGCCCTTGGAGTCGCGGGTAACGGAGTAGACTGGCGCCATCCGAGCCAGATCGCAGGCCTGCTTAGTGCAGCAGCTCGGTTTTAGGGAGCCGGTATGACGGTCGACCGCGCGCGCAACGTCGAACGGCTCTGCCAAGCTGCGCTCGAGCGGTCAACCGCCGAGCGTCCACACTTTTTGGCCGAGGCGTGCAAAGGAGACGATGACCTCGCGCAAGAGGTCGAATCGCTGCTCGCACGCGAGGAGGCGGCAAGGTCGTTCCTCGAGACTCCCGTTGTCGCGCGCGCAGCGGCGATGAACATCGATTCGCAAGCCTTGTTCGTCGGCCAGAGGATCGGGACCTACACGATCGGCGCGCGGGTGGGCGTTGGCGGAATGGGCGAGGTGTACCGGGCGAGCGATGCGTCGCTCGGCCGCGAGGTGGCGATCAAAGTCCTGCCGACGCTTTTTACCCGGGACCGCGTTCCTTCCTTATGTTGAGGCATTGCATTCGAGGACGACGCGGCACTTCACTACGCTGAGATCCGGGCCGACTTGAAAAAACGCGACACGCTGATCGGCGCCAACGATCTGTTCATCGCCGCCCATGCGCGGGCGCTGGGCCTCACGCTCGTGACGAACAACACGGCGGAGTTCGATAGGGTGAGCAAACTGAAGCTTGAAAACTGGACCCGGCCTCCGCGTTCGCGCAAATGACATTCGTGGATGTCTTGACTTCAACAGTGGCGGGCAGTTCAGCGAGTCGCACACCCATACGGCGGGTTTGAGCGGCTCTGGCGGCAGCGAGTCAGTATGCCACCTCTAGCATGCCCTCAGCGCGATGGTGGCAGTACCACATGTGTCAAGTTTTTCGCGGAGGCGCGAACTTGACGCTAGAAGCCCGCAAGTGCCTATTACGAGTGAGCTATGGGTTGGCGGAGAGGATGGGATATTGCTGTAGATGCCAGCGATGCCGTGGCAGCTTGCACGCTGTTGCACGCACGGGCGCGTTTGACAACCAAGCGTGAGGCCGCCGCACCGACTTGGCAATGCTGTAAAGACACGTTATCTTTACAGCATGGGCTCTCGACTGGTGAATGTGCGGCTCGATGCCAAAAGACTCCGCAAGGCGCAGACGCTTCGCGAGCGTGGCATCGCTCTCTCGGACGTCGTACGCCAAGCGATTGATGAAAGGTTTGCGGCGATGCGCCAGACGGGATCCGAACCCGATGTCAGAGCGATCGTCCGCCGGGTATTCGCGGTGCATCCCGATCCTCCTGACCTACCGCCTCGCGACTACGACGTCCACGACCGACGTGCGGCGCGTGCCGCGATTCTCCGCAAGGTTCGGCGCGTTCGGCCATGATCCTGATCGACACAACCCCTCTTGTGGCCCTGTGCGACGCGCGCGACTCGAAACACAAGACAGCGGTAAAGCAATTGGAATCGCTGGCGCACGATGAATTCGCCACCTGCGATGCTGTGCTGACCGAGACCTGCTTTCATCTCCCGCATCGAAGTCAGCGGCTCCGGCTGCGTGCCTTGCTACACGATCTCGACATTCAACCTATTCCCGCCTCCTACGACCGCGATTTCTGGCACGAGGTCCTCGGCTGGCTCGCCAAGTACGCTGAGCACGAGCCGGACTGGGCGGATGCGTGTCTCGTCGTCCTCAGCGGGCGCGACAAGACATTGAAGGTATGGACCTACGATCGGGAGTTCCGGACGACGTGGCGACGGCCAAACGGGACGGCGATCCCGTTGGCGGTGAGGTCAACGCTCTCCCGCTAACGCTGGCGTAGCGGGACGTCCCTTTTCTTTGGCGATCCTATTGAGCTCGCGACGGATCGCCCGCGGCAAGTTGATCTCGCGCGGAGATCGACTCGTCGGTAGCGATGGGTGCAGGCCGCTGAGATGAGCGCCTCATTTTGAAGATGTCAGAGCGTATCTCACGGATGGGAACCGCCTCGCTGGAGGCCCGGCTTGCCGGTGGTAGAATGCGCCGTTTTTGTGTCGCAACCCACGTCCTCCACCCCGTCCGGCGACCCGTCTCGGCTTCTCCTCGCGTGGTGTGCTGGCGACAAGAGCGCACTCAGCGAGTTGATACCGCTTGTTTACAAGGAACTGCGCTGGCTCGCGCGTCGCCAGATGCGGGGAGAGCGGGCGGGTCATTCGCTGCAGACGACTGATCTCGTAAACGAGGCTTACCTTCGGTTAGTTGATCAGAGGCATGCCCGCTGGGAGCATCGGTCGCAGTTCTTCGCGGTGGCCGCCGCGATGATGCGTCGAATTCTGGTTGATCACGCTCGAAGGCATCGGTACCAGAAGCGTGGTGGGAACGCTATTCGAATCGACATGGACGACGTCGCGCTCATGTCACCGGCGCGGCCGGATGACATCGTCGCCCTCGACGATGCGCTGCGCAGGTTGGAACAGTACGACAAGCGGAAGTCTTCAGTTGTCGAGCTGCGTTACTTTGGCGGTCTCACGGTCAATGAAATCGCTGAACTGCTGGGCGTGTCTCCGATCACCGTCAAGCGAGACTGGTCGATGGCGAAAGCGTGGCTCTATCGTCAGATGAGCCATGAGCGAGACAAATAACGGCCGACGGATCGAACCATGGGTTCTGAACCGAATCCGAAAGAGCGCTGGGAACACGTCTCCCGCCTGTATCACGCCGCGCTCGCGCGGCCGGCATCCGAGCGCGCCGCGTTCCTGAAGGAGGCGTGCTCCGGCGACGAGACGCTGCGCAGCGAAGTGGCATCGATGCTGGAACACGAAGAGGCCGGGGGGTTTCTTGATCATCCGGTCCTCGATGGCCACATCACGGCGGCCGCCGCAGAGTCGGAAGTCGATGACCTGATCGGTCGCGATATTGGTGGGTATCGTGTCACCGGTCGCATCGGCGCCGGCGGCATGGGCGTCGTCTACAAAGCGGTTGACGCCAAGTTCAAGCGACCAGTCGCGGTGAAGTTGTTGTCAGCAGCGTCGGCGGACACGGCGGCGCGGCGCCGCTTCCTGCGCGAGGCGCAGACCGCCTCCTCGCTCAATCACCCGCACATTCTGACAGTTCACGACATCGGAGATGTGGATGGCCGGCAGTATCTCGTCACCGAGTTCGTCGATGGCGGCACGTTACGGGACTGGGCAAAGGCGGCGCCGCGCACGTGGCAGCAGGTCGTCGACCTGCTGGTTGGTGTCGCCGATGCGCTTGCGACGGCACACGGGGCGGGGATCATTCACCGGGACATCAAGCCTGAGAACATCCTGGTGTCCAGGAATGGATACGCGAAGCTGGCCGACTTCGGTCTCGCGAAGGTGGCCGAAGCTTCGAGCGTGACGAAGACGGTGGATGCCGCGTCCGAGGCGACGCGTTGGGGTACCGTGATGGGCACCGCCGGCTACATGTCGCCGGAGCAGGCGGCAGGTGCAATTGTCGACGCCCGGAGCGACATCTTCTCGTTCGGCATCGTCCTGCACGAAGTGCTTTCGGGGCGCCGCCCGTTTGCGGCAGCGAGCACCGCACAAGAGCTCCAGCGCATCATCAACGGCGCTCCCGATCCGCTTCCGGCATCAGCACCGCGGCGGCTGCACCGTATTGTGGAAAAGGCCCTCCAAAAATTGCCGGAGCGCCGCTACCAGACAATGCAGGAGCTCGTCGTCGATTTGCGTGATGTCATTCGTCCGCGCGGCGACCAGGCGGTTGCTCGGCTTGAAACACGGCGAGCGAAATGGACCGCCACGGTTTTCGGGATCGTGCTGGCCTCCGCCCTGGCGGTGTGGTTCGCAAGGGACATGCGGCAGAGCGTCGCGCGTGATCCGGGCACGATCCGTTCGCTTGCAGTGCTGCCTCTGAAGCCACTCGAAGCCGGCAAAGAGGACGAGATCGGGCTGGGACTCGCCGACACGATCATCACCCGAATCGGCCAGATCGAGGGAATGACAGTGCGGCCGATCGGCGCCGTGCGCAAGTATGCTTCGCTCTCAGATCCAATGAAGGCCGGCAATGAGTTGCAGGCCGACGCGGTGCTCGACGGAACCATTCAACGATCGGCCGGGCACGTGCGCGTGAATGTGTCCCTCTTTCGCGTGCGCGACGGAGCCGCACTGTGGAGCGATACGTTCAATGTCAGCGTTGACGACCTGTTCGCCGTCGAGGACGAAATTTCGCAACGCGTCGTGTCGCAACTGCGACTGCAACTCAGTGCGGCCGAGCGGTTGCGACTCACCAAACACCATACGTCCAACCCGCAGGCATACGAGTACTACCTGAGAGGCGTCGCGACCTTTGGCACGGTGGGCCCCGCGTCACCAACTCTTACAGGCGACGTGAAGGCAGGCCTGCCAATGCTGGAAGAAGCCGTGAAGCTCGACCCCAACTATGCGGTCGCATATGCACAACTGGCCTGGGCCTACACGTGGCTGGGGCTGACGGAAGAGAACGGCCCGATGTGGATCGAGCGCGCACGAGGAGCATTGGCGCGTGCCGACGCGCTGGAGCCGAACCTCGCCGAGACGCACGTCGTGCGTCATCTGCTCTTGTGGAGCGGCTTCGAGGGGTGGCAAATTCTTCCCGGTTTCGAGGAGCTTCGGACGGCGCAGCGCATCAACCCGAACGTGGGCCATTTCGAGCTTGGCGAACTTTACACGCATGTGGGACTGCTGGACCAGGGGCTGCGCGAACTCCGCCGCGCTCTGGAGATTGACCCCACGAATGTATCAGTTCAGGCGGATATCCCGAATAGCTACTGGTACAACGCCCTCTACGAGGAAGCGATCGCGGCGGATCAAAAGCTCGAGCGGCCCGTGCCGTGGAATTACTTCTATTATCTCGGCGCCGGGCGGACCGAGGAAGCGCGGCGAATGGTAGACCAGGTGCTGGCCCGTAACCCAAATGATCTTTTCGTGCCCGCCGCGCGCTACTGGCTACTGGCACTGGAGGGAAAGTACGCGGAAGCGCGCGCAGTGCTGACCTTTCCTGACAACGAGATGAGTCGTAGCGTTCACCACGGCACGTACATGAAAGCATGCATCGCCGCGCTGACAGGTGACAGCACGAGCGCGGTGCGATTTCTCGAGGCGACGGCGAAGAACGGCATGCCGAACTATCCAGCGTTCTCGCGCGACAAGTGCTTCGACAAGGTCCGCAGTGCGCCGGAATTCACCGCCTTCATGGCGAAACTGAAGCCCGTCTGGGAGGGTTACGAGCGCGCGATGCGCTGATGTTCCCAATCTGGCAGTCATTGCCACACCCCATGGACCACGAGCAATGACCGATGTATGTGCTTCCCCGCACGTAGGCACTTGAAGAGCAAAAGACGTATCGATACCGCCGGAAATGGGTCCCTGAATGACTCATGGCCGGGCGGTAATCCAGGCGTCCCGCAGCAGTAGAAGACCCTCCACGTCCTCGGAACAAATCGCCCTCACCAGAACCCGCAGATTGACTGTGCGCACTCCGACAGGCGCAGCCTCGACAACTGCCGCTTCAGTCTCGCGCTGGATCCGGGTGGAGGAACTCTGCCATCACTGAGACGGATGCCAGCGAATTCTCGCGTATAGGAAATGAGGTGCCTTGACGTTCTCGCATTGCGAACCTCACCCAGTCAGTTCGGCGTGGAGGCAACCGCGAGCGCATCAGACCGGCGCGCCTATGAACTGCCGGCGTGCACGGAAGGCTTCGTGGGCTTGAATGGGTTCGAGCGGTGACGACCGGCATCCAGGCGCCGCTCGGTTCGATTGAGTGACATGGGGATGAAGGAGCATGTCATGAGAATGAAGACGAGCGGTTTAGTCATGTCGAACAAGACGTTTGGTTCGGTAATGATGGTGACAGCTGTGGGTGCAGCGCTCGCTGGCGTCGTTTTGGCGACGCCAGGCGCGGGCATCCTGAGCGCCACGGTCGTGGCGAGGTCAGGATTCCTGGATCCGGTGGACATCAACTTCAAGATTCAGGATGGGCGTGCAGAGGTCGTCCATGTGCGAGACGCGCAGGATACCGTCATCCAACAGATGGTGCTCGCCCCCGGAGGGAGGACCGGCTGGCACACTCATCCGGGTCCGGCCGTCGTGCTCGTCAGGTCCGGTACATTGAGCCTCTATTCGCTAGACACAGGATGCGTGCCGCGAATCTATTCCGCCGGCCAGGCGTTCGTCGACAGCGGCCAGGGACATGTGCACCTTGCAGCGAACCTGAGCACTACCGAGAACGTGGAGTTGTGGGTAACGTTTTTCGATGTCCCGCCGGGAGGGGCGTTCCGCCTCGATGCTGCCAATCCAGGAGGAGGCTGTCCTTTCTGACACGCTCATATTGCGCTCAGTACAGCCCAGCCGACGCGCGGTCTCATCGTGTCGGCGACGCCATCCTTCGCATGGCTTGCCTAGCCGGAGCTCACGCTTCGGCGTGACACGCGTGAGCCGCTGGCTTGCCTAGCCAAGCTCACGCTTCGGCGTGATGCGCGTGAGCGAAGGCTGGCGGAGAGGGTGGGAATCGACCACCATCGCGACGAGCCCGCGAGTCGCGTGGTGAACGAGGTGCCACCCGAACCGCTGACAACCGAGCCCAAGGCGAGGGAGTTGGCGGAGAGGGTGGGATTCGAACCCACGTGCCCCTTACGGGACAAGACGCTTTCGAGGCGCCCCCGTTACGACCACTTCGGTACCTCTCCGGTCTCAGACGAGACGAGCGAACATTTCATTATACCTTCCCCGTCGTCCCTGCCTCCTGCCGCCGCCGTTCGCGGAAGAACTCCTGGATGATCGCGCGGCACTCGTCTTCGAGCACGCCCGCGGTGACGGCGAAGCGATGGTTGAGGCCCGGTGACTCGAGGGCGCGCAGCGTCGAGACGAGCGCGCCGGTCTTCGGCTCCGCCGCCCCATAGACAACCTCGCGCACGCGCGCGTGCACCATCGCGCCCACGCACATGAGGCACGGTTCGACGGTGACGTACACCGTGGCGTCGGTCAGGCGGTAGTTGCCGAGCGCACGCGCCGCCTCGCGCAGGACCAATACTTCTGCGTGCGCCGTCGGATCGTGTGCGCCGATCGGCTGGTTGAACGCGCTCGTCACGACGGTATCGCCGACGACGAGCACGGCGCCGACTGGCACTTCGCCGGCTGCAAGACCTCGACGTGCCTGGTCCAGCGCCTCTCTCATGAACGTTTCGTGCGACACGCGTCCACGCTATCACGCGAGTTGGAGCGTGGAGGTAACCTTTCGCTCCGATCTCCGTATTTGTAGGTGGGGCGGTGATGGAATTCCGCGGGCTCTACGAACGCTATTACGCCGACGTCTATCGCTTCGCGCTCTTCCTGACCGGGAACGAGGCACGGGCCGAGGACCTGGCCGCCGACACGTTCGTGCGCGCGTGGACGGCTCGCGATCGCATCCAGCAGCAGACCGTACGCGGGTACCTGCTGACCATCACCCGGAATCTCTACCGTGATGCACTGCGTGCGTCGCGACCGCACGTTCCGCTCGACGACCGGATCGCGGACGATGCGCCGGCGGCGGATGTGCAGGTCGAACGGGCATCCGCGCTGCAGCAGATCCGCTCCCGGCTGCGACGCGTCGCACGCGGCGACCGACGCGCGCTGCTGCTCTACGTTGCCCGCGACATGTCGTACACGGAGATTGCGACAGCGCTCGGCGTCAGCGTGGGGGCCGTGAAGTCTCGAATCTTCCGCGCACGCGAGGCACTGACGCCGGGTGCGCCTGCCACGAGAGAAGAGTCATGAAAATCACACGCGATGTCATCTACGACCTGCTGCCCGCGTACTTCGCCGGTGAGGTGAGCGCGGATACGCGCGCGATCATCGACGAGTTCCTCGCCACCGACGCGGAGTTCGCACGCATGACCGCACGATTCCAACGGCTGTTCAAAGAGCGCGGCGCAGCAGACGGCGGCGGCATCGTCGCGGCCGAGCGTGGACGCCTCGAACACGCGCGCAGCCGGGCAGAACGGCGGCAGGTGTCGGCCGGCCTCGCCGTCGGTTACACGCTCGCGGCGATGTTGCCTCTCGCAATTGATCTGCTCCGTGGCCAGGGCCTCCAGGGGAAATCGCTAATCATCTCGACGGTCTTCGCGGCGGTCGCGCTGGTGTCAGCGACCATCTGGCTCGTCGTTCGTCGCCCGGCGAATGCCGAGGTCCTTGGTCCTTCGGCCTGAGTCGCTGGTCCGCCCTGCAGTCCAGAGTCCATCGATCCACAACGGCCAGGGACGCAGGACGAAGAACGGAGCGGGCACCAAGCACGCGGACAAAGCACCGGGCTGCGCGGAGAAGAACCGCGATACGAAACGCGCAGACTACCCGAGGAAGAACTTGTAGGCCGGGTTGTCGTACTCGACCGTGTACGGATAGGCGAGCTCGTCGAGGAAGGTCCTGAACGCCGCCAGATCGTTTTCCTCGACCTCGAATCCAGCGAGCACGCGACCGAAGTCGGCGCCGTGATTGCGATAGTGAAACAGGCTGATGTTCCAACGGCCACCGAGCTTCTCGAGAAACTGAGCCAGCGCGCCTGGCCGCTCGGGGAACTCGAAGCGGCATAGCCGCTCGTGACGCACTTCGGGCGCGTGGCCGCCGACCATGTGCCGCACGTGCAGCTTCGCCAGCTCATTGTCCGTGAGGTCCACCGTCTCGTACCCCGCGGCAGCCAGCTGCGTGGCGAGCGAATGGCCGTCTTGCCGTGACTGGGTCGCGAAGCCGACGAAGATGTGCGCCTGCTGCCGGCCGCTGAGCCGGTAGTTGAACTCGGTCACCGTGCGCCGGCCAATCACCGAGCAGAACTTCTGAAAGGATCCCGCCCGCTCGGGCAGCGTGATCGCAATCAGCGTCTCACGCGACTCTCCGACCTCGGCGCGTTCGGCAACGAAGCGAAGCCGATCGAAGTTGATGTTGGCGCCGCTCAACAGCGCCACGAGCGACTGGTTGTGTGCGTCCTCGCGCTCGACCCACGTCTTCATCCCGGCCACGGCCAGCGCGCCCGCCGGTTCCATGACCGAGCGCGTGTCGTCGAAGATGTCCTTGATGGCGCCGCAGATCTCGTCGTTGGTGACCCGCACCACCTCGTCGACTGCCTGCCGCACGATCTCGAACGTGCGCTCGCCGACCTCGCGCACCGCCACGCCGTCGGCAAAGATGCCGACGTGATCGAGCTGCACACGGCGGCCGAGCGCCAGTGAGCGGTACATCGCGTCAGCCTCGAACGGCTCGACGCCGATGATCTTGACGTCCGGTCTCAACGACCTGATATAGCCCGCGATGCCGGCGATCAACCCGCCGCCACCAACCGGCACGAACACCGCTGACAGCCGATCCTGGCTATGGCGAAGAATCTCGGCCCCGACCGTCCCCTGCCCCGCGATCACGAGCGGATCGTCGAACGGATGGATGAAGGCCATCCCGGTCTGCGCCACGATCGTGTCGCAGTGCGCCTTCGCCTGGTCGTAGCTGTCGCCTTCGAGCACGACCTCGGCGCCCATCGACTTGACCGCATCCACCTTGATCCGCGGAGTGGTCAGCGGCATGACGATGACCGCGCGCAGGCCGAGCCTCTGTGCGGAGTAGGCAACGCCTTGCGCGTGATTACCGGCGCTCGCCGCAATCACGCCGCGCGCGCGATCCTTGTCGCTCAGGTGCGCGATCTTGTTGTAGGCACCGCGCAGCTTGAAGCTGAAGACCGGCTGAAGGTCCTCTCGCTTGAGCAGCACCTCGTTGTCGAGGCGTTCGGACAGGCGCGGTGCGGCATCGAGGGGTGTCTCTTTGGCGACGTCGTAGACGCGGCTGGTGAGCACGTCGCGAAGGAGCTGCGAGAGTTCGGCAGAGACGAGCACCTGACTATTGTAGTCGTGCGGCGTTTCGCTATTCGCTGCGCGTCACGGGCACGCGGAGGCTGCCCCTCAGGCGTTGAGAGGCGAGCGTAAACGAGAGCTGCGCCGCAACCGATACGGCCGACGCGGCCGAGAGCGGCCGTGCGTGCACCTGCACGCGACCGGCCTTGATCGCCGCGCAGATTGCGTCCACCTGTGGCGGCGCGTCGATCAGTGAATAGGTCGGGCCCAGTTGCACCAGCCGATGAACGTCGCCGTTGCCGACCATGGGCTTGCCGTGCGCATTCGCCCAGCGCTCCGCTTTCTGATTGAAGTTGAGGAACGACGTGAACATCCCGTGGTACTCGACGGCGTCGAAGAGACCCTCGTGGCGATCCGTCATCTCCCTGAGCGACTCGCCGATCGGGAAGAACGGGTGCGGGGCGATGACGATGCCGGACTCGCGTGCCCTGAGCCCCGCCAGGTCCCCGAAGCTCCGCACCGCCATCGTCCCCGCCCGGCTGAAGTTCAGCAGAAGAACGTGGCGCCCCTCGATCGTCCGTTCGATGCCAGGGACGAGCGTGATGCCGCGAGCGGTGGCGTACGATTGCAGCGGTTGTGTGTCGAGCTGACGGTCGTGCAGCGTGACCGCGAGGACCTGGAAGCCGAGCCCGGCGGCGCGATCGATCAGGTCCCGCGTGGAATACGGAATGTTATCGACCGGGTCGTCCGCAGTGTGCGTGTGGAGTTCGGCTTTCAGCACGGTGGAGATCTCAACGGTGCGACGGAGCGACGGTGCGAAGGTGCGACGGTCCGGTCCGAGGGTGCGACGGTCCGGTCCGAGGGTGCGACGGTCGGGAGGCGGGATCGTTCCGCATCGGATTGCTTATAGATAATTATGCGGGTTCGCGCCGAGAAGCGCATGACGAACTCGTATTTCACGGTTTTGCCATCATCTCCTCTGCCAGCAGCTCATAGCAGCGGAATCGCTCGGCGCGGCCGAAGATCGTCGATGTGACCATCACCTCGTCGGCCTGCGTGTCGGCGGTGATGTTGCGGATCATGCTCGCGACCCTCGCCGGCGTCCCGATGAAATGCCGCGCACGATTCATCTCCACGACCACACGTTCCTGGGCGCTGTACTCGTAGCGTCGCGCTTCCTCCGGACTCGGCAAGGGCAGGAACTCCCTGCGATGGAGGCGGACCCATCCCAGATCTGATGACGACGCCAGGTAATCGGCCTCGTCGTCGGTCGGCGCGCAGATGACCGAGACGCCCAGGATCACGTGCGGCGCGGGAAACATCGCCGACGCTTGAAAGTGCTCGCGGTACGCGCGAATCGGCGGAGCCGGTGGCGTGGGACTGAAGTGTCGCGCGAACCCGTAGCCAAGCCCCATTGATCCCGCGAACGCTGCCGTCGCGCCACTCGACGCCAGCACCCAAATCGGCGGCAGCGTCACTCCGTCGGGGACGACGCGCACTGACGCAAACGGATGGTCTGGCGGAAACTGCCGGTGCGACAGCGCGAGCATCTCGCGAAGCTGCTCGGGAAACTGCTCGCCATCGAAGGGCCGCAGCGCACGAGAGGTGGCAGGGTCGGTACCGGGCGCGCGTCCCAGCCCCAGGTCGATGCGATCCGGGTGCAGCGTCTCGAGCGTGTGGAACGCCTCGGCCACTCTGAGTGGCGCGTGGTTGGGCAGCATGATGCCGCCCGATCCCACGCGGATGCGCGAGGTCGCCGACGCCACGTGCTCGATCAGAATCTCCGGCGACGAGCTGGCGATGCTCGCCATCCCGTGGTGCTCGGCAAACCAATAGCGCACGTACCCCAGCCGCTCGGCCAGTCGAGCCAGCTCCACTGATTCCTGCATCGCCTCGCGCGCGGTGGCGCCGCTGCGAACAGGAACGAGATCCAGGACTGAAAGAGGAATCATCGGCACTACGTCATTCTGAATTCAGAATGCCGATCCAGAAACAACGATTCCGGGCTCAGAAGGCTTCAATCGCCAGGAAGGCGTAGAGCGCGAGCGCGGAGCCGAGCACGAGGTTCACGAAGAGACCGTTGCGGGCCGTCCGCGTGTGGCGAGATGTGTTCAACCACAGCAGCGTCGAGATGACAAACGGAAAGAAGAGCGCGCCCACCACCGTGTACGCGAACACCAGCCACACCGGGCGGCGAATCACGAGCGCAGAGATTGCCGCGAGCGCCAGGTATGCGGCCCACCATCGGTACGGCTTGCCGCGCTGGCCGCCAGCGGGTTGCCGCCGCCACAGGTGGAGCATGTCGTCGAAGAGAAACGGCACGCCGTGGTACACGCCCAGTACCGACGAAAACGCAGCACCCCAGAAACCGAGCAGGAATACGGCACGGCCGATCGGACCGATCTCCTGCCCGATGCGATCCGCCAGCAGCAGGCAGAGCCGCGGTCCCTCGTCCAGGATCTGCCCGGTCCAGTCGATCTGCGTCGAGAGAAAGATCATCGAGATACAGAAGATGAAGACGAGCGAAAACGAGACCGTGAGATCACCGCGCGCCTGGGCCATCCGCTCTGGACCAGCCCATCCCGCTTCGCGCATCCAATAGCCATACGAGAGAAGGGTGACCGTGCCGCCAACGCCACCAATGAGGGACAGCGTGTATGCCGTGGAGAATTCCGATCGCGCGCCGACCCCAGACCAGTCGGCGCCGGACCACACCACGATGAGCAAGGCGGACGCGAGGATGGCACCGAATTTCAGGCCAATGAACCACTTCACAATCGCGAGGAAGCGTTCGTACCTGCCGAACCACACCATGACGAACGCCGCGACGGCGTGGATCACGCCCCAGACTGGCAACGGCACGGAAGGAAAAATGGCGGTGGGCACGAGCGCGCTTGCCGCCACGAGCGCGCTCGACACGAAGTAGCTCCACACGACGAAGTACACGAAGAACCCAAGGATCGCGGCGCGAGGAAGATGATCGCGCCAGCCTTCGATCAGCGTGGTCCCGGTACTGAGTTGCCAGCGCGCGGCGCCTTCGGTGATAGCGAACTTGAGGATCACGCCGGCCGCGAGCGCCCACACGAGCGTGAGGCCATATTCGGCGCCAGCAATCGTGGAAGACACCATGTCGCCAACGCCGATGCCGGTCGCCGCCAACAGGAGACCGGGGCCAATGTCGGAGAGCTTCACGAGGAAGGCGGCATTGTAGATCGAGCGGCTCAGTGGGAACGTGTGGACGCAGAGACGCAGTCCGGCTAAAGCCGGACACTACGGAGAGGTGTACGCGAGCCGCTGCCCCCGAAGGCGCACAATCCGTCTCGCGGCGACGAGCGCGCTGATCCAGACACCTACAGTAGCGATCACGAAGAGGATGAACGCCGCAACGTTCGGCCGGCCATCCGCCAGCTTCGGAACGGTCTTATCCGGTCACGCAGGCCACTGGGCGACGAGTGGCGTCACATACAGCAGAGTAGCCTGACGAGCGTCATAGTCCGACAGCGGTTCATCAGCAAATCGTCGTTGAGCGATCGTCGAGCTGTGAATTTCTGAACCCTGTCGGTCGATAAGACAGAAAGCGGGCGCAGTACCTGGCGGAATCGTTCATAATCACCACGCTCCACCTCATGAGAACCCTGGCTCTTCTTCTCGGACTCTCGACCGTTATCGTCGCCAGCTCGGCCTTACATGCCCAGAACACAGTCTCAGATCCAGCGACGAGCAAGGCTCCAACCCCGGCAGCCGCTGTCGCCGCAACTGAGTTCTCGCGCGCGCGGCTCGATCTGGACATGTCCGCGGTTCAGTCTCACCGGCCGGAGTATCCCTTCTGGCAATACATCTTCATGATTCCCGACGGCCGGATCGCGTTCGGCAGCGCCCAGGACGGCCGCCTGCTGGCGACGTTCCCGACGGCCGGCGATTGGTCGCGCGAGGCCGTCTGGGAGGACAAGGGCCTCGAAGGGTTTCTCAATGGACAGGTGTTGCCAAAGCGGCTGGAGGATCGGCGCGAAGAAGTCGTTCGGTTGCTCACACCGATCGCGGGGCCACTCGTCCACAATCAGACACGCGGGCAGTTCCTCCTGCCCAACGCGCAGCGTTACGGTTCGTTCCTCAGAGAGTGGGGCGCGATCTACGAGCGCTTCGGCGTGCCCGCAGAAATCGGGCTGGCTCAGGCCATCCTCGAGTCGGGCTTGGACGGCCGGGCACGGTCGCGCGCGCGAGCCCTCGGCTTCTGCCAGTTCCTCAGCCGCAACTGGCAGTTCATGAACAAGCTGGCTCCGGTGGTGATCGAGGCCTACAACCAGACGACGCAGGCACCGTACTGCGCAGCCTATCTGACGATCCTCGCCACGATGTACGACAGCTTTATTCCGGCGCTGTCCGAACACCACGCCGGCGGCGTGAACGTCGGACGCACGGTGATCAATGGCGAACGGCTGGGCGGCGTGGGAATGCGTGAGCAGTACTTCAAAGGCTCGGACTTCGCCACCAGCCTGCGCGATCTCGGCGAGGAGCGGTATCGCGATCTGTTCCGCACCTACGGGCCGCGCTCCTCGCTCTACGCCGAAATGGTCTTCGGCAACATGGTCAACGTGCGGCGCATGACCACCGAGTACCAGCAGACACCGATCTTCGCGATGCGGACGACGACCCCACTGCGCGCGCTCGATATCACGGCGCGCACCGGCCTCAAACTCGACGAAGTCAAACGATTCAACCCGGCGCTCGATCTGCGCGTGCCGGCAAACGCGACCTTGTATCTCCCCTTCTACGTGCCGGTCTTCGGAAAGGACGTCTCTTTCTGGCATCGCCCTCCGTCGCCCGAGTACGCCGCCGCCCTCAACGATTTCCTCAGGCTCGAGAGCGGCATCGTCCGCTGGCACGACGTGGCCTTCGAGCCAACGCTCAAGTCGTTCCAGGATCGTTTTGAAGCGACGCGTACCGAAGAGGGATCCGTGATGGCGACGATGCTGGCGTATGTGATCACCGATCTTCGCACCAGCCGGCGCGCGGCGATCCTCGAGGAGTTCCGCACGAGCGAACACATCATGGATCTGTTCCGCCGCGGAGTGGAGGAACTGGGAACGACGCCTCGCTCGGTGCAGTAGGTCGCTACGCCGTCCCTCGCAACTGCTCCGCCTTGATCGGCAACGAATAGATTCGTCGTCCAGTAGCGGCCGCCACCGCGTTCACGAGCGACCCGGCTGCGAGCGCGGTGCTCGGTTCGCCGATGCCGCCTGGCGCTTCGGTGCTCGGGACGATATAGACCTCGATCTCGGGCATCTCGTTGTGGCGAAGGACCTGGTAGTCGCCGAAGTGACGCTGCTCGACGCGGCCGTTCTTGATCGTGATTTCGCCCTTCAGCGCCGCCGTCAACCCGTAGACGATCCCGCCTTCCATCTGCGCCTTGATCGTGTCCGGATTGATCACCCATCCGGTGTCGACGCTGCAGACGACGCGGTGGACCCTGATAGCGCCACGGGCATCGACTGAAACCTCCGTCACCTGGGCGAGGTAGCTGCCGAACGCGTCCATGACGGCGATGCCGCGGAAGCGTCCCGCCGGCAGCGGCTTTCCCCATCCCGACTTCTCGGCCGCCAATTCGAGCACGCCGCGATGACGGGGCGACTTGCCGAGCAGGTTGCGCCTGAACTCGTACGGATCCTTCCCCGCCGCCGCTGCCATCTCGTCGATGAACGCTTCGACGACGAAGCCTTGGAAGGAGGCGCCGACCGATCGCCAGAACCCGAACGGGATGCCGGGATCGTTCTCGGTGTACTCGACGCGGATATTCGGGATGTCGTACGGGAGGTTGGCCGACCCGTCGACCGAGATGAAATCGACACCGTTCGGCGGCAACCCACCGATTCTCTTCATCAGCGACTGCTGCACGATGTGCTGCTTGAAAACGGTCGGCTTGCCCGAGGCGTCAACCGCGCCCCACATGCGCGCGTAGCTGACGGGACGATAGTAGTCGTGCTGCATATCATCCTCGCGGCTCCACACGACCTTCACCGGTTTGCCGACGGCCTTCGAGGTCTCGACGGCATCGGTGACGAAATCCGCTTCGCCGCGGCGACCGAATCCGCCGCCCATGTAGGTGACGTGGACCTTGACCTTGTCCGCGGGCAGCCCCGACGCGGCGACCGCCGCTTGATGCGACGGCGTCTGTCCTTGCGTCGGCACGTAGATGTCACAGCCATCCGCTCGATAGTCCGCCGTGCAGTTCATCGGCTCCATCGTCGCGTGCGCGAGAAATGGCGCTTCGAACGTGCGCTCGAACGACTTCGAGTTGGCGATGGCCGCATCGGCGTTTCCGTCGTTGCGCGCGACTTTGCCAGGCTTCTGCGCCAGGTCCTTGTACTTCGTCAGAATCTCTGCGCTCGTCAGCTTCGCGAGCGCACCTTCATCCCAGGTGATGTCGAGTGCCTGCGCACCGCGTGATGCTGACCAATAGTTGTCGGCGACGACGGCGACACCCGTGCTGATCTGAACGACATGCTTCACACCGGGGACAGCCTTCGCTTTGTCGGCGTTGAAGCGCGCGACCTTGCCGCCAAACACCGGACAGCGCACGACGCGGGCAGTGAGGAGCCCGGGCAGCTTGACGTCGATGCCGAACATCGCGCTGCCGTTGACCTTCTCGGGCACGTCGAGGCGCGCGAGTGAGTTGCCGAGCACTTTGAAGTTCTTCGGATCCTTGAGCGTGACTCCCGCGGGCACGGGCAACGTCGCGGCCTTGTCCACGAGCGTGCCATATTTCAGCCGCCGGCCGCTTGCCTGATGAATGACTTCGCCCTTGTCGGTCGTGCACGTGTTCTCGGCGACACCCCACGTTTGCGCGGCCGCCGTCACGAGCATCACGCGTGCCGTCGCACCTGATTCGCGCAGCACTTTCCACATCCCGCGCACGCTGTTGCTGCCGGCCGTGAGTTGTTGACCGCCGAAGTTGGGGTTGCCGTATTTCGGATCCGCGCCCGCCCACTCCGTCTTGATCTTGGTCCAGTCGAAGTCGAGCTCTTCGGCCACGAGCATCGGCATCGAGGTCATCACGCCCTGCCCCATTTCGAGCATCGTGAGCATGATGCGCACAGTGTCGTCGGCGTTGACCTTGATCCACACATTGGGCTCGAAGAAGCCTGCAGCCTCCGCCGTGTCGCTGCCGGCCCAGTGGAAGTAGTTGCCGACGAGAAGACCGCCGCCGGCCGCGGCGGTCACCTGCAGGAAGCTTCGACGATTGAGCGTGGATGACATCGTCATGACAGCCTCCTCTA
>Ga0310810_10002015_pt1 | contig 21598 bp, 12 predicted proteins | sample NCmetagenome_FD_207641 | JGI IMG/M metagenome (GOLD analysis project Ga0310810, IMG submission 207641) | Soil microbial communities from experimental microcosm in Duke University, North Carolina, United States - NC | ecosystem: Engineered > Artificial ecosystem > Soil microcosm > Unclassified ... | reverse complement strand
ATGACCCTTGCCGCCCGGCACGAGGCTCGCCTCGATGAACAGAATGTCGCCGCCGACCGGCGTCCACGCGAGACCCGTCGCGACGCCGGGCACGCTCGTGCGCAGCGCCACCTCGTTCTCGAAGCGTCGCGCGCCGAGGATCGTCGCCACATCGTCCGTGTCGACCACGACGTTCTCAGCCGTGCCTTCCGCGATCTTCATCGCGGCATGGCGCAGCAGCGCGCCGATGTGGCGCTCGAGGTTGCGGACGCCCGCTTCGCGCGTGTAGCCGTCGATCACGGCCGCGATCGCGCCCTCGGTCACCGACACCTGCTCGGGCTTGAGCCCGTTCGCCTCGAGCTGGCGCTGCACGAGGTAGCGCGTCGCGATCGCGAGCTTCTCCTCCTGCGTGTAGCCCGGCAGCTCGATGATCTCCATCCGGTCGCGGAGCGGGCCGGGGATGTTCTCGAGCATGTTCGCCGTGCCGACGAACAGCACCTTGCTGAGATCGAACGGCACGTCGAGGTAGTGGTCGCGGAACGTCGAGTTCTGCTCCGGATCGAGCACCTCGAGCAACGCCGCCGACGGATCGCCATGGAAGCCGACGCCGAGCTTGTCCATCTCGTCGAGCATGAACACCGGGTTGCGCGTGCCGGCCTTGCGCAGGCTCTGCATGATGTTGCCCGGCAACGAGCCGATGTACGTGCGCCGGTGGCCGCGAATCTCGGACTCGTCATGCACGCCGCCCAAGCTCGAGCGCACGAACTTGAGCCCGAGCGCGCGCGCGATGCTCTGGCCGAGCGAGGTCTTGCCGACGCCGGGCGGCCCGACGAAGCACAGGATCGGGCTGCGGCCCTTCGCGTTTAGCTTGCGCACCGCGAGGTATTCCAAGATCCGGCGCTTCACCTTGTCGAGGCCGTAGTGATCTGCGTCGAGGATCTCGCGCGCTTTCGCGATGTCGATGTTCTCCTCGTCGAGCTTCGACCACGGCAACGCGACGAGCCAATCGAGGTACGTGCGCACCATCGAGTGCTCGGTCGACGCCTCGGGCATGTTCTCGAGTCGGCGCAGCTCCTTCGCGGCAGCTAGCGCGACTTCCTCGGGCATCTCGGCGTCCTTGATCGCCTTGCGAAGCTCATCGAGCTCGTCCTCGCTCTCGTCCTCGCCGAGCTCCTTCTTGATCGTCTTGAGCTGCTCGCGAAGGATGTACTCGCGCTGCCGCTCGTCGATCTTGCCCTGCGTCTGCTCGCCGATCTCCTTCGAGAGCTTGAGCACTTCGACGCGATGGGTCAGGAACTCGATCACACGGTCGAGACGCTCGCGGACCTTGAGCGACTCGAGGATCGTCTGCTTCTCGGCCGGCTTGATGTCGATCAAGCTCGCAACCATGTCGGCGAGCGCGCCGGCCGACTCGACGTTCTGAAGCGCGGGCGCGAGCTCCGGCGGCACGGCCGGCAAGAGCTCGATCGCCTCGACGGCCTTCTGCTTGAGCACGGCGGCGCGAGCCTCGACCGCCGGGTCCGTCGACGGCTGGTCGGCGATCAGGTCGAAGCGCGCGGCCAGGAACGGCAACCCGTTCAAATAGTCGACCACGCGGAAGCGCTGCTCGCCCTGGCAGATCAGGTGATGAACGCCGTTCGGCGCCTTGATGTAACGGACGACGGTGACCGTCGTGCCGATCTTGTGCAAATCGTCGGGGCCCGGCTCGTCGACGCTCGGGTCCTTCTGCAGCACGATCCCGAGCTTGTGGCCGTGCGTGACGGCTTCCTGAACGGCGCGCATCGAAATCTCGCGCGCGAGCGCGACCTGCGTGACGGCGCCAGGGAACATCACGACGTTGCGCACGGGCACGACGAGGAGCACGTCCTCGGGCAACGCGGGCGCCGCCGACGACGCCTCGGCGGGGTTCGGGGAGACCGGATTCGGGTCGTTCATTGTGCGGGTGCCCCTAAATGAGAGTGGCCGGTATCTTGGGTCCCGGCGCGGTGTTTCAAGCGTCGACGCGGGCCGAGGCCGCGCAGTCTCTAGTTTCGACCACCATGGTGGAAATGCGTTGCGGTCAGAACCCCCGCGGGTCTAGTTCAAGCGGCGGAGAGCGGCGAGCAGCTTCGGGACGTCGAGCGGTGCGTCGGTCGGCACACTTATCGTCGCGCGCTGCTCGTCGGCGCCGAGCGGATCCTGCTCGGCGAGCTGATGGTCGAGGACCTCGACGCTCGCCTCGGAGGCATCACGGCTCTCCGCCGCGCGCGCGGCGACCCGGCCTCGGAGCACCTCCTCGGGCGCGACGCAGTCGAGGATCGCGAAGCGCGCGTCGTGCTCCCTCGCGATCCGCGAAAGTGCGTCGCGCTCGGTTCGGCGCAAGAACGTGGCGTCGACGATCGCGTCGAAACCGTTGCGCACTGCGGCGGCCGCGACTTCCGCGAGCCGCGAGTAAGTACGCGCGGTCGAGCCCGAGTCGTAGAGGCCGCTGCCGACCGCAGAGCCCGAGCGCGCGCTCGCGTCGAGGCCATGCAGGCGCTTGCGCTCGAGATCCGAGCGCACACGCACGGCGCGCAAGCCGCCGATCAGCGCCTGCGTTACGTGTGTCTTCCCGCTACCCGAGAGCCCGTGAGTGATGATGAGCAGCGGCGTGCGGTGCGCGACGAAGTCGCGCGCAGTCTCGAGGTACGGCGCGAGCGCCGAGTGGCCGGCCGTCCCGGATTTCTGCGCTGCTTTCAGCGCCCGCACTTTGGTTCGCACGAGCGCGAGATGTACGGCATAGAAGCGAAGGACGTCGAGCCCGTCGTAATCGCCGCTCGCCTCGAGATAGGCGGTGAGAAACTCGTAGCCGAGATCCGCGCGACCGTGCGCCGCGAGGTCCATCGCGAGGAAGCTCGCTTCGCTCACGACGTCGGTTTCGCGCAGCCGCGGGTCGAACTCGAGCGCGTCGAACGCGAGGATCTTCCCGTCATACATCAACAGATTCTCGAGATGCAGATCGCCATGGCACTCGCGGTACCGGCCGAGCGCGGCGCGGCGCTCGATCGTCGGCGCAATCGACGCGGCCCGCTCCTCGGTCCAGTTGCGCAGCGCCGCAAGCTCGTGCAGCTCCCGTGCCGGGAGGGCCGCCCGGAGCTCGTCGAAGTTCTCGAGCGCGCCCGCGAGCGCGCTCGCCGCGGCCTGGCTCGGGTCGAGCGGCGCCTGCTCGGCGTGGAAGCGCGCGAGCCGCTCGCCGAACGCGCGCAGCGGCTCGGGCGCGAGCGCGCCGGCCACGACAACCCGGTCGAGCCTCGCTTCCTCGGGAAACTCGCGCATCTTCACGGCGTACTCGATCGCAGGCTCGACGCCGACGCGCGGCGCCCTGTCGTTTCCGCCGATCGGCACGACGGCGAGATAGAGCTGCGGCGCCAGGCGCCGGTTGAGCCTGAGCTCCTCTTCGCAGAAGCGTTGCCGGCGCTCGAGCGTGCTGAAGTCGAGGAACGGGAACTTGACCGGCTTCTTGACCTTGTACGCGTACTCGCCCGTCAAGAACACCCAAGAGATGTGCGTCTCGGCCACGCGCACGGATTCGACCTCGTGGTCGTACGCGGCGGGCCGAGCGAGCGCCGCGACGAGCGAAGGCGTGCGTGCGCGTCTCGTCCGTGTCGCTCGGTTGCGCGGCATCGCTCGCTCATCCGGGCTCGCCGCCGAGCAGCCCGAGCAGCTCCTCGGTGCGCCGGCGCATCAGCTGCTCGTCGCCCCGGCTTTCGACGTTCAGCCGCAGCAGCGGCTCCGTGTTCGACGCGCGCAAGTTGAAGCGCCAGTCCGCGAAGTCGATGCCGAGACCGTCGGTACGATCGATCGCCAGCGCGCCGGCGCCATAGCGCGCCTCGGCCTTTTCGATCGCGGCCTGCGCGTCGGTCACCTTGCGATTGATCTCGCCGCTTGCGGGGAAGCGCCGCATTCGGTCGCCGACGAGCTCCGCGAGGGACTTCTTGTGACGGCTCATGATCTCGGCCACGAGGAGCCACGGGATCATGCCGCTGTCGGCGTAGGAAAACTTGCGGAAATAATGATGCGCGCTCATCTCGCCGCCATAGATCGCGTCGACCTCGCGCATCTTCTGCTTGATGAACGCATGGCCCGACTTGCTCTGCACCGGCTCGCCGCCCGCTGCCTTGACGATGTCGAGCGTGTTCCAAGTGAGCCGCGGGTCGTGCACGATCCGATCGCCGGGGTGCTTCTTCAAAAAACTCTGCGCGAGCAACCCGACGATGTAGTAGCCCTCGATGAAGTCGCCGCGTGCATCAAAGAAGAAGCAGCGGTCGTAGTCGCCGTCCCACGCGAGACCCAAATCGGCGCGCTCCGCGCGCACGCGCTCCATCGTGACGGTCCGATTCTCCTCGATCATCGGGTTCGGGACGCCGTTCGGAAACTTGCCGTCCGGCTCATGGAAGATCTTCACGAACTCGAACGGGAGGTGCGGCTCGAGCAGATCGATGATCGGCCCGGCCCCGCCGTTGCCCGCATTCACGACGATCTTGAGAGGCGCGAGCTCGGCGCGATCGACGTAGGACAAGAGATGCGCGACGTAGTCGGGTTTGATGTCGACCGGGCGCACGGAGCCCCGTCGCTTTGCCGGCGCGAACTCGCCGCGCTCGGCGAGCGCACGGATGTCTTTTAGCCCCGTCGCGGAGCTCAGTGGCCGCGATTCCTCGCGGACCATCTTCATGCCGTTGTAGTCGGGCGGATTGTGGCTCGCGGTCACCATGATGCCGCCATCGAGCTTGCGGCTGAATGTCGCGAAGTAGGCGAGCTCCGTGCCGCCGAGGCCGATGTCGAGCACGTCGACGCCGGCATCGGTGAGACCACGCGCGACTGCTGCCGCGAGAGCGGGGCTCGATAAGCGGATGTCGCGGCCGACCGCGACGGTTTTCGGTTCCACGAAAGCCGCGTAGCCGCGACCGATGCGATAGGCGATGTCCTCGTCGAGCTCCGACGGGACGCGGCCGCGGACGTCGTAGGCCTTGAAGCAAGTGATGTTTTTCATCTTGAAGCGGGTCTGGCAGACAGCCCAGTATACCGAGCGCGGCGCGACCTGATCTCCGCAGTCGTCTCGAGCGCTCGCGGCGCGGCGGCGCGAAACGCATTCGCATACCATGCGGCCATTCATCCGGACGGGGACGGGATGAGCACGCAGCACCTTTGGCTGCCGTACAGCCAGATGCAGACCGCGCCCGAGCCGCTGCTCGTCGAGCGGACGGACGGCGTGCGGCTGCACCTAGCGGACGGCCGCACGCTGATCGACGGCATCGCGTCGTGGTGGACGGCGTGTCACGGCTACAACCACCCGCACATCCGTGCGGCCGTGCAGGCGCAGCTCGAGCGCATGCCGCACGTGATGCTCGGCGGCCTTGCACACGCGCCCGCGCTGAACCTCGCGCGCCGGCTCGCGGGCCTCCTGCCCGGCGAGCTCGAGCACGTCTTCTTCACTGAGTCGGGGTCGGTCGCCGTGGAAGTCGCGATGAAGATCGCGCTGCAGTTTCGCTTCAATCGCGGCGAGCGTACGCGAAGCCGCTTCGTTGCGTTCGAGCACGCGTATCACGGCGACACGCTCGCCGCGATGTCGGTCTGCGATCCGGAGGAGGGCATGCATCGCTTGTTCGGCGAGGCGCTCGCTCGCCAGGTCATCGCGCCGCTACCGGCGGACCGCGAGAGCGCGTCGCGTTTCGAGCGTTTGGTGGCCGCGCACGCGTCCGAGCTCACGGCCGTGATCGTCGAGCCGCTGGTGCAGGCGGCGGGCGGCATGAAATTCCACTCGCCCGAAACGCTTGCGCAGATTGCTGCGATCGCGCGCCGCTACGACTTGCTCCTGATCCTCGACGAGATCGCGACGGGCTTCGGCCGCACCGGCACGCTGTTCGCTTGCGAGCAAGCCGGCGTCGTGCCCGACCTCATCACGCTGTCGAAAGCGCTCACGGGCGGTACTCTGCCGCTCGCTGCGACGGTAGCCTCGACGCACGTTTACGGCGCTTTCTTGAGCGACGATCCCGCGCTCGCGTTGATGCACGGGCCGACATTCGCGGGCAACCCGCTCGCTTGCGCGGCCGCGAACGCGTCGCTCGATCTGTTCGAGCGCGAGCCGCGCCTCGACCAAACGGCCGCGATCGGCGCCCAGCTGCTCGACGGCCTCGAACCGTGCCGGCGGCTAGCCGGCGTTCGCGATGTGCGCGTGCTGGGCGCCATCGGCGTCGTGCAGCTCGAGCGTGCGCCGGCGCGGCTCGAGGCGCTACGGCGCCGGTTCGTCGAACACGGCGTCTGGATCCGACCGTTCGGCGACGTCGTCTACCTGATGCCGTCGCTCGTGATCGAGCCGGGCGATCTCGCAGCGCTGCTGGCGGCGATTCCCCGAGTCCTGGAGATATGTCGGGCAGCTAACGAGTTCTGAGACGCGCGCACGGCTAGTACTGAGACTTGCGCACGGTCGGAGCCGGTGGCTTCGGGATTATTATGTCGTACATCCGGATTGCACCATTTCGGGGCAATCATGCGCGCGGGCCCTTAGGGAGAGACATCGTGCACGAGCGTAATCGACTCAAATCTCGGCGATCGAGCTTGCCGTTGCACCGGACGCGGCTCGCCATCGCGGTTTCCGGCGTGTTCGCGGCGGCCGCGCTGCCCGTCGCCGCATTCGCGCAAGACGATCAGATCGCGGTCGAAGAAATCGTCGTGACCGCCACGCGGCGCGAGCAGAACATCCAAGACATTCCGATCAACATCGCGAGCTTCGACGGCAACGCGCTCGAGACGCGCCAGATCACGGACCTCGTCGATCTCGGCCGCAGCGTGCCTGGGCTCTACGTCGTCGATCAAGGGAAGCGGTCGCCGAATCAGATCGTCGTGCGGGGATTGAGCCTCACCACGATCGACAAGCCCGACGTCATGGGCAACAACGGCGGCAACGTCGTTTCGACGTACGTCGGCGACATACCGCTCTACGTCGATCTGTCGCTCAACGACATGCAGCGGGTCGAAGTGCTGCTCGGGCCGCAGGGCACCCTGTACGGCTCCGGAACGCTAGGCGGCGCGGTTCGCTACTTGCCGAACCGGCCCGAGCTCGAGCAGAGTTCGTTCGACTTCCGCGCGAGTACGTTCGATCTTGCGGACAGCGGAAGCTTTGGTTACCGCAGCGGCGTGACCGCGAACGTGCCCATCAGCGACAAGCTCGCGCTGCGCGTCAACGCCGACTACTACGACGATCCTGGGTTCATCGACAGCCCGTATCTCGTGCGGCAAGTCGGCGTATCGGACCCCGAGCCGAATTTCGCGGATCCGGCCGCCGTGGCCGCGAACTTGTATCGCAAGAACGACGTGAACACCGAGGAGACAGCGTCGGGCCGCGTGGCTTTGCGCTGGCGCCCGACCGATTCGATCGACGCGAATCTCTCTTACTACTACCAAGACATGGATGTCGGCGGCCGCACGGAGAACCACGTGCTCGCGTTCGGCACCGGCAAGTACCAGGAAGCGAATCGCGTTCTCGAGCCCAACGAGCGCACGAACAAGCTCGCGGCGCTCGAGGTCAATGCCGACCTCGGCTTCGCGACGCTCACCTCGGCGACCGGTTACTCGACGTTCAACGAGGTAGGCCAACGCGACCAGACCGACTTGCTGATCACGCTCGAGTTCAGTTACGAAGCGTTCCCGAGCTTCACCGCCTACACGCACGATACCCAGGAGGACCGCAACTTCAGCCAGGAGCTGCGGCTGGTCTCGAACTCCAAAGGACCGCTGAACTGGATCGGCGGGCTGTTCTACTACTCCCGAAACCTGCGCAAGCTCAGTGAGGAGTTCACGCCCCACTACGACGAGTTCAACGGCTTCTCCCGCCCCGACTCGCTCGAATACGTCGCCCATGAGGAAGACGACTTGACCGAGAAGGCCGCGTTCGGCGAGGTGGGCTACGACATCACGGACAAATGGCAGGTCACCGTGGGCGGGCGCTGGTACAAATACGATCTCTCGATCGACAGCGGCTACGCCACGCCTTTGTTCGATACCGCGTTCGGCGCACCTCCGGATTCGATCAACTTCAACCCGTCACACGACGCGCAAAGCGACAGCGGCTCCCTCTACAAGATCAATACGTCCTATCACTTCACAGACGACTTGATGGGCTACGTCACGATCAGTGAGGGTTTCCGAATCGGCGGGTCGAACGGCATCGCGGCCTGCAGCGCGCAAGACCTCGACGACATCAACAACGGCGCGCAGGTGCTCTGCGCGCTGCCGGGCGAGGTCCAATACTTCCCCGACACGACGACGAACTACGAGCTCGGCGTCCGGAGCCAATGGCTCGACCGCCGCCTCACGTTCAACGGTGCGCTCTATTACATCGACTGGAAGCACCCGCAGCTCGCGACCGTCACACAGAACGGCGCCCTTCCGATGGTCACGAACGGTGACGGTGCACGAAGCAAGGGCATCGAGCTCTCGTTCGACGCCAAGGTCACGGCGCGGATGACCGTGGGCGCCAGCTACTCGCACACGACGGCCGAGCTCTCCGCCATCGCGCCGTCGGTGCTGCGGGTGTACGAGCCGCCAGGTTTCTCTCCCACGGGGACCATCGATGGCCAGCCCGGAGATCGCCTGCCGGGCTCGCCGCAGGATCAGGGCACGCTCAGGTTCGGCTATAACCTGCCGCTCAGCGCCGGCCGCAACATCGACTTCAACTACGGTGTCTCCGCGATCGGCGACGTGCTCACGACGATTGGCGAGCGCGCGGGCGGCCAGCGTCTCGGCGGCTATGCCGTGCACACGGCCTCTGCAGTCCTGCACGGCAACCGCTGGACCGCGGGCTTCTACGCGCAGAACTTGCTCAACAAGTTTGCTGTCACGGGCATCCGCTCGCGACAGGCGTTCGTGCAAACGGTCACCGACATCAACGGCGATCCCGTGCACGTGCGCAGCTACGCCGAAGAGATCCTCCGGCCTCGCGAGCTCGGCCTGAAGTTCACCTACTCGCTCGGCGAGTGACGTCGGCTATGATTCGGGGGCATGACCGCTAGCGGGATTGCTCCCGACCTCTCCGCGCTCCAACGCGAGGCCGAGCTCGCCTTCGATCGACGCGACTTCAAGCGCGCGCACGAGATCTGCATCGAAATTCTCGCGGCCGATCGGAGCCGCGCAGCCGCGCTGTTCCTGCTCGCGATGATCGCGGCCGAGCACGGCAACTTCGGCAAGGCCCTCGAGGTCATCGATCTCGCGCTCGCGCGCGACACGACGAGACCGGAGTACTACGCCCAGCGCGCGCGTTGCCTGATCGCGCTGCACCGGCCTCGCGACGCGTTCGAGTCCGCGCAGCTTGCGCTCGCGCTGGACCCGCAAGCCGCGCTCACCCTCGACACGATCGGCGTCGCGCTCACGCACGCCGGCGCGCACGCCGAAGCGCTCGAGCCGTTTCGCCGCGCCGTCGCGCATGATCCGAGCAAGGCGCAGTACCACTACAACCTCGGCGCTTCGGAGCAGTTCGTCGGTGATTTCGCGCGCGCGGCGCAGGCCTATCGTCGCGCGCTCGCGATCGATCCGAAGCACCATCGCGCGTGGTCTGCGCTGGCCCAGGTCTCGAAGGCGCCGTTCACGCGCGACGAGACCGCCGCGATCGAGCGCCTGCTCGCGGCGAGCCCAAGCGAAGACGCCGAGCTGCATCTCGATCACGCGCTCGCGAAACAGGCCGAGGACGTCGGCCTCTACGCCGATGCGTTTCGCTATCTCGAGCGAGGCAAGCGATATAGGCGCGCCTCCGCTGCGCGGTCGTTTGCCGCGCACGAGGCGCTGTTCGACGCCGCGGCATTGACCGCGCCGCTCGCGGCGGAGGGGCTAGGCTTCGATTCCAAGGAGCCGATCTTCATTGTCGGCATGCCGCGAACGGGCACGACGCTCGTCGAGCGCATCCTGTCCAGCCACCCTGCGGTATTCTCCGCGGGCGAGCTCACTAATTTCTCGTTCGCGGTGAAGCGCGCCACGAGGACGCCGTCGAATCGCGTGCTCGACGCGGAGACGCTCTCGGCCGCCGCGAGCGTCGATCCTCGAGCGCTCGGCGCGGCGTATGTCGACAGCACACGGCCGCGGACGGGCCACACGCTGCGCTTCATCGACAAGATGCCGCTGAATTTCTTCTACGCCGCGCTAATTCATCGCGCGCTGCCGAACGCAAGGATCATTTGTCTGCGCCGCAACGCGCTCGACACGTGCTTGAGCAACTACCGGCAGCTCTTCTCGACTGCGTTCGCGTACTACGACTATGCGTTCGACCTCCTCGACACGGGGCGCTATTACGTGCGTTTCGACGCGCTCGCTCGCCTCTGGCGCGACGCTATCCCCAAGTCGAGCTACACCGAGGTCCGCTACGAAGACGTCGTCGAGCACACCGAGCGCGAAGCGCGCCGCCTGATCGATTTCTGCGGCCTAGAGTGGGACGCTCGCTGCCTCGGATTCGCGGACAACGCAGCCCCCGTCGCGACCGCGAGCTCCGTGCAGGTGCGCCAGCCGATCTACCGCACGGCCCTCGCTCGCTGGCGCCACTACGAGAAGGAAATCGAGCCTTTACGTCGCCTGTTGGCCGACGCCGGCGTGCTCTGAGCGCCGCCTTGGCGCAGTACGTTTCCGACGCGCTCCCGCCAAAAGCGATCAACTTCAACAGCTTGCAGAGAACGCGCAAGTACATGCAAGTACGCGCAAGACGCGTTCCAAGGCCCATCCCAATGCGTCGGTCGGCGCACTCGCCGACGATGCGGGGGACTCGCTTCCGAGCGATTTCGGAGCGATTATCGGCGCGTAACGACACAGAGGTTGGTTGTATTCCGGGGAAAATCGACTAGAAACAAAAACTTTAGCGTTGCCGATCAGCACTGGGAGGCATCAACGTGAACATGAAGCCGCTAACCGGTCTCATTGTCTCGATGGTCTCGATAGTGACGGATTGCGCGATCGCCTGCGCGTTGGCCATCGTCTGCATCCTGCTCCCGGCCCTCTCCTGGGCCCAAGGGCAGCAGCCTCAAACGCCAGTCGAGCAAATCGTAGTCACTGGCACCCGTTTGCCCGACCCTAACCTCATCAGTACGAGCCCGATTCAGGTCGTGAACGCCCAAGAGATCTCGATCTCCGGCAAGAACGACATCGGCGACCTTCTGCTGACGCTGCCTCAGGCTTTCACCAACGACCTCGGGCAGGATCTCGGCAACAAGACCAGCGGCTTGACCACCGCGGGCGGTGTGTCGACGGCCGACCTGCGTGGACTCGGGCCGAACCGGACCCTCGTGCTCGTGAACGGCCGCCGGCTCGGTACCGGCTCTCCGTATACGATCATTCAGTCACCTGCGCCGGACCTCGACCAGATCCCACCACGACTCGTCGAGCGCCTCGAGGTCGTCACCGGCGGCGCTTCGGCCGTCTACGGCGCCGATGCCGTGGCCGGCGTCGTCAACTTCATCACGAAGAAGAACTACGAGGGCATCGAGCTCGAAGTGACGTCGGGGTTCAACTGGCACGACAACAGCAGTGCGTTGCCGCAGTCCCTCGCCAAGGCTGCGGGTCCGGACTTCAAGCCGCGGACCGGCGAAGTCACCGACGGACACAACTACAGCTACAGCTTGATCGGCGGTGCGAACAGCGCCGATGGCCGCGGTAATTTCACCGCCTATCTCGGCTACCAAACGCAAGATGGCGTCGCCTCCGGCAATCGTGATTACGGTGCAGGCATGCTCGTCACGAATACCGATGCGAACGGCGTCCCGACCGGCGTCGTGAACTTCAGCGGATCAGGAAATTCGAATCGGTTTACGCCGGTCGGCGGCACGGGCGCGGGCAAAGCCTGGAGCGTGTCTGGAGACCAATTCATACCGCGTGGGAGCGCGGATACCACGCCTCCGGCGGTCTTCAACTCGCAGCGGTACATTTTCATGACCCGGGAGTACAACCGCTACAACGCCGGCCTGCTCGGGCACTACGACCTCAACGACAACGTGCAGCCATACGTCGAATTCGGCTTCATGAACGACCGGACCCACCAGGAGATCGCTCCGTCGGCTCTGTTCGAGAACAGCAATCCGATCACGGCCGACGGCAAGTATCTGATTAACTGCAGCAACCCGCTGCTGAGCGCGCAGGAGCGGAGCACCATCTGCACTCCCGCTCAGATCGCAACCGATACCGCTAACCCGGGAGCGCCAGGGGGATCGGCGAGCGTGAACATTGGCCGCCGCAACATCGAGGGCGGCGGACGCACGTCCGACTACGAGCACACGAACTATCGCGGCGTTGCCGGCGTCCGCGGCGAGATTGGCCCCGCGTGGCGCTACGACGCGTACGGCCAGTACTACTACGTGCAGTTCTACAACACGAACAATCGGTACCTGAATTTCTCGCGGATCACGAACGCGCTCCAGGTCACGACCGGCGCGGGCGGCGCCCCGGTTTGTATCAGCGGTCCGCCCTGCGTTCCGTACAACATTTTCAAGGACGGCGGCGTGACGCAAGACGCGCTGAAGTACCTCTACACGGACGGCACGGGGTACGGGACGGATACGCTGCGCACCGTGCACGCCGACTTCACGGGCGACCTAAGCGAATATGGCGTGAAGATCCCGAGTGCCAAGCAAGGCCTATCGATCAACGTCGGTTACGAAAGCCGGGACGAGCAACAGAGCTTCAAGCCGGACGAGGCCGAGCAGAGCGGTCTACTGTCCGGGTTCGGTGGTGCCGCGGTGGCCATCGACGAATCGATCGACGTCAAAGAGTACTTCGCCGAGATACGCGTTCCGATCATCCAAGACAAGAGAGGCGCGCAGGATCTGAGCGTCGACGCCGGGTACCGCACGTCGGATTACTCGACGAGCGGCACTGCGGACACGTGGAAGTTCGAGGTTCAGTACGCGCCGATCAACAGCCTTCGGCTGCGGGGGTCGGTGAACAGGGCGATCCGCGCGCCGAGCATCATCGAGCTCTTCAATCCGCAGAACGTGGGCAAGATCACGAGCGGGCCCGACCCGTGCGCCCCGACGCTCGATTCCAATAACAATCTGGTTCCCGCCAGCAGAACGTTGCAGCAATGTCTGCGGACCGTGAGCGCGAGTCAGGCCGCGGCTTTCACCGCCGCGTACGGCAACGGCGGCACGACCAACACGATTCCACAGGGCACTGCGAGCCAGCTGTCGCAAGTCCAAGGCGGGAATACCCACCTGACACCGGAGACTGCGGACACGTACAGCCTCGGTGTCACGCTCACGCCCGCTCGGTTGAATCGATTCACGGCCAGCGTCGACTATTGGCACATCAAGATCGACGATCTGGTAAGCGTGATACCGGCCAGCTTCATCCTCACGGGTTGCCCCGACACAGGGGACGCGGTGTTCTGCAGTCTGCTGTCCCGCCAGCCCCAAACGTTCACGCTCGACGGCGCGAGCGTGGCAACGGGCGGCTATATCATTCAGACGAGTCAGAACATCGCTTCCGCCGAGACCAGCGGCATCGACGTGCAGGGCACCTACCGGCTCGACTTCGACCGTCGCGGCTCGCTGAACTTCACGCTCGCGGCATCCTACATGCTGAACCAAGAGACCACGCCGTACCACGGCTCGGGCACCTATGACTGCGCCGGTCTGTTCGGGTTCACGTGCCAAACGGTCAACCCGGTGTGGCGTCACGTCTTCCGGACGACCTGGCAAACGCCGAAGAGCGTGTCGGTAACTGCCACGTGGCGCTACCTCTCGGAGGTCAAGGAGGACAACAACGATTCGCAGACGCTACTGCACAACTCGGTGTTCGCCGGTTACGACCCGTTCAATGCGAAGATTGGCGCGCAGAACTACTTCGATGTCGCCGCGTCGTTCCAAATAAAGAAAGTCGAGCTGCGAGGAGGCGTCAACAACATCACGGACAAGATTCCGCCGTTCTTGGGCTCAGAGATCGTCAGCGGCGGCGCCGCGAACACCTACGGGCAGTACGACATGTTCGGTCGCCAAGTATTCTTCGCCGTCAACGTGAGGCTATGACCGTCGTCTGACGCGCTCCTTCACAGCGGGCTGGCGCCATAGAACGCCAGCCCGTTCTTTTTTCCGAATGCCCGCCGCGCCGAAGCACGCGACGCACGAGGGCTGTCGACTGCCACCCGCTCTCAAGATCTACGCGCGCGTTCGCTCTCGGCGCGATGTAAAGCGGCCAGCGTCGGCAACTTCGTATCATCGACGGCCACGCCGAGGACCTGGGCGTAGCAGCTCTTCGCCGCCATCGCCTCGGCGAGCGACCGCCGTTCGCCTACGTTGCATACCGACCGCGAGGCTGCGCGCAAACGCGCGTACAACTCGTCTATTGCCGCTGGCGTATTGAGATCGAGATCGGCGTAACGTACCGTGACGTTCGCGATGTTCACGCTTCTGTCAACCGTTTCCGCAGCCACGCCAAGCGAACCGCATGTCAGTGCGCCCAACGCCGCAACAGCGGGCGCGTATTTAGCGATGCTTCTGAACATGATGCCTCCCGAAAGCCGCTGACTTCGACGTCCCAAACCGTCGTGCAAGGACTGTGTTGGGACGCGCGCCATTGTGCTCCGTTGCGCAGCGGCGGCAATTCGATTGTCTGAAGCATCGTTCAGTTGTTCTGAAGCGGGGATACATGAAGAGAAACACAAAGAAGGGGAAACCTTCGGCGCATTCCGCGCGCTTGCCGTTGAACGCAGTCCGTGTGTTCGAAGCGGTCGCCGCGCAGCGCAGCTTCAGCGCGGCGTCCGAAGCGCTGCACGTCACGACGGCGGCAGTGAGCATGCAGATCAAGTCGCTCGAGCAATACCTGCAGGTGCGCTTGTTCCGCAGGAATAGACGCGACGTGCAGCTTACGGCCGAGGGCGAGTCGTTGCTGCCCTTCGTGCGCCGCGGCCTGGACGAGCTGGAGCTCGGCTTTCGTGCGGTCAAGTCGGCGCGCGGCAGCGCGCTCGTGATCAGCGTGCTCGGCTCGTTCCTACAGAGGTGGTTGCTGCCGCGCCTTCCGGATTTTCGCGCGGCGCATCCGAAGATCGACTTGCAGGTTCGCGCGTCGATGGCGCTCGCCGATTTCGCGCGCGACGACGTGCACGTCGCGATTCGCTTCGGCCGCGGTGGCTGGCCGCGACTCCATGCGGAGCGGCTGATGGACGAATGGGTCGTAGCCGTCTGCACACCGGAGCTGTTGAAACGTTACGGTCGTCTGCGCGGTCCCGGACACACGGGCGACTACCCCCTCGTGCACAGCTCGAGCGAGCCGTGGGACATATGGCTCATGACCAACAGCGAGGGCAAGGAGATGTGGCCGATGACGGGCTTGGCTTTCGACGATTCGGTCGCCGTCGTGCACGCCGCCGAGCACGGACACGGTCTAGCGCTCGTGCGCTGGTCGCTCGCCGCAGGCCAGATTGCGGAAGGGCGGGTCGTGCTCGCGCATCCGCAGGCGCTGCGATTCGCTAGCAGCTACTATTTCGTCTGCCCCGAGCCGTATCTGACGCTGCCGAAGGTTGCGGCGTTTCGCGACTGGATGCGCTCCGTTGCCGAGTCGTCGCCGACCCCGGCGGGAGCTCAGAAAGACTCGGACTGATCGGGCTCGGGCGGCTTCTTCAGCTGGTAGCGATTCGGGATGAAGTCGCCGGTGATCATCTCGAGATACGACAGCCCGGGTCCGACCATCGGGTAGACGCCGGCCTCCGGATCGATAACGACCTCGAGGAACGCGGCGCCCTTGAAGCTCAGGAACTCCTCGAGCACTCGCGGCACGTCCGCTTTCTTGTCGAGCCGCTTCGCGTAGCCGAAGCCGTCGGCTTGTGCGGTTTTAACGAAGTCCTTCTTGCGCAGCGACTTGTCGCTCGCGGACAGGCGCCCCTTGAAGAACAGCCGCTGCCACTGCATGACCATGCCGTCGCCGAAGTTGTTGAGCACGACGATCTTGATCGGTAAACCATAAGTCGTGACGGTTTCGAGCTCGCCGAGATTCATCCGGATGCTCGCGTCGCCGTCGACGTCGATCACGAGCTTGCCGGGCTGCGCGAACTGCGCGCCGATCGCGGCCGGCAAGCCGAAACCCATCGTGCCCATGCTGCCCGACGTCATCCACAAGCGCGGCTCGCGGAAGTCGAAATACTGCGCGGCCCACATTTGATGCTGGCCGACGCCCGTCGAGATGATCGCTTCGCCGTGCGTGATCTTGTTCATCGTCTCGATCACGTATTGCGGCTGGATCAACTGGCTGTCGCGGTCGTAGTTGAGCCGATACGTCGACTTGAGATCGGCGATTTCTCTGTGCCAAGCGCCGAAGTCCGCGTTGAACCCGGTACGCCGGCCGTACGCGACGAGAGCGTCGAGTGCCGGCCCGAGCAAGCCGACGTGGTGCCAGTCGGCCTTCTTGACCTTGTGGATCTCGGACGGATCGATGTCGAAGTGCAGCACGCGCTTCGCCTTGGCCGCGAACTTCTTCGGCACGGCCGCGACGCGATCGTCGAAGCGCGCGCCGAGCGCGATCAGGAGATCGCAATCGTCCACGGAGTAGTTCGCGCTCGCGGTGCCGTGCATGCCGAGCATGTGCAGCGACAGCGGTTGCGTCGTGTCGAACGCGCCGAGACCCATCAGTGTCGTGGTCACGGGAATCTTGAACGCGCTCGCGAGCGCACGCAGCGACGTGCTCGCGTTGCCGTTGATCACGCCGCCGCCGGCGTATATCAACGGGCGTTTGCTCTCGCCGAGCATCGCGAAGAATTGCGCGCAGCGTTCTTCGGTGAGCGCTTGGCCTTCGACTGCGGCGAGCCGCCGACGGTAGCCCGGGATCGGCAAGTAGCTGTCGCCATGGAACGTGCCGACCCAGTTCTGAACGTCTTTCGGGATGTCGATCACGACGGGGCCGGGTCGGCCCGTACGCGCGATCTCGAACGCCGTGCGCATCGTCGCCTCGAGCCGCAGCGGATCGGTCACGAGGAACACGTGCTTCGCGACCGAACCCATGAGCGCGCTGACCGGCGCTTCCTGGAACGCGTCGGTGCCGATGGAGCCGGTCGCGACTTGCCCGCAGATCACGACGATCGGAATGGAGTCGGCCATGCAGTCGCGCACCGGCGTCACGCAGTTCGTCGCGCCGGGTCCCGACGTGACCATCACGACGCCGACGCGCCCGCTCGCGCGCGCGTAGCCGGCGGCCATGAACCCCGCGCCTTGCTCGTTCGCGGGCACGATCAACGGCATCGGCTCGACGCCGCCGTGCGCGTGCGCCGCGTTGTAGCGGAACACCGCGTCGTAAGTCGGCAGGATCGCGCCGCCGCTGTAGCCGAAAATCGTCTCGACGCCCTCGTCGGCGAGCACCTGAATGATGATATCGGCGCCGGCCATCTTCGTGCCGGCGAGCGGGTGGGCGGCGCCTAATTTCGGCTGAGTCTGGCTGTCCATCGGGCGTTAGTCGCGAATCGCGCCATGCGGAAGGGCACGCGGCCCAACGAGTTTTGACGAAAAATCCATGCGTTGCAATAGCGCGGGCCATGCGCCAACATTCGCGGTCCGGCTCCGGCACCCCCTTTCGACCATGCGACATATCATCTCGATCCTGCTGCAAAACGAAGCCGGAGCGCTCGCCCGCGTCGCGAATTTGTTCTCATCGCGCGGGTACAACATCGAGAGCCTGAACGTCGCCCCGACGGCCGACGCGACGGTTTCGCGCCTCACGCTCGTCACGAGCGGCTCCGACAGCGTGATCGATCAGATCAGCAAGCAGCTCGCCAAGCTCGTCGACGTGGTCGAGATTGCGGACATGACGAGCGCCGACCACATCGAGCGCGAGCTCGCCCTGTTCAAGCTGCACGTGGCGAATGGCGGCGCCGACAAGCTCGCCGCGGCGCTGAAGCAGTTCGAAGCGCGCGTGCTGAACGACCAGAGCGGCCACTACACGATCGAGATCGTCGGCGGCAGCCAAGAGATCGACCGGTTCCTGAAGCGCGTCGCGGGCATCACCGACGTCGTCACGGTCGTGCGCAGCGGCGCGATGGCCGTCTCGCGCGGCGCGCCCGCGCAGACCCGTGGCTAAGCGCGCGCGAGGCGCGTCCGCCACGGCCGACGGCGGCGAATCCGCAACTGAGGCAACCGACCGCGCGAAGGCGAACTCACCCGAGTGGCTCGCGAACGCGCGCCGGATCGTAATCAAGATCGGCTCGGCGCTGTTCGTCGACCAGGCCACTGGCACGCTCGACCGTTCGTGGCTCGAAAGCGTTTGCGCCGACGTCTCCGACCTGCGCACCGAAGGCAAGGACGTCGTGATCGTGTCGTCGGGCGCGGTCGCGCTCGGTGCGCGCGAGCTCAAGCTCGATCCGCGCCGCGCGCGCCTCGAGGACAAGCAAGCCGCTGCCGCGACCGGGCAAATAATGCTCGCCCACGCGTATCAAGAGGTGCTCGGCGGCTTCGGGATCACTGCGGCTCAGGTGCTGCTCACGATCGACGACAGCGAAAGCCGGCGCCGTTACTTGAATGCGAGCAACACGCTGCTCTCGCTGCTCGGTTACGGCGTCGTGCCGGTCGTGAACGAGAACGACACCGTCGCGACGCAAGAGCTGCGCTACGGCGACAACGACCGGCTCGCGGCGCGCGTCGCGCAGATGGTCAGCGCCGAGTGCCTCGTGCTGCTGTCGGACATCGACGGCCTCTACACGGCCAACCCGCGCGTCGACGACACGGCGCGGCACATCGAGGAGGTCACGGAGCTCAAGCGCGAGCACTGGGACATGGCGGGCGGGCCGGGCTCGAGCCACGGCTCGGGCGGGATGCGGACCAAGCTCGACGCCGCGCGGATCGCGGTCGGAGCGGGCTGCCGGATGGCGATCGCGAGCGGCCGCACGACTCGGCCCATCGCGGCCCTTCGCGCGGGCGGCAAGGCCACGTGGTTCTTGCCGAGCGCGACGCCGGGCGCTGCGCGTAAGCAATGGATCGCGGGCACGCTGAGCCCGAAGGGCGCCGTGCGCGTAGACACCGGTGCGGAGCGCGCGCTCGCCTCGGGCCGGAGCCTGTTGCCGGCCGGCGTCGTGGGCGTGGACGGGCAGTTCGAGCGCGGCGACGCGGTCCGCGTGCTCGGCGCCGACGGCCGCGAGCTCGCGCGCGGGCTGATCGCCTACGCGGCCGACGAGGCGCGGCTCATCGCGGGCAAGCAGACCGCGGGTATCGCCGACGTGTTGGGTTATCGCGGCCGGGATGAGATCATTCACCGCGACGACTTGGTGCTGATCGACACGAGATAGCCCAATGAGCAGCGTAAAAATTGCAGCCAAACCCGACCTGCGCGAGCAGATGTTCGAGGTCGGCCGAGCCGCGCGCGCGGCCGCCGAGCAGCTCGCCGAGGCGAAAGCGGACGTGAAGCGCGCGGCGCTCGAGGCGGCCGCGAAGGAGTTGCGCGCGTCGGCGAAGACCGTGCTGCGCGCGAACGCCGACGACGTCGCCGAGGCGAAAGGTGCCGGGTTGTCGAGCGCGATGATCGATCGGCTCGCGCTGAACGAGAAGCGGATCGAGGCGACCGCGGCCGGTCTCGAGGTCGTCGCGGCGCTCGAGGATCCGGTCGGTCAGACCATCGCGTCGTGGGAGCGGCCGAACGGGCTCAAGATCTCGCGCGTCCGCGTGCCGCTCGGCGTGATCGGCATCATCTACGAGAGCCGGCCGAACGTGACGGCAGACGCCGCGGCGCTCTGCCTCAAAGCCGGCAACGCGGCGATCTTGCGCGGCGGCTCCGAGAGCGCGCGCTCGAGCGCAGCGATTCACGCGTGCCTCACCCGCGCGCTCGTCGCGCACGGCTTGCCGGAGCACGCGGTGCAAATGCTGCCGACGCAGGACCGCGAAGCGGTCGGCATCATGTTGCGCGACATGGCGCGCTACATCGACGTGATCGTGCCGCGCGGCGGCAAGAGCCTGGTCGCGCGCGTGCAGCAAGACGCTCGCGTGCCCGTGATGAGCCACCTCGAGGGCATCTGTCACACCTATATACATGAGCGCGCCGATCTCGCGATGGCGCGCAAGGTGACGGTGAACGCCAAGATGCGCCGCACGGGCATCTGCGGCGCGACCGAGACGATCCTCGTCGACCGCGCGTGCGCGGCGACGCATCTCAAACCCGTCGTCGTCGATCTGCTCGCGGCCGGATGCGAGGTCCGCGGCGACGCCGCGACCGTCGCGTGCGACCCGCGTGTAACCGCTGCGCAAGATTCGGACTGGGGCAAAGAGTTCCTGGACGCGATCGTCGCGGTGCGCGTAATCGAAGGCCTCGACGAGGCGCTCGCGCACATTCGCCGTTACGGTTCCGCTCACACCGATGCGATCATCACTTCCGACGCGGCCGCGGCGGAGCGATTCCTGAACGAGCTCGATAGCGCGATCGTCATGCACAACGCGTCGACGCAATTTGCCGATGGCGGCGAGTTCGGCATGGGCGCGGAGATCGGCATCGCGACCGGCAAGATCCACGCGCGCGGTCCGGTCGGCGCAGTCGAGCTCACGAGCTACAAGTACCAAGTGCGCGGCAGCGGTCAGACGCGCCCCTGAGCGGCGCCCCTGAGCCTGGGCCAACCTCGAGCTGCCACATCCCTTCGCGCCCAGCGCGCGCTCTACGACGTGATCGTGATCGGCGCCGGCATCAACGGCGCCGCGATCGCACGCGAGGCCGCGCTGTCCGGTCTCGCGGTGCTGCTCGTCGAGCGCGGCGACCTCGCGGCGGGCACGTCGAGCGCGTCGTCGCGACTAATCCACGGCGGGCTCCGGTACCTCGAGCATTTCGACATCGGGCTCGTGCGCGAGTCGTTGAACGAGCGCGAGCGGCTGCTGCGCTTCGCGCCGCATCTCGTGGCACCGCTCGAGCTCTACATCCCGATCTACGCGCACGCCCGCCGCAAGCGCTGGCAGATCGGGGTCGGTCTCACGTTTTACGACTGGCTCTCGGCTGATCGGTCACTGCCGGGCCACACGCTACTCGGCCGCGACGCGCTGCTCGCGCGGCTGCCGGGATTGAATCCGGAAGGGCTCGAGGGCGGCGCGAGCTACTTCGACGCGCAGGCTCGTTACCCCGAGCGGCTCGTCGTCGAGAACGTGCTCGACGCCGCTGCGAACGGCGCCGTCGTGAAGACTTACACGCGCGTGACTCGGATTGCCGTCGAGGCCGGGCGTGCGACCGGCGTCGAGTGGCGCACCGCGGGCGGCGAGAACGGCGCCGCGCGTGCGCGGCTCATCGTGAACGCCGCGGGTCCGTGGGTCGACGAGGTGCTTGGCGATCTCCGCCATACGCGGCTGATCGGCGGCACCAAAGGCAGCCATCTGATCGCGCCGCTGTTTCCCGGCGCGCCGAGCGCGGGCGTTTACGTCGAGGCCGGCACAGACGCGCGGCCGTTGTTCATCCTGCCTTGGAACGGCTTGTTGCTCGTCGGCACGACCGACGAGCGCGTGGACGAGCCGAGCGCAGTGATCGACGCGCGCGAGCTCGAGTATCTCGCGACCGAGACCGAGCGGGTATTCCCAGCCGCCGCCGGCCTCGAGTCCCGCGTGCTGTACACCTACACCGGCGTGCGGCCGCTGCCGTTCCAGCGTCGCGGCGCCGAAGGCTCGATCACGCGCCGGCACTTGATCCGTCGCCATCG
>Ga0310810_10002014_pt1 | contig 21600 bp, 13 predicted proteins | sample NCmetagenome_FD_207641 | JGI IMG/M metagenome (GOLD analysis project Ga0310810, IMG submission 207641) | Soil microbial communities from experimental microcosm in Duke University, North Carolina, United States - NC | ecosystem: Engineered > Artificial ecosystem > Soil microcosm > Unclassified ... | reverse complement strand
CAGCGTTCGCATCAACACGGCATGCGGCTGGGGCCCCGTGAACGGGGGCTCGCCGCCAAGCATCTCGTAGAGCACCGCGCCAAGGCTGTAGAGATCCGCCCGCACGCTGATTTCCACGCCGCCACTCGCGTGCTCGGGACTCATGTAGCCGGGTTTGCCCAGCGTGAGCCCCGTCCCGGTCATGGTCTCGTCCATGCACCGGGTGATGGCCCGGGCAACTCCGAGGTCCATGAGCAGCGCGCGTGGGCCGTCGAGGAAGATGTTCGTGGGCTTCACATCCTTGTGCAGGATGTCGTTGGCGTGCGCCGCTCCCAGCGACTCGGCCACCTGACGAGTAATCGCGATCGCCTCCGCCAGCGGCAGCGTTCGATCGCGATTCAGGCGCGTTCGGAGCGACTCGCCGTCGAGGAACGGCGTGACGAGGAAGATCCGTCCCGCCGCCTCCTCGACGGCGATCAGCGGAACGATTCCAGGATGCTGGACGGTGGCCGCGTGCAGCATCTGTTTGCGGAACCGCGGGAAGGCGAGCGCCGACGCGAGCGAGGCGTCGAGCGCCTTCACCACGACCGGTACGTCGCGCACGGCATCATGCGCGCGATAGACAGTGGTCTGAGTGCCACGTCCGATTTCGCCCTGGAGGATCCAGCGGTCGGCGACGGCGGTCTCGAACGCGGCGGTGAACTGCGATTTGGGCATTCGGCATTCACGCGCTACTGGGAAGTTGATCTTAGAGTTACGCTCGGCGTGCGGCAAGGCGGGCGGCGGCAGGCGGCCGGGGGCAGAAAAGCCCGTGTCATCACTAGCCGCCAGGCGAGGGATCTTCGTCGTCCCGACCGAGGGCTCTATATCGGCAGGATGAGGATCCTTCGCTTCGCTCGGGATGACAATTCCTCTACCGGGAGGACGGCGATTCCTCGCTGCGCGCGGAATGACACGCCGTTTCGTCCGTCGTCCCTCGCCCGTCCCCCAGCAGTCGCCGGCCTGTCCTTGCGGATCGTCGCCTGGATCGTCCTTAGGTTCGAACCCGCCACTCGTACCACCTGTAACGAGGACGCCCTCCCATGAGCGACCGTTGGGAGAGACTCACCGACCTCTATCATGCCGCCGTCGCGCTGCCCGCGGACGAGCGTACCGTACTCCTGACCGAGGAGTGCGGCGACGACCCCGTCCTCCAGGCGGACGTCGCGCGGATGATCGCCGCCCACGATCGCGCGAGCGCGGGGCGTCTTGCCCAGCCGCCTGCCGCCGACACGATCGACCGGTTCGGACCGTACCGGATCCTCAAAGAGATCGGCCACGGACCGACCAGCACGGTCTACCTCGCCGCCCGCGACGACGGACGGTTCAAGCAGCGCGTCGCCGTCAAGGTGATCGAGGGGGAGATGGATCCCGTCTTCGCCCTCGAACGCCTGCGCTCCGCCCATCAAGCCCTGAGCTCCAGCGATCGCGCGAACGTTGCCTGGCTCATCGACAGTGGGACGACCGAGGACGGGCGCCCCTACGCGGTGATGGAGTACGTCCAGGGCGAAGCCGTCGACGTGTACGCGAACGGTCGCCGCCTGTCGATCGCGGAGCGCCTCGAGCTCTTCCTGCAGGTGTGCAAGGCGATGTCGCACGCGCATCGGCGCCACGTGACGCACGGCGACCTCAAGCCGACGAACATTCTCGTCACGTCGGGCGGCGTCCCGAAGCTGCTCGATTTCGGGGTCGTCGCGGCGCCGGACACTCCGCACGTCGACATACGGGCGTTAGGCGGCGTCCTCGACGCGCTGCTGGGTGGAGGTTCGTCCGGCGCCGAGCGGCGTCCACTCCGCGGGGATCTCGAGACCATCGCGCTCCGGGCACTCGCGACGAGCGGCGATCAGCGGTACGAGTCGGTCGAGGCGTTTGCCGAGGACGTTCGACGCTACCGGGACAGCGTGTCGAACCGCTCACGTCCGGAGACAGCGCGACCCGAGCCATCGGTCGCCGGCACGCGCCGCCGGCCGGGCGCCATCATCGCCTGGACGCTGGTGGCGGGCGCGGTTGCCGCGTTAGGCCTGAAGGTCGTGCCGCTCATGACCCAGCGCCGCCCGGTCACCGCGCCGTCGGCCCCGGTCGACGCGCCAGCAACGAGCGGGCGTGTGTTCGTCGCCGACCTCACCGACAACATCGGCGATCCCGCGCTCGTCGCCGCACTGAGCGACGCGTTCCGCGCCGGGCTCGCCGAGTCTCCGACCATTCAGGTCGTCTCCGCCCGACGACCGGGCGTGAAGTCGGCCGTGACAGGCAGCATCGACACCGCGGCCGCGGGCTTCACCATCAGCGTAAACCTGACGCGCGGGCAGAAGACCGATGGCCCGACGACCATCACCGAGACTGCCGCGGATGCCGGCGACGTCGTGCACGCACTGGGACGCGTGGCCACGCGCCTGCGCAAGGAGATGGGGGAGTCCGCGCAGAGCATTGTCGGCACGCCGAGCCTCGAGGAGGTGGCGAGTCCGTCGCTCGACGCGCTGCGCTCGTACGCGAATGCCATGCGCGCCATCCGCAACGGTGACCGGGCAGGCGGGATCAAGCTGCTCAAGTCCGCCCTCGCAGCGGACACGGGATTCGGCGCGGCGCATCGGCTCATGGCCGTCGCCTACGACGACCTCGGCGACCGCGCGCACGCTTCGGCTGCGCTCGACCACGCGCTCGCCAACCAGACACGCATCCCGTTCTACGATCGTAATCACACGATCGGAAGTCACGCGGCGTTCGTCCAGGCGAACTACGCGAGCGCGGTGGACGCCTACAACCGGATCCTCCAGCGGTATCCCGATGACGTTCGTGCGCTGAGCAATCTCGGCGCGGTTCATGCCGCCCGCCGGGAGTACGCGGTGCAGGAAAGTCTGCTGGTGCGAGCCATCGCCGTCGACTCCGGCGTGTCGTCGCTGTACACCGCCCTGGTCTACGCGAACCTGAACCAGGGTGACTACGACGCGGCGCGCCGCGTGCTCGACAAGGCCGACCGCCGGTTCCCGGGAATGCGGGGCAGTCGCCTCGCGGCGATCTCGCTCGCGGCGTCGAAGCAGGACTGGGCGGCGGCGGAACGCGAGGCGCGTGCGAGGCTGGCGTCGGCTGACTCGAGCGACGCGCTCGACGCGGCGGAAACACTCGCCAACATCGTCATGGCACAGGGCCGGCTCGCCGAGGCGGAGCAGAGTCTCCGCCGCGTGGCGGCGTTAGGCGGGCGTGGTGGCTCCGCCGCGCGGTCGCTCGCGGCGGCAGTTCGGATGGCGTACGTGCAGCTGCGATACCGGCACTCCCCGGCGGTGGCCGTCTCCACGATCAACACCGCGCTCGCCCGTGTCCCGCTCGCGAAGATGGACGAGAGTGCGCGTCCGTACGACGAGATCGCCCGACTCTACGCCGATGCGGGCCAGCCCGAGCACGCACTCGAGATCATCACGGAAGCGACACGGACGCGGGCGGATCGCCAGCGCGGCACGGACGACAACCGGCGCTGGACGGCCGGCGCGATCGCCATTGCCGAACGCCGCCCGTGGGAAGGCGAGATCGAGATCCACGGTGCGTCGGAGGCACTCCCCTGCCCGATCTGTGCCCTGCCCGATCTCGCCCGTGCATACGAGGTGGCGGGGAAACCCGATTCGGCGATCGCGACGTACGAGCGTTACGTCCACACGCCCTGGCAGCGCCGATACGAGACCGACGCGCTCGAGCTCGGGTTCGCGTTGAAGCGACTCGGCGAGCTGTATCAGTCGCAGAACGACCGCGCAAAGGCGGCGGCGCAGTACACGGCACTACTGCAGCTCTGGAAGCACGCGGACCCGGAGCTCGAGCCGTTACTGGCCGATGTGCGGCGGCGGCTGGAGCAGACGGGGCAGGTCGCGTCGAACCGGGACTGACCGATTCGGGACTGGGAATCGGCTACCCCAGTCTCTGTTGTTCAGTCCCTTCGAGCAGTGGCGTCCGCTCCGCGGCTGCGATCTCCCGCTCTGCGACCGCCAATTCAAGCTCCCCGGCGAACTCCACGCCAAGCGCGCGATCGGTTCGACGAAGTCGCAGCTCGAGCTCCGCGGGATGGTCGAGGCTGAGCCCGGCCGCGCCGGCGACCTCCTCGAAGGCGCGGAGGTCGGCAGCGGTCAGCACGAGCCGCGGGCCCGGCGGCCATCGCCAGTTCCATTTCACTGCCGCGCCTGCGATCGCGCTCAGAGGGATCACGACCTCGCGCACCGGCTCGACCTGCTTGTCCGACCGAATCGTCATTCCCACGTGATCGGTCGACCTGGCAACCCGCCACTGCACGTACAGCTTGTCGCCATCCAGACGCAGCAATCCGTGAACGGTCTCGCGCGTCGTCGTGATCTCGAGCCCGACGACGTCGTGCCGGCGGTGCAGCAGGAAGGGGATGGCTGCCGAGTGGGGCATACGGCGAATGTAGGCCGGGCCTCGCTGCCTCGCAAAGGCCGTTGGCCGGAGTCTGCCACACCGACCGCGTCATTGAATCACGACGCGGCTGATCGAGTGGCTCGAACGACACGGCGGGTGATCCGAACCGCGCAGGTCGCAGAGGTCGCCGAGGGACACCGAGTGGTGCCTAACGTGATACGCCTGTGACGGTTGTGGGTCAATTCGCCTCGATGGTTCGCTTCCCGATTGTCTCCCCGGACAGCTGATCATCCAGCCAACCGTGAAACGCGAGGTATCGTGCCTCGAACAGTCCGATGGTGGCCGGGTCGGATGACGATTCCATACCTATTGATACGCAGGCCGGCGCGGTGGGGATACGGGCCATTTACGCCGAAGAGCGCCTGGCGTAATGACGCCTCATCAGGCCAGAGACGCAGCCCGTGAACGGACCCGACGCGCGCCGCATCCCGGACGACCAGAAAGGGTGGGAGATCGTCAGTCGACGAGCCCGAGACGTTCCATCCGCGATCGCAGCGTGTTCGGATGAAGACCGAGAATCTTCGCCGCCCCGTTCGGACCGGAGATCACACCCTCCGTCGCCTCGAGTACGCGACGGATGTGCCTCCGGTCGACGTCGTCGAGCGTGCCTAACGCTGCATCGCCGGCCGGCGCGAGCGTCTCCTTGCTCACCGGCCCGAGCGCGTCGCTGATCTCCACGACCGGACCACGCGACAACACGCAGGCGCGCTCGATCACGTTCTGCAGCTCCCGAATGTTGCCCGGCCACGAGTAGGCCTGAAGACGGTCCATGCTCTCCGGCGTGACCGCCTTGAGCGACTTGGCGAGCCGCCGCTGAAAGTGCGCGAGGAAGTGCCTGACGAGCAGCGGAATGTCGGACCGACGCTCGCGCAGCGGCGGAACGCGGATCGGGAACACGTTGAGGCGATAGAACAGGTCGGCGCGGAATCGCCCCGCGTTCACTTCCGCCTGCAGGTCCCGATTCGTCGCCGCGATCAGCCGCACGTCGACCGTGAGGGGCCGCGACCCGCCCACGCGCTCGAACTCTCGCTCCTGCAGCGCACGCAGCAGCTTCACCTGCGTCTCGCCCGACAGCTCGCCCACTTCATCCATGAACAGCGTGCCTTTGTCGGCCAGCTCGAATCGACCAATGCGGCGCTGAAGAGCGCCCGTGAACGCACCCTTTTCGTGCCCGAACAGCTCGGATTCGACCAGCCCCGGCGAGATCGCACCGCAGTTCACCTTGATCATCGCGCGAGGCTTCCGCGGGCTGAGATCGTGAACGGCGCGCGCGATCAGCTCCTTTCCGGTTCCCGTCTCGCCGGAGAGCAGCACCGTCGACTCGGCCTCGGCGACCTGCCGCACCTGTCTCAGCACCGCCTTGAGCGCCGCGCTCTCACCGATGATGTCCTCGAACCCGCCCTCGGCGGAGATCTCTTCCTGGAGATACGCGTTCTCCACCGCGAGTCGCTCGTGATCCTGCCTCATGTCCTCGAAGAGGCGTGAGCCCTTGACCGCGATCGCTGCCTGGTCGGCGAACAGCTGCATCGCCTCGAACTCGTCGGACTCGATGCGCTGGCCGGAGATCGTGTAGAAGACGCCGATCAGCTCGTCCCGACAGAGCATCGGATAGATCGCCAGGGCTTCGAACTCGTATCGCCGCGCGATCTCGCGCCACTCGGGAAGCGTTATACGTGGGTGGTCGCGCACGCCGTTCAGCAGGAGCGGTTCCTTCGACGTGGCGACTTCACCGAAGAGCGGGGCGCTCATGGGAAATACGTGATATCGGCGCTCGGCGTCTTCGTCCATGAGACCGGCGGCCGCGACGAGGTGCAGCGCCGGAGGGTCGCCGAATGACATGCCGGTTGGCCCGTGCTCCCTGCACCACGGGCACTCGCTCGCGGACACGTAGAGGTAGCAGCGCGCCTGGATGACCGCGTTCGGTCCCTCGGTCAGGCCGCGGAGGATCGCCTCGAGCGTGCCGCGCAGGTCGCGAGTCGCGGCCATGTGCCGCGTGGCGCGCCTGAGAATCGCGAGGTGGCGGGTCGGTCCGTCGGGGTGCGGGCGCTCGCCGCGTAGCTGCTGCGACTGCTCGTCGACGGTGGCCATGCCGCAATATTGCCCGCCCCATCGTCGGCACAAGAGCGGGTCCCCCGGCAGCGTCGCGACCCGTCGTGAAGTTCCGACCGGTCGGCTGTCACGAAATGCCGTGAGCATTCGACGCTCACGGATGCTCGCGACTGATTCGGACTCGATAGCGTAACTCGCGCTGGCCGAGTGACTTGGCTCCCCATGACACGCGACTTCGTGACTGGCCCCCCGGTTGCCCTTCCGCACGGCGCACCATCGCGAAGCGCCCAATAGAGAGAGCGCGCGCGAACGAGCTCACGGAGATCCACAATGCAACCGCGTTCACATAGTCACTGGGGTCCACTCCTCGCGGCGTTCGCGCCGCTCGCCTTGTTCCTGCTCGCGGCCTGCTTCAGCGACGCCGCGGCAACGGAGCGTCACGCTGACTCGGCGCCAAGCGTCGCCGTCGTGGTTCGGGCCGCCACACCGGTCGTGCGGCGCCTGATGGTCGCTGCGAGCGGCACCGTCGAACCTCGCGCGATCAGCGACGTCGCGTTCGAGGTGCCTGGAAAGCTCGCCGTCGTCGCCGTCGATGAAGGCGACCAGGTGGCCGCCGGCCAGCTCCTCGCCGCGCTCGACCGCACCGACTACTCGCTCGCCTTCGAACAGGCGCAGTTGACCGCAAAGCGCGCTTTCGATGAGGCGCGCCGCGCTCGCATCCTCGCCGCTTCCGGCGCCATGGCGCCTAACGATCTCGAAAAGGCCGTGAACGCCGAGGCACAGGCGAATGTCGCGTCGGCAATGGCCGAGAAGCGACTCCACGATACGCGCCTGGGGTCACCGCTCTCCGGGATCGTGGCCCGACGCAGCGCCAACCGAGGCGAGACCGTTCCGGCCGGCGCCGCCCTGTTCACCATCGTCGACATCGACACCATCCGCGCGCGCGTCGCCGTGCCGGAATCCGACGTTGGCGTCATCGCCACCGGCGCGATCGCGACGCTCACGGTCCCGTCGCTCGGCGACACCACCTTTGCCGGACGCGTCCGGCTGGTCGGCGTTGCAGCCGACAAGACGACCCGGACGTTCGCGGTGGAAATCTCCGTCCCGAATACCGGGCATCGGCTCAAGGCCGGCATGGTGGTCGAAGCGTCGATCGAGACGCCTAACAAGGCGACGCAGCTCACCGTACCCGTATCGGCGATCGTCCACGACGCCGAGGGTGCCACGCAGCTGTTCATCTATGCGAGCAACGAGCAGCGGGTCCACGCGCGCCGCATAACGCCGGGCGCAATCGCCGGCAGCGAGGTGGAGGTCACGAGCGGGCTCGCCGCAGGCGAGCTGGTCGTGATCGGCGGGCAGCAGCAGCTTCGCGAAGGTATGCCCGCGCGACCGATGCCGACGTCGCACGCGCAGGGCTCGGCCCTGGGGAGCGGGCGATGACGTCCATCATTCGCGCGGCGATTCGAAACCGCCAGGTGGTCTACGTGCTCACGGCCGCCGCGGTGATCGTCGGCCTGCATGCTCTCTTTGCCATGCCGAGGCGCGAGGACCCGAAGATCACGATCCGCCAGGGGCTCGTGCTCGCCATGTACCCCGGCGCCACTGCGGAGCAGGTCGAGGCCCAGGTCACGCGCAAGGTCGAGCCGCTGTTATTCGGCTACGCCGAGGTCAAAAAGAGAAAGACATACACGACGTCGCGATCGGGTGGGCTCGTGGCGAACGTCGAGCTCGAGGATTGGGTGACCGACCCCGATCGCTTCTGGGCGATGCTGCGACACGACCTCAACGAGCTGCGGGCCCGCGAGCTGCCGCCAGAGCTGGTGGGTCCCATCGTCGACTCGAATTTCGGCGACGTCGTGGCCGTGCTCCTCACCGTCCGCGGGGACCGTTACGGCTCGCGGGAGCTCACGGAGTATCTCGACCGCATCGACGATGCCCTCCGCGCCATTCCCGCCGTCTCGAAGATCCGGCGCTACGGAGAGCAGCCCGAGGAGATCGCCGTGACCGTTCGCCCGGCTCGACTGGCCGAGCTGGGCCTAACGATGCAGCAGATCGCGGCCGCACTTGGCCAACGGAACGAAGTCCGCGACGGCGGCTCGGTCGCGGCAGGCACGAGCGACGCGGCGATTCGGCCGCAGGGCTTATTTCGAAACGAAGCCGAGCTGCGCGAGTTGATCGTCGGCGCCACAGCGACAGGACAGGTGATTCACCTGTCGGACGTCGCGATGGTCAGCCGGCGGTACGCGGACCCTGATTATGTCGTGCGAGTGGACGGCGCCGGTGCAGTGCTCATGTCGGTCGAGATGCAGGCCGGCAACAACATCGTCGATTTCGGCACGGCCATTCACGCGAAGATCGCCGACGTGCGGAAGCTGTTGCCGAACGATCTCGCGGTCGATCTCATCGCGGATCAGCCGGCGATGGTGCAGCACCGCGTGTTCGATTTCGGCCGGGAGTTCGGGATCGCGGTGCTCGCAGTCATTCTCGTGACCGGCGTGCTGTTGCCGCTGCGCGTCGCGGCCATGGCGGCGGTCGCCATCCCGATCACCGTGGCCGTGACCATCGCGGTGCTCGACATGCTCGGGATCGAGCTCCACCAGATCTCGTTCGCCGGTCTCGTGGTCGCGCTGGGCATGGTCGTGGATGACGCGATCGTCGTCGCGGACAACTATGTGGAGAAGCTGGATCACGGCTTGTCGCCGTTCGACGCGGCGTGGCGCGGGACCAGTGAGCTCGCGACTCCCGTGTTAGGCGCGACGCTCACGATCGTCGCGTCATTCCTGCCGCTCGCGATCCTGATGCCCGGCTATGTCGGGGAGTTCATCCGTACGATGCCGGTGACGGTCTCGGTCGCACTGCTCTCGTCGTACCTCGTCGCGATGTTTCTGACGCCGCTGCTGTCGATGGCGATGATCAAGTCCGGGCTCGGGCGCAACGCCGGTACGAAGCGGCGTCGGACACCGCTCGACGTTATGCGGGAGGGGTATGAGTGGCTCATGCAGCGGGCGATGCCCCGCAAGCGTCTCACGCTCGCGGTCGCCGGCAGCGCGTTCGTGGCCGGGCTGGTCATGATGCGCGTTGTCCCACAGCGATTCTTTCCGACGGCCGAGCGCAATCAGTTCGTCGTGGATGTGTGGATGCCGGAAGGCACGCGGATCGAGGCAACGGATTCCGTGGTCTCACGAATCGCGAATGTCGTTAGGCGCGCGTCCGACGTCCGTACGGTGGCAACGTTCGCAGGCGCCGGCTCGCCGCGCTTCTACTACAACGTCAACCCGGAGGCGCCTGCCTCCAACTACGGGCAGCTGCTGGTGACCACGACCTCCGCGGAGGCAACGACAGCGCTCGTCGCTGCGCTGCGACGGCCGTTGGCGGCAGCCGCCCCCGAGGCTCGGGTGTACGTGAAAGAGCTGCAGCAGGGCCCACCGCTTCAAGCCCCGATCGAGGTGCGCATCTCCGGGGCTGACCTTCGCGTGCTTCGTACCCTGGCCGATTCCGTGACGCGCGTGGTCGCGGCCACCCCGGGAAGCGAGTACGTGAGCACGGACTGGAACGAGGACGCCTACGGACTCGCGCTCACCCTCCGTCGTGAGGTCGCCTCGCGGCTGGGGATCACCGAGGCGACGATCGCCAGCCAGCTCGCGGCGGGCTTCGACGGCTCGGCAGTCTCGACGTTCTGGGAGGGCAGTCGCCGAATCGCCGTGCGGGTTCGCTACCAAGAACAACAGCGGCGTTCCCTGGCCGACGTCGCCAACGCGTACGTCACGTCGCCCCTGACCGGTGCGCGCGTTCCCGTGAGACAGGTGGCAGACGTTCGAGCAGACTGGCAGGCGAGTCGCATCGTCAGGCGGAACGGAGTCCGGACGCTCACGGTTCGATCGTACGCAAAAGACGGCGTGCTCGCATCGAGCGTCCTCGCGGCGGTGAAGCCGGCGGTCGCCAGGCTCGCACTGCCCGACGGGTACGCGATCAGCTACGGTGGCGAGCTCGAAAACCAGGCCGAGGTGGAAGCGCCCATGGCCGTTGCGTTAGGTGTGAGCCTCATCGGCATCTTCGGCATCCTCTTCTTCCAGTTCCGGACGATCAGGTACCCGCTGATCGTGATGGTCTCGATCCCGCTGGCGCTCTTTGGATCGGCGTTAGGCCTCATCATCACACGCAACCCGTTCGGGTTCACCGCCAACCTCGGCTTGACCGCCCTCACCGGCGTCGTCGTCCGCAACGCGATCATCCTGGTGGAATACATCATCGAACGCCGCCAGCATGGCGTGGACCTCGAGACTGCTGCTCTGGAGGCAGGGCGCAGGCGGCTGCGTCCCATCTTCCTCACCACCATGGCCGCGGCCGCGGGTGTGATTCCCATGATCCTGTCGGGATCCACACTCTGGTCACCGCTCGCGAGCGTGCTCGCCGTCGGACTCGTCTGCTCCATGGTGTTTACGCTGGTGGTCGTTCCCGTGCTGTTCGTCATGGTCGAACGACGAGCAGAACGTGGCGGCGAGCCGTCCGTCGTGACGCCAATGACGAAGCCGCATCTCACTCGCTCGGCAGCGACGCTCGAGCCAGCCGCGATGGGCGCGGCGACTGCACTCGTCGTCGGAGCGCTACTCGCGGTCGCGGTCCCGGCGTCCATGAACGCACAACCACCAGCCATGCAGGCGCGGAGCAGCGTTGTTCTGACGCTCGACGAGGCCATCACGATGGCCACCTCCAACAGCCGTCTGTCGCACATGGCCCGCGAGATGGTGAGCGAGAAGGCCGCGGCCGCCCGCGGCGCTCGGACCGAGCTGTTCCCGCGTGTGAGTCTCGACGCGATTGCGGTGACGAGCAACGTGAATACGTCGTTCGAGGTTCCGCGCGGATCATTGGGCACCGATGGCCTGGGCACCCCGATACCTAACGTGGCGCGGCGGGTGAGTCAGGATGGCGCCTCGCTGGTGTTCGCCGGGCTCATGGTCAGTCAGCCACTAACGCCGCTGCTCAGGATCGTGCAGGGCAGTCGTGTCGCACGTGCCGCACTCGGCGAAAGCGAGGCCGAGCGTGCGGCGACCGAGCTGGATCTGGCACTCGCGGCCGAGAAGCTCTACGTCAGCGTGTTGATGGCCGAACGTCGACGCGACGCCGCGCAAGCAATGGTGGTCGCTTCGCGCGCCGTCTGCGCGGACGCCGAACGCGCAGTGAGCGCCGGCATGGCCGTCGATGCGCGAGTCAGCGAGGCCCGCGCATCCGAGCTCGAAGCCGAGCAGGCGCTCATGACGGCGTCGCATGCAGCGGAGGATGCGCGCGCGACGTTGAACGAGCTGCTCGGATTGCCACTCGACGCCGAGCCTGCGCTCGCCGTCCCGCCCGCACTTTCCCCGGTGGATGATCTGGCGTCTCAGGTCACGCTCGCCGCCAGGCAGCGCCCCGAGATCGCGGCCGCGGCCGCGAAGGTGGATCAGGCCCGTCACGCCATGGGCGCCGCGCGTGCCGAGTACATCCCGGACGTGGCCGTGTTTGTGCGTCAGTCGTACCAGGATGCGGTTGCGTACGTGCCGACGAACAGCTTCAGCGCCGGCGTGCAGGCGAAGTGGAACGTGCTCGATTTCGGGCGGCGGTCCGCGCAGGTGGACCAGCGCTCTGCCACGCTGCGACTCGCCGAGGAGAACCTCGCCCACGTGCGAGATCAGGTCGCGCTGGAGGTCGAGAAGGCGTACCGCAATGCCATTCGCGCGGATCAGCTCGTGGCAGTGGCTCGTCAGGCGCTGGTGGCCAGGCAGGACGCGGAGCGCCTAACGGCTGGTCAGATGGCGGCGGGGGTGGGGCTTACCGTTGCGGTTCACGAAGCGGCGGCGCATCGGGCGGCGGCGGAAAGTGCGCTGCTCGAGGCGGAGTTGGGGGCGCATGTGGCACATGCGGAGCTGGCGCGGGCGGTCGGGGAAAAGGTCGCGGCGCGGGGTATCCGGGCTTGGTCTCGCAACGAACCGTGAGAGACGGGAGCGGCAGGCAACTGCAGACGATAGACCGCAGCAACCTGCCGCCTGCCGCCTCTCTAGAAGTGCAGCGCCATACCGCTCGAGATCGAAAGATCATTGCGTGTCTGGCGCGAGTCGAGCTCACCGGATAGACCCTTGAAGCCCGAAACGTAGTTGCGGACTTCGACACGCCAGCCAAGCCGGCCCATCATCAGCTCTGCACCGCCAGCACCGTAACCGGCAACACCGTACTGTGCCTCCGTCTCGCGATCGTCGTAGTCGTAGGCGCGGCCGCCCATGCCGAGGCCGAGGAAGGGACGAATCCGCAGCGCGGTGGTGAGGTGCTTTTCGACTCTGGCTTCCGCGCCGATGTCGTACGAGAAGACGTTGACATCGTCGGTCGTTGTCGACCGATCCGCGGTGGACGAGTAGGCGAAGCGGCCGACTGCGGAGAAATGGCGATTGAATGCGTACGCGCCCAGAATGCCGGCGCCGAAACCACTCTCCAGGGTGTTGGCGTGCGCGCCCGTCGGGACAAACGCCGTGGTGAAAGGACTGAGCTCGAAGCGGTGCGACGCCGGCTGCTGAGCGGCGGCGATGCCTGACGCGAAGGCAAGAGCGAGCAGCGCGGCAGACGAGCCGCGCACGAGTGTCAATGCGTTCTGCATGGAAGAAATGTCGTGAAGTGAAGTGGGATGGTTGTGCCGCCAAGTGCGGCGCCCAACCGGAAAGCAACGCCGGGGCCACTCGCGAGTCGTCGCGTCGGCTGGCGCACAACTCGTTGCCCGGGCGCGCATTCGCTTCACGCCCGCCCGCAAACGTCGCGGTACCGATCAGGACACGCGCCACGACATTCCGTGATTTCGTGAAATTCCGCAGCACGTTCGGGCCGCGACCGGGCGAGCCGGAATCCCGCGAGTGTGCGCAAGTCGGCGCGCTGCATGACGATGTCTCGAGGCTCGGGACGCCGAACTCGTTTGGCCTCCGCGTTGCTTTCCAGACCGCTGCGACCATGTCGCCGAGACCGGCGAACGGTCAAACAACAATCGAGATCGACTTGGAGATCCATTCCAATGACATTCCTTCAGCGCCACCTAACGTTGATCGGCCTCTATGTCGTCGCGCCGTTCATCGGCCCCGCCGCGTGTTACGTCGAACGGGCCGAGGCGCGCGAGAGTCAGACTGCCCCGAAGGTGATCGTTCGTCCCGTCATGTCGATCAGTACGACGGCACTCAGCATACCGCGCGTCGCGCTTCATCAGGATGAGAAGGGCGGACCGCAGGTTTTCGTCTACTCGCCTGCCGAGCGGCGGGTGCACGCGCGTCGAGTGGCGCTCGGCACAAAGCGGAGCGGCGACGTGGATATCGCGAGTGGGCTAGAGGCTGGGGAGATGATCGTCGTCGGTTCCCGCGAGCCACTGGCCGACGGTGTCGACGTACAGCCGATCAACGAGCCGATTGTAGTTACTGCAACCGCTGAGTCGCGACGCCAGTTGGGTCTCGGAACGAGCCACGACTCCGACGCACCTTCACGTCACCACGCAATTCCGTAGTCTTCCCCATGATTGCTGGACCCACCCCACATGGTCCGATGCTTCCAATCAAACAAGATCGCATTGATCGGCCCAGACGACCGCTCCACGAAATCCAGCGTGTATCCCATCTGCCGCAGCGCCTCACGAGCCGACTCCGGTAATGAGGACGCGACCGTCATGCGCCCCGGGCGCGACTCGTGCCGACCAAACGAGCTCCGCATCTGATAGCTGTTCACGTTCGGTGCCTCGACCGCCTGCTGTACGGTCATCCCGAACTCCACCACGTTCAGGAAGAACTGCAGGAGATTCTGGTCCTGCGAATCGCCACCCTGCACCGCGAATGCGAGATACGGTACGCCATCCTTGAGCGCGAGCGTCGGCGTCAGCGTCACGCGCGGACGCTTGCCGGGCTCGATCACGTTGAACGGCCCATCCTTCGCCTCGGTGACGAAGCTCTGCGCGCGCTGGCTCAGCCCGATCCCCGTGCGTCCCGCGATCACCGCCGGCACCCAGCCTCCGCTGGGCGTCACCGAGACGACCCACCCTTCCTCGTCCGCCGCCTCGATGGACGTGGTGCCGGCGAAGAAGCTCTCCAGGAACGCCGAGTCGGCCCCGACACTCGCGGAATCGGTGCGCGGAACGGCGCGCCGATCCTGACCGCCGCTCGACGGCTGCGAGTCCGGGAGCACGAAGTCGCTGTTCTTCCAGTTCTCGAGGAGCGACGTGAAGGGATTGGTCCCACCCTGGAACGGATACGGATCGCCCGGCTTCGCGTTAGGGTCGTTCTTCGTCCAGTCGATCTGTGCGTAGCGCGCCTTCGCGTAATCCTTCGACAAGAGTCCCTTCACCGGCTCCTCGGGTGGGAATGCCGGGTCGCCGTAATAGAAATCGCGATCCGCGAACGCGAGGTTCATCGTCTGGTAGAGCGCGTGGATGTACTTCGGGGAGTTGTACTCCATGCTCTTCACGTCGGCGTTCTCGAGGATGTTGAGCGCCTGGAGCAGCGCCGCGCCCTGCTGCCAGAGCGGAAGCTTGTACACCTCGATCCCCTTGTAGGTCGTGTGGAGCGGCTCCTCGATCTTCACCTTCCAGCTCGCGAGATCCTGCATCGTAAAGAGGCCGCCGTCTTCGCGCACGCCGCGCACGATCTCCTGCGCGATGTCGCCCTTGTAGAAGCGGTCGTAGGCGGCGTAGATCGCCTGCTTTCTCGTCTTGCCGGCGGCCTTCGCGGCCTTCTCCGCCTCGACGAGCTTCCGGAACGTCGCGGCGAGATCCTTCTGCGCGAACACCTCGCCCGGCTCCGGCGCTTCTCGCGCCTGACCGAGATGCGGGAGGAAGACTGCCGGCGAGTACTTCCACTGCTTGGTCCAGCTTTTCTGGCGCTCGATGGAATTCGCGAGCTGGGCTTCGATGGCGTAGCCGTCGGCCATCTGGATCGCCGGCCCCAGCACGTCCGCGACCGACAGCCTGCCCCACTCGGCCAGCATGGTCAGGAGCCCGCCCATGGTGCCCGGCGTGACTGCCGCCAACGGCCCGTACTCGGGTGGAGTCTCGTAGCCCTTGGAGCGATAGAACTCCGCGGTGGCCCCGGTGGGCGCAACGCCTAACGCGTTGAGCCCGATGACCTTCTTCGTCTTCGGGTTATAGATGAGCGCCTGCGTCTCCCCACCGCAGCCGAGGGTGTCCCACATGGTGCATCCGGCGGCGAGCATCGCGGCCGCGGCGTCGACGGCGTTGCCGCCTTTCTGATACATCATCGCGCCGGCGGTGGCCGAGAGGGGCTTGCCGGTGATGGCGAGCCAGTGTCTGGCGTGGAGGGGCGGCTTCTCAGTCTGCGCGGTGCGCGGGTCCACCGGGCCGACGGGCTGGCCGGGGCCTTGGCGTCGCTGAGCGGCGAGTGACGGCGCAGCGATGGCCGCGAGGGCGAGCGCCGTGACGGCAGCGCGCGCGAGTCGAACGCGAGAGTGTCGAAGCATGGGGTAGTGGCGTCGGGTTGACCCTGAACTGCAAGCTGGGCGCCGCAACATCAAGAGGGGTAGGCAACAAGCCACGATCTCATCCGGCCGGCAACTGATGACCGAGAACCGGTGGCCGAGTAGCCGTTACCGATCACTCGCCAGGACATCTCGTGATGCATGGCCAGTCATGAGTGGTGAGTCATGGGTCAATGGTTTTCGGTCATCAGTCGGAAGGAGCGTGCGCCGCGTGCTACCTCGAGGGCTAGCCGTCCTCGCGGAGCACCGTGACCGGGCTCACCGCCAGCGCCCTGAGCGCCGGGATCGCGCTCGCCACCACGACCACCGCGAGCAGAAGCAGCGGCCCGGCCACCCACGTCTCGACCGCAATCGGTGTCGCGGGCGCAAAGCGCTCCAGCAGATACTTCACACCCACGGCGAGCACAATGCCCGCCCCGGCGCCTAACGCCGCGAGGCGACCGCCCTCACCCAGGACCATCGCCATCACGCGCCACGACTGCGCGCCCAGGGCAATCCGCACCGCGACTTCGCGCCGGCGGCGCCGCACCGCATCCGTCAGGGCACCGTATACGCCCACCACCGCCAGAGCGAGCGCCAGCACCGCCGAAACGCGCACGAGTAGCGTCGCGATGTGCAGCGGCGCGAGCGACGTGCGCGCGAGATGCTCCTCGAGTCGCTCGACCACCACCGGCCCACTCGCCCGCCCGGGGACGGACTCCAGCCGCTGACGGAGCGTGTCGAGCGTCGCGTTGTCCATCTCCGCGTCGATGACGAGCGTCATCCTGTGTACCGCGTCCTGTCGCATCGGAAAGAAGATCGACGGCTCGGCCCGCCGCTCGAACGCGCCCAGCGCCGGCTCGGACACCACCCCCACGATCTCGGTGCGGTGCCCGCGCGGGTCGATCACCGCACCGCCCACCGCGTTCCCGCCGTAGTAGCGGTCGGCCGCCGCCTGATTGACAACGGCGAGGCGGCATCCGGCATGTACCGGACCACGCGGGAACAACTGCCCCGCGACCCGCGACGCACCCGTAGCGTCGAAGTAGGTCCGCGATACGATGTTGGAATTGAGAATCGCCGTCGTCGGCTCGAGCGACGCACGGAGCCGGAATCGCGCGGGGCCGCTCCTGCCTAACGGTAAACGCGTCTGATCGGGGTAATAGTAGATCGTCGGGCCCGCGAGGTGGCTCGCTCGCGCGTCCTTGCGTGGCGTGACGATGCCGATGATCTCGACGCGTTGCCCGGTTGGGTCCTGGACAAACTTGCCAAGCGCATCGCCATCGAAGAACTCGGTGGCAGCCGCGTCGTTGATCACCGCGACGCGACAGCTCTCCGAACCGTCACGAGCTCCGAACAGCCGACCGGCCGTCGGCGGCAGCGTGATCTGTTCCAACACTTCGGGAGTGAAGGCCTCCACGTCCATGGTAACGTCCCGGAGCAGCGGTCCCGGCGTCTCCACCCGAAACGACCGCCACGTGGGATGACTGCCAGGCGGCCTCGCGACCCACGCAAAGGGCGAACGAGTCACCGTTCTCGTCTGCTTCTCGATGTCGTCGAAGTAGTCGAGCGGGTCGAGCACGTCGGGCATGGACTGCACCGTGGCGAGCACGGAGTGGCTGAACGTCCGGCCGACCCTCGTCTGGACGGCGCTGCGAAAGCTCTGCAGGAGCAAACCCGTGGAGATCACGAGCACGCAGCACGCGGTCATCTCACCGACGACGAGCGCGGCGCGAAGCCGGCTGGTGCCGACGGACGGTCCCATGCTCTCGCGTCGCAGCACCACCGCGGGGCGATCGTGCCGGACCTCGAGCAGCGGCGTTAGGCCGCAGGCGATCGTCACGGCAGCGCACACCGCGGCCGCGCCGACGATCCCCAACGTATCGGGCACGAACACGAGATAGCGAGCGTCCGACTCGAACAGGAGTGCCGGAACGACTCGTGACGTCCATAGCGCGAGCAGGAGCCCGAACGCCGTGCCGGCGGCGGCGATGATGACGCTGTCCGCCAGCAGTTGCGCCACGAGCTGCGCTCGGCTGGCGCCGAGCGCGACGCGCACGGACGTTTCGCGCGACCGGGCCGACGCACGAGCGAGGAGAAACGACGCCACGTTGGCGCAGACGATGAGAAACACGGTCGCCGCGGCGAGCCCGAGCAGCGTGTGCACGCGCCGGAGGCCATCGGCGACGTCGGGCGCCACGCCGGTATACTCGGCCATCGCGATCTCGTCGCGCGCGAGCGGACCGGTGCGCACAGCCCTCAGCGCGGGGCCGACCGAGCGCCCCGCGCGCAGGCGCCCGATGGCCCACAGCATCCTGCTGCGCCGGTCAGCGCCGGCCGATTCATCGTTAGGAAGCGAGACCCAGACGTCGACGTCATGGCCGAGATACAGCCCATCGAGCCAGGCGGGCGCCACGCCGGCGACGCGAGTGTCCCGACCGTCGATTCGAATGCGCGCGCCGCGCACGTCCGCGCGGCCATCGAGCGCCGTTTCCCAGAGGCGATGGCTCACGATCACGCCGTTGGCCAATGACAGCCCGAACAGGCGAGCCACCGGGGGCGTGAGCGCGGCGATGGCCATGACGTCCTCCTGCCCCTTCAGCTCGACGCTGCCCTGAAACTCACGGGCGGCGCCGAGCCACGCGAAGGTGTCGGTTCGGCGTCGCAACTCGGCGAGGTCATCGGCGGAGAGCGGCGAGACCTCGCCGTTCGCGTCACGCGTGAAGACCGAGACGATGCCGCCGGTCTCGACGGACGGCATCTCGCGCACGATGAGTCCACGGTTGAAGCCCTGCACGGCGGCGTTGCTGCCGACGCCCACAGCGATGGTCGCCACCAACGCTGCCGCGATGAGCGGCGTTCGCGCGAAGCTGCGCGCCGAGTACCGAAGTGTGCTCGCGAGGAACGAAAGTGGCTGCGAGGTGCCGAGCAAGGCGGGTCGTGGGGTTGGCGCGGGCGTGGAGTCCTGGAGTCGTTAGGCTCCCGCCGACGGCCGCATGGTGTAGCACCACGCCTCACCCTCGAGCACCGTCTCGCCCGTCTGGCGCGTCACCAGGATCTTGAGCTGCGTCACCGGCTTGGTCGCGTGGACGCTCATTACTTCGGCCTGTGCCGTGATCGTGTCGCCAATGTAGACCGGGGCCGTGAACTTCCAGGTCTGGCTCAGGAATACCGAGCCGGGCCCCGGCAGGTCCATGGCAACGAGCGCGTGCAGGAGTCCCGTGGTGAGGCCGCCTTGCACGACGAGCCCGCCGAAGCGCGTCCCCTTCGCGAACGCTTCATCGAAGTGCAGCGGGTTGTAGTCGCCCGTGAGCTTCGCGAAGGTTTCGACGTGTTCGCTGGTCAGCGTCAGCGAGCGCTGGGCCGTTTGCCCGACTTGAAGATTCACGAGTGCCTCGCCTAACGTGGCTTTGGGGTGGGCTGCGCTGGCCGGTCTGTCCCGGGTATGATATCCGCCCGGTCGACTTGCACCTCGACTTTCACGAGGCTCGGCTGAACCGCCTGCCGGAACCGCCCGTTCCACAAGCTGCCGTCAGCGGAGCGAAGCTGCATGATGAGGGCGGTGTCGCTCGAGTAGAGAAGTCGGACGGGCACGAGTCGGCCGATGCGCTCCGCGAGCTGCACGCCCGCGTTCACCGCGCTGTCCATTTGTGCGCCGCTCATTGCGGCGCTGCCGCGGTTCAACATTGTGAAGTGCACGGCCGCGTGCCCCTCCGCTCGATTGTGCGCCGCGAGCCAGTCGTGGCCGACGCGGCCAAGCGGCGTTTCGGGGAAGCCAGGCGCCCCGCCGCGGCAGGCGAGCAGGAGCGCGAGCATCGGAAGCAGGCGGCGGAGCACGACGCTCATGCGGAACGTTTCTCCGCCAGGTACGCAAAGCGGGACAGCCGCCGCTCCGCCGACACCGTGTGGACGCACATGAGAAAGCGCTGGAGACCGTCGAAGTTCGCCTGCCCTTCCCGCTCGACCAGCTCGCGTGCGTACCGCGCCCGCGCGTCGTGCCGCCGGCGTGACAGATCGGCGGCGTTCTGCGTGACATCTTCCACCGCGCGCATGGTGAACCCGGCTGCCTCGAGCGCTCGCTCGTTCTCGCCTGGTGGGACGAACAGGTAGAAGCCGATCGAGCTTCGCGTCGCGATCTCTTCGTGCGACACGGCTCCCGTGATGACGAGCGCGTCGGTGAAGAACGCCCGGCCGCCCGGCCGCAGCACGCGGTACCAATCGCGCAGGACGTCGCCGCGCCCCTTGATGTGGCACATCGCGTCGTTCGACATCACGGCGTCGAAGCTCGCGTCGGGGAACGGAAGCGGGCGGCTCGCATCGACCGTCTGAAAGCGAACGCGATCGGCCACGCCGCGCGCCTCGGCCAACGCGGTCGCGTTGCGCACCCCGTGCTCGTTGAGATCGACGCCCGTTAGGCGACAGCCGCGCTGGAGGGCGAGGTAGACGCCGGGTCCGCCGGACCCACTGCCCACCTCGAGCACGTTCGAGCTCGCGCCGACCCCAATCCTGTCGGCAAACCCGAGCCACTCGGCGGCGGTCATCCAGCTGCTCTGGCCGAGGTCTTCGCCGTAGGTCTCGCGGCGGACGGCGGCTTCGGCGCCGCTCGTGAAGTCGCCGTAGGCGTGGTCGTAGAGTATGACTGGTGGTGTCGACATGTGGCCTCTCCCTCCCGATGCACTCAAGCTACCATCATGAAACGAGGAACTCACGGAGGGCCTCGCCGGGTACCCTGTCGGATTCGTCGCGCTCGTAGTCGAGCGTCGCCGCGGCACGTGGTCCTCGCGGATCCCAGGCAGAGGCTTCGAGCGGTTGCCCACCCCACCCCGGTGTCGCATAATCTGCCCGCGGACGGCGCTCCCTTCCTTCGCGACCAAGACCGGTCAGCATGCACGCACCCCACATCCTGGCGGAGCCACGATGAGCGACGCCCCTTGCCCCCGCGAGCAGGATCCCACACGCCCGAGTGGCATCAGCCGCCGCGAATTCGGCCGGCGTCTTGGCGCCGCTGCACTCGCGGCAGGAACCTCCATCAACGACACCGACAGGTGGACCATGGCCGGTGACGGCGAGCCCACGCACGCGCCGAGCAGCGATCTCTGTTTCACGTCCGCGACCGAGCTCGCGGCGATGATCCGGTCGAAGAAGGTCTCCGCTCGCGAGGTGATGCAGGCGCACCTCGCGCAGGTCGAACGCGTGAACCCCGCCGTCAACTCGATCGTGACGCTCGTTGCGGAGCGCGCGATGGCCGACGCTGTGTCCGCCGACCAGGAGCTCGCGCGCGGGAAGCTACGCGGCCCGTTGCACGGACTTCCGATCGCGCACAAGGACCTCGTCGAGACCAAGGGGATTCGCACGACGTTCGGGTCGCCGTTCTTCCGCGACCACATCCCCGACGCCGATGCGCCCATCATCACGCTCATCCGGAAGGGTGGTGCGCTGACCATCGGCAAGACGAACACGCCGGAGTTCGGAGCGGGCTCGCACACGTTCAACACCGTGTTCGGCGCGACGAAAAACCCCTACGACCTGACGCGGAGCTGTGGCGGATCGAGTGGCGGCGCGGCGGTATCGCTCGCGTGCGGAATGGTGCCCATCGCCGACGGCAGCGACACCGGCGGGTCGCTCCGGAACCCCGCCGCGTTCTGCAACGTGGTC
>Ga0310810_10002013_pt1 | contig 21605 bp, 15 predicted proteins | sample NCmetagenome_FD_207641 | JGI IMG/M metagenome (GOLD analysis project Ga0310810, IMG submission 207641) | Soil microbial communities from experimental microcosm in Duke University, North Carolina, United States - NC | ecosystem: Engineered > Artificial ecosystem > Soil microcosm > Unclassified ... | reverse complement strand
TGATCGACATCATGCTCGTGCTGCTGATCATCTTCATGATCGTGACGCCGCTGATCGCCGCGGGGTTCAAGGCCACCTTGCCCAAGGGCAAGAACCTCGACCCCCGGCCGGAAGGCGACAACGAAGTAGTTCTGGGGATCGACGAGTTCGGCCGGTACTTCCTCAACGGGCGGCCGCTTCCCGAGGGCACCCTGGAGGACCAGCTCCGCTCGATCTACGCCGCGCGGTCGGAGGACAAGATCCTCTACTTCAAGGCGGACAACCAGCTCAAGTACGGCAAGATCCAGGAAGCGGTGGAGACCGCCCGGCGCTCCGGTGTCCGGGTGATGGCCGCCATCACCGAGCCGAACCAGTCGGCCGCGAGCGTCTTCGCTGCTGACGAGAAGAACAAGGACAAGGAGAAGTAACATGGCCGGAGGAGGCGGAGGCGCACGCGGTGAGGTATCGTCCGAGCCGAATGTGGTGCCGATGATCGACATCCTGCTGGTGCTGCTGATCATCTTCATGATCACGCAGCCGCTCTCGCGGATGGCCATCGATGTGCAGGTGCCGCCGCCCGAGAACACCACCGTGACGCAGCAGGCGAACAACCAGATCGTCCTGGAGCTGGGGGACGATGGCAGCTACGCCATCAACGGCCAGCCGGTTCCCAAGGACCAGCTGGACACCCAGATCCACGCGATCTTCGATCCCCGGCCGGCCAAGCTGCTCTTCATCAAGGCCGGACAGAACCGGATCTATCAGGACGTGATCCAGGCGATGGACGTGGCCCGGGGGGCCGGCGTCCAGATCATCGGCTTCACCCCGGCCGAGGCGAACAAATCGCAGTAGGCCGCCCCCACGGGTCGAAGTCGATGCGCGGGAGCCTTCGGGCTCCCGCGCGTGCTTTCGGGGCCCCCGGCCGCGTCTCCGAGGGGGACTGCGCGGAGGCGGCTATCTTTATCCAGGCACATCGCATCATCCTCGGGGGACCCACGCGCGCGCCGCAGCAACCGCCGCACATCCTGCTGCCTGGCACCGAACGCCGCTACGGCGGGCTCGTCGTCTCGCTGGTGTTCCACGCCTGCCTCGTGGCGGCGATCATCCTGAGCGGCGACCGGCTCTGGCGCCGCCTGCCCGCGCCGGGTGCGCCGAGCCTCTTCGCGATCGAGGGCGGCGGTGGCGGCGGTGGCGGGGGTCCCGAGGTGCGATATATTACCCTGCCGCCGCTCCCCCGACCGGCTGCGGCGCCGGTGATGCCGCGCCCTCCGGCACCGGAGCCACCCCCGCCCAAGCCCGAGCCGGTCGTCGCGCCGACGCCAACGCCGCCGCCGACACCGGTGCCGCCGGATACGCAGCCGGCGCGAGCCGGGGCGGGGGCATCGGCCCAGACGACCCCGGCGGCAGGGCCCGGCACCGGTCCGGGCGCCGGTGGCGGAGCCGGCGGGGGCACGGGTGGCGGGCTGGGGTCCAACACCGGCGGGGGCACGGGGAACGGGCCGGGCGCGGGAGCCGGCGGTGAGGGCGGCACCATCCGTCCGCCGGAGCTGCGCGATCTCGCCTTTCCTTTCGACACGCCGCCCAAGAAGCTCCGGGGCGCGTCGCTCGACGTCACGTTCTGGGTTCGGGTGGACGGCCGGGTCGAGCGCTACCAGGTCACTCCCCCGATCGACGACGAGGACTATGCCCGGAAGTTCGACGAAGTGATCCGCGCCTTCCGCTTCACCCCGGCCCGGGCGCCGGACGGCTCCCGCGTCGCCGGCACCACCACCGTCACCTTCACGCTTCCGGGGAAGCGCAGCACCTAGTCCCCGCGCTCCCGCGCTCCCATTTCGAGGGTTTTCATGCAGCGGCTGTTGCTCCGGAAGTCCGTGCAGGATTGCGAAGACGATATCCTCGAGCGCAGCGGGCTCCGTCGCTCGCTCGGCAAGTGGCACCTCACGGCCCTCGGTGTCGGCGCCACGATCGGCGCGGGCATCTTCGCGACGACGGGCACCGCCATCGTGGGCGACGCGCTCCGCCCGGGGGCCGGGCCGGCGATCGTGCTCTCCTTCCTGCTCACCGCGGTCACCTGCGGTTTCGCGGCGCTCTGCTATGCGGAGTTCGCGGCCATGGTGCCGATCTCGGGCTCGGCGTACACCTATGCGTACGCGTCCCTGGGCGAGCTGGTGGCCTGGATCATCGGGTGGGACCTCATCGTGGAGTACGCGGTGGGGAACATCGGCGTGGCGATCGGGTGGTCGGGGTACTTCCGGGAGCTGCTGACCCACTTCGGCGTCTCGCTCCCGGCCTGGCTCTCGACCGACTGGCGAACGGCCCATATGGCGGCGGAAGCGATCGCCGCCGGGGCGACCGACCCGACCAGCCGCTACCTCGCCTCCGCCATCGACACCGCGCCCCGTCTCTTCGGCCTCCCGTTCATCGCCAATCTTCCCGCCTTCATGATCGTCGCGCTCATCACGGTGATCCTGATCATCGGCATCCGGGAATCGGCCAACTCGAACAATGCGATGGTGCTGCTCAAGATCGGCATCATCCTGTTCTTCGTGGCCGTGGGGACCACGCTGATCAAGCCCGAGCTCTGGAACGACCCCGCCCTCGGCGGGTTCGCGCCCAACGGGTTCGCCGGCATCAGCGCCGGGGCCGCCATCATCTTCTTCAGCTATATCGGGTTCGACGCCACCAGTACCGCGGCGGAGGAAGCGCGGAATCCGGCCAAGGACATGCCCTTCGGGATCATCATGAGCCTGATCGTGTGCACGGTGCTCTACATCGTGCTGGCGGCGGTGATGACCGGGATGGCGCCCTGGAACAGGCTGGGGACCGCGGAGCCGATGATCACCGCACTCTCGCTGGCCGACGGCTCACCGCGGCTTCTCACCCTCTCCCGGCTCATCGTGTCGCTCGGCGCGGTGATCGCGATGAGCAGCGTGCTGCTGGTGTTCCAGCTGGGGCAGCCGCGGATCTTCATGTCGATGGCACGCGACGGACTGCTGCCGCCGTTCTTCGCGCGGGTGCATCCCCGGTTCAAGACGCCGTACATCGGCACGATCATCACCGGAACGTTCGTGGCCACCTTCGCCGCCTTCGCCAACATCGCGGAGGTGGTCGATCTGACCAACATTGGCACGCTCTTCGCCTTCGTGCTCGTGTCGGCGGGAGTGATCGTGCTCCGGCGGGTGGAGCCCGACCGGGTGCGTCCCTTCCGGGCGCCCTGGGTACCGATCACGCCCATGCTGTCGATCGTGAGCTGTTTCTACCTCATGATCCAGCTCCCCACCATTACCTGGATCCGGTTCGGGATCTGGCTCGCGCTGGGCCTCCTCCTCTACTTCAGCTACGGCGTCCGGAACAGCCGGCTGGCGCGGCGGGCCAAGGCCCAGGGGCGCCTGGCGGCGTAGGCCACCCCGCGACGAGGGGGCCTGGGACATGTCCGTTCAACCGACCCATGTGCTCGGCGCCGTGCTCATCGGCCTCGGCGCCACCCTCGCCATCGACCTCTGGGGCCTGGTCCTGAAGCGAGGGTTCGGGATCGTCTCGCTGAACTACTGCCTGCTCGGCCGCTGGCTGCTGCATATGCCCGAGGGCACCCTGGTGCATCCGAACATCGCGGCCGCGCGACCGAAGACGCACGAATGTCCGGTGGGGTGGTGCGCCCACTACCTGATCGGCGTGGCGCTCGGCCTGGGATTCGTACTCATCGCCTCGGCAGACTGGCTCGAGCGGCCGGCCCTCCTGCCCGCGCTCGCCTTCGGGGTGATCACCGTGGCGATGCCCTGGCTCGTCATGCAGCCCTCGTTCGGGCTCGGCTTCGCCGCGTCCCGAGCGCCGAAGCCCGGCCAGGCCCGGCTCAAGAGCCTGATGACGCACGCCGTCTTCGGCATCGGTCTGTATCTGTGGGGTCTGCTCTTGAGCCCGCTCCTCTTCCGCTGAGCGCCGCGGCCTCGCCTTCCGACCGCCGTCGCCCCACATTTGAGGCGGGCCGATCCGCGCCCGACTCCCGACCGGAGGCACCGCCATCGTGACGGACACGCTCGCCGCCGCCCTCGGCCGCGGTTACCGCGTCGAGCGCGAGCTCGGCCAGGGCGGCATGGCCACGGTCTACCTGGCCTACGACCTGAAGCACGACCGCCGGGTCGCCGTCAAGGTGCTCCGCGCCGACCTCGCCGCCGTCATCGGCGCCGAGCGGTTCCTGCGCGAGATCAAGACCATCGCGGTCCTGCAGCATCCCCACATTCTCGGGCTCATCGACAGCGGCGTGGTCGGCGCGACCGCCTACTACGTGATGCCGTTCGTGGAAGGCGAGTCGCTGCGCGACCGGCTCCGGCGGGAGAAGCAGCTTCCCATCGCGGAGGCGGTGCAGATCGCCGCCGAAGTCGCCGGGGCGCTCGACTATGCGCATCGGCACGGGATCGTCCACCGCGACATCAAGCCCGAGAACGTGCTGCTCCACGACGGCGCGGCGCTGGTGGCAGATTTCGGCATCGCCCTGGCCGTCAGCAAGGTGGGCGACACGCGGATGACCGAGACCGGGATGAGCCTGGGGACCCCGCACTACATGTCGCCCGAGCAGGCGATGGGGGAGCGGGAGATCACCCCCCGCAGCGACGTCTACGCGCTCGGCGCCATGACCTACGAGATGCTGGTAGGCGACCCGCCGTTCACGGGCAGCACCGCGCAGGCGATCGTGGCCAAGGTGATGACCGAGCGGCCGCGGGCGATCCATCCCCAGCGCGACACCGTGCCGCCGGCGGTGGAGGCCGCGGTGCTCACCGCCCTGGAGAAGCTACCGGCCGACCGCTTCGCGAGCGCGGCCCAGTTCGCCGAGGCGCTGCATGCGGCGGACACCGGGCGGACCCGGATCTCGCCGGCGGCCCGCTTTGGATCGAGAACCGGCTGGCGGGCCCGGTGGTCGGATCCGCTCGTCCTGACCCTGGCTGCCCTGGCGGTGGCGGCTGGTCTGCTGGCCGGCTGGACCTGGCGACGACACTCGGCCCCCGCGGGGGACGTCGTGCGGTTCACCATCCCGGCCCCGGCGAGCGGACGCACGAACGCGCTCGGGTACAATGTCCTGTCGGTGTCGGCGGACGGCAGAACGCTGGTCTACGTGGGTCAGGGAGACGGGGGACATCAGCAGCTCCTGGTCCGGACCCTGGACAACGTCGTTTCGCGGCCCCTTCCCGGCACCGAAGACGCAAGCAGTCCCGTCTTCTCCCCCGATGGCCGTTGGGTCGCCTTCATCCGGGGCAATCAGCTGTACAAGATCGCGATCGACGCGAGCACCCCCCAGCTGCTGGGCACAGCACCGGGCACCTTCAACGGCGCGAGCTGGTCGTCGTCCGGCGTGCTCGTCGTGTCCGGCAACACGGCGCTGTACACCATTCCCGAATCGGGCGGACCGGCCAGCCGGCTGCTCGGCTCCGCCGCCGTCCCGGGCGAGCTCTACCGCGACGGGCCGCTGGTGGTGGACGCCGAACACTGCGTGGTCTACTCCAGTTGGAGCTCGACCGCCATGACCGGGGCCAGAATCGCGATCGCTTCGCTCCGGACCGGCCAGGTGACCGTCCTGGACCTCCGCGGGGTTCAGCCGCTGGCCTTCGTGGACGGCACCTTGCTCTACGTCACGTCCGCCGGCGTGCTGATGGGCGCGCCGGTGGATCTGGCCGAGCACCGGCTGCTGGGCACACCGGTGCAGCTGGTCGACAATGTCGGGGTCAACGCCAGCACCGGGCTGGCGATCGCCGCGGCTTCGCGGAGCACACTGTTCTACCAGAGCGGGTCCCAGCTCTCCCGCCTGGTGGTCGTGGGTGCCAACGGCCCTACACGCACGATCCTGGGCGACCGCCGGGAATATGCCTTTCCCCGGCTTTCCCCCGACGGGCGAAGGCTCGCCATCACCCTCGGCACGTCGGACCGTCGCGACATCTGGCTGGCCGACCTCGTCTCCGGCACCTTCACCCGGCTCACGACCGAAGGGACGACCAACGAGCGTCCCGAATGGTCGCCCGACGGGAGCCGGGTGTTGTACCGCACGGACCAGGAGACACGCACGGCCATCTGGTGGCGCCCCGCGGACCTGAGCGCGCCGGCGACGCCCCTCCTCCGGGGAGGCCGGCTCGACGTCTTCGAGGCGGTGCTCTCGCCCGACGCGCGCGACATCGTGTACCAGCTCGACACCGCGGGCGCAGACATCTACTATCGGGCCCTGGCCGGGGACACGACACCCCGCTCCGTCGCGACGAGCCCGACGGTCATCGAGCACATGATGCGGCTCTCGCCCGACGGGCGCTGGATCGCCTTCGTCACCGACGAGTCGGGGCGCAGCGAAGTCGTGGTGCAGCCGTTCCCCGGGCCAGGGGCGCGGACCCAGGTCTCCGTGACCGGCGGCATCGAGCCGGTCTGGTCGCGAGATGGGCGCCGGCTGTTCTACCGGGGTGACGGGATGCTGATGGCCGCGACGATCCGGCCCGGCGCCGACTTCACCGTCGCTGCCCGCGAACCGGTGTTGCGCGACGATTACGTGTTCGCCAGCAATCCGCACGCGAACTACGACGTCATGCCCGACGGATCCCATTTCATCTTCCTGCAAGGGGACGCCACCGGCGAGCTGACGGTTGTGTCGAACTGGGACGCGGTCGTGCGTGCCCGGATGGCCGCCGGACCGTGACGCCCGCCTCGTCCGACCTCTTCGCCGCCGCCTTGGCCGACCGCTACCGGATCGAGCGCGAGCTCGGCCGGGGCGGAATGGCGACGGTGTGGCTGGCGCACGATCTCCGGCACGACCGGCCGGTCGCGCTCAAGGTGCTCCGCGGCGAGCTGTTCGCCTCCCTCGGACCGGAACGGTTCCTCCAGGAGATCCGGATCGCGGCCCGCCTGCAGCATCCCCACATCCTTCCGGTGCACGACTCGGGCGAGGCCGCCGGCCGGCTCTGGTACACGATGCCGTACGTGGAGGGCGAATCGTTGCGCCAGCGGCTCGCCCGGGAGAGCCAGCTGCCGCTCGATCAGGCGCTGCGCATCGCCGACCAGGTGCTGGGCGCGCTGGGGTACGCCCACGCCCATGGCGTGATCCACCGCGACATCAAGCCCGAGAACATTCTGCTCGATGGCGATCAGGCGGTGGTGGCCGACTTCGGGGTGGCCCGGGCCATCTCCGCCGCGGGCAGCGAGCGCCTGACCGAGACCGGCCTCGCCCTGGGCACCCCGGCCTATATGAGTCCCGAGCAGGCGGCGGCGGGGCGGCAGCTCGACGGCCGGAGCGACCTGTACGCGTTCGGCTGCGTGCTCTACGAGATGCTGGCCGGCCAGCCGCCCTTCAGCGCGCCCACGCCCCAGGGGCTGCTCGCGCGCCACGCCCTCGATCCGGTGCCGCCGCTCCGGACCGTCCGCGACACGGTGCCGATCGCGGTGGAGCAGAGCGTGGTGCGGGCGATGGCCAAGGCCCCGGCCGACCGCTTTCCCACCGCGGCGGCCTTCGCGCAGGCGCTCGTCGCGCCGAGCGGGTCGGGCGGCACTCCGGCGCCGACACCAGGCCCGCGCGCCCGCCGCTGGCCGGTGGCGGCCGCGGCGCTGGTGGCGGTCGTCGCGCTCGGGCTGGGAGTGCTTGTCCTGCGCCCCGGCCCGAAGGCGCCGCTCAACGCGAACCTCGTCGCCGTCGCTCCGTTCCGGGTAAGCGGCGCGGCGCGGGAGCTGGGCTACCTGCGCGAGGGGATGATCGATCTGGTCGCGGCCAGGCTTACCGGCGAGGGGAGCGCCCGCGCCGCGGACCCCCGCTCGGTGATGATCGCCTGGCGGCGCGCCGCCGGCTCGGATGCGGACGACCTGACCGAGGACGCCGCGCTCGGCGTGGCTCGCGGCGTCGGGGCGGGGCAGCTCCTGCTCGGCGGCGTGGTCGGCACGTCCGGACACGTCGCGCTCAATGCCTCGCTGCTTTCCGTGACGGGCGGCGCGCCACGCGCCGAGGCGAGGGCCGAGGGCCCGCCGGACAGCCTGCCCCGGTTGGTGGACCACCTCATCGCCCAGCTCATCAGCGAAGGGGCGGGGGAGTCCCACGCGCTCGACGGCCTGGCCAACGCCTCGCTCCCCGCTCTGCGACTCTACCTCGAGGGTCAGGCGGCGCAGCGTCGCGCCGAGTATGCCGTCGCGGTGGACCGGTTCGGCCGCGCGCTGGATTTCGACTCGACCTTCGCGATTGCCGGACTGGCCCTCGCGAGCAGCGCCGGATGGACCGCGATCCCCGGCGCGGCCCGCCGCGGGTTGGAGCGCGCGTGGGCGGGCCGCGACCGGTTGAGCCCGCGCGACCGGGCGCTCGTCCTGGCCGAGGTGGGCCCGAAGTATCCGGCCACCTCCACGCTGGTGCAGAATCTCCTGGCCTGGGAGCAGGCCGCCGACCAGGCCCCGGACCAGCCTGAGCGGTGGTACGAGCTGGGCGACGTGTATTTCCATCATGGCCCCTACCTGGGTCTCCCGTCCCCCCGACGGCGGGCGGCGGACGTCTTCCGGCGATCGGTGGCGCTGGACTCGAACACCTCCGCGCTCGGTCATCTGGTCGAGGTGGCGGTGCTGGACGGCGACTCCGCCGCCGTGCGGCGGCTCGGGGCTCTGTACCTGGCGCGCGACACCAGCGGGGACCTCCTGGGGTTCTACCGCTGGCGGATCGCCGAGGGGTTGCACGATGAGCGGACCCTGGCCGCCCTCCGCGCGGAGTATGGCCGGATGCCGCTCGAGAGCCTGTGGCGCATCATGAACTATCCCGTGCTCGACGGCCGGGCGCTCGACGACGCCGACTCCGCGGCGATCGCCATCCGTGCCAGGGGCGGAAGCAGCTCCGACTGGCAGCGTAGCAAGACATACCTGCACGCCTACTACGTGAATCGAGGCCGGCCCGCCGCCGCGCTGGCCGACACCGCCGCCGCGGAGGACGCCGAGTTCGGACCGCACGCGGCCCTCTATGAGCGGGTGCTCGACGCCTTGTACGGCGATGGGGACACCGTGAGCGGGACATCGGCGGCACGGGAGCTGGCGCGGATGGCGGAGCGGTCGCCGCCGGCGGGCGAGGCCCGCGCCACCGGACAGACCGATCTCTGCGTGGCCTCGCTCTGGCGGCTGAACCATGGAGAGACCGCCGGCGCGTCGCAGGCGATCGCCCGTCTCCGGACCCGCAAGCCCGAGGACGCCCCGTCGGCGGTCACCACGGACACCGTGTGCGCGGTGCTGCTCGAGGCCAAGCTCGCGGCCGCCGCCCACGCGCCGGGCGCGCGCGAGGCCCTCGACCGGCTGGATGCGCTGCTCCGGAGCGGACCCGGAGGCCAGCGGAGCGGGCCCGAGATCGCCTTCACTCTGAGCCCGGCGTACGTGCGGTCGCTCGTGGGGATCAGTCCGTGCGGCTTCGAGGACTTCGCCAACCTCGAGATCGCCCGCCTGCGCGAGCAGCAGGGTGATGTCCGGGCGGCGCTGGCGGCGGTCAGGCGGCGATCGTACGCCTACCACCTGAGCGATTACCTCGCCGCCCACCTGCGCGAGGAGGGCCGCCTCGCGGCGCTCACCGGCGACACGGCCGGCGCCACAGCGGCATACCGGCACTATCTCGCGCTGCTATCGAATCCGGAGCCGGCGGTGCGCCCACGGGTCGAGGCGGCGCGGGCCGAGTTGGCGAAGCTCCAGTAAGCGGGTGTGACCGGTAAGATTGCCGAACACGATGCTGCTCAAGCACCTGCAGTACCTGACCACCCTCGCGCGCGAGCGACACTTCGCCCGGGCGGCATCGGTGTGCGGCGTCACGCAGCCGACCCTGTCCGCCGGCATCAAGCAGCTCGAGGAGCAGCTCGGCCTCCTGGTGGTGCAACGGGGCCAGCGATTCGAGGGGCTGACCGCGGCGGGTGAGCGCGTGCTGGCATGGGCCCAGCGCATCACCGCGGACGCGGAGAGCCTGGAACAGGAGGCCAGCCGCCTGCGCCAGGTGCTCCAGGGACGGCTCCGGATCGGCGTCGTCCCCACGGCTCTCCCGGCCATCCCGACCCTGGCGTCGCCGCTGGCGCAGAAGTACCCCGGGGTCAGCCTGACCGTCATCGCGGATCCGTCGGTGGATATCCAGGCGGGGCTCGACCAGTTCCGCTTCGAGGCTGGGATCACCTACCTCGACAACGAGCCGCTCTCCCGAGTGCGGGGCATTCCGCTCTATCGCGAGCAGTACCTCCTGGTCACGCCGGCCGGCGGCCCGCTGGCAAGCAAACGCCGGGTCAGCTGGAAGGAGGCCGCCTCGCTTCCGCTCTGCCTGCTCACGCCCGACATGCAGAACCGGCGAATCCTGAATGGCCACTTCGCCGATGCCGGGGCCACGGTCGCGCCCGCGGTGGAGACCAACTCGGTCTTTACCCTGTGCGCGCTGGTGCGGTCGGGGTACTGGTCGAGCGTCCTGCCGCACGGGTTTCTGCCCCTCCTCTCCGGGGTCGAAGCGGTGGCGATCCTGCCGCTGGAGGGGCCGGCGGCAGCGCATACGGTGGGCGTCGTGGTCTCCGACCGGGATCCACTGCAGCCGACCGCGACGGCGTTACTGGATGTGCTGGGGGGCCTGGACTGGTCGTCCGTGGAGGGCTCGCGGGACAGATAGGGATTTGATAGATGGCGTCTATCGGACTATATAAGATCTAGATTGGCGATAACTTCCGTACCGGATCACCTTCCTTCTGGGGCACGAACAGGCACTGCCGCAGGCGTTTTCAGCCTTCCGTTCCCGGCCGGTCGTGGAGGCTTCGACGACCGGGTGTGGTGCCCCTGTCCCGGTTGCCTGATTTTCGTTAGGAGAATCGCGTTATGGCCATGAAGTACACTCGTCTGACCGAGCCGCTGGTCCGCGAGGGAGGCGAGCTGCGCCAGGCCTCGTGGGAGGAGGCCCTGGATCGCGCCGCGGAGGGATTCCAGCGCACCAAGGCCCGGTACGGTGGCGATGCCATCGGCACCTTCAGCTGCTCGAAGGCCAGCAACGAGATGAACTACCTCGCGCAGAAGCTGGTGCGGGTCGGCTTCGGTACCCACAACGTCGACAGCTGCAACCGAACGTGACACGCTCCTAGCGTCGTCGGTCTGGCGACGGTGTTCGGTGCCGGTGGGGGCACGAGCTCCTACCGAGAGGTGGAAGAGACGGACGTCATCTTCCTGTGGGGGGCGAACGCCCGGGAAAATCACCCGATCTTCTTCCACCACGTCCTCAAGGCGATCCACCGGGGTGCCCGGCTGTTCGCCATGGATCCCCGGCGAACCTCCTCGGCGCAGTGGGCCGACCAGTGGCTCGGCCTCAACGTGGGTAGCGACATCGCGCTGGCCAATGCGATGGCGCGGGAGATCATCCACGCGGGCCTCGCGAATCAGACGTTCATTCAGCGGGCGACCAGCGGCTTCGAGGCATACGCCGCCGCAGTCGAGCGCTACACGCTCGCGGTCGGACAGCGGGAGACCGGCGTCCCGGCCGACGTCATTCGCGCCACGGCACATGCTTACGCCCGTGCCGATCGCGCCGTGATCTGCTGGACCCTCGGCATCACCGAGCACCACAACGGGGTCGACAACGTTCTTGCGCTCATCAACCTGGCGCTCCTCACCGGACATGTGGGCAAGTACGGGTCGGGGGTGAATCCGCTTCGGGGTCAGAACAACGTGCAGGGCGGCGGGGACATGGGGGCCATCCCGAATCGCCTCGTGGGCTTCCAGGATTGGACGAAGGATACGGAGGTCCGGGCCCGGTTCGAGCAGGCGTGGGGGGTGAAGCTGAAGCCGGAGTATGGCTGGCACATGACGCAGATGTTCGAGGCGGCCGAGCGGGGAGAGCTTCGCGCCATCTACGCCATCGGCGAGAATCCGGCCCAGGCGGAGGCCGATCAGCACCGGACCGAGCGCCTGCTGACGGGCCTCGATCACCTGGTGGTCCAGGACATCTTCCTCACCGCGACGGCACGCCTGGCTCACGTGGTGCTTCCCGCCTCCTCCAGCTGGTGCGAAGCGGAGGGGACGGTCACCAACAGCGAGCGGCGGGTGCAGAGAGTGCGCAAGGCGTTGGAGCCGCCGGGCAACGCCCGGGACGACCTCTGGATCATCTCCGAGCTGGCCCGGCGGATGGGGCATGACTGGGGGCATCCGAGCGCCGAGGACGTGTGGAACGAGGTCCGACGGCTGGCGCCGATCTTCGCCGGGATGAGCTACCAGCGGCTCGTGCGCGTGGGCGGGCTGCACTGGCCCTGCTTCAACGAGAGCCACCCGGGAGAGCTCTTCCTCCACAGCCGGCTGTGGAACGACCCCATCGTCGGACCCTTGGCGCCGTTCTCGGTCGTCGAGCACGATCCACCGCTCGAGCGGCCGGACGCGGAGTACCCCTTCCTGCTCACGACCGGCCGGCGGCTGGACTCGTACAACACCGGGGTGCAGACCGGCGGCTTTACCTCACCCCTCAGGCGCGGGGAAACGCTGGACATCTCGCCGGAGGACGCCGAGCGGCTGGGCATCCTCGACGGCGATCCGGTCCGCGTCACCTCCCGGCGCGGCAGCGTGGTGGCGCCGGCTCGCCTCGATCGGTCGCTCCGGTCCGGCCTCGTCTTCATGACCTTCCACTTCCAGGACGAGGTGCGGGTCAACCTGCTCACCATCGACGAGACCGATCCCAAGTCCGGCACGGCGGAGTTCAAGGCTTGCGCCGTCCGGGTGGACCCGGTGCGGGCCTCGGAGCAGGTCACGACCGCCGCCGGCCACGCCGTCGGACACGGAGGCTAGGTGGACCTGCACCTGCTCGATGCGGAGCCCACGGCCGAGGAGCGCGCGGCGGTGGACGCCCTCCTGGGCGAGCCTCGCTCGGGGTGGGAAGGCGGCGACCGGGACGAGAGTCGCGACGCCTTTACCTCGGCGGGCGGCCACGAGGCGCGGGCCCTTCGCCACCTGCTGCTCCCCGCGCTGCAGGCGGTGCAGGCGCGGGTCGGCTGGGTGAGTGAAGGCGCGCTCAATTACGTCTGCCAGCGGCTGTCGGTCCCGCCCGCCGACGCCTATGGTGTGGCCACCTTCTACGCTCTGCTGTCGACCGTGCCTCGGCCGGCGTGCATGCTCCACGTCTGCGATGACATCGCCTGCCGCTGCAGGGGGGCCGAGGAGCTGTGCGCCGAGCTGGAGCGGACCGTCGGCCCGGCCTATCACGTCCCGCACGGCGACCACGTGGATCTGGATACGGCCCCCTCGGGCTGGCTGCGCAGCCCCTGTCTGGGTCTCTGCGAGCAGGCTCCGGCCGCCATGGTCACCGTGGCCGGGCCGAAGCCGGTGGAGCGGTTGTTCGGGAACGCCAACGTGGCCGGCCTGTCCCGGATCCTGAAGGGCGACCTCGCGCCGTCGCTGGAGCCGCGGCCACGCCTGTGGCAGGCGGGCGACCCGTACCTTCGGCTGCTCAGACGGGTGGACGTGACCGACCCGACGAGCCTCGACGCCTATCGGGCCCACGGCGGCTACGAGGCGCTGCGCCTCGCGTTCACCCTCGGTCCGGAGGGTGTCATCCGCGAGGTCAGCGACGCCAAGCTCATGGGCCGGGGCGGCGCGGCGTTCCCCACCGGTCGGAAGTGGGAAGCGGTCGCGCGCCAGCCGGTCCGGCCCCACTTCCTCATCTGCAATGCCGACGAGTCCGAGCCCGGCACCTTCAAGGACCGGGTGATCATGGAGGGCGACCCCTTCGGCCTCGTCGAGGCGATGACGATCGCAGCCTTCGCGACGGGCTGCGAGCAGGGGTACATCTACATCCGCGGCGAGTACCCGCTCGGCGCCGAGCGACTGCAGACCGCTATCGACGTCGCGAGGGCGCGCGGCCTCCTGGGCGACAACATCATGGGCCAGGGGCTGCGGTTCGACCTCGAGATCCGGCGCGGCGGCGGGGCGTACATCTGCGGCGAAGAGACCGCGGTCTTCAACTCGATCGAAGGGTGGCGCGGCGAGCCCCGCAACAAGCCGCCGTTCCCGGTCAACGTCGGCGTATTCGGAAAGCCGACGCTGATCAACAACGTCGAGACCCTGGTGAACGTGCTCGAGATCCTCCGCATCGGAGGACCGGGCTACGCCGCCATCGGCACACCGGGGTCAACCGGACCCAGGCTCTTCTGCCTGTCCGGGTGTGTCACCAGGCCGGGCGTCTATGAGGTGCCCTTCGGGACGACCCTGCGGCAGATGTTGCATCTGGCCGACGGGGTGGCCGGCGGGCGGCCCCTGCAGGGCATCCTGCTGGGTGGCGCTGCCGGGATCTTCGTGCGGCCGGACGAGATCGACATGCCGCTCACCTTCGAGGGTACCCGGGCGGCCCAGGCGACGCTCGGCTCCGGCGTCATCATGGTATTCGACGACACGATCGACATGGTGCCGATTCTGCTTCGCATCGCGGCCTTCTTCCGCGACGAGTCCTGCGGTCAGTGTGTACCCTGTCGGGTCGGGACGGTTCGGCAGGAGGAGGCGCTCCATCGCATCCGGTCGGGGCGCATACGGGGTGACATGAGCGACGAGCTGGCACTGCTCGACGAGATCGGATTGGCGATGAAGGATGCATCCATCTGCGGCCTCGGACAGACCGCTTACAGCGCAGTCGAGTCGGCGATCAAGCGGCTCCGGCTGTTCGATGGGAGTGCCCGATGACGTTGGAACGTCCGCTGACCGGAGAGCGACCCATGATTGCGTCCGGCCCACTGCTCGTTCCGCTGCGCCCGCCACCCCGGACCGTCGAGATCACCATCGACGGCGCGACGGTGCTGGCGCCCGAAGGCAGCACAATTCTCGACGCCATCCGCTCCCAGGGCAAGGAGACCCCGACGATCTGCTACCTCGAGACGCTCCACCCGGTCAACGTGTGCCGGGTCTGCGTGGTCGAGCTCGAAGGGTCGCGGGTGCTGGTGCCGTCCTGCTCCCGCCCGGTCGAGCAGGGGATGGTCGTGAAGACCGATTCCGAGCGGGTCCGCCACAGCCGGAAGATGGTCCTGGAGTTCCTGGCGTCGTCGGTAGACCTCTCCACGACCCCGGATGTGGACCGGTGGGTCGCCGACTACGGGGCAAAGCCGGAGCGGTACGGACCGCCCCAGCCGCCCAGCCCCGCCGGCTGGCGTGACAGCCTGCAGCCCGGGCATCACGCGCCGCCGAATCCGGATTACGCCGCGACGGTGGCGCAGCCGATCAAAGTGGACAACGAGCTCTACGTCCGCGATTACGGCAAATGCGTCCTCTGCTACAAGTGCGTGGAGGCCTGCGGCAAGGACTACCAGAACACCTTTGCCCTGACCGTCGCCGGCCGCGGGTTCGACGCCCGGATTTCGACGGAGTTCGCGGTGCCACTTCCCGATTCGGCCTGCGTGTACTGCGGCAACTGCATCGCCGTCTGTCCCACCGGCGCGCTCATGTTCTCGAGCGAGCGGGACCACCGGGACGCGGGGACCTGGGACGAATCCCGCCAGACGGTCACGACGACCATCTGCCCCTACTGCGGCGTGGGCTGCAACCTCGAGCTGCACGTGCAGGATAACGAGATCGTGAAGGTGACCTCACCCTTCGACCACGAGGTCACTCGCGGCAATCTCTGCATCAAGGGGCGCTTCGGCTGGCGCTACGTGCAGAACCGTCCGCCCCACGCCCAGGGCGACGGGCGAGGGAAGCGCTAGGGCCGTCGAGCCGTGTACGCGCCGGGGTTGATCGCGGCAGCCGTCCACGTCCTCCTGGTCGGCTCCGCGCCCTCCGCCCCCCCGCGCCCTCCGCCAGCCAGATCCGCGCCGCCTTCCTCCACGCCTGGCACGGCTACCGCCGCTACGCCTGGGGTCACGACGATCTCGACCCCCTGAGCCGGAAGCCGCACGACTGGTACGGCGTCCCCCTGCTGATGACGCCGGTGGACGCCTACGACACCATGCTGCTCATGGGCCTCACCGACGAGGCGGCCGACGCCAAGCGGCTGATCCTGGAGCGGCTGTCGTTCGACCAGGACGTCTCGGTCCAGGTCTTCGAAGTCACCATCCGCCTGTTGGGAGGGTTGCTCGGCGCCTACGAGATGGAGGGCGATCCCCGCTTCCTCCATCTGGCCACCGATCTGGGTGACCGCCTGCTCCCCGCCTTCCGCTCGCCCACCGGCATGCCGTTCCGCTACGTGAATCTGCGCACCGGCGCGACCCGCGACCCGGTGAGCAATCCGGCGGAGATCGGCACGCTGATGCTGGAGTTCGGCACCCTCGCCCGGCTCACCGGTCGCGCCGTGTATTACAGCACCGCCAAGCGCGCGGCCGAGCAGCTCTTCGCCCGCCGGTCGGCGATCGGGCTGGTGGGCAGTACCATCGATGTCCGGACCGGCGCCTGGCACGACAGCACCAGCCACGTCGGGGGCGGGATCGACTCCTGGTACGAGTACCTGCTCAAGTCCTGGCGCCTGTTCGGGGACGACGATTTTCGCCGGATGTGGGAGGCGAGCGTGGGCCCGATGCACCGCTGGCTCGCCGACGAGCGGTTCGGGGGGCTCTGGTACGGCCAGGCCGACATGGCGACCGGCGCCCGGACCGGCACCCGATTCGGCTCGCTCGAGGCCTTCCTGCCGGCGGTGCTGGCGTTGGCCGGGGATACCGCCCGGGCGGCCCGGCTGATGGCCTCGGTCCACCGCATGTGGACCACCTTCGCCGTCGAGCCCGAGACCCTCGACTACGCCACCATGACCATCGGCGACGAGCCCGGGTACGAGCTCAGGCCCGAGTCGCTGGAATCGGCGTACTATCTCTACCGGCTGACCGGCGACGAGCGGTACCGGACGATGGGCGGCGCGATGTGGGCGGCCATCGATCGGGGGACCCGGACCGACGCCAGCTTCGCCGCGCTGGCCGACGTGCGGACCCGGACGAAGCGGGACCGGATGCACTCGTTCCTCTTCGCCGAGACGCTGAAGTACGCGTACCTGCTGCTGGCCCCGCCGGAGACACTCGATCTGGGCGCGGTCGTGTTCAACACCGAGGCGCACCCGCTTCGGGTGATCCGGTCACGCGTCGGCGCCGGTCCGGCCGAACGATGAGCTAGGGGGTGACCCGCTGCGGGTGGGTGTAGACGGTGTGATTCCCACCCCGGGCGAATCCGACCAACGTGAGTCCCGCCTGCCGGGCCACCCGAACGGCGAGTCCGGTCGGCCCCGAGATGGCGGCCATGAGGGGTGCGCCGAGGACGGTGGTCTTCTGCACCATCTCGAAGCTGGCCCGGCTGGTGACGATCACGAAGCCGGTCTTGGGATCCGTGGCGGCCTTGAGCAGGGCGCCGATGAGCTTGTCCAGGGCGTTGTGCCGGCCCACGTCCTCGCGGACGACCTGCACCGTGCCATCGAGTCCCGCCCAGGCGGCCGCGTGCACCGCGCCGGCGGCGGCGTTGAGCGACTGGTGCGAGGCCAGCGTCTCGATCGCGCGCCGGATGGAGGAGCCCGAGATCGACACGCTGTCGTCCACCGGGTGGAGCTCCTTCAGCACCATCGATACGCTGTCGGCGCCGCAGATGCCACAGCCGGTCCGGCCGGTGAGTCGGCGGGTTCGCCCGGCGATCACCGCTTCGCAGGCCGGGCTCACCAGGGCCTGGATTTCGATGCCCTGGCTGTAGCGCACCACCTCCACACCCTGGAGGTCGGCCGGCGAGGCGATCAGCTCCTCGGTGAGGCTGAAGCCGAGGACGAAGTCCTCGAGATCCTGCGGGGTGGCCATCATGACGACATGGGGAATGCCGTTGTAGACGATGGCCACCGGAGTCTCCTCGGCGATCGTCTCCGTGGTCGCCGAAGCCTGCCCGTCGCGCCACCGGATGGCGGGCAGGCTGAGGAGCGGCTGGGCGTAGCCCAGGCGGAGAAGGCCCAGCGGGTCCTGCATCTGGGAGAAGTCGATGTCGGCGGCCATGTCGAATTATACTCCCTGGGGCATCCCTGACACCCGCACTGTCCCTGCCGCCGTTCGGAAAGGTCCGCGCACGTGACCACGCTCGCCGAATCTTCCCCGGTCACATCATCCGCCGAGTCGCGCGGGGAGTTCTCGACCCCCGCCATGGCGGCGCTGGCGGGCTTGGCGTACCTGTTTGCCGCCGAGCTGGGGATGACGCTCACCATGCGTCCCCAGCCGATCTCCACGCTGTGGCCGCCCAACGCCATCCTCTTCGGACTGCTCCTGCTCACCCCCCGGCGACGCTGGTGGGTCGTTCTGCTGGGCGCGTTTCCAGCCCACCTCCTGGTCGAGCTGTGGTCAGGCATTCCGCTCCCGATGATCCTCTGCTGGTTCATCAGCAACTCCAGCGAGGCGCTGATCGGGGCTCTCGTGGTCCAGGCGCTGGGTGGACGGATCGCTCGGTTCGACACCTTCCGGGGGGTCGGGGTATTCCTGGTGGCGGCCCTCACGAGCGTCTTCCTCTCCTGCTTCCTGGACGCAGGCTTGGTGCGGCTGAACGACTGGGGGTCGACCGGGTACTGGGAGAACTGGAGGGTACGGTTCCTCTCCAACCTGCTCGCCCAGCTCACCTTCGTACCCCTGATCGTCACCTGGGGTGAGGCAGGGGTGCGGGGTTTCCGCCGGCTGTCCCGTCCTCGCGCGCTCGAGGCGGCCGTGCTGGGCAGCATGCTGACGATGGTCTGTCTTCTGGTGTTCACCCGTGCGGCGCCCGAGACCAACACCAGCCCGGCGCTGCTGTATGCGCCGCTGCCGTTTCTGCTCTGGGCCGCGGTCCGGTTCGGACCACCGGCCACCAGCGGAAGTCTGCTGCTGGTGGCGCTGCTCGCCGTCGCCGGCGCGGTCGCCGGCAAGGGGCCGTTCGCGGCCGACACAGCCGCCGCCAACGTCGTGTCCGTGCAGTCCTTCTTGATCGTGGTCGCCATTCCCCTCATGACCCTGACGGCGATCACCCGCGAGCGGGCGACGGCGGAGGGGCGGGCGCGCGCGAGTGAGCAGCGGCTCAAGCTCGCGCTCGATGCGGCGCAGATGGGCACCTGGGAGTATGAGATCGGCACCGGCCGGGGCGTCTGGTCCGACAGCTCGGCGGCCCTCCTCGGGCTTCCGGCGACGGGTGACGGGACGCTGGCGCGGCTCCTCCAGCTCGTCATGCCGGAGGATCGCCCCACGGTCACCGCTGCCTTGGAAGGCGCGGCGGACGGGGGCGCGCCGTACGACGTCCAATTCCGGATCCGGCATCCCGATGGCTCGGTTCGCTGGATCCACGCCAAGGCGGCGGCCCTTCCGGATGAGGTCGGACGGCCCCGCCGTCTGATCGGCGTGAACGCCGACATCACCGAGCGCGAGATGGCGTACGCCACGGTGAGCGAATGGAAGAACCGCTACGAGGCCGCGATCCAGTCGAGCAACCAGCTGCTCTACGACTGGGACCCGCGGACCAACGATGTCCGCTACGGGGGAGATCTCGAGCGGATCCTCGGATACACCGAACAGGAGATGGGGGTCGGGCTGGCGGGCTGGGTCGAGAAGGTTCATCCCGACGATCGTCCCCGATTCGAGGCCGAGGTCGCCCGGGTCCTGGCCACCCACGACTCCTTCCGCCTCACCTACCGATTCCGGCGCAAGGACGGCCAGGTGATCTGGGTGGAGGATCGGGGGCACTTCTTCCGGGACGCCCGCGGTGTGGTGTCGCGCATGGTCGGCTTCGTCCACGACGTGACTGAGCGAACCCGGTCCGACCAGGCCGTGCGAAGCTCGGAGGAGCGGTTCTCCCTCGTCTTCCGCTCCAGCCCCCAGGCGATTCAGATCACCCGGCAGCGCGATGCCCGCATCCTGGAGGTCAACGATACCTGGGAGGCCGTGTTTGGCTACCGTCGCGAGGAGGCGGTCGGTCGGACGGCGGCCGATCTCGGGATGTTCGTCGCGCCGGGCGACCGTGAGCGACTGCTCGGGCTGCTGGATGCCGGGAATCCGGTCCGCGACTACGAGCTGGAGCTGCGGACCCACGCGGGTGAGGTCCGCCAGGTTACCATCGATGCCGAGCGGGTCGAGGTGGGCGGGGAGGCCTGCTACCTCACCTTCGTCCGCGACGTGACCGCGCGACGGCAGGCCGAAGCCGAGGCGCAGGAGCAGCGCCTGCAGGTGACGCACCTGAGCCGGGTCGCCATGCTGGGGGAGCTGTCGGGCGCGCTGGCCCATGAGCTGAACCAGCCGCTCACCGCCATCCTGGCCAATGCCCGCGCGGCCCAGCGGCTGATGGCCCAGGAGCCTCCCGACCTGGCCGAGGTTCGGGAGATCCTGGGCGAGATCGCAGATGCCGATCGGCGGGCGGGCGAGGTCATCGCCCGCCTCCGCGCGTTCCTCCACAAGGGGGAGATGCAGCTCGGCCCGGTGGACCTCAACGAGGTGGTGTGCGAGGTGCTGACGCTGATCCACAGCGACCTGATCCAGCGGCGGGTCACAGTGGACACGAGCGGCCTGGCCCCGGACCTCCCGGGGGTCTTTGCCGACCGGGTGCAGATGCAGCAGGTGCTGCTCAACCTGCTCCTCAATGCCTGCGACGCGATCCCGCCCGACGCGCTCGACCGGCGGGTGACGATCTCGACCGCCGCGGGCGCGGATGACACGGTGGAGCTGTCGCTGGCCGATCGGGGAACGGGGATACCATCGGAGGAGATGCAGCTCATCTTCGAGCCGTTCTTCACTTCGAAGCCCGATGGGCTCGGCCTCGGCCTGTCGATCTGCCGCTCGATCGTGTCGGCCCACGAGGGACGCCTGTGGGCCGACAACAACGGGGACGGGGGAGCCACCTTCCATCTGCGGCTCCCTGTCCCGGACGCGTCCGCCGAGCAGGATTAGCGGATGGTGACGCCGAGCCCGGCGAAGAAGAGCGTCGCCACCATGTTGTCGAGGGGCCCGGCGGGCGTGTCGATGGTCGCGGCCGGCACCGCGATGCTCATCAGGCTGGGCGTCAGGAAGACCCGGTTCCCGACCCGCAGGTCGTAGCCCACTCCCACCATCACGCTGAGTCCGGTCTCCGACGCGCGAACGGTGGTCCCCTCCGTCGTGAAGACGTTCCGGATCCGGCCCAGTCCCAGCCCGGCCTGTCCGAAAAACCCACCGGGCGGTGAGGGGTGCCAGAGCACCACACCCTCGATCGCGCGAAGATAGGCGTCCGATCCCTCGATCGACTTCTGCCAGAAGACGAGCTCGCCGCCCACCCGCACGTGCTCGCCCACCGTGCCCCCGGCCCGCAGGTAGCCGCTCCCCCCCCAGAACCGCTCGATCGATTCGCAGTTCTCGCAGTCGACCCGATTGCCTCCGGCGCCGGCCCCGATGGTGTACCAGGCCTGAGCGGAGAGTGGCGCTGGCGCCAGCGCCAGCAGCAGGAGCAACCGCCCGCCGGCCCTCATTGGAGCCCCCAGCGCAGATAGGCCTGGAACTGCGGCGTATCGTCGCTGACGGTCGGCTCGGTGCGGTAGGCGCTGTGCCGGTGGTAGTACAGCACCTGGCTCCCCACGGCGAGGGTCTGCGAAATGGGTATGGTGACGTCGACGGTAAATTCCTGGAGGACGTGGTCGCCAGCCAGCCCGTTGACGTTGTGGATCCACTGGGCGCGATAGCCCACCCTGGCGATCTGCTCCCGCTCCCGCGTCAGCAGCCCGCCGAGGGCCAGCCCCAGCCCGG
>Ga0310810_10002011_pt1 | contig 21614 bp, 22 predicted proteins | sample NCmetagenome_FD_207641 | JGI IMG/M metagenome (GOLD analysis project Ga0310810, IMG submission 207641) | Soil microbial communities from experimental microcosm in Duke University, North Carolina, United States - NC | ecosystem: Engineered > Artificial ecosystem > Soil microcosm > Unclassified ... | reverse complement strand
CCCTCGGGCAGCCTGTGGCAGAGTATCTGCGAGAATGCCGGGCGAGCCTGCGACAACCGTTTCAGGTCGCCCGGGTGTTGCGGCGAGCGCTCGAAGGCGGATGGGCGGAAAGACTTGCTCCGCTCGCGCCGGGGCGTCTACTTTTTGCGCTCACGCGGCCCAAATGAAAAAAGCCGGTGAGTACTCGGAGGAGGATACTCACCGGCCGGCTTACTACAGACACTAGGTCGCAGCTAGCCAAGCTTTCGGGACGGCCACCGGGCAGTCGGTAACACATCCCTCGAGAAAGAGACGCGATGAAACCTTCAAAGAAGATTTCACAACTGGACACCCCAATCCTACCACCGTGTGAAGATTCTGTATAGATGTAAGGTGCTACCTGAGGTTTAGTGGCCGTAGGTACATGTAAATAAAGGTATTGCTACTCTTGCATGGACGCTGCTCGCAGCCTTGCGCGGAGCCAGAAGAAGGCTGCCGCAGCCGTCAGCTGGAGGCTCAATCCGAAGACCACCAGCGCGATCACGGAGCGGTCATAGAGCATTCCCATGATCGCGCTCCCCGCGAACCACATCACGCCGTAGACGCCGTTGAACGCTCCGAAGGCGCTGCCGCGCTTGTTCATCGAAACCACTTGCGCGATGCCGGACCGCAAGACGGCATCCTGGGCTCCGATACCCGTCGCCCAGCAGGCGATGCCCGTCATGACTGCCGTGGGGCCGCCCAGAAACCCCAGCGGCAGTGAGAGCATCGAGATCAGCGTTCCGATCGACAGAACCACCACGCCAAAGCGGTCGAACAGCCGGCCGAAGAGGGGAGCGGTAAGGCCGTTCACAGCCATCGCGCCAGAGTAAAGCAAAGGGATCGTCGCCGGCCCGATGACCCCGGTTTTTTGAAAATGGTAGGAGAGCAGGGCGAAGTCCACGAATCCGCACGCGAGAACGCCGGCGGACGCCACATAGATCCAAAAGATTTTGGGAAAGTTTTTCTGTTCGACCTGGTGCGGGGCGGCGGCGCCCTGAGCAGGGAACCAGGAGCGCGCTACCAACAACGCCCCGACGGCCAGGGCGGCCGGCAGCGCGAGTCCCAGAAACGCAGGTCCGAAGGCGTGGGATCTCGCCACCGTGGCGGCTACCAGCAGCGGGCCGATGACTGCGCCGGTTTGGTCGAGCGCGGCATGCAGGCCGAATCCCCAGCCGTGACCGACGGTTGCCGTGGCTTCGGACAGAAGGACATCGCGCGCGGGGCCGCGGATGCTTTTCCCGGTGCGCTCCAGGGCAACTAAGATGGCCGCCAGCCACCAGTTTCCGGCGAAGGCCAGTGCGGGGACGGCGACCAGATTCACGGCATATCCACAAATAGTGATGGTCCAGTAGGCGCGAGTTCGATCGGCAAAACGTCCGGAGAAAAACCGCAGGCTGGCAGCCAACATTTCTCCAATGCCCGCGATGATGCCGACCTCGGTCGCGCTCGCGCCCAGGCCGTTCAGGAAGGGACCGATGACGCTGCGCGCGCCTTCATAGGTCATGTCGGCGAACATGCTGACGATGCCGAGGCAGACGATGAAGCGGATCGCGCGGGAACGGGGTGCGGCAGCGGTCACGGATCTACTTCGCTGCCATCTTGAGAAGCTGCTCGGCGTGTCGAAGCGCTTCCTGGGTGACGCGCTCGCCCGAGAGCATGCGGCCGATCTCGCGGGTACGGGCATCGGGCGCCAGCTCTTCGATCGAGGCGATGGTGCGCCGGTGATCCGAGTGCTTTTCGACGAAGTAGTGGTGATCGGCGAAGCCTGCGATCTGGGGGAGGTGCGTCACGCAGATCACCTGGTTGGCAGCAGAAAGCTTCTTGAGCCGCCGGCCGACTGCTTCCGCGGCACTGCCTCCGACGCCGGCATCGACTTCATCGAACACCAGCGTGCGAGGGCTTACATTCTTTCGTGGAGTCGCCGACGTGCACGTCTTGAGCGCCAGAGCCACGCGCGACAGCTCGCCGCCCGACGCGATCTTGTCCAAAGGTTTTAGTTCTTCACCGACGTTGGGCGCGATCAGGAACGCGACGGTATCGACGCCGCGCTCGGACCATTCCGCCGGATCCATGTTGGTCACGACGCGGATAGCGACGCGGGTTTTTTCCATGGCCAGCGCCGCGAGCTCCTGCTCGACACGCTTACTGAGCTGGATCGCGGCCTCCTGGCGCTTGGCTGAGAGTTTTTTGACCGCGGCTTCGTAGGTCTTGGCCAAGGCGGCGACTTCTTTCTGCAAGGCGCTGCGGCGGTCGTCCGAGGTTTCGACAGCCGCCAGGTTGGCGCGGACTTCCTCTAGAAACTGGAGCACCTGCTCGGTGGATGGTCCATACTTACGCCGGAGCTTTTCGAGCGCGGCCAGCCGGTCTTCCACTTCATCGAGACGCGCGGGGTCGGCCTCCAGCTTGCCTAAGTAGTGACTCAGGGAGTGTGCCGCCTCTTGCAGGGCGATCGTCGCGGGCTGGAGCTGCGCCAGAATTTCTTGCGCGCTCTCGTCAATGCGAGCAAGCTCATCCAGGCGCTTGGCGATCGAGCCCACCTGCGCCGTCGCGCTGGCGGGATCTTCATAAAGCGCGGCGTAAGCGCCCCCGGCCAGCTCCTGCAGGCGGACGACGTTGCGCAATACCCGGCGCTCATTTTCGAGCTCGGCATCCTCGCTAGGTTTGGGCGCGACGGCTTCGATTTCCTTGCGCTGGAAGGCCCACAAATCCGCCAGGCGAAGCTTTTCCTGGGCGCCGCGGTCGAGCTCGGCGCATTCCACCGCTGTTCGCTTCCAAGCGTGGAATGTTTCGGAGACCAGGCTTGCCAGGTCGGCCGCGCCCGCGAATACATCCAGCATGTCGCACTGGACGGAGGCGGAAAAGAGCTGCTGCTGATCGTGCTGGCCGTGGATATCGGCCAGGTGGATGGCGAGGTCCTTGAGCAGCGCGGCCGTGGCAGGGCGGTTGCATACAAAGGCTCGCGACTTGCCGCCGGCTTGGATCTCGCGTTCGACGAGAACTTCGCGATCTTCCATTTCGATCCCGGCATCTTCGAGCAAACGCGTCAGGGCAGGGGAATCGGCGACCTCGAAGATTCCCGAGACGCGGGCGCGCGTGGCGCCGGTGCGGACCATTTCAGGCGATGCGCGTCCGCCCAGCAGCAGGCCCAGTGCGTCGACCACGATGGATTTGCCGCTGCCGGTTTCGCCGGTGAGCAGGTTCAGGCCGGGATGAAACCGCACGCGGACCTTCTCGATGACCGCGTAGTTTTCAACAGCCAGCTCGACCAGCACTGACATCGATTATACGGAAGGATGATAGGTGACAGATCCCCGGTCGTGCCTGCATCAAACATTTTTTGACTTGCATGTTTCAGGGGTGAGTCGTTTACAATTGGAAAAGTGAGATACGGCGTCCTGCTGCAAGTGAACTTTTCGGAGCTACTCGATATCTCCGATCCGGTTTTGCTGGCCGTGGTCGGCATCCTGCTCATCTTTTCCTTGCTTTCATTCACGATTATCTTTTCCAAGCTGGGAGGGTTCCGCAGGGCGCGCCGGGCCAATGCGCGGTTTCTCAGAACATTCCGCAAGGCCGCGGGCCTCGATGTCATCGCCGGCGCTATCGAGCAATTCCGCGCAGCCCCGCTGGCGACAGTCTTCGACTTCGGCTATAGCGAGCTGAGCCGCCAGGTGGCGGCGCGCTCCAAGCTGACCAACCTGATCGCCCTCGAGCGCAGCCTTCAAATGGGAATCAGCGAAGAGATCACGCGGCTGGAGCGAAACATGAACTGGCTGGCAACGGCCGCCGCCGTGTGCCCATTCATAGGATTGTTCGGAACGGTGCTGGGCATTATCGAATCTTTCATTGGATTGGGTACGGCTGGTTCAACCAGCTTGCGAGCCGTGGCACCGGGCATCGCCAAGGCTCTTTATGCGACCGCATTTGGCCTGGGGGCGGCGATTCCAGCGGCGATCGCCTACAACTACTTCAATAACGGGATCAAGGAAATCGGCCAGCGGTTGGAGGATTTCTCGCTGGAATTTCTAAATGTTGCCGAACGGACTATCGAAGGCCCTTAAACTAGGAGTTGGAGATGGCGTTTTCCGGGATGGGATCGAACGGCGGCCGCATGGGACGCGGCCGGTGGCGTTCACAGGTCGGAGTCTTGTCGGAAATGAACGTGGTCCCGCTGGTGGACGTGGTACTCGTATTGCTGATCATCTTTATGATCACGGCCAGCGTCATGGAATTTGGACTGAATATCGACGTGCCCCAGGTCAAACAAGTCCGGGACACCACCGAAGAGCATCCCGTGGTCAGCGTGGCGAGGGATGGCACCACGAAACTGAACGATAAGCTGGTGAACATCCACAACATTGGAAAAGAGGTCCGGCGCCAATTCCCCGGCCAGAGCGATGTGTACGTGCGAGGGGACAAGAATCTGACGTGGGGACTTCTCGCCCAGGTAATCAGCTCGATCGATGAGGCCGGGCTGAAACAGAAACTGGTGACCAAGCCTGAGGATCGAACCAAATAATGGCGCACGCCGATATCCTCGATCAGCACGAGTCGCTTCGCGGACCTTTTAAGGGTTCGCTGGCTCTGCACGTAGGGGTGATCGGCGGGCTGGCGGTGTACACGTGGATGGGCGGGCATCGCGAGGCATTCGGGGATCCGAATGCTGGTGGCGCGGCGGTGGGCATTGAGGCGGTTTCGAAGATCCCTCTGTCGCATAGCGGTCCGGAGAATCCGGTGGCTCACGACACGAAATCGGAAGTGCAGCAGGAGCCGGCTAAGCAGGAACGGGCGAAGAAGGAGCCTCCCAAGAACGCGGTCGAGCTGAAGAGCAAGACCGCGAAGCAACTGCGAGCGAAGGTGGAGCCTCAGGTTCGTCACTTCAAGTCGTTCGAGGATCTCGACCCGAACAAGATCCGGTCACAGCAGGCGCCCGCGGCCTCGGATCCCATGTATTCGGTCGCTGGTGCTGGACGTATCGGCGCGGGAATGAACACCACCTTGGGCACGCGCTTTGGCGAATACTCTCAACGGGTTCAGCAAATGGTGACGCAACATTGGCGAACCGGCGATGTTGACGCCAGCATTCGCACGGCGCCACAAGTGATCATAAGTTTCGATATCAAGCGCGATGGCAACATCAGTGCGCCGCGGGTGGTCCAAAGCAGCGGGATCTCCACCTTGGATTTCTCCGCGCGACGCGCGATCCTGGAATCGAGTCCCTTCCCACCGTTGCCGCGGGAGTTCGAGCGGAGTACGGCGACTGTAGAATTTGTATTTGAGTTGAAACGATGAAAACTAGAAACATTACGGTATTTCTCGTTGCGACCGCCCTCGTGATTGCAGGCACATTTGAGCTCATGGGGCAAGTCGATATCCCCGGTGTCATTCAGAACAGGGATCTGCCGGTCATCGCGGTGGCGGACATGCGCGGTTCCGGCGCGGCGCAGCAGTACATGGACGCGTTCAACCAGACGCTATGGTCAGAACTCGACAACACCGGACAGCTCAAGCTTGCGCCCAAGACTTCCTATCCTCTGGCGCTTCCGCAGCAACCCAGCGATTTCAGGCCGCCGGACTTGTTCTCCGAATGGACGCGGCCGCCGGTCGGCGCGAACTACCTCGCGTTTGGATATACCGCTGTCCAGGGCGATCAGATCCTGCTGTATGGATATTTCTTCAGCCTGGGGCAGCCCACGGTGCAGAGCGCGCAGATTCTCGGGAACCGCTACTACGGGGCGCTGAGTAATGACGGCGCCAAGAAAGTCGCGCGCGAATTCGCCGCGGATATTCTCAAGCAGTTGGGCATCGCGAGCTTGTCGGGCACCAGAATTTATTTCGTTTCCGACCGCACAAGCAAACCCAACGATGCCGAAATCTGGTCGATGGACTACGATGGGTCGAACCAGCGGCAACTGACCCGCTACGGAACCAGCTCGCGGGAACCCGCGGTATCGGCGGATGGCAAGTTATTCGCCTTTAGGACACTCGCCAGCGGCCCAGCTTGGAAAATTCGTGTGCACACGACCGATACCATTCGCAATCAGGTTTTCAGCAATCCTATATCTACGCTGATCCAGACGCCGGAATTCACGCCGGACGGTAAGCATCTGCTGTTCTCGGAGGCTATCGATGGTTGGCCGCAACTGATGATTGCCGATATCGATGGATCTGAACAGCATCGCATTTCGAACGGCCGTTTTATTGAGGTCTCGCCGCGGGTGAATCCGAAGACCGGTAGCGATCTGCTGTATATCTCTGGACGATCCGGGCATCAGCAGTTGTGGCGAATGAATTTGGACGGCACGGATCGCGAGATGCTCACCAGCGGGGAAGGCGACGTAGCCAATCCGTCCTGGAGTCCGGACGGACACCATATCGCGTTTAGCTGGACGCGCGGGTACGAACCCGGAAACTTCAACATCTTCGTCATGGATATCGCCGATCGCAAATATGTGCAGTTGACGACCAACAGCGGAAGGAACGAGAATCCTGGATGGGCGCCGGACGGAGTCCATCTGGTGTTCTCGTCCAAGCGTGGACGCGCGACGCAGATTTATACGATGCTGGCAGATGGTACCCATGTCCAGCAGCTGACGACACAAGGCAATAATCTCCAGCCCGTATGGGCCAAGGGAATCGAGTAGAACAGCAGTCTGTTGGGATCGAATTTGTGATCGAATGTCATTAGGAAGGCCATGAGGACAAAACAATGCGAATGAAAATGAGAACACTGAGTGCAGCGGTGTTCGCCGCCACGCTGTTTCTGGCCGCCGCCGGATGTAAGAAGAAAGTTGCGGCCGCGCCCCCGCCGCCCCCGGTCGTCGAGACGCCGAAACCTCCGCCCCCGGAGCCGAAGCCCCAGCCTCCGCGCATCGACACGTTCGCCGCCGAGCCGGCCACCATCGAGCGCGGCCAATCGTCGACCTTGCGCTGGAGCATCGCGAGCGCGACCAATATGTCGATCGATCAGGGCGTGGGCGCCGTGCAGGCTAACGGAAGCCGGCAAGTCACCCCCAATGGTTCGACGACCTACACGCTCACGGCGAGCGGAGCGGGAGGAACGGTCACGCGTTCGGTGACGGTCAACGTGAACGCTCCGCCGCCACCGCCGCCGCCCGCGCCCAAGCCGGTCGTAACTATTTCGAGCGCCGATATGCTGACGCGCGAGGCGCAGGATATCTTCTTCGACTACGACATGAGCGACCTGCGGGCGGATGCGCAGCGCGCTGCTACAGCGAATGCCGAACTGCTCAAGCGCATCTTCGCCCAGGATTCGAACTTCACCGTGATCATCGAGGGACACTGCGACGAGCGCGGATCGGCCGAGTACAACCTGGGTCTGGGCGACCGCCGGGCCACCAGCCTCAAGGAGTTCTACGTCCAACAAGGCCTGCCGGCCGAGCGGATCCGGACCATCAGCTACGGCAAGGAGCGCCCGCAGTGCACGGACGCGAACGAGGCGTGCTATCAGCGCAACCGTCGCGATCACATGGCGGCGGGCCAGTAGCCTAACGCAGTTCGCAAAGGAGGAACGTGATGCAGTTTTCACGCTTGCTGGGAGGCGGGTTCATGCTGACTGGGTTGCTCATGTTGCCACAAAAGCTGCCGGCCCAGTCGGAGAAGGTGATGATTCAGGAGCTGCAGCGCGACATGGCGCAGCTCCAGAACCAGCTCCGGCAGTATAAGGAGTCACAGGATCAGAAGAACGCCGAGCTGGAAGCGCTGCTGAAACAGTCGCTGGATTCCAACGCGAAGCTGGGGACCACCTTGGGCACGCTGCAACAGAGTCTGACGGCCGCGGTAGCGGATCAGCAGGGCAAACTGACGCAGCCGATGAACGCCATGGGCATCAAGATCGACCAGATGGCCCAGGCGTTCGGCACGCTGCAGACCAGCATGGACGAGATGATCCGGCGGATGGCCCGGAACGACGAGAAGCTGACGGAAATCCTGAGTAATGTGAAGACGTTGAATGCGCCGCCCGCTGCGCCGCCGCCGACTTCGGGGCCGGATGGGGCCGCTTCCACCGCGGGTGCCTCCGCGGAAGTGGCTTTCCAGGCCGCCGAACGCGATTTCCGGAGCGGCCAGAATCAACTGGCGATGGACGAGTTCGCTAATTTCATCGCGCACTTTCCCACTTCGGAGAGCGCGCCCAAGGCGCAGTACTACATGGGCGTGATCTTCGATCGCGGCGAGCAGTATGAGGATTCCGTCAAGGCCTACGACGCAGTACTGGAGCGCTATCCGGAGAACCCATCCAAGAAAGACGCTTTGTACGGTAAGGCCGTCGCCCTGATGAAACTGGGTCGCAAGGTCGAGGCGAGAACAGAGTTTAATGCGTTCCTGGCGAAGTATTCCACTGACGACAAGGCGGCTCAGGTGAAGCAGTATTTGAAGGAGCTGAGCGGTCCGGCGCGTCCACTGGGCAATGGAAAGAAGCGCACGAAATGACACGCACCCTCCTGATACGATTTGTTGCTGTAATCCTGGCGCTGGCTGGCGCGTGGATGGCGTATACGCAGACGCCGCAGGGCAAGCAAGCTCCCGCGCCGTTTAATCTGATCAAGGTTGCCGAGGATCTGTACGTCATCGACGGTGGCGGGGCGGGGAACGTGGCCGTCTACATCACCAATGAAGGCGTGATCATGGTGGACGACAAGTTCGAACAGCACTTCGACGAGATCATGGCCAACGTGAAGAAGGTGACCGCGCAGCCCGTCAAGTACATCCTGAGCACGCACTATCATGCCGATCACAGCGGCGGGAACACACGTTTCACCTCGATCGCCGAGATCATTTCGACGCGCAACGCGCACGACGGTATCGTGCAGAAGAAGCAGTCGAATGCGCCTGCCGGCATGGTTCCGGCGCGCGTGACGTTCACGGACGAGACCGACCTGTTCTTGGGCGGCAAGGAAGTCCGGGCCAAGTACTTCGGCCGGGGCCACACGAACGGCGATGCGTTCGTCTATTTTCCCGCACTGAAGGTACTCCACACCGGCGACATGATGACCAGCGGAACGCCACTGATCGATTATCCCGGCGGCGGCAGCATCGTCGAATGGACCAAGACGCTCGACACCGTAATGGGCGCGCTGGATTTCGATACCGTCATTCCCGGGCACGGCCCCGTTTCGAAGAAGGCCGATCTGCTGACGTATCGCAACAAGGCAGCGGACCTGCGGACGCGCGTCCAGACCCTGATCCGGCAAGGCAAGAATCGGGACGACGTCGCCAAGTTCATGACCGCCGAGTATAAGTGGGCACCTGATAGTCTCAACATGCAATGGAGCCTGCCGGGGATGATGACCGAGCTGAAGTAGATTTGATATAGTGTCCCGCATGAGCCGGACACTACCGGTACGAATTTCCGCAATATTGGTCGCGCTGGGATGCGCCTGGGTGGCCTATACGCAAGCGCCTCCGCAGGGCAAACAGCAGGCCAAGCAGGCCAATAACAAGCTCAACAGGATCACCGACGATCTTTACGAGATCGAGGGCGACGGCGGCAACGTGGCCTTCTATATCACCAGCGAAGGCGTGATCGTAGTGGACGACAAGTTCGAGTACGACTTCAACGACATCATGGCCAAGATCAAGAGCGTCACGGCGCAGCCGGTGAAGTACGTGCTGAACACGCATCACCATGGCGACCACACCGGCAGTAATGCCCAGTTCCCGCCGGCTACCGAGATCATCTCGACTGCGAATGCCCGCAAGAACATGATCGATGGCAAGCAACCGGGCGCGCCTCGCGTGGTCTTCACCGACGAGACGGATGTGTTCCTGGGCGGCAAGCAGGTGCAAATGCGCTACTTCGGCCGTGGCCACACCAATGGCGACGCCATGGTGTATTTTCCGGCGCTCAAGGTTCTTCACACCGGCGACCTGATGGCCGGCGCCAGTCCGCTGATCGATTACGGCGGCGGTGGCAGCCTCAAAGAGTGGCCGGCAACGCTTGATGCGGCCATGAAGTTGGACGTCGACACCGTGATTCCCGGCCACGGACCGGTGGCCAAGAAGGCCGACATCCTCACTTACCGGAACAATGTCGAGAAGCTACGCGCGGAAGTGACCGGTATGCTACGCCAGAACAAGAGCCGGGACGAGATCGCCAAGGTGGTCCAGGACAAGTATGGATGGGCGCCCACCGGCCTGCAATTCCAACGCGGGTTCGACGGGATGCTGGTGGAACTCAAGCGTTGATTTTGGTATAGTCTCCCGCATGATCGGAAGAATAATGTCCCGGACACTACTCGTACGTCTTTCCGCCGGAGCGATCGCGCTGGGATGCGCCTGGATCGCCTATACGCAGGCTCCTCCCGCAGCACCGCAGGGCAAACAGCAGGCCAAGCAGCCAAATAACACCATCAGTAAGGTCGCCGAGGACCTGTATGTCATCATCGGCGACGGCGGGAATTCCACCGTCTATGTCACCAACGAAGGCGTGATCCTGGTGGACGATAAGTTCGAGTATGACGGCCAGGACATTATCGACAAGGTAAAGAGCGTGACCAACCAGCCGATCAAGTACGTGCTCAACACGCACCTGCACGGCGACCATACCGGCAGCAACGTGAGGTTTCTGCCCATGGCCGAGATCATCGCGACCAAGAACGCCCGCGACAATATGGTGAAGAATAAGGCGCCGGGCGTGATGCGCGTGGTGTTCACCGACGAGACGGACATCTTTCTGGGCGGCAAGGAAGTACGCATGAAGTGGTACGGCCGCAGCCACACCAATGGCGACGCCGTGGTGTATTTCCCGGCGTTGAAGATCCTAGCGTCGGGCGACATGGGCGCCAACAACGGTCCGAACGTCGATTTCGCCAACGGCGGCAGCATGAAGGATTGGGGCAAGACTCTGGATGAGGTGCTGAAACTGGACTTCGACACCGTCATTCCGGGTCATGGACCGGTTTCCAAGCGCCAATATTTAGTCGACTATCGCAATGTCGCTACGCAGATTCCGGTGACCGTAACCTCCATGGTGCGCCAGGGGAAGAGCAAGGACGATATCGCCAAGGTGTTCATGGCAAACGGCGGCTTGTGGGTGAATCCGAACGTCGTGAACAAGCTGGATCAGATCATGGCGGAGTTGAAGAACTAGCTTTTGGAAAACCGCACCGAGCCTAGGACGGTCGGCCAGTGGATTCGCTACATCGTCGTAGCGGTAATCGCGCTATGGCTGGTGGTCTGGATGCTGCGGATATCCGGCGTCAACATCCTGTAAATATCATTCTCTTAAATCCCAACTGGTTAACCGCGGCGTGGTAAACTGCTGTAGTAGTGGGCCTGTGGCGCAGTTGGGAGCGCGCTTCCATGGCATGGAAGAGGTCGACGGTTCGAACCCGTCCAGGTCCACCAAACTCATACACCGAATACTCGCTCGCTAGCCCCACCAGGTTTCTCCTGGAAGCATGTGCGCCGTAGCAGAGTCTTTGTTTACGTCCAGCCCCAGCCCCGGTTTATCCGAAAGCTGGATAAATCCGTCCTTAATGATCTCCCGGTCATAGGTGATCAGTGCTTCTTCGCCGGCGCGCTGGCCGTTCTTGAAATCAAACGATTCGTGGCCCAGGAAGTCGTCGAAGGTGGCCGCGCAATTGGCCGAGGCGATGGTGGCGATCGGTCCCATGACGTTGTGCGTGCTCACTGGCAGGTAGTATAGGTTCGCCAAATCGGCAATCCGCTTGGCTTCCAGCAGGCCTCCCGCCATCGAGATGTCGATCATAATGATGTCCACGGCCTGGTTGGTGATGAAGGGCAGGAAACCGTTGCGGGTGTAGAGATTCTCTCCGGTCAGAATCGGCACCGGAGATTCGGCGCGCAGCTTGGCCCAGCTGTCCACATATTCAATCGGCATGGGGTCCTCGAGCCACCATGGCCGCATCGGTTCCAGGGCCCTGGCAAAGGCCAGCGCGCTGGGGAAATTGAACTCCCAATGGCAGTGCACCACCAATTCGAAATCGTCGCCCACGGCCTCGCGCAGGTTGGTGAATCCCTGCACCATACGCTTGATTTCGGTGTGGCTTAACTGCCGGTTCAAGGCCTCGCCGCCGGGACGTTGCAACTGCCGGAACGGCTTTGCCGCCGTCCATTTCTGCACCGATCCGTTGATGTAGTCCACCCACTCCTTGCACGACGCCTTGTCCATCATGTTCCGAGGCTGGCTGGTCCAGTAGGCGCGGACTTTGTTCGCATAGGCGCCGCCGGAAAGGATCTTGCGCACAGGCATGCCCAGCAGCTTGCCCGTCAGGTCCCACAGCGCGACCTCCGTTCCGGTCACGGCGTGGAGACCAGGGCCCGCATTGCCGCCCAGGTAGGAAACACGGAACATCATCTGGCGGGTCAGCAGCTGGATATCGAAGGGGTCCTGCCCCACCAGAATCTGCTTGAAGCCATTGAGCACGGTGTCTTTGGCCCCGAGCCCGGTCACGTCATGGTGGCATTCACCGATGCCGTAGACTCCGGCGTCGGTTTCAATCTTGACCAGCGGCATCACGTGACCGCGGAACTGCACGCGCATCACCTTGACGTCGGTAATCTTGACTTTCCCGCGCTCCTGCGCGCGGGCCACGTTGAGGAAGGGAGCCGCCGTCAGCGCGGGGATTCCCACGCCGAGTGCTTTCATGAAGGTCCGCCGGTCCAGCGCCATTGTCTTCTGATTGTTTGTGAGCCGCATGTGAGCTATCCACCGCCTTGGGTCTGAATATATCACTTCGGCTCCAGCACAACACCTCCTCGACACGACGGGACCTTGCGGGTGTAACGGTCCCGAGGTTACCATCAAGATCACGTAGTAAGGAGCCCCTTTATGAAACTGAGTTGGAAAACTTTTACAAGGATCGGCCTTTCCGTTGCCCTGTCCCTGCTGGCCGGCCTGGCGCAGGCTCAGGCCCCCGAGGCCGGACGAGCGGGTCCCGCAGCGGGTCGTGGAGCTGGACCAGGTGGACGTTTCCGCATGGATCCAATCGACAGTCGCGTGCAGCAACGCACGTATCTCTTCGCAGACACCGACGAAACCCTTCCGTATGCGGTGTATGTTCCCTCGACGTATTCGAAAAACAAGAAGACCCCGATGGTTCTCGCGCTGCATGGATTTAGCGGCAGCCATGCCACCTTCATGCGCACTGCGTGCGTGGACGAGGCGGAAAAGAACGGTTTCCTCCTGGTGGGTCCCATGGGCTATAGCCCCAGCGGTTCGTTCGGCATGCCGTTCGGCGGCGGGCGTGGCGGTCGCGGCGCCGCTCCGCCTCGCGAGGGGCAGCCCGGCGGACTAAAGGAGACGGACGGGGCCAAGGTTGCCGAACTCAGCGAGAAAGACGCGATGAACGTTCTGGCGATGGTCCGCAAGGAATTCAACGTCGATGACAACCGCATCTACCTGATGGGTCATTCTCTGGGCGGCGGCGGCTCCTTACATATGGGTGAGAAGTACTCCACGATTTGGGCGGGTGTTGCTGCATTGGCCCCGGCCGCTTTCGGCTTCCAGTGGACTGCGGACTCGAAGCTCAAGAACGTTCCGCTGTTGATCATCCAGGGCGACGCCGACACGACGGTTCGGCCAGCCGGTTCGCAGCAATTGTCCGAGGAACTCAAGGGCCTGAACTTCCAGAACGAGTACATACTATTGCCCGGGCTGGATCACGGGGGGATCATCGCGGGCAGCATGCCAGATGTATTCAAGTTCTTCGCCGCGCACACTAAGCGGGGCTCGAAATAGGACATAGCGGAGCAAGTCGGGAATCCCCGCGAGGCTCTCCGGTGTCATATACTGGCACCAGCCAGATCATGGAGAGGAGAGAAACGCTGACATGAAAACGCGTCTCAGTCGCCGCGCCTGGATGGCGTCCGCCGCGGCAGCCCCGCTTGCCTTCGATGCGCCGCTTCGCGCCGCCACGCCGGGCCCACCGCCCTATACACTGTCGATCAATATCGAAGTCATGTTCCCGCGCACCATGCCGCGGCCGCAGCGCATGGAGATCGTGGCTGCCCAGGGCTTCAAGGCCTACGGCTTCTGGAATACGACCGAGGAGGAGCAGGATGCCATGCTCAAGGTCCAGGAGAAGACGGGCCTGAAGTGCACGGGCATCACCGGGCCCGGGAACTCCGTGAGCAATACTGGTCTGACCAAACCGGGCATGGAGGAGGTGTTTCTGAAGGATATGGCGGCGCGCGCTAAAATGGCCGCCAAATTCGGAGGCGCCCAGTCGATTATCTTCGTCGGCAAGCAGCAGCCGGATGTCCCCTGGGAACAACAGCGGTCCCAGATTGTCAGCGGACTCAAGAAAGTCGGCGATATCGCCGCCCAGCACAACATGACGTTCATCGTGGAACCTCTCAGCAGCGGTCAGGGGCAGGGACGCATGGCACTGGACACCGCCGCTGTGGCCTTTCCAGTGATCGAGGAAGTGGCGCATCCCCACGTGAAGGTCTGCTTCGACTTCTACCATCTCCAGTTGATGGAGGGAAACGTCATCACCCACCTGCGGGAGGGATTGGCGAAGGGTCTGCTCGGCCTGGTGCAGATCGGCGAAGTGCCGGGACGTCTGGAGCCGGGGACCGGTGAGATCGATTACGCGTACGTTTTTCGAGTCCTCCGCGAACTGAATTACAAGGGCTACCTGGATACCGAAATGGGTACCTCGACTACCCCGGAAGCTGCCATGCAGTTGACGCGGAAGATGTCGCTCGAAAACTAGCGTCCAATGCAAGTGATTATCCGCAGTTCGTCGCTGCTGTTCTTCCTGATCGCCATGTTCTTCCAGCTCCCGGTGACCAAAAGATCGGGCAAACCCGATGACCGTCGGTGACCTGAAGGGTCGCACGGCGTTGGTGACCGGGGCAGGGCGGGGCATCGGGCGAGCCATTGCTCTTGGGTTGGCGCAGGCGGGCGCCTCTGTGATGCTCAACGATCTCGACCGCGATGTGGTCTTCGAGACCGGCACGCTGATCGACCAGGCCGGCGGCATCGCCAAGGCCATGCCCGGCGATCTTACCAGACCTGATTTTCCGGATAAATTGGTGAACGCGACCATCGCCGGATTCGGATCGCTCGACATCATCGTCAATAACGCGGGTTACACCTGGGACAACGTGATCCAGAAAACCACCGACGAGCAGTTCCAGGCTATGCTCGATATCCACGTCGTGGCTCCTTTCCGGGTACTGCGCGCCGCGTCCCACTGGATTCGCGAATCGGCCAAGAAAGAGATCGCCGAAGGCCGGCGCGTGATGCGCAAGGTGGTGAACATCACCTCGATTTCGGGGATGGACGGGATCGCGGGGCAGGCCGGATACGGTTCCGGCAAAGCGGGGATCATCGGGTTGACGAAAGTCATGGCGAAGGAATGGGGACGCTACAACGTCAACGTCAATGCCGTGGGCTTCGGGTTCATCGAGACGCGGCTGACGCAGGCGCTGGGTGGCGAGATCGACATCGAGGGCCGCAAGATCAAGGTCGGCGTGCAGGAAGCGGCTCGCGAGGCGCTGCGGGCGCAGAATCCTCTGGGCCGGATCGGAACTCCGGAGGAAGCCGCCGGGCCGGTGCTGTTTTTCTGCTCGCCGCTCTCCGATTACGTGAACGGCGAAGTGCTGCTGTGCTCAGGCGGCAGTCACTTGTAGGAGCCGCGACACTCCTTCCGCGAACGTGGCCGGCTCGGGCAGCAGGCTTAACACCAGGTACGCCTCGGATTCGAAGTCGAAGAAGAATCCCGGTTGCACCAGCACGTCGGACTCACTGAGCAGCTTGAGCGTCCATTCCTCTTCCGTGCGGGTGCGAGGCACCTGTAGCACGGCGTACCAGCCGCCTTCGGTGCGCAGAAGCGTCGCCGCGGAGCCTTGCGTGGTCACCCGCAATCGACCCAGGTTGGCGGCCGTGCGCTCGCGGATTTGCCGCAGGATACTGCCCGAGACCCCCAGCAAACGCGGCAGCGCGAGCTGCACCGGCGTCGCGACCGAGAGATACGTATCGGCGATGAGCTCGAGCGCGTCCATGGCCTGGTTACGATCCGGTCCGCTGGCGACGATCCAGCCCAGCTTCATTTGCGGCAGCCCCGCGATCTTCGACAGTCCGCTCATGGAGAAGGTCAGGGCTTGGCGATGACCCGCCAGTGTCGACACCCGGTCGCCTTCTTCCCCGAAAGCGTAGTCGCGAAACACCTCGTCGGACAGAATGGCTAAGCCGCGCGACGCGGCCAGCGCATCGAGAATGTCGAGCTCTGCCCGCTTCAGGAACGATCCGGTGGGATTGTTGGGATTCACCACCACAATGCCTCGGGTACGCGGCGTGATGGCCTGCTCCAGAGCATCGAAATCGACGTGCCAGACGCCGTCATACCGCAGGGGGTACTGGCGCATGCTCACCGACTCGAGGCCGGCTAGAAACTCGAACAGCGGGTAGGAAGGCCGCGGCGCCAGGATTTCCTCTCCCGGATTCGTCAGAAGCTTGAAGAGATAGGCGTAAGCCTCACTGGTGCTGGCAGTTAGTAAAACATCATCAATCTTCACTCCGCGATAGTAGCCAGCGACGGCTTCCCGAGCCGACTCGAGCCCTCTGGGTGAAGGATGGTAGCGCAAGCCGCCCGCGCCGGCCAGAGCGTCCAGAATTTCCGCGTGGGGATAGGCCAGACCGACGCGGGTCGGGTTCGACTCGGTCAGATCCAGGATCCGGGCGCCGGCGTGCCGTTTTTCGGCCAGCAGGATGGATAGACGATTCGGGTGCTGGCTCCAGTTCAGACGGGACGAGAACACGTTACTTTGGGGGGACGACGGTGATACTGACCGCGGCGGAGCCCTTTGAAGGAGGGCCAACCTCGATCATCACGCTGCGGCCGTGAGCCTCATCCGCAGCCGAGAGAAATCCACCGTACTCACCGCCGCCGCGCGCTTTCTTATAAACACCGTTCTGGACCAGCTGCCGCTCGTAGAAATCGAGAACCTGTTCGGCTGAATCCTTGGTTTGGAAGACGAAGGCGGAACCGATTCTCTCGGGAGGGGTCGATCCTGGATACGCGGCGATCCACGAGGGCAGAACCGTCGGCATCGCTTTGGGATCGGCGGACTGCGAGCCGCAGGCGGCGGCCAGCATCGCCAGAGCCACGACCATGAGCCATTTGCGAGCTCTGGACACGTTTGGCATCAGGGTGTCATCATAGCATCGTTCTTTTTGAGTGCCAAAAGTTTGACCCTTGGGGGAACCTACGCTACCATGATGTTGCGGGGTGGAGCAGTCTGGTAGCTCGTTGGGCTCATAACCCAAAGGTCGAAGGTTCAAATCCTTCCCCCGCAACCACCACTACAGTACCGCCACGCCTTTGAAATGCGAACTTCCTTACGCGGAGAAACGCTTGCGGAAAAGGCCGAAGGCAAGCAGACCGCCGCCCACCAGCGCCAGTGACATCGGCTCGGGCACTATCTGTGGCCCTTGGGCGGACAGGAATATCGTCTCGGCGCCGTCATTCGCGCAACCGCTAGTTCCGGTCAGACAGCCCGCCTTGAACGCACCCGTCACCATGAGGGTACTAAGCGTTGCGCCGTGGTGAAGAATGGCGTCGTCAATAGCGGCCTGTGCCAACCCTGCCTGCGTAGCGTCCAGTTTGTACCCAAATCCAGCTACCCCTATACCCTGCAGGGTCGTATCGTATAAGTCGTTCAGCGTCGTTACAGTACCCCAAACGAGGGTTTCGCCGTTCCATATAGCCAAACCCAAAGCGTCCAGATAAATGGCTTCATCCGCTGGGTTGTGAGCACCCGTCTGGTTGGTGTTGAAAACCAGCAAGAGTTCCGATGCGGCAATGCTGGCATTCGTGATGCCCGTTGCTGCGATGCTCTGAGCATGGTTCTGATTGCCGGCATCATCGAGGGCAAGGGAGCCAAATGGGTCGCTGCAAGCACTGCTTAAGCTCCCGCCGCTGATGATGACATCGCAGTTGGCTTCCACCCCATTGGTTTGCCCACCACCTGAATCCTGCGCGTTCAGAAGTGTCAACACGCTTCCGTAGCCAGCACCGCTGGAGGGCACCAGATTGGTCCCGGGGGTACCGGTTGTTGTGACTAGACTACCGAAACAGTTGGCTGCGCTGGCCAATATTGCGGTCAAGAACAGGACTCTCGAACGTCTCATTTTTATCTTCTCCTCCTGAGTTGTCCTCGGGTCTCCCGAGGTAGAACCCCTTGACATCATGAAGCTTATGCGCGGATCACTAAAACAAAGGAACTCGTACTTTTACCAGTGCCCTTTATTGGTGCCGCTTTAGTTCACAGGAGGGTAGGCAATCCCCTAACCACTCATCGCTGTCCTCGTTTGCCGAGCAAGCAAAGGACTTAGCTCAGAGCCTGAGTCAAGAAGGGCGTGCGCCTTGCAACGCATGTGGGTGTCCTCACTCGGGAGGGTTGGCTTAGAAAGCCGCGCAGTATGGATCGTGTCTGGAGTTACGCTCGGAGTGCGATTCGGCTCGATGAAGCGATGCAACTCTGGCTCGATTAGCGTCGGCCAGTGGGGCCAAGCGCCGGGGCCGGCCACCAGCGTGGCTCAGTTCGGCAAATCGCCCCCCGCAACGAACTCCCTCGACAGTTACGAGAAATCGAAACGTCATGCGAACCCACGCTACCTAAAGCCAGCGGCGCGGCCTGCTCGCATCTCTCAAGGAAGGTCCTTTCTTGGTCCGCTATAACCCGTCGGCTCCCGGCGATTATTATATAGATCCATACGGTGATGTGCGTAACGATTCAGTTCCTGCAATCATGCCAGACAACCTAAACCCGTGAGCGTCGGCGGAAGGAGCAGGGTCTCGGAATGCCCTATACACAAGGCGCCTCGCCAAGCGGATCCATTCAACCCGCGCGTGCTACACTAAAGTGTAATTTGACAGCTCCATTTTCGGCACCCTTCGATAGTCCGGCACATCGCCCTTATCCGATCCTGCCCCGATCCGCTGCTCCACCAATCTCCAAAGGAATCTAAAGATGAAGAATATTTTTGTAGGAAATCTCAGCTACAACACCTCGGAAAATGCCGTCCGCTCGCTGTTTGAGGAATACGGCACGGTGGATCGTGTCAGTATCGCGACCGACCGGGAGACCGGCCAACAGAAGGGCTTTGCCTTTGTCGAGATGAGCGTTGATGCCGAGGGGGAACGCGCGATCGAGTCCCTGAGTGGCCGCGAGGTGAATGGCCGGGCACTGACCGTGAACGAAGCCCGCCCGAAATCCGACCGTGGATCAGGCGGCGGTGGCGGATACCGCGGCGGTGGCGGTGGTGGCGGCGGCCGTAATCGCTACTGAGCAACGGATTTTAAATCAGACTGCGGCGGGAGGGATAAATTTGCCTAAAGAAGACTCCATTGAAGTGCTGGGGAAAGTGGTCGAGAAGTTCAAGGCCGGGATGTTCTCGATCGAACTGGACGCGGGCAAGACGGTGCTTGCCACGATGGCCGGGAGACTCCGGCGTAATCGGATCAAGATCATGAATGGCGACCGCGTCTCGCTGGAGCTTTCGCCGTACGACCTGACCAGGGGCCGAATCACCTACCGGCATAAGTGATGAAATAGAACCTGATCTAATAGATCTTGGTCTAATTGGATGCTGGGAGGATGTATGCGACGCAAATCGTTTCTAGGCGTGGGTTCGATGGTTACTTGCACGACGGCGGCCGGTCTTTTGGCCGCTGCTCTGCTGGCGCAGGGCCCTCCGGGCGGCGGACGAGGCGGTCCCAAGGCTGGCCAGACGGTCGAAAAAATCCGGCTGCTGAAGCCCAACCTTTACATGATCACCGGCGGCGGTGCGAACACACTGATCCGGGTCACCCCCGAAGGATTGATCGTGGTGGACACCAAGAATCCCGGCGACGACAACTATAACCGGGTGATGGAAGAGATCAAGTCGGTGTCGAATCTGCCGGTCAAGTACGTGCTCAATACGCATCATCATCCGGACCACGTGGGCACCAATCAGAAGTTCATCGACGCGGGCGCCAAAGTCGTCGCGCTCGATGCGCTGAAGACCCGCATGGCCAGCGATTCGCGGACCAAGGATATCCCCGGCCTGCCGACCGAGACGTTCGCGAAAGATTACGTCCTGAAATTTGGCGGCGCCGAAGTTCAGGCACATTCCTACGGGCGCGGGCACACCGGTGACGACACCATGGTGTACTTCCCCGATCTGAAAGTGGTGATGGTCAGCGACCAGATCACGGACGCTAACCCCATCGTTGATTTCGCGAATGGCGGGAGCGCAGTGGAGTGGACGCAGATCCTCGACGGCGTCCTGAAACTGGATTTCGAAATGGCGATTCCCGGCCGCGGCGAGCCGAAAAGCCGGGCGGACGTCGAGGCATTCCGGAACAAGTTCGCTACCGTAGTGAGCCGCGCGTCCGACGCGATCAAGGCCGGCGCTACGCGCGATCAGCTCGCATCGCAGGTGAAAACCGGCGATCTCGGCTGGACGTTCAACGCAGGGTTTTACGGCTCACTGTACGACGAGCTCGCCAAGAAGTAGCCAGCCGCGCTATTCAGGCGCAGCCACGAAACGATATCCCACGCCCCGAACCGTAAGCACGTGACGCGGGTGCGCCGGGTCGTCTTCTATATAGCGCCGCAGCCGGACGATGAAATTGTCGATCGCCCGCGTGTCGGTATCCTCGTGCAGGTTCCAGACCTCTTCCAGCATCTTCTTGCGCGATACTGCTTTGCCCTCGTGCCGGATCAGGTAGCGGAGCACATTCCCCTCCATCAGCGTGAGCGGAAAGGTCTGGTCGCGGACGCGGAGTTCGAGAACATCGAAGTCCACGGATTTGTCGCCGAAGGCGAACACGTCCTGGGGTGGCGGCGGAACAGGCGTGGTATTCGCCGTGTTCAGAGACGCGGCGAGCCACTCGCGACGGCGCAGCAGACCCCGGATCCGGGCAATCAGGATCGCCAGATCGAAGGGCTTGGTGAGATAATCATCGGCCCCCGCGGCGAAGCCCTTCAGGACGTCGGCCGGATGGCCCCGCGCCGTGAGTATCAGCGTAGGAACAAATTGTCCGGCACGCCGCATCTCCGACATCACACTGAAGCCGTCTTTGCCGGGCAACATCACATCCAGCACGACCACGTCAAAGGCCGTCGGGTCGGACTGGAGCGCTTCCAGAGCGGATTCTCCGTTATCCTTCACCTGGACCTGATATCCTTCCGCTTCCAGGTTGAAGCGCAGCCCTTCGGCAAGGTGCTGCTCATCTTCGACGACCAGTACTTTACTCATCTGGCAATGGGAAGCTGGAGCACAAAGGTGCTCCCGCGTCCGGGACCCTCGCTTTCCGCCCAGGCCCGGCCGCCGTGGCGCTTGGCAACCGAGCGGACAATGTAGAGGCCCAGACCGGTTCCCGGCACGCGCGGAGCAGCCGGTCCGCGAGCGCGGTAGAAGCGCTTGAAAATCTGTTTCAGCTCGGTTTTCGGAAGACCCGCGCCCTGATCGCGCACGCGTACGGAAACATATTTTTCGTCGGTGGCGTCGATCTCGACCGCTACGTTTACATCGTTACCGGAGTACTTGACCGCGTTGTCCACCAGATTGGAAACCGCCGCGCGAACCTCGTCCAGGTCCGCAAGAATGGTCA
>Ga0310810_10002009_pt1 | contig 21620 bp, 17 predicted proteins | sample NCmetagenome_FD_207641 | JGI IMG/M metagenome (GOLD analysis project Ga0310810, IMG submission 207641) | Soil microbial communities from experimental microcosm in Duke University, North Carolina, United States - NC | ecosystem: Engineered > Artificial ecosystem > Soil microcosm > Unclassified ... | reverse complement strand
CGATCCCAAGAACGGGTTGGTCTTCATGTCCGGAGAACGCGTTCAGTCCCGCTGGCTCGATGTCGGTAAGCCCGGGGACTCCAACCGCGGCCGGTGGATCGCCGGACCCAACCATCAATGGGGTTTCAACCGCGACTACGGCTCAGCGGTAATGTACGACGAGGGCAAGATTCTGTTTGTGGGTGGTGGAGGGTATACCGGCTGGGACACTCCGGATCCTAAGTCGCCGATGCCGACGGCCACCGCAGAGAAGATCGACCTCATGGCCACGTCGCCCTCCTGGGCCGGCGCCGGGTCGATGGCGCAGCCTCGGCGGCATCTCAACGCCACCGTGCTGCCTGACGGTACCGTCCTGGTGACCGGCGGGGTCAGCGGCGGCGGTTTCAACGACATCGCCAGCGCGGTGCACACGGCCGAGCTCTGGGACCCCGCCACCAACGACTGGACGGCCCTGGCGTCCAATACGATCGACCGCGGCTACCACAGCGTTTCCCTCCTGCTCCCCGACGGCACCGTCCTGCACGGCGCGAGCGGCGATGCCAACGTGCCGGGCACGACCACGAAATACCCGGCCCAGCGGAACCATGAGATCTTCCATCCGCCGTACCTGTTCCGCGGCGCACGTCCGGTCATCAGCGACGCGCCGACGGCCGTGACCTATGGATCGACCTTCCAGGTGACCACCCCGAACGCTGCCCAGGTGACGGCTGTGCGGTGGATCCATCTGGGGGCGGTCACCCACTCCTTCGACCAGAGCGCCCGCGCCAACACGCTGAGCTTCACGCCGCAGGGTGACGGCCTGAGCGTTACGGCGCCATCCGGCCCGAATTCGGCGCCGCCGGGAGACTATATGCTCTTCATCCTGAACCGGAACGGCGTCCCGTCGATCGGCCGGATCATCCGGGTGCACTAGCAACCGACCAGGGGCGCCCAGGGTACATTCCACCCCGTGAGCGCCCCGTCCATCTTCCTTCCCGACCTCGAGCAGGCCCTCCAACAGCACTTCGGCCTCCGGGCCTTTCGGCCCGGACAGCTGGAGGCCGCGCAATCCGTGCTGGAAGGCCGAGACCTGGTGGCCGTCATGCCCACCGGTTCCGGCAAGTCGCTCTGCTTCCAGCTGCCCGCGCTGCTCCTTCCGGGCACTACGGTCGTGGTGTCCCCGCTCATCGCGCTCATGAAGAACCAGGTGGATGCGCTGCGGGCTCGGGGTATCTCGGCGGCCGCCATCCACTCCGGCCTTTCCGGTCCGGAGCGCATGGCGGCGGAGCGAGAGCTCGGAGCGGGCAGCCTCAAGCTGGTGTACGTGGCGCCGGAGCGCCTCGGCAGCCGGGCGTTCCGCGCGGCGCTCCGGGGCGCGCGCCCGGCCCGGCTGGTAGTGGACGAGGCCCACTGCATCAGCCAGTGGGGCCATGATTTCCGCCCCGACTATCGGAGACTGGCCCAGCTCCGCACCGAGCTCGGCGTGCCGGCGGCGGCCTTCACCGCGACCGCCACCCCCGAGGTCAGGGCCGACATCTCGACCCAGCTGGGGCTCCAATCACCGGTAGAGCTGATTACCGGATTCGAGCGGCCGAACCTGACGCTCGCGGTCGAGCGGTGCCGCACCCGCGACGACAAGCGCCGCGCGCTGGGGCAGGTGCTGGCCGCGGTGGGGACACCGGGGATCGTCTACTGCGCCACCCGCAAGTCGGTGGACCTCTGGGCCGATCACCTGAGCGAGCTGGGGCTGAGAGCGGGACGCTATCACGCCGGCATGGACGACGACGACCGGCACCGGGTTCAGGACGAGTTTCTCGCCGGACGTCTCGATGTGATCGCGGCGACCAACGCCTTCGGCATGGGGGTGGACAAGGCCGACCTCCGCTTCGTGGTGCATGCCGAGCTGCCCGGCAGCGTCGAGGCCTACTATCAGGAGGTGGGGAGGGCGGGCCGCGACGGTCTCCCCGCGCGCTGCACGCTGCTGTTCGCGCCGGCCGACGTGCGCACGCAGGAGTTCTTTCTCGCCGGCGCCAACCCGTCGGCCAAGCTGATCCGCGATGTCTGGGGCCTGCTCGGCACCGGAATGGCCGCGGAGGAGATCGAGCGCAGTCTGGGACATGCCGGGGCCGCGGGGCTCGCCACCGGGACGGCGGTGCGGCTCCTGCTCCGCGCCGCCGAGGCGGCCCAGGTGGCTCCCGGGCACGGCCCGGTGCCGCTCGACGGCGAAGCGCAGGCGCTCAAGGCGCGCCGGGACCGGGAGCGATTCGACGGCATGGTGCGCTACGCCTATGGACGCGGCTGCCGTACCCGCTTCGTGTACGACTACTTCGCCGGTCGCGCGCAGGGCGGGGCGGCACCGCGCTGCGGAGTATGCGACGTCTGCCTGGGGTGGGGCCGGGGAGAGAGGCGGGCGCTGGAGGACTCGGAGCTGCTCCGGGTCCGAATCGCGCTCTCCGCGGTGGGCCGGCTGAGCGGGCGATTCGGGGTCGAGCGCCTGGCGCAGGTGCTGGCCGGAAGCCAGGTGCGCGAGGTGCTCGACCGCGGGCTCGACCGGATCCCCACCTACGGCAAGCTGTCGGATCTCTCGCTGGACGCCATCAAGGACCTGCTCGGCGCCCTGGCCGACCAGGGCCTGCTCGAGCGGCGCGGGATCGAGGGTGGCCGGCCCGGCGCCTTCGTGCTCGCTCTCACGGCGGAGGGTCGAGCCGTGGCGATGGGACGGGAGCGTCCGCTGCTGGACCTGCCGGGGAGTGTGCCCGCCCCGCCGCGCCGTGGGCGGGCCCAGAAGACTCCGCCGGAGGCATCCTGCGACCTCGAGCTGCTGGGCCGGCTCAAACGGTGGCGGTCGGAGGAGGCGGCGCGGCGGGCGGTGCCGGCCTACGTGGTGTTCCACGACAGCACCCTGGCCGCGATCGCCACCGCTCGGCCGGAACGCGCGGAGCAGCTACGGGCGGTGAAGGGCGTGGGACCGGCCAAGCTGGCGGCCTACGGCCCGGCGCTGCTCACGCTTCTCGCGGAGTGGCGGTAGGCTCCGCTGGAGAGGAGCCGGCCTCGCTCGGCAAGTACTGTCTCCACCAGTCGCGCGCATCTGCCTGGCTCCAGGCCTCCGTGCCACACTGCCGGAGCTCGTCGGCCAACTGCTCGGCAGAACCTGGCCGTTGGGTCGGGTCCTTGGCGAGACAGGCCATGACCAGGCGCTCGAGCTCGGCCGGCAGCGCCCGTCCCGTGCGCGCGGACGGCGGCTCGGGCTGCGCCTGCGCGTGCATCACGATCATCTGCAGAGGCGTCTGCGCCGCGAACACGAGCGAGCCGGTGAGCAGGTAGTACCCCACGCAGCCGAGCGAGTACAGGTCGGCTCGACCGTCCTGGACCTCGCCCGCCACCGTCTCCGGAGCCATGTAGGCCGGCGTGCCCGTGACCGCTTCGGGTGAGGTCACCATCGTCTGCCCCGGCCCATCGGCCCCCATGTGCTTGGCCAGCCCGAAGTCCACCACCTTGATGAAATCGAACTCGAGCCCGAGACGGCAGAGATGGATGTTTGCGGGCTTGATGTCGCGGTGGAGAAGGCCCCGCCCATGGGCTTCGGCCAGCGAGCTGCAGGCCTGTTGCAGGATGTGCGCCACCCGGGCCGGGGGCTGCGGGCCGAAGCGCCGGACCAGGTGCTCCAGGGTGACACCGTCCAGCAACTCCATGACCAGGTACATCTCTCGCTCGCGGGTGACCCCGAAGTCGTAGAGTTGCACCGAGTGGGGACACTGGAGCGAGGCCGCCGTATCCGCTTCTCGCAGGAACCGCCGGACGGTTGCGGCCTCCCGGTCCGGGTCGAAGCCCGACAGGAGCTCGGGCCGGATCAGCTTGATGGCGGCGGGCCGCGCGAGCAGCCGATGCCGGGCGTGCCATACCTCGCCCATGGCGCCCCGATCGATGAGCTCACCCAGGCGATAGCTCCCCATCTCCCTCGCCCTCTCCCTCGCCTTCCTGACCTGACGGCTGAGGCGGTGGATGACGGCGGACGGCACGATGGCCAACAGGGCGCACAGATAGGTCGGCAGGCAGACCCACGCGAGCACCGTCAGGGGCGGCAAGTCGACGCCCCGCAGGTGGGCGAAGTACAGGCCAAGGGGATCCATCGACGCGGCGATGAGTGAAGCCGCCAGCGTCTTCGCCGGAGGCGACGGTACGATGGCGGGCTGCATGATCACCAGCACGCAGATCCAGGACAGCCGGCCTTCGACCACCCTCGGCTCCCACTGGTCGATCACGGCGATCGCGAAGGCGAGCACGATCTCGAATCCGAGCGCCACGTTCACCAGCCGGCTCGGATCGTCCGCTAGGCGAGGGGCCAGAAAGAAGACCGCGGCCGAAAGGGTGACGCACAGGACGGCCAGCACGTCGGCGGCGGGCGTCCAGGGAATACCGCTGTCGGCAGGCAGGGCGAGGCTGGGTGCGATCAGATGCTTGTTCACCAGCCCGAGCATCAGCCACAGCGCCCCCCACACCACGGCGGCAATTCGGAGCCGGAGGACGACGCTGTCGTCAAGCGGACCGGAAGAACCATCGGGTCGCGTCGTGACGACGGAATCGCTGGAGCGCAGGGTAGGCGAGACCAGACGCGAGCGGCGCATGCCGGACCGAGTGAAGAGGGGGTCAGCTCCAATGTCGCACGCGGGACGGGCTTTCGCCAATGATTTTGCGTCACTTGACTGGTCCGAGCGGGTCCCCATCTTTCCCCAGACGTCTCCCTCTTCCGCATGAGCAGATGGGCATACCCCGGAGGTGGGGCGTGGACCAGACTCTCAAGAACAGGTTCGCCGGCGTGGCCGACGATCCGGTGGTCCGGGTGGCGGCCTACTACGTCGTGCTGGCCGCGGCGACGGCCGTCGTCTGGCAGGTCTTTCCCAGCCTCCACACCATATTCTCGGCCGAGCGGCTGGACGCCCTCAGCCAGCAGCCGAGCACCTCGGGCAACTTCCTCGACGCCTTCGACTCGGGGTTGGTCGGCCTGCCGGCGCCGGCGGTGCTTGCGCTGACGACGGCCCTCTGTATGACCGGCGCCTTCCTGCTCATGCTGCCGGTGTCCTGGGTGTACATCCTGACTCGGCAGAAGAAGGGCTACACCCAGTCGGTGGTGCAGACCCTGATCATCCTGCCGATCGTGGTCGCCGGGGTGGTGCTGCTGGTCAAGAACAGCGTCGCGCTCGCCTTCAGCCTGGGTGGCATCGTCGCCGCGGTCAGCTTCCGCAACACGCTTCGGGATACCAAGGACGCCGTCTACATCTTCCTCGCCACCGGCGTCGGCCTCGCAGCGGGCGTGCAGGTCATGTCCGCCGCGGCGGTGATGTCGTTCCTGTTCAACGTGGTGGTCCTGGCGTTCTGGTACACCGATTTCGGCCGGGCGCCGTCGCACCTGGAAGGGCCCCGGGCGGCCCGGCGGCTGGAGCGCTCCCTCGCCCTCGCCAACCGGACCAACGCGTTCGTCGCCCAGATCGACCGCGAGATCCTCCGCTCGATGTCCCCCGAGCAGCTCTCGGCGCTCGCCGATCGCGCACGGCGGCGGGTGGATGGCGCGGCACTGGGTGGCAAGCCGAAGAAGCCGCTCAATACGGTGATCCGCATCCGCACCCCGGAGCCCGAAGCGGCGCGGCGGGCGGTCGAGGAAGTGCTGGCCGCGCAGGTCAAGGAGTGGCGTCTCGCCGGGCTCACGCGCGAGCCCGGTGGCGGCGGTGCCCTGGAGTACCGTGCGCGACTCCGCAAGAGCGTGACGGCCGATACGGTGGCCAGTGAGCTCCGAGCCCGATTGGGACCCCAGCTCACCGGCGTCGAGATGAGCTAGACCGCCTCCCCTCGCGTGACCGATCCACTCCCTCTCCTCCAACAGGCTCTTTCCGACCGCTATCTCTTCGAGCGGGAGCTCGGGCGAGGCGGCATGTCCCGCGTCTACCTGGCGCGTGACCGCCGCTACGAGCGGGAGGTGGCGGTCAAGGTCCTGGACCCGGAGATCGCCACCGCGGTGGGGGCCGAGCGCTTCCTGCGGGAGATCCGGATCACCGCCCAGCTGCAGCATCCTCACATCGTGCCGCTGCTCGAGTCGGGTGAGGCCGCCGGCCTGCTGTACTCGGTGATGCCGTACATCGAGGGCGAATCGCTCCGGGACCGGCTCATGGCGCGGGGCCGCCTCGCCTCGGCCGAAGCCGTCTCCATCGCGTGCGGCGTGGCCGACGCACTGGACTATGCTCATCGGCGCGGGGTGATCCACAGGGACATCAAGCCGGAGAACATCCTGATCTCGAACGGCCTGCCGGTCGTGGCGGACTTCGGGATCGCGCGGGCCGTGGGACTCGCCGGGGGCGCAACGCTGACGGGGGTGGGATTCCCCATCGGCACCGCGGCCTACATGAGCCCCGAACAAGCCACCGCCGCGTCCCCGGTGGATGGCCGCAGCGACATCTACAGCCTCGGCTGCGTGCTCTACGAAATGCTGTCGGGCCGCATGGCATTCAGCGGTCCCACCCTCAAGAGCGTGCTCACCCAGCAACTCACCACCGATCCACCGCTGGTGCCGCTCACCCAGCCCGACGTGACACCCGAGCTGGTCGCCGTGGTCCGGCGGAGCCTGGCCAAGCAGCCCGGCGACCGCTACGCCACCGCCGGCGAGCTGGCCGAAACGCTGCGCGGCCTGCTGGCGAGCCTGCCCCGCCTCAGCACGCCGGTGCCGGTCGTCCCGGCCGAGACCTCCGGGGGGCCCGGCCGCTGGCTGGTACCGCTGGCGCTGCTCGTCGTGGCCGGCGCGCTGGTCCTGGCGCTGCTCCGGGGGCGCTCGAGCGGAGATCCCGCGCCGGCCGGACCGGCGAGTCCCTATGCCGCGTCAGTCGCGGTGCTGCCGTTCGACAACCTGAACGGCGACGCCCGGGACGAGTATTTCAGCGAGGGCATCACCGAAGAGATCATCAGCCAGCTGGCCCAGGTCGAGAGCCTCAAGGTGATCTCCCGCACCAGCGTGATGGCGCTCAAGGGCACGCCGCTCACCCTGCCTCAGATCGCCGAGACGCTCGGGGTCCGTCACATCGTCGAAGGCTCGGTGCGGCGGCAGGGAGACCGGGTTCGGGTGACCGCCGAGCTGATCGAGGCGGCGACCGACGCCCATCTCTGGGCGGCCTCCTTCGAAGGGAATCTGTCCGACAGCTTCCGGGTGCAGGAGGAGATCGCCCGGAAAGTGAGCCAGCAGCTGCTCTCCAGCATTCGCGGCCTTCGCCCCATGACCGCGGCCGCGATGCCGGCGAGGAGCGCCGCGTTCGACGCGACGCTCCGAGGCCGCAGCCTCATCCAGCGGCACGATCCCGCCGCCTTGGACAGCGCTGTCGGCGTGTTCGAGGACGCCGTGAAGGCCGACTCCGCGTATGCGCCGGCGTGGGCGGGGCTGGCCACGGCCTACGTCAACTACGTGGTCTACGGCTTCAAGGGCCGGGTCGAGCTCTACCGCGCCCTGACCGCGGGGCGGCGGGCCGCCGAGCGGGCGGTGGCGCTGGCCCCGGACCTGGCCGAAGGGCATCACGCGCTCGCCGATGCGGTCGCGCTGGGCCTGGGCCCCGAATCCGACGTCATGCACGAGCTCCAGACCGCGCAGCGCCTCACGCCCAGCAGCGCCGAGGTCCGCATGGCGATGGCGCACGCCCTGGGGAGAAACCACCGCTGGGACGAGGCGCTGGCGGAATCGCAGCGGGCGCTGGCCCTGGACCCGCTCTCGACCGGTCTGCGGCACAGCGCCATCGCGCTCGCACTGGGCGCTCGCCGCTACGACCTGGCCGCGGACGAGGCCCGCCGCGCCCGGGCCCTCGCACCGGGAGACATCGTCGCCCAGGAGCTCCTGGGGTACGCACTGCTGCTGTCGGGGAAGGCTCGGGCCTGTCTCGGCTCGGGCCTGGAGCTGTTCACCGCCACACGGGCGATGTGTCTCCAGGCCGCCGGCCAGCGCCGGGCGGCGGCGGCCGCCGCGGATTCGGCGGCGGCGGCCTTGGGGCGGGGAGAGGCCCGCACGGTGTACCAGTACATCGACCTGGCCGCCTTCTACGCGCGGCAGGGCGACGTGGCGCGCTCGCTCACCTGGCTCCGTCGGATGGCGGATGTCACGCCGGTGGTGAGCTACTGGTATCTGGACTCGGGACTGTTCGACCGGGTGCGGAACGCGCCCGGGTTCCAGCGCGGGCTGCAGCAGCTGCAGAATGGGATCCGCACCCGGGTGGAGCGGGCCGGCCAGCCGGCCGACAGCGGCAGATGAGCCCGCCACCGGGCCCGGTGCTCCGGTGGGATGTGCCGACGCCGCAGAATCTCCTCGAGCTGCGGGACGCCGCGCCGCCGGCGAGCCTCGTCGCCGGTCCCCTCGAGCTCACTTTCCACCGGGATATCTACTTCGACACCACCGAAGGCACGCTCTCCCGGCGTGACGTGACCTGTCGCGTCCGCATCGGGGCCGACGACGTCCGGCGCCTCACCCTGACCCTTCCCGGCAGCGGCGGCCCCCGCGAGCGGTTCGAATCGGTCGCGGAGGAGCCCGACCCGACGGCGATCCTGGCCGGTGCGACGGAGGCCGCGCGGCGGCTCCGCGGCCTGGCGGATCCCGCCGAGCTGGTTCCCGCCGCGACGCTCGAGATCTCCCGCGGCCGACGTGAGGCCAGCCCGAGCTGGCCCAGGCGCGCGCGCTACCTGCTGGAATACGACGCGGTCACGGTGCGGCACGAGGGACTCACGCGCGGCTTCCAGGAGCTTCGCCTCCGGCAGCTCCGGAGGGGACACCCCGCCCTCGACGCCGTGGGCGAGTCGATTACCCGAGGCTATCAGCTTCGACCTGTGCTCGACAGCAAGCTCGCGCGCGCGCAGCGGCTGCTCGGCTCGCTGGAGCGGGAGGCCATCGCCCGCTCGTTGGGCAGCGGCCGCTGCGTCACCCTGCTCGCGCTGGACGCGGGCACTCTGGCGCTCCATCGGGAGGGCCGCGCTCTCCGCCTGCCGGCCCTCGACGGCTCGGGCGAGGCCGCCGTGCGCCAGTTGCTGCGGGAGACGTTCGGCAGCGGGGCGGGGGACCTCGCCCTTCTCGGCACGGCTCCCGGGCCCGGCGGGCTCCGGCTGCAGGAGGTCTGGCTGGCGCGGCGCCTGCGCCAGGACGGTTCGGGAGACGGCATCGTGTGGGTCCCGGTGGTCGATGCCCTGAGCCGGGCGGGGGCGCCGGGGTTCGACCACCCGGAAACCATGGTGGCCTTGGCGCTGGCCTCCCGCTCCGACCTCTTCAGCGAGGGACGCGCTCCGGCTCCGGCCCGCCCGAGCCACGCGGCGCTGCCGGTGCCCGACACGGTAGCCGACCCCGAGACGCTGCTGGACGAGGACACCAGCGTGCTGGAGTTCAACCGACGCGTGCTGGCGCTGGCGGAGGACGAGTCCACGCCGCTGCTCGAGCGGCTCGGCTTCCTCGCCATCGTGAGCGCCAACCTCGACGAGTTCTACATGGTGAACGTCGGTGCCCTCAAGCGGCGCGGCGCCGAGGTGGACGCCGGACGGCTCGAGGCGCTCACCATCCGCGTGGTGCAGCTGGTGGAGCGGCAGTACCGCCAGGCGGAACAGTGCCTGGCGCGCCTGGCCGCCGAGGGGATTCGGATCCGCACGTGGAACGACGTGGCGCCGGCCGAGCGCGCCCTGCTGACGGAACGGTTCGGGCGGGAGATTTTTCCGTCCCTTGCCCCGCGCGCCATCACCGTGGCGCCGGGCTTCCCGGTGCAGGTGCTCCCCGGACTGGTGCTCCTGCTGGCGGTGCTGCTTCGGGACGGCGAGGACGGGCCGATGCACCTCGCGGTCGTCAAGCTTCCCGAGCGACTGCCGCGGTTCCTGCCGGTCACCGGCGGGTCGGACCTCATCCCGCTGGAGGAGGTCGTTCGGGCGAATGTCGGGGCCCTCTACCCCGGCCGGCAGGTGGTGGAAGCGCACCTCTTCCGCCTCACCCGCGCGGCCGACCTCGAGCTGGTCGAGGACCGGGCGGGCAATCTGCTCCAGGCCATCGAGGAAGCGGTGGGCCGGCGGGCGGCGAACGCGGTGATGCGGATCGAGGTGGAGCGGCGGATGCCGGCCGCGGTGCGGGAGCGCCTGCTCTGGGAGCTTCGCTTCGAGCCCGGAGCCGAAGCCGGTGCCCTGAGCGAGCGTGACGTGCTGGCCGTCCCGGGCCTGCTCGATCTCCGCGGCCTCCGCGAGCTGCTCGACGCGCCGGTGACGGGCGGCCGCTACGCTCCTCTGCAGGGAGCCGATCCGTTCCCCCCCGGCGTCGACCTCTGGCGTCTGCTCGATGAGCGGGAACGCCTGGTGCATCACCCGTACGACGGCTTCGACCGGTCGGTCGGTCGGTTCTTCGCGGATGCCGCCCAAGATCCAGCGGTCGTGGGCATCCGCGCGACGCTGTATCGCGTCGGCGAGCGCTCACCGGTGGTGGAGTCGCTGCTGGCGGCCCTCCGGCGGGGAAAGGACGTCTCGCTTTTCGTCGAACTCAAGGCGCGCTTCGACGAGGCCCGGAACGCCGGCTGGGTCCGGCGCCTCGAAGAGGCGGGCGCGAACCTGGCCTACGGCGTGGTGGGACTCAAGAACCACGCGAAGCTGGCGCTGGTGGTGCGGCGCGAGGGCGACGCGCTCCGGCGCTACGTCCACGTCGGTACCGGCAACTACAACGCGGCGACCGCACGGGTCTACACCGACCTGGGCCTCTTCTCCGCCGATCCGGATCTGGCGGCGGACGTGAACGACCTCTTCAATCAGCTGACCGGCTCGAGTCACGCGCCGTCGGGCGCGTTCCGCCGGCTGCACGTCGCGCCGGCAGGACTGCTCCCCTGGCTGCTGGAGACGATCGATGCGGAGGCCGCGAGGGCTCGCGCGGGTGAGACGGCGCGCATTCGGGCCAAGCTCAACGGCGTCGCCGATGTCCAGGTGGTCCAGGCGCTCTACTCGGCGTCCCAGGCCGGTGTCACGATCGAGCTGGTCGTCCGCGGGATCTGTACCCTTCGTCCCGGCGTGCCCGGTGTCTCCGAGCGCATCCGCGTGGTGAGCCGACTCGGCCGGTTTCTGGAGCATGCCCGGATCTACGAGTTCGGTCCCCCCGAGCGCGCGCGGCACTACATCGGCTCGGCGGACTGGCGCCCGCGCAACCTGCGGCGTCGGATCGAAGCAGTGGTGCCGGTGGAAGACTCGGCGGCGCGCGAGCGGCTCAGGACACAGCTCGACCGGGAGCTGGCCGATCCCCAGGCCTGGGTCCTCCAGCCCGACGGATCGTACAGCCGGGGAGGCCCCGACGGACCCTGAGAAAACACTTGATTCGTTGCGTTGAAGTGTGCGAAACACTTGAATTTACCGGCAGTCTCCCACATTTTCCGGCGTGCTCAAAGTCACCGCCGTCCATCCCGATTCGATCGCTGCCGAGCTGGGTCTCCAGGAAGGCACGCAGCTCCTCACCGTCAATGGACGGGAGCTGGAGGACTTCCTGGACTGGGAGTTCCTCACCGCCGAGGAGGAGATCCTCCTGCACGTCCGCCAGCCCGACGGCGAGGAGATCGAATACGACATCGAGCGCCCGCTGGGCGAGCCGATCGGCGTGAGCCTCGAGCCGGCCCGGATCCGCCGCTGCGCCAACCGCTGTGACTTCTGCTTCGTCGACGGCCTGCCCGACGGCCTGCGCGACGTGCTCTACATCCGCGACGACGATTACCGGCTGTCGTTCCGCTACGGCAACTTCGCCACGCTGACGAACCTGAAGTCGCGCGACGTCGAGCGGATCATCGAGTACCGGCTGAGTCCGCTCTACGTCTCGGTCCACGCGACCGATCCGGTGGTGCGCCGCTACCTGCTCCGGAACCCGACCGCGCCGGACATCCTTCCCCAGCTGCGACAGTTCGCCGACCACGGGATCGATTTCCACACCCAGATCGTGATGTCGCCCGGGGTGAACGACGGGCCGGTGCTGCGACAGACGCTGGACGAGCTGTACGCGTTCGGCCCGGCCATCCTGGGGTGCTCCGTCGTCCCGGTCGGACTCACCGAGTACAGCAAGCACCACCTCGTCCGGGAGCCAACCGAGGTGGAGTGCCGGGCCGCGATCGAGGTGATCGAGGAGCGGTCCGCGACGGCGCGGCGGGAGCGCGGCAGGCACTGGGCGTACGGCGCCGACGAGCTCTACCTGCGTGCCGGGGTCGAGCTGCCGCCGGCCGAGATCTACGACGACTTCGAGCAGGTCGAGAACGGCGTCGGGTCGGTGCGCTGGCTGCAGCGCCGCATCGCGAGCGAGGCGGGCGGGCTGGGGCAGTGGAGCGGGCGGAGGATCGGTGTCGTGACCGGCACCGCGATGGGGCAGCTCATGCCGATGGTCCTCGAGCCGCTCCGGACCGCCACCGGCGCGGCCTTCGAGCTGATCGCGCTGGAGAATCCGCTCTTCGGCGCGTCGGTGACGACGGCGGGACTGCTGCCCGGCCAGGCGTTCGCCGACGCGCTCCGGTCGCGCGGCGATCTCGATCTGGTGCTCCTGCCCGGTGAGTCGGTCAACGACGATGGGCTCTTCATCGACAGCATGAGCCTGGCGGTCCTCCGCGCCGAAGTTCCCGCCGAGCTTCGCCTCTCGAAGGATTTCGCCGACGCGCTCGGCCTGCCGGCGGCGGCGTGAGCAAACCCACGGTGGCCATCGTCGGCCGCCCCAACGTCGGCAAGTCCACTCTCTTCAACCGCATTCTGGGCGGCCGGCCGGCGATCGTGTCGGAGCGGCCGGGCACGACCCGCGACCGGCACTTCGGCGATGCGGAATGGCAGGGCCGCCATTTCTGGCTGGTGGACACCGGCGGTCTGGTTCCCGACTCCCACGACTCGATGGACCGCGCCATCCGGCAACAGGTCGAGTTCGCGCTCGACGAGTCGGACCTCGTGGTCTTCCTGGTGGACGGGAAGGAGGGCGTGCAGCCGGTAGACCAGGCGATCGCCGAGCGGCTCCGGCGCACCCGAGTACCGGTCCTGCTCGCGGTCAACAAGCTCGACGACCTCGAGCGGAGCCAGGCGATCTACGAGTTCTTCGAGCTGGGCCTGGGCGAGCCGGTCGGGGTGAGCGCCGCGATCGGAAAGGGGAGCGGCGACCTCCTCGACGCGGTGGTCGAGCGCCTGCCGGCCTACGATCCGGCGGAGGACGAGGAGACGATCGACGTCGCGGTCGTGGGCCGGCCGAACGTGGGGAAGTCCTCGCTGGTGAATCGGCTGCTGGGCCAGGAGCGCCACGTCGTCGCGCCCGAGGCCGGCACCACGCGGGACGCCATCGACAGCCTCTTGCGGTATAACGGAAAAAACCTCAACTTCATTGATACCGCAGGCTTACGGCGCCGAGCTAAAGTAGAGGATGACCTGGAGTTCTACTCCACGCTGCGCACCGAGCGCGCGGTCGAGCGGGCGCAGGTCTGCGTGCTGGTGGTGGATGCCTCGGTCGGTCTGCACAATCAGGACCTCCGCATCGCGACGCAGGCCTGGGAGCATGGGTGCGGGCTCATCGTGGTGGTGAACAAGTGGGACCTGATCGAGGAGAAAGACGCGAACACCGCGCATCGGGGGCAGGAGGAGCTGATCACCAAGGCGCCGTTTCTCCGCCACGTGCCGTTCGTCTACGTCTCCTCGCTCACCGGGCAGCGCGCCCGCAAGGTGCTCGAGCTCATCCTCGAGGTGGCCGAAGGCCGGGAGCGGCGAGTCCCCACCGCGGAGGTCAACCGGGTGCTGGGGGCGCTGCTCGAGCGGGCCGCGCCGCCGCAGAAGCCGGGTGAGGAGGTGAAGCTGCTCTACGCGTCGCAGATCGGCATCGCGCCGCCCACCTTCGCGATCGTGACCAACCGGCCCGACGACGTGCCGGAGTCATACCAGCGCTATCTGGCGAACGGATTTCGCGAGGCATGGCCGTTCACCGGAGCCCCGGTGCGGCTTCGCTTCACCAGCCGCGGCGCCCGCCGGTGAGTGCGAGCGCCGCGGCGCCCTGGCTGCTCGCCTCCTATCTCCTGGGCGCGATTCCGACCAGCTACCTGGCGGCCCGCGTGTTTCGCGGGATCGATCTGCGGGAGCACGGCAGCCGGAACCTCGGCGCGACCAACCTGTATCGGGTCCTGGGCTGGCGCTTCGCGGTGCCGGTGGGACTGTTCGACGCGGCGAAGGGGGCGATCCCGGTCCTGGTGTTCGCGCCACGGATCTCGCCCTCGCAGCTGGTGGCGCTCCTGTGCGGCGTGGTGGCCATCGTGGGTCACGTCTTCTCGGTGTTCGTGCGGTTCCGGGGAGGGAAGGGGGTCGCGACCGCGGCCGGCGTCATGCTCGCGCTCACCCCGGCCGCCCTCGGCGTCTCGGCGCTGGTGTGGGTGGTGCTGGTGTTCGCCACGGGCTACGTGTCGCTCGGCAGCATCGCGGCCGCGGCGATGTTCCCGGTGGCCGTGTACCTGCTCGAGCGCCCCGACCGGCCGGAGATCCTCTGGGTGGACGTGCTGGTCGCGGCGGCGATCATCTGGTTCCATCGCGCCAACATCAAGCGCCTGCTCCACGGGACCGAGAACCGGTTCGGCCGCCGCGCGGCTCCGCCCGCGCGCCCGTGACCCGCGTCGCGGTGCTGGGCGCGGGAAGCTGGGGCACCACCCTGGCCAACCTGCTGGCGTGCAAGGGCGACGACGTCCGGCTCTGGGCCTTCGAGCCGGACGTGGCGGACGCGATCAACCGGACGCACGAGAATCCGGTGTTCCTTGCGGGCGTGCGGCTCGCGCCGGGACTCCGGGCCACCGGCGACGCCGCCGAGGCGGTGAAAGGCGCCGAGGTCGTCGTCTCGGCTCCGCCGAGCCACGCGGTGCGCGCGGTGGTGACGCCGCTCGCCGGGGCGGTGCGGGACGGCACGCTGGTGGTGAGCGCTACCAAGGGCATCGAGGCCGAGTCGCTGGCGCTGATGTCGCAGGTGTTCGCCGAGTGCCTGCCGCAGGCGCGCTTCGCGGTGCTGAGCGGCCCCAGCTTCGCGGCGGAGGTCTGCCAGGGGCAGCCCACCGCGGTGGTGGCCGCCGCCACGGAGGAGGCGACGGCGCGCGACGCGCAGGCCGTGTTCGCCACTCCGCGGTTCCGGGTGTACTCGAACCGGGACGTCAAGGGCGTGGAGCTGGGTGGGGCGCTCAAGAACGTGATCGCGATCGCGGCGGGGATTCTCGAAGGCCTCGGGCTCGGGCACAACCCACGGGCCGCGCTCATCACCCGGGGCCTGGCCGAGATCACCCGGCTCGGGGTGCGCATGGGCGCCGACGCGCTCACGTTCGCCGGCCTCGCCGGAATGGGCGACCTGGTGCTCACCACGACCGGGAGCCTGAGCCGGAACCGGAGCCTGGGGGTCGCGCTGGCGCAGGGCGACCGGTTCGCCGATTACCGGGCGAGCCATCGCTCGGTGGCGGAGGGGGCCAACACCTCGCTCGCGGGCGCCGCGCTGGGCCGCCGCATGGGGGTCGAGCTGCCGATCACCGAGAAGGTTTGTGAGGTGCTGTTTCAGGACAAGCCGCCGCGGGATGCGGTGGCCGAGCTCATGACCCGGGAACTCAAGGCGGAGCAATGGCGATAACGAGCACGAGCCGTCCGGTGCAGGAGTTCTATTCGATCGGGGAGGTCTGCACCCTCACCGACCTCAAGCCGCACGTGCTGCGCTACTGGGAGAGCCAGTTCCGCTTCCTCAATCCAGCCAAGAACCGGAGCGGCAATCGGGTCTACAAGAGCCGCGAGGTCGAGCTCATCATGCTGGTGAAGCACCTGCTGTACACCGAGAAATTCACCATCGACGGCGCGCGGCAGCGGATCGACCAGTACCGGCGCACCGGAGACCTGCGCACCAGCGCGCGCCGGGCGTTCGAGTCCGAGCTCGCCGCCGAGGCGCGTGCGACGCTGGAGGAGGCGCTCGCGATTCTGGACGGGAAGGCGCCGCCGGTTCCGATGCCGGCACCGGCGCCGCCGGAGCCGCCGGCGCGGGCAAAGGGCAAGGGCGAGCGGGGAAGGGGATGAGCCTTCCCCTTTCCCCTTTCCTCCTTCCCCCTTTTCTTCCGCTGCCATGAACATCCTGGTCACCAACGACGACGGTATCCTGGCCCCGGGGCTGGCGTTGCTGGCCGACGTGTGCCGCGAGGTGGCTACGGTCACCGTCGTCGCGCCCGACCGGGAGCAGAGCGGAACGTCCCATTCGCTCACGCTGCACCGGCCGCTCCGTCCCGCCCGGCGCCCCGATGGGGCCTGGCAGATCGACGGCACTCCGACCGACTGCGTCATGCTCGCGATCCAGGCCTTGATGCCGGAGCGTCCCGACTTCGTCTTCTCCGGCGTGAACCACGGTCCCAACATGGGGGAGGACGTGCTCTATTCGGGCACGGTGGCCGCCGCCATGGAGGCGGTCACCCTGGGAGTGCCGGGGATCGGAATCTCGTTCGTGGGCAACCACCCGGAGACCATGGATACCTACCGAGACCGGCTGCTGCAGCTGGTCCGGCGCATCACCGCGGTGCCCGACTTCCCGGAGCAGACGCTGCTCAACATCAACCTTCCCCCGGTGCCGTCGGCACAGGTGCTTGGGGTGCAGGTCACCAAGCTGGGCAGCCGCTACTTCTCCGAGTCGCTGACCCGGATGAAGGACCCGTGGGGCCGGGAGATCTTCTGGATCGGCGGGGGCACGATCACCTGGACGGGCGGGGAGAACGCCGACCACCTCGCCGTGGCGGCCGGGTACATCTCGCTCACCCCGCTGCACATGGATCTGACCAACTACCGGCTGATCGAAACGGTGCGGGGATGGGCGCTGGAGGACTAGGGGAAGGGGACGGCTACGGCGGCTACCGCGAGCGCCTGGTCGAGACCCTCCGGGACAAGGGCATTCGCGACCTCGCGGTGCTCCGCGCCGTACGGATGGTGCCGCGCCACCTGTTCGTTCCCGCCAGCGTGCGGCACCGGGCCTACGACGACGCGGCCCTCCCGATCGGGGGCGGCCAGACGATCTCCCAGCCCTGGGTGCAGGCCCGCTACCTCGAGCTCCTGGCACTGACCGGACGGGAGCGGGCGCTGGAGATCGGCGTGGGCTCCGGCTACCAGACCGCGCTCCTCGCCGTGCTGTGCGATGCGGTGTTCGGGGTCGAGCGGATTCCCGGGCTGGCCCAGGGCGCGCGGGAGGCGCTGGAGCGGGCCGGGGTGCGCAACGTCACCGTGCTGGTGGGGGACGGCACGCTGGGATGGCGCCCGTTCGCGCCGTACGACGCGATCCTGGTGGCGGCGGCGTCGCCGGAGATCCCGGCTCCGCTGGTGGAGCAGCTCGCCCCCGGCGGGCGCATGGTGATTCCGCTGGGCGACCGGGCCAGCCAGACGCTGACGCTGGTGCGGCGAGAGGGCGACCAGCTCCACACCAGCACCGTCGCCGACGTACGCTTCGTGCCGCTGCTGGGCGAGTTCGGCTTCCGCTAGTCGACAGGAGACCCGATGGACCTGCTGCGCCGTTTCGTGGACCTCTTCCTGCACCTGGACACCCACCTGAGCCAGGTGATCGCGCAGTACGGCACCGGCACGCACCTCATCCTCTTCCTGATCGTGTTCTGCGAGACGGGACTGGTGGTGACCCCCTTCCTGCCGGGCGACTCGTTGCTCTTCGCCGCGGGGACCTTCGCCGCCCTCGGCGCGCTCGACCTGTGGCTCGTGATCGCGCTGCTGATCGCCGCCGCGATCGTGGGGGACACGGTGAACTACTGGGTCGGCGCCTACGTGGGGCCACGTGCCTTCAGCGGCAACGTGCGGTTTCTCCGCCGGGAGTATCTCGAGCGCACCCAGGAGTTCTACCAGCGCCACGGAGGGAAGACGATCATCATCGCCCGGTTCATTCCCATCATCCGGACCTTCGCGCCGTTCGTCGCGGGGATCGGGACGATGAGCTATCCCCGATTCATCACCTACAACGTGGTGGGGGCGGTGCTGTGGGTGGGCCTCTTCGTGCTGGGCGGCTACTTCTTCGGCAACATTCCGGTGGTGCGGAAGAACTTCACCCTGGTGATCCTCGCGATCATCGCGATCTCCGTCATGCCGATGGTGGTGGAGGTGATGCGCGCCCGACGACGGCCGGCATGACCAGCCGGTTTCTGGTGTCGGGCATCGTGCAGGGGGTCGGGTTTCGCTGGTACGTCGCTCGGCATGCTCGCGGGCTGGGGCTCACAGGGTTCGCCCGCAATCTGCCGGACGGCCGGGTCGAGGTGGTGGCCGCCGGCGCAGACCGGGCCGGTCTCGATCGCCTGGAGGCCTTGCTCCGGGCGGGGCCGGCTCACGCTCAGGTCGAACAAGTGGAACGGGAAGACGGCGTCGCGCAGGCGCTGCCGTCGGGGAGCTTCGACATTCGATGATTACGCGCTCGCTGGCGGACCGGGTCCGCGCCACTCTCCGGGTGATTGCCGATCATCCCAAGCCCGGGATCCAGTTCCAGGACATCACGCCGGTCCTGGCCGACGGTCCGCTCTTCCAGGAGGTCGTCGCCGCGATGGCGGCGCCGTTCGCCGGGGCCGGGGTGACCCACGTGCTGGGAATCGAGGCCCGAGGCTTCATCCTGGGCGGGGCCGTGGCCGCCAGCCTCGGCGCCGGGTTCGTTCCGGCAAGGAAGCCGGGCAAGCTGCCCTGGGAGCGGGTGAGCGAGGCGTACGAGCTCGAATACGGGGCCGACGCCCTGGAAGCCCATCGGGACGTGATGGGCCGCACGACCAAGGTGCTGGTGGTGGATGACGTGCTGGCCACCGGAGGCACCGCTGCCGCCGCAGGGCGCCTGGCGCAGGGGCTGGGGGCAGTCCTGGCGGGGTGGACCTTCCTGCTCGAGATCGGGCCGCTGGAGGGACGCAAACGCTTGGGCGGGACGGCCCCCGGCTTCTCCCTCCTGACGGTGTAGGTGAGCCCTGATCATCGCTGCTTCCGTCGCGGACCGAGACGTTCTTGCAAGGCCGTCTTGCTGCCGTCCAGGTCGCGCCGGGGGGCTAACTACAGGCTACGTGAGGGAAACGCAGTAAAGGGCTATATTGTAACTGCTTGCCCCCGTAGCTCAGATGGATAGAGCAGCAGTTTCCTAAACTGTTGGCCGCGTGTTCGAGTCACGCCGGGGGCATCCGGGAGTAAGCTGATTCGGGACACCACAAACGGTGGAATCACGGCGAGATAACTTCGGTTGTCTCGCCGCTTTTTTGGCCTCAAGCTGCCGGACGCTGGTGGACGATTTCGGACCTTGCCTGAGCCTCGACACGGGCAAACACGAATAGATGTGGAAGCCGCCAAAGCCACTGGACGGAGGAAGTTGTTTGGCTTGACCGCGACGGCGGCGGACGCAATTTGGCCATCCGGCGACCGCGCCTCTACGTGGTGGCGCGGCGTTCACTGGATCGGGGCAGGCCGGTCGACTCGGAGGAGCCCCGGTCCGCGACACGCGCCTTCTGAAGCGTTGCCGACGCCGAGTAGTGTCCGGCTCCCGGCCCCGGTAGCTGCTCAGAACGGCTCGGTCGGCTCGCTCCCCTGCGGCACGCGGCAGATCAGCGTGGCGTTGCCCGTCGCCGATATGGTCTCGTTCCAGTCGGTCGTGAGAAATAGGCCCGACGGCAATTCGATGCCACAGACCAGATCCACCTCAACGGGGTTGTTCTGGGAGTCGTAGTGGATGGCACGGCCAGTCGCCCCCGGTACGCTCTTGGCATGACAGGAATACCTCGCGACACCGCTGGGTGTGCCGACCTTGTTCGATTCAGTGCTGGAGACAAAGCCACCCGATCCATCGAGCAGCGCACAAGAGGCGTGGTGAATTACCACCGCACGGGTGGTCTGGACTTGAGCGTCGGATCGGAGCACGGCCCGCACTGGGGCTGTTCGAGTGGAGGGTTGAGTTGGGTTCTCTTCCGACCCACAGGCCGTGAGGCCAATCGCAGCAGTGATCGCGGCGGCCAGGAATGTATGGAATCGCATCGGTAACCTCTCCGTCCATCATGTGGGAACAAGGCGCGGGCGACCCTGGTACGTGGGGTAGACCGCGCCGAAGCTGGGGGATACCCGCACCGGTGATCGCACTGGTTGAGCCGGATCACCATAGGGATGCCATCGGAGAACGCCTCGCAGGTGAGGCCATCGCGCCGAGCCCAGGAAGCGCAATGTGTGCTGTACTGCACGAGCGACCTTGGGTGGAGGGCTGGAAAGATATCCGACGCGGCAGCGGGGCGCACAGCGCGAGGGCGGGCCATTGGAGCGACTCGACGATACCGCGCCGCCGCCGAACCGGCGCGAGGCTTAAGCCGCCCCGGGCCGCCGACCTGCTCACCGTCTAAGGGATGCTTCATTTTGCCTTCAGCATCCATTCCGTACCTCCGGGATATCCTGACCTTGGCGACATCTACCATGCTTGAAGCCGAGGGGCATATGCGAGTACCGATCCTGGTCACCCTGGCCGCCGTGGGGCTCTTGGCGGCGTGCAGTGAGCAGTTGAGCCCCGACCCGAATCAGCCAGCCGAGCGGGTGAGCGCGGCCAAAATCAAGGGGCGGTGCCCCAGCGGTTATGGCTCCTGGGCCACGGGGGTCAATTCCGCCGGGAAGATTGTGGGGGCGGTGGATAGAGAAGATGACATTTTCGCGTGTCTGTGGGACGACAAGACCGGCGCGGGAATTCAGCTGGGCCCGATGGACTGGGCCTCCGCGATCAACGCCTCAGGGCAGGTCGTCGGCTGGACCGTGGGCGAGTACGGGTCCGTGAACCGCGCGCTTCTCTGGGATAACGGCGTCCTCACGGAACTTGGCACCCTCCCCGGCAAGGAATCCAGCTACCCGTTGGCGATCAACAATGCGGGCCAGGTGGTGGGCTACAGCGCGAAGGTGTTTGACGAGTCCCCCCGCGCGTTTCTGTGGCAGAAGGGTGTCATGACCGATCTCGGCACGCTGCCCGGAAAGCAAGGCAGCGCAGCGACGGGGATCAACGAGGCTGGACAGGTGGTGGGTTGGAGTGGGGCTCACGCCTTCCTCTGGGACAAGGGACGGATGGTCGACCTTGGGGCGAACAGCTCCGCGGCGGGCATCAATGCCGCCGGTCAAGTCGTGGGGACGGCGCAGGGGCACGCAACGATCTGGTACCGGGGCACCAAGACGGACCTCGGCCCCGGCTCGGCATCGGCGATCAACAACGCCGGTGTGGCCGTGGGCCAGAGCGGTAGGGATGCGGTATTCTGGCGCAACGGGATCATGACGAGGAGGATGACTACTACTCCGCCGATGCGATCAGTGAGTCAGGTGTGGTGGTCGGCACTTACTACTATCCGGCCAAGGAGTCGCGGTACACCTGGACCATCAAATAGACAGTCGAGGGCGGCCTACCCGCACCGGTGATCGTACTGATTGAGCCGGACCACCGTGCGGGCGGGCCCCGCGCGGGGGAGCCCCTACCGTCGGCGCGAGGGCTCGCCCCCCGGGGCAGGGGTGCCGGCTGACCGAACCCAAGACCGACCGGAGCCGCCGAACGCTGCCGCTCCTGCCGGTGGCAGTGGACGCGCTGCGCTGGCACCGGACCCGGCAGGAGGCCGACCGGCCGGTGGCGGGGGCAGGCTACGGCGACTATGATTCCG
>Ga0310810_10002008_pt1 | contig 21621 bp, 18 predicted proteins | sample NCmetagenome_FD_207641 | JGI IMG/M metagenome (GOLD analysis project Ga0310810, IMG submission 207641) | Soil microbial communities from experimental microcosm in Duke University, North Carolina, United States - NC | ecosystem: Engineered > Artificial ecosystem > Soil microcosm > Unclassified ... | reverse complement strand
TTCGTCGGAAAGCGCGGTCTGGCAGCGCGGGCACCAATTAATAATGTAATGGCCCTGGTAAATCAGGCCGCGTTTGTAGAGCGTGACAAAGCATTCGCGCACGGCCTTCGAAAGGCCTTCATCCATGGTGAAACGCTCGCGCGTCCAGTCGCAGGAAGCGCCGAGGCGGCGGAGCTGGCGCGTGATCGTGCTGCCGTGCTCCTCTTTCCATTTCCAGACCTGCTCGAGGAATTTTTCGCGGCCGAGCTGATTGCGCGTGATCTTTTCTTTGGCGAGTTTTTTCTCGACGACGTTCTGCGTGGCAATGCCCGCGTGGTCCACGCCCGGCACCCAGAGCGTGTCCTCGCCTTTCATGCGATGCCAGCGCGTGAGAATATCCTGGATGGAGTTGTTGAGCGCGTGTCCCATGTGCAGGACGCCGGTCACGTTAGGGGGCGGGATGACGATGACGTACTTCTTCTTGTGGGCGGCCTTGCCTTCACGGTCCGAGCGCGGGCGGAACCAGCCTTTTTCTTCCCAAACCTGGTACCAGCGCGCCTCGACTTCTTTCGAATTGTACTGCTTTTCGAGTTCCATGAGACTCATCGCTAACCCTTCAGCAATTTGTACTGAATGGCGTCCACAAGCGCGATCCAGCTGGCCTCGATGATGTTCTTGTCCACGCCCACCGTGGTCCAGATGCGGTCCTTGTCCTGGAACTCGATAAAGACGCGCACCTTCGCGGCCGTGCCCGCCTCGGAGTTGACGACGCGCACTTTATAATCGGTCAGGCGGATTTCACCGATGACGGGATAGAACTTGATCAGCCCTTCGCGCAGCGCCTTGTAAAGCGCGTCGACGGGGCCGTCGCCCAGGGCCTTGCCCTGCTTCACCTTGTTCTTCACTTTCACCGTGACGTTTGCGTGCACCGTGGGATTCGCATCGCCGATGCTTTCCGCGGAAATATAAACGTCGGACGCCGCAAAAAAAGTCTTCTCTTTGCCCAGGATTTTCTGGACCATGAGCTCAAAGCTGGCCTCGGCCGCCTCATACTGATAGCCTTCGTTCTCCCGCTTCTGGATTTCGGTGAGAATCTTGCGCGTTTCCGGCGATTCCTTATCCAGATTCAGCTGCAGCTCTTTGGCCTTCATCATGATGTTGGTCTTGCCGCCGAGCTCGGAAACGAGGAAACGGCGGTGATTGCCGATGACCCGCGGGTCCATGTGCTCGTACGTGCCGGGGTTTTTCATCATGGCGTTGATGTGCACGCCGCCCTTGTGGGCAAAAGCCGCCCGGCCGGTGAACGGCTGGTTCAGCGGGATCGGCATGTTGCAGATCTCGGCGACATAATAGGAAACCTGCGTCAGCTCCTTCAGCTTCTTGGGCGAAAAACAGTTCTGCTTCATTTTGAGCTGCAGGATCGGGATGATGCTCATGAGGTTCGCGTTGCCGCAGCGCTCGCCCAGCCCGTTGACCGTGCCCTGGATGAGGACCGCGCCTTCGCCCGCGGCCTGGATGGAATTGGCGGCCGCATGCTCGCCGTCGTTGTGGCAGTGAATGCCGAGCGGCGTCTTGAACGAGCGCTTCACGCGCAGGATCGCGCGGCGCACTTCGTGCGGCAGCGTGCCGCCGTTCGTGTCGCAGAGCGTGAGGTTGTCCGCGCCGCCGCGCACCGCGGCCTGCAGCGCCTTGATCGCGTATTCCGGATTGGCCTTGAAGCCGTCGAAGAAATGCTCGGCGTCGTAAATGACTTCCAGCTTTTTGGATTTGAGATAAGCCACGGTCTCGTAAATCATGTTCAGGTTTTCTTTCAGCGAGACCTTGAAGACTTCCGTCACGTGAAAATCCCACGACTTGCCGAAGATCGTGACCACCTTGGTCTTCGATTCCAGCAGGGCCTTGACGTTGACGTCTTCCTGCACGCGCGTGTGCATGCGCCGCGTGGAGCCGAACGCCGCGATCTTGGCGTGACGAATGCCGATGTTTTTGACTTCCTTGAAAAAGGCGAGATCCTTGGGGTTCGAGCCGGGCCAGCCGCCTTCGATGTAATGCATGCCGAACTCGTCGAGGCGCTTGGCGATCATGAGTTTGTCCTGCAGGGACAGGCTGATGCCCTCCGACTGCGTTCCGTCGCGCAGGGTCGTGTCATAGAAAAGGATTTTTTTAGGGAAGGATTTCCCCTTCGAAGCGGCCATGGTTATTTGCTCTTTTTCCCCAGGCCGAATTCGGAGTGAATGGCCCGGAGAGCTTCTTTGCCTTTTTTCCCGCTGATGACGCAGGAAATCTTGATCTCGGAGGTGGAGATCATGTCGATATTGATCTTCTTGCGGGCAAGGCAGCCGAACATCTTGGACGCCACGCCCGAATGCGAGCGCATGCCCACGCCGACCACGCTGATCTTGGCGATGTCGGAATCGTGATGGATGCTGTGCGCGCCGAGCGACTGCGCGGCTTTTTTCACGACCGCAAGCGCGCGGTTCAGCTCGTTTTTGAAGACCGTGAAGGAAATGTCGGTCGTGCTCGTGCTCGTCTTGTTCTGGATGATCATATCGATGTTGACGTTCGCATCCGACAGCTTCGCGAAAAGCTTCGCCGCGACGCCGGGACGGTCCGGGACTTTGAAAAGCGTGATCTTGGCCTCATCATCGGTGAGCGCCACGCCGCTGACAACGACGTCTTCCATTTGCTTACTCTCCTTTGTGATCAACGTGCCTTCGTGATTATTCATCGAATTGCGCACGTAGATGGGAACGTTGAATTTTTTTCCGACTTCGATCGAGCGCGAATGCATGACCTTGGCCCCCAGTGCGGCCAGCTCCAGGATTTCGTCGTAGCTGATCTGTTCGATCTTCTGCGCGTCCGGCACGAGGCGCGGATCCGCGGTGTAAATGCCGTCCACGTCCGTGTAGATCTCGCAGCACTTGGCCTTCAGCGCTTTCGCCAGCGCGACGGCCGTGAGGTCCGAGCCGCCGCGGCCGAGTGTCGTCACTTCTTCTTCGCACGTCTTGCCCTGGAAGCCCGCGACGATCACGACATTACCCTGCGCGAGCGCTTTCTGCATGCGGTCCGTATTGATGTCGAGAATCTTCGCCTTCGTGTGAAACTTGTCCGTGATGATGCCGACCTGCGGCCCCGTAAACGACATGGCCTTCACGCCCAGTTCATGGATCGCCATGGCGAGCAGCGCCACCGAAATTTGCTCACCCGTCGAGAGCAGCATGTCCATCTCGCGCTCGTTCGGCGTCTTCGTGATCTGCTCGGCCAGCGTGATCAGGTCATCGGTCGTGTCGCCCATCGCGGACACCACGACGACCAGCTTATGGCCCTGCTTTTTCTTCGCGGCGACGCGGCGCGCCACGTTGCGGATCCGGTCGGCATTTCCGACGGAACTTCCGCCGTACTTCTGGACGATCAAAGACATTTTCTTCTTCCTAATTATTTCGCCAGGAAAGAATCGATGAGTTCCCGGCCGTTGGCGACTTTGTTTTCCACGGACTTCGCGGCAAGTTCCGAAAATTTCTCCGCTTCGTCGGGCATGATGTTCTTACCCGTGACGAGAAACGGGACCGCGTCGCGCACATGCTTGCGCATCTTCCACGGCGCGGCAAGCGCCGGCGTGATCAGCACACGCGTGTCTTTGTGCGCATCAAGATAATCGCGCACGTGCGACAAAAAGAAATAATCCAGCGCCTCGATGGCCGAGATCTTGCCCTTCAGGTCGCCGAAGCGGGAGGCCTCATCGCAGGACGGCGCGTGGCAGCACACGAAATCTTTTTCTTTCAAGGCCTCAATGACGGCCTTGGCCATGCGTTCGTTGTCGACTTCCGGAACGCCGGTCTCTTCGGCGAGGTCGACCACCGTCAATCCGGCCAGGCGCGCCGCGCCTTTGGCGTATTCCGCGGGCGACACCAGGGCTCCGGACAAGCCGTGGCGCTCCGAAAACTTTTCAAGCTTCGGCGGCTGGCCCTGGCCCCACAGCCAGATCATGTTCGCAGGATTTTCCCCCAGGTCCACGCGCACCTGGTTGACTTCGTGGTCCTGCAGCAGAAGCCGCGCGTCAAACATCAATTTTTTCAAAAGCTCTTCGCCCGGGCCTTTCGGAAAATTCGCTTCAATCGGCTCGCCGATGATCGCTTCAGGGCTCACGGTACGCGCCGAAAGCGCATTGTAGCCGTGCGAATCCTTGAGGACGGCCACATGCTTGTAACCGCTTCCCGCGAAAAACCGTACAAAGCCGCTCGCCACTTTCTTGTTGAGAAAGTTGATCAAAGCTTTGCCCTCTTTGGTGCTGATCGCGCCGGCCGTCGGGTCCGCGAGGTTGCCCGAAGACTCGGTGATGAAATTCATCCGGAACGGAATTTCGTTTTCTTCCAGCTCGAGATCCAGATTCGCCGCTTCGAGCGGGCCGCGCCCCGTGTAAACCTTGTCCGCGTCGTAGCCGAGCAGATTCAAAAAGGCCGTGTCCGAAGACGGCTCATGGCGGTCCGGCGAAAGTTTCACCGAGCCGAGCTTGCCGACCTTGGTGAAATGATTCATGTTCGGGATTTTCGCCACTTCCAGCGGCGTCTTGCCGCCCAGTTCCTCGGCGGGCTGATCGGCCGCGCCGGAAAAGCTGATCATGAGATATTTCATACGCCAATGACCTTCCGGACCGCGTCGAAATCAGGCTCGACCGCTTCCATTTTTTCGTCAAAGCTCAACGCAAAATCGGGGTCTTTCAGACCCGACCCCGTCAGGGTGATGACAATGCGCGTGCCTTCCTGAAAATAATTCCGTTCCGCCAGCTTGACCACGCCGGCAACCGCCGCGGCCGAAGCAGGCTCCGCAAAAACGCCTTCGCGCTCGGCAATGAACCGGTACGCGTCCGTGATTTCCTTGTCCGTCACAGCCTCGATCAGGCCGCCGGATTCGTCGCGGGCTTCCAGCGCGCCCTTCCAGCTCGCGGGATTGCCGATGCGGATGGCGGTCGCGATGGTTTCGGGGTTTGCCACGGGCTTTCCCTGAACGATGGGCGCGGACCCGGCCGCCTGAAAGCCCAGCATCTTCGGCAGGATCTCGGATTTACCCGCACGCTTGTATTCTTTGTAGCCTTTCCAGTATGCCGTGATGTTGCCCGCATTGCCGACCGGGATCGCATGATATTCCGGCGCGTCGCCCAAGTCGTCCACGATTTCAAAAGCCCCTGACTTTTGCCCTTCGATTCTGAAGGGATTGATCGAATTGACGATCGTGATCGGCGTCTTCTCGCCCACTTTTTTCACCAGTTCTAAGGCCTGGTCGAAGTTCCCTTTGATGATGATGACTTTCGCGCCGTAACGGTAGGCCTGCATGAGCTTGCCCTTGGCGATCTTGCCTTCCGGGATCAGCACAAAGCATTTCATGCCGCAGCGCGACGCATACGCGGCGGCCGAAGCCGACGTGTTGCCGGTCGACGCGCAGATCACCGCCTTCGATTTGTCTTCCATGGCCTTCGAGATCGCCATGGTCATGCCGCGGTCCTTGAACGAACCCGTGGGATTCAGCCCCTCGAACTTGTAATAAATCCGGATATTCTTCAGCCCGAGCTTCACGGGCAGGGCTTCGGCCAGGATGAGCGGCGTATTACCCTCGTTGAGCGAGATGATCGGCGTCTTGTCCGTCACCGGCATGAATTCCTGGTAGCGCTCGATGATCCCGATTTTTTTGACCGCGAATTTTTTGGTCGGAACCGTCATTTAATTGTCCCCTTCGATCCTGATGACCTGCGATTTGCCGCGCACGAATTTGAGCCGGTCGATCGAGCGCACCGCGTTGCGCACGTCTTTTTCATTCGCGCCGTGCGTCAGCATGATGAGCGGCACTACGCCGCCGTGCCGGCGTTCTTTCTGAACGCAGTCCGAGATGCTGATGCCGTGGCTTCCCAGCACTTTCGAGATCATGGCCAGGACGCCCGGCCTGTCTAGCACGTGAAAGCGCAGGTAATACCGCGTCAACACCTGCGAAATGCTTTTTACTTTGAGACGCTGCGCGTTCGCGCGCATCAGGAACGCGTCGCTTTCGTTCATCGACGAAAACCGCCGCGCGAGATCAGTCAGGTCGCTCACGACCGCGCTCGCCGTGGGAAAAGAACCCGCGCCCCTGCCGTACAGCAGCACGTCGCCCACGTGATCGCCGTGAAGCAGGATCGCGTTGAACGACCCGTTCACGTTGGCCAGGATGTGGTCTTTGGGCAGAAGCGACGGCTGCACGCGCGCCTCCACGACTTTGCCGCCATTTTTGGCGATCGCCAGAAGCTTGATCCTGTAACCGAATTCGTCCGCGAACGCGATGTCTTCCGCGCTGATCGAACGGATGCCTTCTTTATAAATGTCCTTGTAGCGGATGCGTCCGCCGAAGCCGAAGCGCACGAGCACCGCGAGCTTGTGCGCGGCGTCAGAGCCGTCCACGTCCAGCGTGGGATCGGGTTCCGCGTAGCCTTTCTGCTGCGCCTCGCGGAGCGCCACGGCGAAGTCGGTCTTTTCCGACGTCATCTTGCTCAAAATATAATTGCAGGTCCCATTGATGATCGCGTGCAGGGACTCGAGCCGGTTCGCGACAAGCCCTTCGCGCAGCGTCTTGATGATCGGGATGCCGCCGCCCACACTGGCCTCGAAAAAAACCCAGCGGTTCAATTTTCCGGCCAGCTCGAAAATCTCGTCGCCCCGCTCGGCGAGCAGCGCCTTGTTCGCGGTCACGACGTGCTTGCCTGCCTGCAGCGCTTTCTTGATGAGCTTTGCCGCGTCCGTCGTTCCGCCGATGAGTTCCACGACCACGTCCACCGAAGGATCTTCCACGACTTCGAGCGGATTCGTCGTCAGCAGGCTCTTGGGGATTTTCACCGGCCTTTTCTTCGAAAGGTTCCGGACCGCCACTTTCCGGATCTCGAAAGAGACGCCGACTTCGCGCTCGAAATAAGCCTTTTTCCGGGTGAGGAGCGAATAGACGCCTCCGCCCACCTGTCCCAGGCCGAGAAGGCCGATACGGATTTTTTCCATGATCCAGCGAATCCAGAGGTTAGGCCCGACTTCCGGCGGGACTCATGCGGTAAAATGCCCCAATAAATGGGTCAGTATATCTTAGCCTTCCTCAAAATGCAATCCTTGCCCCCGCCGCTTCCTCCACCAAAACCTTTGATTCCTCCAGGGGATACGCTATACTAGCCTCTCCTTTTTTCACAGGTCCAGACCACCACGGAGGAAGCGGGATGAAGGCCAGCACTTATCTCACCATCACTTTCGTTCTCGTTCTCGCAACGCTTCAGATGGGCATGGGCCGCCGGGCCGACCAGTACGACGAAGAAGCCCGGCAGGAACAGAAGGCCGCGAAACAGGGACGGTCCTTCGAAAATCCCGCGACCGGAATCGCCAGCGGCATCAAAGGCGCGACCGTCGATTCTACGACCGGCTTTGTTTCCGAAACCGCGGACGGCACGCGTGAAGGCGGCGCCGTGGCCGGAACGCTCGAAGGCGCGGCCAAAGGCACCGGCAAGATCCTCGACAATGCCGTAAAGGGCGCGGTGAAAGTGGCCACGCTCGGCCAGGCCGACCTGCAGAATTACGAAGTGGAAGAACCGGAAGACAACAGCGAAGACACCACGAAGATCACGATCAAGATTCCCGGCACATAAAAATGGGGACATGCCTTTAGGCTTGTTCCCGGTATTAAAAGCAAACCCCCGGAGCAGAAGCTTCGGGGGTTTTTTTATGCCGAAAATCGGGGACATGCCTTTAGGCTTGTCCCCCTGCCTAAACGTTGAATTGCAAATCGTACAACCTCTTGTAAGTCCCGCCCTGCTCGAGCAGCGATTCGTTCGTCCCCTGCTGGATGATCTTGCCGTCGTCGAGGACGAGAATGCGCGTAGCGCGCTGCACCGTGGCCAGACGGTGCGCGATGACGAATACCGTGCGGCCGACCATGAGATTTTCCAGAGCGTCCTGAATCATGCGCTCGCTGTCCGCGTCCAGGTGAGACGTGGCTTCGTCCAGAATGAGGATGGGCGCGTTTTTCAGGATGGCGCGCGCGATCGAGATCCTCTGGCGCTGTCCGCCCGAGAGTTTTAATCCGCGCTCGCCGAGCGGCGTCTCATAGCCTTGAGGCAGCGCCTCGATGAACCCGTGGGCGTAAGCCGCGTGCGCAGCCTTTTCAATGTCTTCCCGGCTTGCGTTCGGCGCGCCGAAGGCGATGTTCTCCGCGACCGTCATATTGAAAAGGATCGTATCCTGCGCCACGATGCCGATTTTTTCGCGCAGCGATTTGAGCGTCATCTTGCGGATGTCGCAGTCGTTGATCTCGAGGCTTCCGGCCGCCGGATCGTAAAAACGCAGCAGCAGGTTTGCCATCGTACTTTTTCCCGCGCCGCTCGGGCCGACCAGCGCGACCACTTCGCCGTGCTTGACGTTGAGGTCGATGCCTCGCAGCACTTCTTTGCCCGCCTCATAGTAAAAATGCACGTTGCGGTAGCGGATAGTCTCGATCGGCCCCTTGAACACCTCGGCATCGGGAGCATCTTTGATGCTCGGCTCGGAATCCAGAATCTCGAAGATGCGCCCGCCCGCGGCCAGCGACTGCTGAATCGTGCTGTTCACCTTGCTCAGCTTCTTCAAAGGTTCGTAGAACACGAAAAGGGAAATGACGAAAGCGCCGAAACGATCGGGCGGAAGAGTCTTCAGCGCGAAAGCTACTGCAATGGCCGCGCCGATCGCGCCCATGACTTCGATGAGCGGCCGCTGGATCATGGTGAGCTTGATCGTGCTCTTGAAAAAATCGAAAACGCTGCGATTGATCTTTTCGAAGGTGCGGATTTCTTCTTCTTCGCGGTTGAAGGCCTTGACGATGTGGATGCCGGCCAGCGTTTCCCCGATGAAGGCGGTGATGTCGGCGGCCCGCTCCTGCATGCGCTTGGTTGTCTTGCGCAGCTGGCGTCCGAGAAAAACGATGGGCACGGCCACGACGGGAAAGATAATGATCGCGAAAATGGCGTAAGGGCCGCCCCAAATGAAAACCATGGGGATGTTGTAGAGGATGATGAACGGCTGTTTAATGAGATCGGTGAGCACGTCGGTGATCGCGCCCTGAATTTGCCCGACGTCGTTCAGGATGCGGCTCAGGAAATCCCCGGTGCGTCCCTTGGAATAAAAATCGCTCGAAAGATAGGTCAGATGCCGGAAGAGGTCGTCACGGACCCTCCGGATGACACGGATGCCTACGCTGGCCATCTGATACTGGGAGATGTACTCAAAAAAGCTGCGGAGCAGGAATACGGTCACGATAATGTAAGGAATCCAGGCCGAAGGAAATGCGATGTCCTGCAGGAACCGGATATGAGGCAGGTTGGTAAGCCGGACCTCGCTCTTGTTCTGAAGCCCATTTATGATGACGTAAAGCGTTGCCGAAACGAGGGATGTGGATAAAGCATAGCCCTGGGCAGCCAAAGCAGCCAGAATAAGGCGTCCCTTGTGAGGTTTGATGTATTGGAGGAGTCGACGGTAAATGCCCATGGAAGCGGACACTGTAACATATTCATTGACACCCCTCAAGAGCATTTGCTAGGATACCCAAGCTATTTTTACTCCCAAGTTTAGGTTTTGAAAGGACTTAGAATAAATGCGGCTCAAAACCGCCGTGGTCGGCGTCGGACATCTGGGAAAAGAGCATGCCCGCCTCTATAAAGAAATCAAAGAGTCCGAGCTGATCGGGATCTGCGATTCCGATGCTTCCAAAAAAGCCGTGGCCGATACTCTGGGCGTCCCCTTTTTCCAGGATTTCCGGAAGGTCATCCCCCAAGTTGAGGCCGTGAGCATCGCGACGCCCACCTCCACTCATTACGCCATTGCCCGTGAATTCCTGGCCGCCGGGGTCCATACCCTGATCGAAAAGCCGATTACCATGCATCTGGCGGACGCCGACGACCTGATCGAACTTTCCAGGATCAACCGCTGCGCGCTGCAGGTCGGCCACATCGAACGCCACAATCCCGGACTGAAACGCGTCGGCGAAATCGCTAAAAATATCCGCTTCTTCGAAATCCACAGGCTTGGGCCTTTCAACCCGCGCATCAACGACTGCGGCGTGGTGCTGGACCTCATGATCCATGACCTCGACATCGTGCTCAGCCTCGTCCAAAGTGAAATCGCGAGCTTCGACGCGGTCGGCATCAACGTGCTGACGCCTTTCGAAGACATCGCCAACGCGCGCATCAAATTCAAAAACGGCGCGGTCGCCGACGTCACGGCCTCGCGCCTCACGCCGGAAAAACAGCGCAAGATCCGGATCTTCCAGGAAGATGCCTACATTTCGCTGGATTACGGCGCCCAGGCCGGAAAAATTTTCCGCAAGCAGGGCCTGCAGATCACGCAGGAAAACGTGGAGATCGAAAAAGCCGAGCCCCTGAAAGAAGAGCTTTCGTTTTTCCTCAGAGAAATCCTCGCCGGTAAAAGCCCCGGCAATCCCGACACGGCCGCGCGCGACGCGCTGGCGCTTGCGCTGGACATCGTGGCCGCGATCAAGAACAACAACGACCAGGCTGTTTCGGGCCTGGCCCGGTAGCGGATCCGCTTCATGCCTTTGAAAATTTTCATGGTCGCCTGCGAGGCCTCGGGCGACAATCACGGGGCCCATCTCATCCGGGAGATCCGGCGTCTCGCGCCGGACGCGGAGTTCCGCGGTCTCGGCGGCCCGCAGATGCAAGCGGCCGGCCTCGATCTCCTCTTCGACATGACCACGATTTCCGCGCTGGGTTTCGGCGACGTAGTCCGCCAGTATTTCAAATACCGGAAAATCTTTTATCAGGCCATCGATGCGATCCGCGCCTGGAAGCCCGACGCCGCGGTCGTGATCGACTCCCCCGCGTTCAACCTGCGGCTTGCGAAAAAAATTTCCGGGCAGGTTCCGGTTCTCTATTACATCTCGCCGCAGATCTGGGCCTGGGGCGGCCGGCGCATCCATGTCATCCGCAGGCACGTCTCGAAGATGCTCTCCATCCTGCCGTTCGAAACCGAAATTTACGAAAAGGCCAAAGTGCCCTGCGAATTCGTCGGGCATCCGCTCCTGGACCAGGTGGAAACGTCCGCCGAACGCGCGGCCTTGCGCGCGAAACTCGGATTGAAAGAGGGCAGCACGGCCGTCGGGCTTTTTCCCGGCTCCCGCGCCAAAGAAGTCCAGCGCATCTTCCCGGCCATGCTCGCTACCGCTTCGATCCTGGCCCGCAAAAGGCCGGACGTTGTTTTTTATCTGAAGGAGCCGCCGGGCATTGACGCGCAGGCCTTTGAATCGCTGCTGCGGCAATACCCCAACCTGAAGACGTCGCGTTCAAATCTTTCCTTTCATGACCTGGTGCATGCCATGGATTTCGCCATGATCGCGTCCGGCACGGCCACGCTCGAAGCCGCGCTGCTGGAAACGCCCTTCTTTCTTTTGTACAAGGCAAGTCCCACCACGTATTTTCTGGGAAAGCGTCTGATCCGCGTGAAGTACCTGGGGCTCGTGAACCTGCTGGCCGGAAGGCTTGTCGTGCCGGAATTCATCCAGGGCGACATGCATCCGGAAACCATGGCCCATGAAATCGAAATTTTCCTGCAGAATCCGGAGTTGTGCGGGAAGATGCGGGAATCGTTCCGTGAAGTGCGCGCGCTGCTGGGAAATTCCGGCGCCTCGCGCCGCGCCGCCGAAGCGGTGGTAGGATTCATGGACAGCCGGAAGAACGTCCGTCCTCAGCCCTCGCGGGCTTAGTGTTTCTTTACCGGAGTTTGGTAGCCGGTCTGGTTATCGAGATGCTGCCACTCGAATTCCGGCTCGACGAGAGGCTGGTAGCCTGAAGGAAGAGGGACCGGGAAGGTCACCATCTCATACGCTCCCGCCGCAATCCGCCCCGCCATGTAAGCGCTACCCATTCCCACCCCCGTAAACCAGCTCGGAACCAGGCTGTCCACATTCTTTTGACGGTCGAGCTCATGGACGATTTCGATCGGGGAAAGCGCGATGTTCAGAAAACCGCGCTGAAGTTTGCGCAGCGGGCTTCCGGCAGGTTCAAGTTCCGCGGCATGAACGAACGGGCAGAGGAAAAAAAAGAGTGTGAAAAGGACGGGGATTCTTTTCATAGCGAGCAAGCTAACACAAACCCTTGCCTAAAGCAACTCGCACATCGAAATAAAGAGGCTGGAAATCAGGGGCAACACTATTCCTCTTCCTCTTGGGAGTCCGATTTCAGTCCGTAGATTTTCAATTTGTAGCCCAGGATGCGCTCGGTAATACCGAGGATCTTCGCGGCCTGCCGCTGGTTGTTGCTGCTCTGCCGCATGGCGTCCTGGATCATCCGCTTTTCCAGGTTAGTCACGGCGTCCGTCAGCGAAGATTCCTTGGCGAGCGTTTCGATGTCCTTGAAAGGTTCGGGCGACTGCATGCCGACAAGCACGGGATTGGTCTTCGTGCCGGGAATCGGGAAAAGGTCCGGAGTCAGCGTGTCGCTCTTGCAAAGCACGACCGCCCGCTCGACCGCGTTCTCCAGCTCGCGCACGTTGCCAGGCCATGCATAATGAATCAAATAGTCCATAGCCTCATTGGAAATGTATTTCACGCCCTTACCGTTGTCTTCGCTGGATTTTTTCAAGAAATGATTCACCAGCATCGGGATGTCTTCCTTGCGCTCGCGCAGGGCAGGCATGAAGATCGGGATGACGTTCAGGCGGTAATACAAATCCTGGCGGAAATTGCCGGCCTGCACGTCCTTTTCGAGATTTTTGTTCGTGGCCGCGATCAAGCGGATGTCCACGCGGATCGTCTGCGTGCCGCCGAGCCTTTCGAATTCCCTCTCCTGCAGGACGCGGAGCAGCTTGATCTGCGTGCTCGCGGAAATGTCGCCAATCTCGTCCAGGAAAAGCGTGCCGCCGTTGGCCAGTTCAAAGCGGCCTTTCTTGCTGTTGGTGGCGCCGGTGAACGCGCCTTTTTCATAGCCGAAGAGTTCGCTCTCGAGCAGCGTGTCGGGAAGCGCGGCGCAGGAAACTTTCACGAAAGGCCCTTCGGCGCGGTCGCTGCTGTAATGGACGGCATGCGCCACCAGCTCTTTTCCGGTCCCGCTCTCGCCGCGGAGGAGTACCGTCGCGCGGCTCTGGCTCACCAGGTCGATGGACGCGTAAACGTCGGCCATGCGCTTGGATTCGCCGATGATGTTCGAAGGACGGAATTTTTTCTTCAGCTCGCTTTTCAGGCGCAGGTTTTCGGTGGTGAGCGTTTCCTTTTCCTTGGCCACCATCTGCTGGATGCGGACAGCCTGGGCAATCATCGAGCTGATGATCGCAAGGAAGCGGACGTCCTCCTCGAACGAAATGTCTTCGGTGAACAGGCGGTCCACGCTGAGCGCGCCGATCGTTTTTTCGTCGAGCTTGATGGGGACGCAGATGAAAGAGATGTTACTGCGCTCGATATCGCGCGCGCCCGTGCGGTTGAGGAACAGCGGCTCCTTCCCCACGTTCGGAACGACGATAGGTTCGCCGGCGGCCACCACTTTTCCCGTGATGCCTTCGCCGATGCGGTAGCGGCCGCGCTCGATCTGCTGCTTTTCGAGGCCGTGCGCCATTTCGATCATCAGCTCGCCCGTTTTCGCGTCGAGAAGCGTGAGGGTGCCGCGCTCCATGCCCATTTTCTCGTGAAGGATGTCCATGATCTTGGCCATGACCTGCTCGAGGTCGAGCGACGAGGTCACGGCCTGCGAAACATCATGCAGGGCCGTCAGCTTGAGCGCCTGCGTTTCACTCGTGGGTGCGTTTCCTTCTTTTTTTGTTTTTTGCGTCATGGTTGTTTTCCCAAAGTTCCGACAAGCGCGATCTTATGTTTGTCCGCCTGCTGGATGAATTCCTTGAGATCCAGAAACAAGGTCTTGCCGGCCTCAAAGGCAAAAGCCTCGGCCTTGGCCCGAATCAGCTCGGAAAGCGTCTTCAGGCCTACCGCCGGGACGTCAAAACGCATATCTTGAGACGGCTTTGCAACTTTGACAACTACAATTTTGTAAGCGCCAAGTTCAGCGCCCCGTTTTATTGCAAGATCCGTGCCTTCAATGGCTTCCACTGCCAGAACCGCCTTCTTTTTGACGACGACGGTTTGCCCTATGTCCAGGCCGGCAATGGATTTGGCCATTTTGAAGCCGAACTGAATGTCTTCGAGGACTTCACGGGAGGGCTTTTTCTTTCCCAGCACCCCTTCGCCGGGCATGAGATCTTTGGTAAAGGTGGTCGAGTCCAAGAGTGTAATCCCCTGGCCTCCGAGATAATCGGCAATGCCGCCGAGAAGCGAGTCATCCTTGAAGTCTCGCGTCTTCATCAGGACGCCGACCATGTCGAGGTCCGGGCTGACGTTTTCCTGGAAGAGGCGCACCTTTTCGATCTTGCCGGCCATCACGGCTTCGCTTACGCCTTCATGGCGGAAAAATTTTTTGAGTCTGGAAAGCTGTCCGATCTTGGTCCACGTGCAGGCATCGGCGATTTTTTCCAGGGCAGGATCGGCTTCTTTTTCGATGGCGCAGACGACGACGCGGTGGCCGGACCTGCGTGCTTCGTTGGCGACGAGGATGGGAAAACGTCCGTTACCGGCGATGATTCCGATGGTCTTCATGGTTCCTTTGCCTGGGATGGGCGGCCCGGAAAAAAACCCGCCTAGCGGCAGATGCCGCGGTCAGAGGCTTTCAGAAAATTCAGCAAGATGTCGCGGGTAGGCGTGGCGGGAAGTTCCTGCTCCAGCTTCACCATGGCGTTTTTCAAAGTCAGCCGCGACTTGAAAACGATGCGGAACGCCTTCTTGAGAAGCGATTTGTCGTCCGAGGAATAGCCGGCGCGGTCCATGCCCACGGAATTGATGCCGTAAGCGCGGGCCGGATGCCCGTCCACCATCATGAAGGGCGGCACGTCCTGCACGACCTTGGAACAGCCGCCGATGATGGAAAGCTTGCCGATGCGGACAAACTGATGCACGGCGCTGAGGCCGCCGATGATGGCGCCGTCTTCGACGCTCACGTGGCCGGCAAGCGTGCCCTGGTTGGCGAGCACGGTGTGATTGCCGAGCACGCAGTCATGTGCGACATGGCTGTAGGCCATGAGCAGGTTCTGGTTGCCGATGATCGTGCTGGTGCCGTCTTTCGTGCCGGGATTGATCGTCACGTATTCGCGGATTTTGTTGCCGTCGCCGATCTTGAGGTAGCTGATACCGCCGTCGTATTTCTTGTCCTGCGTCACGCTTCCGAGCACGGCCCCGGTAAAAATCTCGTTGTCCGCGCCGAGCGTCGTGTGCCCTTCCAGGCTCACGCGCGCGCCGATCACGGAACGGTCGCCGACCTTCACGGTTCCGGCGATCAGTGAAAAAGGGCCGACCTTGACCCCTTCGCCGAGGTCGGCGTCGGGATGGACGATCGCTGTCGGATGGATGACTACCGATCGACGACTGCGAACTTCACTTGTGCTTCGCATACAAGTTTATCTCCCACAAACGCGCTGCCGGTGCATTGACCGGTGCGGGCGCGGATTTTTCCGATCTCAACTTCCATCCGGAGTTCGTCTCCCGGATGGACGGGCTGGCGAAATTTCGCATAATCGATGCTCATGAAATACGCGATCTTGCCGTTGTTCTCCGGCTTGCTGAGCATGATGACGCCGCCCACCTGGGCCATGGCCTCGATAATCAGGACCCCGGGCATTACCGGATGGCCGGGAAAATGCCCCTGGAAGAAATAATCGTTCATGCTGACTTGCTTGAAGCCCGTGGCGCTCACGCCAGGCTTGAAGTTCTCGATCTTGTCGACGAACAAGAACGGATACCGGTGCGGTATGACTTTTTGGATGTCTTCGACGGAAAGGACCGAAGGCCATTCGGCCCTAGACGGCTGATTTCCCATGAGCAGTTCTCTCACCAGTTTCAGATTAAGGGTGTGGCCGCTTCGCGTGGCGATCACGTGGCCGCGCACAAAACCGCAGGCCAGGAAGAGGTCCCCCAATAAATCCATCATTTTATGCCGGCAGGCCTCATTTTCAAAGCGCAATGTATTGCCCATGGGGCGGTTGCGCTCGAAAATCAGGGTATTTTCCACGCTGGCACCTTTCCCAAAGCCTTGGGACAAAAGGTATTGCGCTTCCTGCTTGAGGCAGAACGTCCGGGCCGGTGCCAGCTCCCTTTCGAAAACCTCGGGCACGATCGGCAGGGTCAAAAACTGGTCCTGCAGGTCCTCGTGCCGGTAGCTGAGGGTATACGAAAGGGTCAGGCCTTTGCCCGGCAGCAGGATGATGCTCTGGTCTCCCAGGTCCACGAAAACCGGGTTTTTCGCCTCGACCCAGCGCCGCGGGGCGGACTGCTCTTCGAAACCGATCTCCAAAAATGCGTTGGCAAATTCGCGCGCGCTTCCGTCCATGGCCGGAATCTCGTCACCGCTCACTTCCACGATGGCGTTATCGATCCCGAGCCCGTGAAACGTGGCCATGAGATGCTCGATGGTGCGTACGACGCCGTTGCCGATGACAAGCGCGGTCTGGCGCAGCTCGTCACTGCGGACATTTTCCACCGAGGCCTTCACCCGCAGGTTCGGGTTCAGATCCTTGCGGCAAAAAAGGATGCCCGAATTCGCCGGCGCCGGAAGCACGCTGAATTCCACTTCCTGGCCCGTGTGGATGCCTTTACCGTGGAAAGACACGGGGCGCAGAAGTGTGCGCTGGTAAACGGCCGTCGCCGTTTCCGTCCTGGTTTCCCCTTCGGTTTCCTTTTGCATCGTTTCCATGGCCTGCCCGGCTACAAATTCCGGTTACGCTTTCTTGTAGCCTTTGTTCAGTTCTTTCAGGATTTCCTGCGTCACGTCGAGCTTCGGATTGCGGTAAAGCAGCGCGCGCTCGTTCAGGATCATGTCATAGCCTTTTCTTTCGCCGAAGCGCTGCACCGTGTCGTCGATGTCCTTGAAGATTTCGCGGACCAGCTTGTTGCGCTTTTCCCCGAGCTCGCGCTTGGCGGACTGATCGAAATCCTGCAGCTTGCGGATCTTTTCGTCGAGCGCTTCCTGCTTGGCGGTCTTGGCATCGTCATTCAGGAGAACCATTTCGTCCTTGATCGCCCGAACTTCATTGACGAGCGTGTCGCGTTCCTGCTCTTTGCTCTGTCCGAGATTCTTCAGCACTTCGTCGTTGTCTTTGGTCTTCTGGTATTCGTCGAAGAGGACAGCCACATCGACGTAAACATAGGTCGGCTCGGCGGCGCGCAAGGGTTTCGCGAAAGCCGCGGCGGTGAATATCAAAACGATGGCGGTTGCATAAATTCTGACGGCTTTCATGACTTTCTTCTCCTGTGGGTTATTTTAGAATCCGCGGCTCAAACTGAATTCAAAGCGGCCGTTTTTGTCTTCCGTGTCGCGGTTGGCAATGGGGAAACCATAGTAGAATGCGACGGGACCAACGGGGGTTTTGATCTTGATGCCCGGTCCGATACTGATGGCGGTTTCACCGAAATCGAACTTGTAGGCATCTTCGCTCACTTGGCCGGCATCCACGAAAATCGCGCCGCGGAACGAGTCGAGCTTCAAGATGGGGAACGTGTATTCCAGGTTCACGATGGCAAGCGACTCGCCGCCGACCGCGTCTCCGGCTTCGAGCGGGCCGACGCGGCGGTAGTTATAGCCGCGCACCGTACCCAGACCGCCCGCATAGAACCGGTCGAAAACAGGCACGTTGTCCGAATCGCCGAAAGACTGCGCGGCACCGAGACGCGTCCTGAATTCCAGGATGTGCTTTTTAAAGAAGGTCCAATACTTCGTCAGGCTGGTCTGGAGGATGTAGTAATCCTGGTCGCCGCCGAGAAAGCTTCCAATCAGGTCGCCCTGCAGGGTGGCCAGAAAACCTTTGGTCGGATTGTAAACGTTATCGCGCGTGTCGTAGTTGGTGAAGGCCTTGATGCGCGAAAGCCAGTTGCTGCCTTCGAATTCGCGCACGATGGCCGGCGCGTCGTCGGACAGCTGATCGAGCTTCACGCGTTCCAGCGTGTAGCCGCCGCCAAGCGTGATCGTATCCTTGAACGTACGCGACAGCGTAGTGCCCGCGCCCAGCCGCTCTTCCTCGAAATCCGTGTTTTCGGCGTCGCGGCGGATGTCGTAAAGCTCATTGCCCCAGGCGATCGGTTTGTTGAAAAGATAAGGCTCCACGAAATTCAGGCTGAAGTCCTTGCTGATGGAACCGACGCGCGCGCGCAGCGCGAGCGTCTGCCCGTCGCCGGTGAAGCGCGGAAAGTTGAAGATGTCGAAGTTGCGCTGGGAAATTTCCGCGAATCCCACGAAGCGGTCGACAGAACTCACGCCGCCGCCGAACGACAGCTCGCCCGTCCTCTTTTCCTTCACGCGGAAAATCAAGTCCTTGCGGTTCGAGGCCTCGCCGGAAGGCTGCGTATCGTAAGTGACGTCCTCGAAGAAACCGAGGTTTTCCAGGCGCTGCTTGGATTTGCGGATTTTTTCGCCGTCGAATTTTTCGCCCGGGCGGATCCTCAGCTCGCGGCGGATCACGATGTCGCGCGTTTTGGTATTGCCGCGGATAATGACCTTTTCGACGAAGTAGAGGTCGCCCTCTTCGATCTTGTAGGTCACGTCCACCTTGCCGGAATCGCGGTTGAGCTTCACATCGGGAACGATCCTGACGTCGATGTGGCCCTGATCATGGTAATAATCGCGGATCTTCTCGATGTCTTTCGACAGGTAATACTGGGAGTACGTAAGGCCCGGCAGCATCTCGAGCTTCTGCCACAATTCCGATTCCGGGAAAAGTTCGTTGCCCTGCAGCTTGATCTCGCCGGTCACGTAATGCGGACCTTCTTCGACGGAAATCTTGATGACCATCATCTTGTCTTTCTCGTCGTACTGGAAGTCGGGCTGGACCTTCACGTCGAGATAACCTTCCTGCTGGTAAAAGAAGACGATGCGCTCGATGTCCTTGTCGAAGTTCTCTTCCTTGAAAATGCCGGAGCTGAAGAGCTTCTTGCGTTTGGTCTTCATGAGCTTGGTCAGCTTCTTGACCTTGAACGCGTTGACACCTTCGAAGTCGATGCTCTTGATTTTGAATTTATTGCCCTCGGTAATGACGATCGTGACCGCGGCTTCCTTGGTCTTCTCGTTGACGTCGACCTGGGAGTCAATGTCTACGAACTTATATCCCTTGTCGCCGTACAGCTTCCGGATGGCCTCGACGCCTTCCTTGATCGCCTTGCGGTCCAGGATCTGCCCTTCGATCACCTTCAGCGTCTTGCGCAGCTTGTCTTCCTTGAATCTCGTGAATCCTTTGAGATTGATCTGCCGGATGATGGGTTTTTCGAAGACCGTGACCACGACGACATAGCCGTTCGCCTCGTCTTCGACTTCCATTTTGATGTCCTGGAAAAAGCCGGTGGCATAGAGGCGCTTCACGTCTTCATTAATAGTGTCCTGCGTCAGCCTCATGCCCTTCTGGGTCTTGATCTTCGCGAGAATGGTATTCGTGCTGACGATCTGGTTGCCGCGGACTTCGACTCCGACGACTTCCTTGGGAGGCTTGCTGGGTTCGGGCTGGGGCTGCTGCTCCGCGCCCGGCTGGGCTTCTTCGTTCTGCGGAGCGGCGGCTTCTTCGGCCGGAGCGCCCGGCTGGGACTTTTCGGAGGAAAGGGTTTCCAGGTCCTGCTGGAGGTTATCGAGATCCTTGTCTTCGCTCGCCTTCGGGGGAGTTTCCTCTGCGGCGGCGAATCTTACGTTCCAAGACAGCGGGAGAAGAACAAAAAACGCCACCAACCAAAACTTTCTCACAACGTGGTCTCCTCGGTTCTGTGGGTTTCCATGTTTTCAAATCGGGTGAACTTTTTCTGAAAGACCATTTCCACGGTCCCGATCGGTCCGTTACGCTGCTTGGCGATGATGGCCTCGGCTTTGTTCTCGTTCTCCGGTTTAGGATTGTAATACTCTTCTCGAAAAAGGAAAACTACTAAATCAGCGTCCTGCTCGATCGCGCCTGATTCGCGGAGATCGGAAAGCATGGGCCGGTTGCCCTGGCGGTTTTCCACGGCGCGGGACAATTGGGAAACCGCGATAACCGGGACCCGCAGCTCACGCGCGAGTTCCTTGAGCGACATTGAAATCTGGGAAATTTCCTGCTGACGGCTCTCAACGCTTCCGCCGCCGCGGATCAGCTGAAGGTAGTCGATTACGACGAGCTGGATGTCGTGCTGCATCTTCATGCGGCGCGCCTTGGCGCGGATTTCCGTGACGGATTGGCCGGGTGTGTCGTCGATAAAAATGGGCGACTCGGACAAAATGCCTGCGGCCTTCGTGAGTTTGGGCCAGTCCTGGTGCGAGAGATAGCCGGTTCTGACGGCCTGGGCGTCCACGCGCGCGTAGGAGCAAAGAAGACGCTGCACGAGCTGTTCCCGGCTCATTTCGAGTGAGAAAAAGGCCACGCCTTTTTTCAGCTTTACGCCTACGTTCTCGCAGACGTTCGAGACCCACGCGGATTTTCCCATGGAGGGACGGCCCGCGGCGATGATAAGGTCGGACGGCTGAAGCCCGGCGGTCTTCACGTCGAACTCCGAAAAACCGGTAGCGAGACCGGTCACGTGCTCTTTGCGCTGATAGAGCTGGTCGATCCGCTCCATGCTGTCGTGGATGATTTCGCGGAGATGGTAGAACTTTCCTTCGATCTGGTTTTGCGTGATCTCGAAGATCATCCGCTCGGCATCATCGAGCAGCTTCTTGGAGTCTTCGCCCGCATCGAAGCATTTCTCCACGATCATGGTCGCGTTCTTGATGAGACCGCGAGTCAGCGCCTTTTCCTTCACGATGCGGCAATACTGCTGGATGTGCGCGGCCGTCGGCACAATGGTCGTGAGCTGGGTCAGATAAGCCGTGCCGCCCGCCGCTTCCAGCGAATCCTGCCTCTTGAGCTGTTCGGAAACCGTGATCAGGTCGATGGGCTGATTGTGGTCGAACAGCGCATTCATGGCGGAAAAAATGCGGCGGTGGGCTTCTTCGTAGAAGTATTCGCTGCGGAGAGTCTGCATGGCCTGCAGCTGGGCCGTAACATCGAACAGCATGGCGCCGAGAACGCTCATCTCGGCATCGCGATTCTGAGGAGGGACCTTTTCGATCAGGTTATTTAAGGTTTCAGCACGAGCCATGATGTTCCTTGTTTAAAGGATCAGGCTTTAGCAACGACTTCTATCGAAAGGGTCGCCTTGACTTGGGGATAAACTTCGACCGTAACCTGGTGAGCCCCCAAGGTGCGGATCGGGTCCTTGAGCTGAATCTGTTTCTTATCGAATTTGTAGCTGCGTTCTTCGAGGGCCTCGCGGATGTCGTCCGCGGTCACGGAGCCGAAAAGCTTCTCGTTCTCGCCTGCCTGCCGCTCGAGCTTGATCTTGACGTTCTTGAGCTTCTGGGCCACGCCCTCGGCTTCGTCTTTTTCCTGCTCGCGCCTTTTCGCGGCACGCGCCTTCAAATCATCGACGAATTTTTTATTGGCCGAGTTGGCAACCAGGCCATAGCCGCGGGGCAGGAGGAAATTCCGGCCGAAGCCTTCTTTCACTCTGACCACCTCGCCTTTGCGTCCTACTTTTTCAACGTCCTGAAGGAGAATAAGCTCCATAACAACACCTCTTTAGATT
>Ga0310810_10002005_pt1 | contig 21640 bp, 28 predicted proteins | sample NCmetagenome_FD_207641 | JGI IMG/M metagenome (GOLD analysis project Ga0310810, IMG submission 207641) | Soil microbial communities from experimental microcosm in Duke University, North Carolina, United States - NC | ecosystem: Engineered > Artificial ecosystem > Soil microcosm > Unclassified ... | reverse complement strand
CCTTTGGTTGTCAAAGGTGATGATGCCGCAGTGACCTGGCCTACGTTTGCTGCATCAGTGGCTGCCACCCCTGCGGTCAAATTATTGATTTGGTGGCTGTTCATGTTGAGCGCTTGAGACTGTGCGCCCAAGGCCGTGATGTTTGTCTGTACTGCGCTTGGGAGGGTCTGTGAGAAAGAAGGAACAGAGCCTACGCTTGTAATCAATACAGCGCTTGCAGCAGATGCGATCTCTCCCACTGTATTGGTCGCAGATGAAAAGAGGACTGCATTTGCGGTCGTCGTTGCTGGCCATGTCGAGGTCGACCAAGCAGGCGCTCCTGTTGCGCCGGATTGTAGCATTTGGCGCGCTGTCGCAGTACCTGCCAATATGGCGCCTGCTGTTGCAGTAGAATAAAAAATGCCGCCATTAGATGCCGTCAAGTTAGCGTTTGTACCGCCTTGCGCAAGCGTAATGGGAAACGTTGGCAATTGTGCAGTAGTGGCAAGTGTCCCTGATGTTGGAAAAGTGACGCTTGTAATTCCAGTCAGTGTCCCTGTAAATGCAAATGCGCCTGAAAATGTAACGCTCCCACCTATCGTAATGGTAGATGCGCCATTGTTTATGCCAGTTCCACCTAATGTCCCTGAAAGTGGCGGAGATGCACTAGCAATCGCAGTAAGCCCTAGGTTTGCCCGCGCTGCTGCTGGACTAGTAAGGTCTGATAGATTGTTGGCAGACAATAGAAACAAAGATTTTAAAGATGCACCGGTGATGGCGGCATCTGTCCCTGGCGTATAAGGCGATTGTACAAGGTAAAAAAGGTCATTATTTAAAATGGTCGTTGCCGGGTTTGTAGCAAATATTTGCGCAACGGTCTTTGACATGCTATGCCCCTGCTGTTTGAAGTGGTGTATTGTCTGTAAGCAACAAATCAGACCCGTCTGTAATTAGCAAAAACCCTGTGGGGGGAAATGGCACTTCTTCTGATCCCAAGGGATAAAAAAGGATCGCTACCCCCCCATAGACATACATCAGCTCCCCCACCTAATCATGTTGGCCGCAACTGTGCTTCCCACGCTCAAAATGTTTTTTGCATAAATGGGGTGCCAAATACCGGCAGCAATGTTTGGTAATGTCTCGGTCGTACCGTCCCATTTGGTATATGAAAGGTCGCCCGTCACACCAACGTATATCCAACGGCAAAACTCTAATACGCCAGGAGGTGTCGTCGAATTAGTAAAACCCGTATCGTAAGTGACTGTTCCCGTACGGGCGGGACCACTTAAAGTACGTACTTGTGCGGTATATAGGTTTGGGTCTAAAGGAGGTATGAGAACGTTTGGCGTCGCCATGGGATGTCCTTATCAATTTTAAGGGGAAGCTCCATGCCCCCCCTCTTTTGCGTTATTTGCTGATCATATATGCAAAAGTACCAACGCCAGCATCTGCTGAAGAAGTAACAACAAAGCTGCCGTTTCCAGGGACGATCTTTAATACTGAGGCCGCGTTTGTCTGGGTGTTCCAGTTTCCAATGACAGTACTGCCTGTAGTACAGAAAGCATCCGTAAATGATTGTGCTGCTGCACCGCCCGCTGCTGCGGCTGCCGCAACGTGTTTCACGCGCAATGCAGTGGTCGATACCATAATGGCACCAGTTGCTGCCAGGATGTCTGGTATTGAATAGACCGTGCTTTGTCCCATGACGGAGTTACGGATGGTCGTATTAAACGCACCACCTGCATTAAGCGCTGAAATGATCAAAGTACCGTTTGCAGCGGTCGCTGGGAACGAAATCAAACTAGCAGCATTTCCAGATGAGCCTGCGGTAACGTTTCCGGCGGTCGCCTGTATTGCACCAGATGATGTGATCGTGCCAGCAGATACTGCTAAATTACCAGTGGTAATAGTCAATCCAAACCCAAGGGTAGATGCTACCGTTTGGTCTTTGACTGTTCCCGCAACATCTGCAAAGACGGCCAAGGCGTTTGCCGTGGTCGCACCACTTACAGAGGCGACAGTAGGCTGTGCATTGTCTGATGCGGCCTTTGTAGATGCCGTACCAGAACCTGCTGCAATCATTGCAGTCAAGGTCAGGTTGCTGATCCCAAACAGTTGTGGCAACGGCTCAGCAATAACAAAAGCAGAGCCTGCACTGATGGTGCCTGCGCCAATTGTCGTCCACATGCCAGCCCTTATCTGTTCGATACATTGCATGTCATGTCTTCTTTGTAGGACGGCAGCTACGCCTACAGCACCAGTTTGGGTGCAAATGTAAATGCCATTTTCGTTTGCTGCGGTCTGGGCTACTAAGGCCACGCTATCGCCTTGCACGACCACAACGCTATCGATTGTCAATACGCCGGTAGCATAAGTAAATGTTGCCCCCACCCCATTATTGATAGGGCCATTAAAATATGTGCCTGTTTGGTTTGAAGTCGCTACCACCCGGCAAGGAGAGAGCAAAGAATAGAGATTATATTGTTGAAAGCTCATTTTTTAATTCCTTTTAAAAAGTGATGATCAAAGTCCATTTGTTGCATTATAACTTAATAAATACGTTCATTGCGACATAGGGTTGTAAGTTATTATGGGCAACATCTCCGCCCGTAAATGAAGTGTCGGTAGTGCCAGGAGGGCCAGTCGTGTTATAAGTGCTCGCACCACCTGCCGCACAATAATTCTGTATTAGGCCAGGTATATTATGATTATGGCTTGGCATTTCAGCAATCGTGAGCGTGTGCGTTTCTTCTCCCCCAAATGAGCCAAGCGCATGCGCTGAGATGATCACATTGCCTGTCCCGGCACCTATGCCAAAAGTAATAGGCGTCCCAGCTATGGCATTTGCTGCTGTGGTCGCAAGTGACAAAGTGGTCAAGGTAAGGACAATAGCATAATAGGTCGTCCCATCTACTAATTGCGGAACAGTGCTTGCAGATACTGTAACTGGCGCACCAGTAATAAATCCCGCAGTCGATAAGACGGTCAATGTATTTGCAACTGGCGTCGTAAATGCCTGGGTTATTTGTGCCGGAAGCGCGCCAATCATCACACGCCCTAAGTTACGGGTGAGCGCCAACTGGCGGTTGGCTGTGAAATCAACTGTCGCGTTTGCACCATAGGCAATAGGCGCGCCAGCACTGGTATACATAGGGGCAAGCAATTGGCTACTTTGGAACGTGTTCCATATCAAATCAAAAAGCGGAAAAGTATCAATATTTTTTCTGGCCGTCCCATTGGAAGATGCGTTTCCTATCGTGCCATCATTCATATTTATCCAACCAAGTTGGAAATTATTAATAGAAGTCCTGGTGTCCCCTGTGCGTGGCGTATTGATAAAGGAATCTATCTCATCATTAGAATCATATTGTAATACCGGCGCGATCGTCCCTAAAAACATTTGCGGTTTAATAAAATCAATATTAGTGGTGGATGGCGATAATGGAAAACCAACTTGTAAAAACAGGCCGTCGTTTCCGCAACTACCTAGCGTTTTCCCGGTTATATCAGGGACGACCGCATTGATCAGAAATGCTTGCCATGCGTTCGTAAGGGCAAGCGGGGCTGTTGCTGGCACAATCGTATCAGCAGATGGCGCGCCACCAGAACCAAAAAATTGTCTCCAGTTCAACTCTAATTGTGGCGTACCACTGTTACAACGCGCGTATATTTTGATGGTGACAGGATGCGCGCTTAAGTTTTGCACGCCTTCTGAAATAGGAAACTGGACATATTTATAAGTTTCGCCAGCGCCTGCGCCTGAACAATTATATTCAAAATAGATTTGTGGGGTGGGGTCTTGCCCGGGGAGCGCATGTATGCCTAATGGGGTAAATGACGGAAAGTCTATCCTATCGGTGGAAGTAGTATTGTTCTTTGCAAAAATAATATCACCACCCACAGGGCCATTGTTTATGACGTTCACGTTAGCAGGATCATTCACAAAGCCTTCATGAAGGCCAGGGGCAATGACAAGCGATGTTGGCAGGCTTGGCGTCCCGATTTGTGTGCCAATGTTTCTAAAAAATACATTGTTTACGATTAGGTTTTCAATATCATAAGCATTGACAACAGAACCACCACCACCGCCTGAATTTCCAGAAATCCCATTAAAGTCCCATAGAAACTGCTGGGTCGTCGGGTCTGCCGAATCATAGACACGTATATAGTAAGTATCACTAGGATTGTTGGGGTCAAATTCCCAAAAAATAGGCGGCATAGTGCCATTGCCAAATCCTACAATGGGTTGGCCATAAGGGATTTGACCTGCTGCATCCTGAAACGCGGGTTTGAAGACCGAAGGGTCAAGGCTGCGATAAGTATAAATTGCAGCCCCGTTGGGCAATTTTGAAAAATTATCTATGATCACCCAATGCGGGTTTGGTTCTATCGTAAAAACAGGCACCGCCATAAGAAAGTCCTTATTGTGCATTTTGATTGGCATTTTGGCCAATCAACGTCCTTCCTGCTCCATAATACAACGGAGATAATTTATAAAATAAATTTTGGACAAATGGGTTTTCAACAAGCCCAGGAACATTTGAAGATAATTTTCTAATATATTCTGGAACAATTTGCTGTAATGCCGTCCCCATGTTTATCCGATTGCCTAAATCATTCATGTGGTTTATCAAAGGATGTGTTGGGGGCACCGCGGTGATTGCATTTTCACCAGATGTTGCGACTATTTTTTGCGACCCTTGTTTGATTGCATTATAGACGTCCTGCGGTTGGACATTTTGTTTGACGCCATAGGCCAATTGTTGCAATGGTTTGGTAGCAGTATAAGGGGCAACCAAATCTCTTGTGATCCCTGTTCCCTGATTGTATTGCGCAAGCGCCTGAGGGTCTTGAGACAAAAACCCCTGCGCCCTTGTAGTAGCAACATTTCTTACCGCACTTAATGTTTGTGCTGTATTAATTTTATTAGGGTTTGTTGCTATTTTTGAATAATCTTTTCCAGCTTGTGACTGAAAGTCATGTAAATTTTGAAAAGTAGGTTCATTTAAAAAATCTGTATAAGCGTCCCTCATATCTGGCGTAAAATATTTTAATTGGTCTTTGTTATATCCCAGATAATTTTCTGGATCTACTGTCACTAAACTATCACCATATTTATCAAATACGGGTTGGTAGGTTTGTTGTTGTAATTGTTTTGCTGCAACAAACTCATTTCTAATATCATTTGCCTCTCCGAGAGTATATTGTTCAGGATGATAAATCTCAGACAATGATCCCGCTATCCTAAGCGGAGCTGTTATTCCCTCAAGCAAAGAATTCATTTGTAAATCACGCAACCCTAAATTTTTCAATCCTTGTAAATTATTAATATCAGGCGCTTGAGAAAGAAGATTAGAGGCAGTCCCTGTGCCTACGCGTGCAAGTGCGTTCGCAAATGGAGAAACAATATTTCCTATAAGTGATTCTCCCAGCCCAATTTCAGGCTGTGCTAAATTTGTTAAAAAACTATAAGCCCCCCTTACCCATGGGTTTTGATATGTGCCAGGAGGAACAAATGTCCCAGTCCCTGTCAAATTAGCTGGGTCTGTCCCAGACAGTGCGATGCGTTGCAATTGCTCTTGTTTTGACAAATTTGAAAAACCAGGAGATTGAGTGGGATTTGAATATTCATATGGAGAAATGGCACCTGAAGATGGCGCAATATTAGAAACCGAAGGTGCAACAGATGGCACATTCTCATCATATGGAACAGCACCTAAAGATTCAGGATCAAAACCAGGTCCGATTGCTACTGCCCCTTCTGCATTAGGATCAAATGCCATCAATATGCCCTCTTAAATCCGTTATCGAGAAACGATTGCACTTTTCCTTGAGGGACTTGCCATATCTTCATCTTGCCATCTTTAGGGTCTGTCCCTTGCATTTTTATCATTTGGTTCTTAAAAGATTGTCCTTGTTGTTGTATGGCTTGTTGTGCAGATGAAGGTGCAACAGCTTGTTGTTGAAGTTGGTTTTGTGATTGTTGTGGCGACGGATTAAAAGTGCCTGTGTCCCTATATTGATCTAATGCTTGGGGGGAAGCGTATGATTTCCATTGGTTTGCATTTTGAGGCAATGGTTTCAATGTATTAAAATCATAAGGTGGCATCTGAGTATTATATAAACCAAACAATCCATCCGCTTCTGGTTTGGTAACATCTGGGTTTTGCCTTCTTATGTAATTATAAAAGTCTCTATTTTCTTTTACCCTATTTGCGGCCGCCACAGTGGAGTTATAAATTGACTGTTCAGCATCAGGATCAAGCGCCCTTGCTAATTTTAATCTCGAAAATAAACCAAAATTTGAATCTGTAACATGTCCTTTTTGATAAGCGCTCGCTAATGATGTGACCATTTGGTTAGCATAACGATCAGTGATTTGTTCATTAGATAAATCATGGCCAGGAAGTGTAGGAGGAGCCAGTACCCCTTCACTTGGTAGGCTACCTAACCTTGCCCCCCTATAAAATGATTTTTGATAAGCGCTATCAAACCCTTTGGCATTGTTGATTAAATTATTCATCAAATCTGCATTATTGGAGATTTGTGTTTGCCCTTCGTTCCATTGTTGAGTAGCAGCTTGTGCTTGGCTTGTTGCTGCTGTTTTAAAACCTTCAGATTGTGCCTCAGCAGCACTTAATGGATTAATTCCTCCCATGGTACCTGGAGTTTGCATTGACCCAGCTTGTTGGGATGCGGATGTGTTATATCCACCTCCTGCCGGAGATGCAGGCGAAGCCGGTGCGCCCTGGTTGCCATAATTTGAAACAATGGGCTGCCCATTTGCGCCTATCGTGATTGCCTGTCCCGGTGTTTGGTTGGCCATCGCCTGTTGTAAAGCGAGAGAATTGTTTGGAGATGGTGTACCTCCCCCGCTAGTGAGGTTCCTCAACCAATTATAGACCCTCCCTAATGGAGAACCTCCCATTTGTCCAGGCTGAGGGATATTAAGGTTGCCTATATTTTGTAGTCCCCTCTGTGCCATTCCTACTAAAGCATTGTATGTGTCTGGCGTCATGCGAGAGACGCCCAAAGGATTAGAAAGTATGTTTGAGATAACTTGAGGTGCTGCAACTTGCGCTTGTGCCATTTTTAAGGCTGCATCTGCATAGGACGTATAAGGCGCATATTGTGCTTGTGCGCTTACTATTTGATTGTCCAAATTAGACCTACTAAGCGCATTTGTTTGCAGTGCGCCTTGCATTACGCTTCCAGCAGGTGCTTCTGGCAATGGTATCCTTAATGACATAATATTGTCCCATTAAAATAAGTTAGCAAGGCTTTGTATAATATTGCCTGTACGTCCCTGGCTTGCTGCTTCTGCGCCATATCCAAGCTCTGCTTGGCTGTTCATATAATTTTGCATCAAATTAGTAAGTGAATTTCCTGCTTGCAATCCTTGTCCCATCAACCCAAATTCACCTTGGCCGTATTGGGTATTTATCCCAAGCACACGAGACAGCCAATTTTGCATGTCTTGTGATGAAATATTTTGCGCATTTTGTTGTGCAAATTGTGTAAGGGGAGTAGACCCAGTCAATCCAGATGCTGACCCAAGGTTTTGCGCAGCACGTATCCCCTGTTGTTGCTCAAACTTGGCATAGGGAGATTCTTGATATTTTCCCATGAGGTTATTAATAAAACCTGAGGGGTCTTGCATGCTTTGGAGCCATTGTTGAAACTGAGGTATTGCACTCTGGCCTGCTTGTGCAAATGGGTTCAAATAACTCTGTGCTTGTGGCAAATATTGAGAAAGTATCCCGCTTGCTTTTTGATACGGCCTATCGGGATGGCTAAATATGCTTTCCAAAAAAGACCCTATGTCTCCTGAAATAGAAGACGGGCTTTGTCCTGCGCTCATTAACATTCTAGGGTCCATATCATCATTTCCTTATGATGTTAGACTAAGTTTACCCAAGCCCCGTTTTCCCTTCCTTGGAACTTGTTCAAAGTCGTATTATATATTATTTGCCCATCAATGGGCGACTGTATCGAATTGCGTTGCACCGTCGTAAGCCGAGGCACCAATATGCCAAATTGGGTAAGATACCCCTGCAATGTCTGGATAAATGCAGACAGATTTGATATCCATACGTCGCTCATTTTTTCATTTTTTCCCTTAATGAGCGGATCATAATAATTCAACTGGTCTATATTGTTTGCCATCTCTACTCCGGCATTACTTCAAATGCCCATGCAGCCCCTAAAATAATAAAGGGAACATGGCCAAAAAACTCAACTTTTGGTATAAACGCTTGTCCGCGCGGTATGACTCCCATTTTTCGCCATACTGTCCTATGCGTGCGCCTTCCTGTGCCACCCACTGTAGATGCTTGCCTGTAACCATAGGTCACACCGCCGTCTTTAGAAATAGAGAAGTAGACGACCAAATTATTTGGATCAACAATAGGTATCCCGCCGCCCAGTTCAAGAAAAATATCAAGCCCTGATTCTGTCTGTATCTCACTTCCTGATTCAGTAAGTAGTGTAAGCAGTTGTGTAATGTTTGTAATGTTTGTAAGCCCTTGGATGATGTCCACCATAAACCTATCAATCCTTGTACGGTTATAAGTGGAAGGCACATAAGGGCGCCCTATTCTTATCCTTGGGATGGTTTCTCCATCATTTGTAACAAAACTATTGTCCACTTCGTAAAGTATAGGGAGGTTATAATGTCCATAAAAGTTGTTGCCGTTAAAATATCCATGGGTCTGCGCTGGATGTCTGTCTCCATTCAGTACCTGCTCCTCATGCCATATTTTCCCTTCTTCTATTTGTGGGCTGCTCAAAGTCGCGTTATATACAAAAGTATGGTTAGCAGCGGTAAAATTAAGTCGATAAAAAATTATCCCGTTTTCTTTTACAAATATGCCACGAGAATCTGCGACCTGGCCTGATGATGCGTATTGGGCGATCTGAAAATCAATTGCACGGTTAGAAATCGCAATAGATTCAGTCCCTATTACTTCCATTACAGACCCTTGTCCTCCACGGTCTTGCGAAAGAAATGCAAGCAGGTCAAAACTTGCTGCAATGCTTCCAGCGGAAGGAGTCCCATATTCCATCAAGAGCGCATTATTGCGCCTTAGGGGCAAGTTTGTTCCTTCTCCTGAATTTTCCCATACCTCAGTATAAAAAAGGGAAAACAAAAACACGCGCCTGTGTAGAGTACGACATGCAACAATGTTTCCAGGATGTGAATTAATGGTGCCTAATTGGAGCTGTCCTGGTATGCCATTGGTATCACTGGTGATCGTATTAGTAGGAAGGCCATTAGTAGTGAGATCAATAAAAGTATTGCTCAAAGCATTTACATAGGTCGTTGCAACACGGATATGGGTCGCATCCACGGGGATCGCAAAATATACCGTATTTGCCACAAGGGGCGCTGGCAGTGTGCCTGTGGTAGAAACTTCAAATTGTTGCCCTAAGACAAATTGTGTTGAAACGGTCAATTCATCCGTCACACTACTTGCCGTAAATGTATTTGCAACAAGCCCCCAACTATAGACGTCATTAAAACCTGACAATTGAAATTGGTTTGTGCCACCGTTTGCGACCAGTAAAAACCCGTCAATAAAACATACATCAACAGGGGACAATGGAAAATTAGGGTCTACTGCCCGAAGGTCTGGCGTAAAAGTATTATTGCCTGTGTCCCATACAAAACCGACTTGGCCATCTACAAAAAGTATCTGAGGGCCTGTTGCATTATTGTTTGCATCAACGCCCACATAACCTGTAGAAGTAGTCAAAGGCGTAGGGTTTAATTTAGTGAGGTTATTGTTGATATCACGGCGCCAAACATCTTCGCCTATTACAAAATATTCAAAATTGTTTATGACAAACTCTGCCCTAAATCCGCCCGTGGTCGTCCCAAAAACAAGCCCTGTGTTTTGTAACCCGGAAGTCGATACTAAAGACCGAGGTTTTTTTCCCTTGGGATCAATATATTCAAATAAGTTGATAGAACGTTCAGCGTCGATATTAGGGAACCGCTGGTTGTTAAAACTGCCTACTATCTCAAAGTCTTGGATAGGCATCTTAATAACTCAATATATTTGGCCAGTAGAAAGGCTCAGGGGCTGTGAGGGTGACTGAAGGACGTATAGTAAGGTCAGTTTCATTGCAGTTTTTAAAGGTATTGTAATAATCGTTATATTCGTCCTCGTTCTGTTGTGGCCAGTTTCCAGAAGGGTAATAGGCCAGGAATTTGCGCGCTAGCGCATACTTTAAAAAACCATAATAATTTGGTGGAAGCTCCCCTAATGTCTCCATGTTGGTAAGTTCATTGATCATGCACTTGACTTGTATTTTGCAAGCATAGGGTTGGTCTGGTACGGGATATAGTGTAATAAATGACTCTTGCGCCTGTTTATCTAAGAAAATAAAACCAGGGCGAGCCAATAGGTTGGTTTGTCTGACTACGTTCCAATAAGTCGCCTTGTTTATGATGCGCAAAGGATAAACTAATGATGCGTTTACTGGTTGTGTCGGAAAATTAAACGTCGTGATGATATTTAATCCGATCCCCGGCGTTGTAAGGTCAATAAAGTTTCCAAGCAACGCATTTTGTGATGTAGATGCTAAATAAAGCTCTGTAGGGCTGACGTGTATTGTCCAATAAGTCGTCCCAGGTATTAATGGTTGAGGCAAAAATGAGGACGTTGATAATGTGACCGGCGTGTTGGTTGGAAAATTGATAGTAGAAGCAAGCGTTAACAAATTGGTCGCAGGGCTTGCCGTAAATGAAAAACTAATAGGGACGCCCCCCGCTGGAGAACCATTTGCTGGAACAAAATAATTGGCAAAAGAAAGGTCGACCACACGGTCTTGGTTGATGTTTGCGGGGACTATATCAGAAATAGAGTAAGTGTCTTGTCCTACCACCATTGTAAAATCAATGGTCGTAAGAAAAGGGATATAAATACTATCAGATGAAAATTTATCAAGAAGTTCATTTATCAATTCAAGCCCTGTAGTCAACATAAAAGAATCAGGGGTCTCGCCGACCCCCAATTCTCCAATCAGGTACATTGCATTGACAATGACGTCATTGGTCGTCCGTACAACTTGTGGCATCCTGCCTCTCCTACATCGAAATTTCGATTAGGAACCGTCACTTTGGCCTAAGAATCGTCGCCTTGGCCGTCTACGGGAAATGCAACAGGATCAAGCCCTGCTGTAAGTTTTTTACCAAACCCTTGCGCCCATTCTCCGGTGTTTTGCATCGTGGCATTAAATTCCATTAGCTCGCCCGGCATGTTTGGCCTTTTACCAGCGTACTTGTCCAATGAAGCCTGTTCTTTCTTCACAAAAGCGTTTTTGCCCGCGTGTTCAGATTCATAACGGGCTTGCCGCGTATTCATGATTGCGGCCTCTTTTCCTGGCGCACCATCGTATCTGTCTTTCATGTTTGCTCTCCTTAGCTCAATAGTTTCACGGCATATTGCGGGTGCCATTTAAAGCCCGTCAGGATGTCTATACGCATCAAGTTCTGATATCCCAAAATGTCCCCGGTTTGAGTAACTGCCAGTGAAAGGCCAGTTTCAGGGTCGACTGCAACACTTGCATATGGGACTTGGAGCTTATAAAGCGGAGGACAAACGATATCTAAAGCCCGCGCCGGATAGGCCACATTAACGTTATAGGAAGGGACAACAGTCACGGCTGCACCATTTGGGATAGGCACATCGACGTTCTGTAATGGGCTAGAAGTAGAACTGATGATGGTGGGGCTTACTGTGATCGTTACAGCGCCACCGCCAGTTGAGTTTGCCGCAGCAGTGATTACAAACTGCATGTTTTGGCCTGTGGATTGACGTGACAATGGGTTTACGCTATGGACACCAGCAATGCTAATTAAGTCGCCAGGCAGGAAGTAATTTACCTGGGCGGCCGTTGCACCAGCCAAAATAATAGTATTGCCGGAAGCAACAGCACCATTCACCGTCAATGTATCGCCTGGGAAGCTAGTAGGGCCTACACCTGCTTGATGGCGAACAATGTTTTGGGACTGGAAGATATCAAAATAAGACAAATGGCCAATGGCAGACTGCCTGACAATTTCTTCGTTAAATACGGGAGTAAAATTGTTTAATAAGGCCGCTTTTAAGGAGGAACCATCTCGTACGCTCATTGCAAGGTAAGCATCTGATGCAATGTTTACGCCTTGTTCAAGCAACTTTGCGCCTGCTAAATCAACGGTCGCAAAACTATTGATAGGCGAACCTGCGCTTCCTTGAAAGAAATAGAGTGCTTGCTCAGCATCAGCACAAATGTCTCTCTCCATCTGTGTAATGATGTTTTGGATGGCCGGTTGGATGAACATACGGCTGAAATCTTCGATCCGTAATGTTAAATCCTGGACAGTGTAAGCAATGAGAGCATGGTATTGGTGTGCAATTGTGATGTTTTCCACAGTCTCAATAATGTCTTGAGGGACTGCGGTAGAACCATCACCAACAATAAAGTTGTTTTGTCTGCGGACTTGTAAGGTATCGCCGATCTTATACCCAGAATTTTGAAAATCATCTTGGTAGATGCGGCTACCGGTCATTACAAAAGGTGAATTATTAGCAAACATTGCTAAGGCAGTATTTGACACCAACTGCGTGGTGATAAATTGATTAGGCATTTTAGTCGTCCTTTACTCAGCTAAACTTCTCTAAAAGCCAGGAAATTATTTAAACTTTCCTGCCTTCATCAGTGCCCGTATTTGAGACGGGGGCGTTTTTTCATTTACGCCAACGGAGTTCACGACTGGGTTTGCTTTGACCGTCCCTAAAGGACGAGGACTTTGTGCATTTTGGTTTGCACTACCGCTCATCAAAGCTTGGCTCAGTTTTATGACTTCCGCTGCTTGTTGATGTGGGTAGAGTTGCGATATACGTTGCAGTTCTTCGGGGTTTTTGCCGAGTTTGTAGAGGACCTCACCTGCACTGCCAGGGCCATCTTTTGGCAACAACAATGCGGCATCACGGATAGTGGGCGTGAAAGGGGCTGAGTTATTACGCACAACATCATCGAAGTCATCATATTTGTCTGATGTCTTGTCTAAGTGCTGTTGCAACTGCTGGTACTCATTTGCAAGCATTGACTGCTGTTGTGCTTCTTTTGCTTTGCGTTCCTGCAAATCCCGTTGCTGGAGCGCAAAACTCACCGCTTTCTGTATCGTCTCATCACCGCCAGGGTTTCCCGGTGGCTGTGTGTTGTAACCCATTGGTTGTGTTGGCTGTGCGTTTTGCAATTCTGCGATCCTCGCATGCAATCCACGAATTTCCCTTTCGTGTTCTTGGTTTTTCCTCTTGAGCCGTTGCCACCCGCTAGGGCGCTTTACTGCTCCTTCTGGATAGACCTCTACGCTTCCTTGGCCGTCTGATTGGGCAACGTCTTGTTGTCCATCTTGTGCCATGCCATCATTTTCCTCTGGCATTACTTCCGTGTCGTTTTCCGACAAATCTTGAGAACTGTCCATATCGACCCTACTTGCGGCATTCTTTTTGCCCCACAGCTATGGCGCTGCGTTCGCCCCGTGTCATTCCTTAACACGTTAGTAGCATATTAATGCTTTAATTGATCATTTTTTACCCCAGATATGGGGTTGACTTTTATAGTGTCCAGCAAACAGATATAATCATTTATTGCAAAACAGAGGATATTTATGAGCACTTCAAAAAACATCACTACGCACGATTCACACGAGACACGCATAGCATTATTAGAGCAATCCATTGGACATATTGCTCAAACACTGCTCAGATTAGAAAAAAATATGGATGAAAGATTTGATAAACTGGAAATTTCTCTAAACGCAAAAATAGATAAAGTAGAAAATTCTTTAAGCACAAGGATGGACAAACTAGATAACCGCCTCTGGCAGATCATGTTCCTGCTTTCTTCATCTATCGTAGGATTGGTGCTCGGCAAAATATTTCACTGGATATAAACTTTCTTTATCCATTTTCATTACGTATTTTCTGCGGATTATGGTGCTTGTGAAGATCTGCATAAATAGATGACATTTTCGCATGGTGGTCTAGCCGCGTTTTTCTATCCTCAGACATTTGTTTACGCAGGTCTTTATCATGCTCAAGCCTTGTTTGCGCAAGGTCTAACTGATGATCATAAACATTTAATTGCGCATCGCTTTGTGATTCCCTTGCGCGCAACATGAGATCAATCTTATCCAGCTCATTTTGTTGCCTTTGCAAATCTAGTTTCTGTGCATCTAAATCAAGTTTCTTCATCTTGTTTTGTATGTCTGCCTGCTTGCTCTGCATTTCCATTTGCATCATTTGGTCTTGAGGGGAAGGCGGTTGAGGTGGAAGTTGTTTACCTTCCTCTTTAGCAAGTATTTGTGGTGGCACCATTGATTTTAGCCTTTCTGCGATTTGCGGCATAAACTGCACGTCTAAGTTCTTTGCCCACAGATCAGCGACCAGCGGGAACACTTGCGGGTTTGCGGCAAGCGTCATCTGCAAGAACTCGAGCGCAATTTCTTTCTGGACTGCAAAAGAAGGCCCTGTATCAATTTCAACATCAAAATCACCCAGGCCTATACTGTTTTTGATGTTTCCATCATGCGAACGCTCATTAATAGTAACGTTTTCACTTTTTCCGTCTTTCCGTTGTACGACCATATTGCGTTCATTATCACCAATGATATATGGCAACAAGTCATTTACAACGCGCCCTCCTTGCTCTATTGCTTGGTTCATGTTGTCAAAGAACACATAAGCGCTCATAGAGCCTTCCAATTTTCGTTCGCGGCGGGCAGTCCCAGAAATGTCCCGTCCTTGGAGTTCTTCAGTTTCGGAGTAGCCCAATATTTCCCGTATGTCCTGAGAAGACCGTTGGAAATTCTGCATGATGGCAGGGGAGATGTCCCAAGGCTGTTGTTTCTGTGGCATAAGCCCAGTTTTTGGATCAGGCTTGGCTCGCAATATCCCCATTTGTAACTCTGGGTTTCTCCAGTCCTGCTCATAGCCAGAGATATTATCTGGCGTCCCAAGCCACTGCTCACGCCTTCTATTTTTGACCTCAGCGGCAATTTCAGACCCGAAATAATTAACGCATTTTTGAGCGTCCCGGGCTTCATGAATAAAACTCTTTGTATATTGGCGCCCTTCAATATAATAAGAATCACCGTCTACGAAAATGATAGGCAAATGCTTTGAAGGCCATTCAGAGAAATCAATGATCTGGTTACGTATCATACGATAGTGCATGATCTTATAGTCTTGTGTCTGCCGCTTAGTCACAATGTGCGGCATATCATTATCTATGATTTTCTCAACTTCTGCACCTTTTACGATTTCTTTCTGCAACTTAAAATCTTTTTGTAATTGTTCCCACCCTTTCTCATCGACCACTTGGCCATTTGATAACTGGTAAATGATCAATGGGTACCATTCTTTCACAAAATAATCAGCAACAGTGAGGGTGTTTCGTGTGCTCCATTGGAAATCAAGCAACATGTAAGGGTCAACATAAGAAACCGGATTTGTGACATAAGGATAGGTCGCAAAAAACTCATCACGCGTAAAAACATAAAACCGACCGCAAAAATTTCCGTCTCCCTTGTGAGGCATCAATGCCGTAGGGTCAAATGCCGTACGTGTAGGGTCTGGTATCAAATCATATTTGATCGTTTGATTAAACGAACGCGGAGATTCATAATCAAGCATTATTTGAAATGCACCAAAACCCATCATCAAGGCAGACTTAAATGCTGTTTGATAAACTAAATCATTTTGTGATTTATATGAGATCGTCCGCACAAGGTCTGATCGAAGGTTTATTTGTTCTTGTGTTGCTTTCCCTGTCAATGATCGCACTAATAAATCTGGTTTGTTTTTTCTTTCTTCACCTACTACCTTCTTGATTGGGTCATATAGCTTATTAAACGTCATTGCAGGTTTGAACAACCGTGAAAACTCACTGCGTTCAACTGCTGTCCATTGGTCACGGACAACAAAATTAACATCGTCTTTGCCACGCACGATGTTTTCATTGAAATAGCCGTCCCATTCATGGAAGTTCTTGTTTGCTTTTTCAAGTACGTCGTTTTCATTGATCCCCGCATCATTTAGCATCTGGATGCGGCGTTCTTCCATCTCATTTATTTCATCGGGATCAAGTTTATTATTTACGTCCGTGAGTTCACGTTCCATGTTCTCATCCTTGAGAAATAAAATTGGAAACCGGAAGGGATCGAACCTTCGACTTCTCTTTCAGACATTTGCCTTAGTTAGTCCGCTAACCGCTGCGGCACGGCTTCCACAAACTATAGTGTTTCTCCGAGACGGACTGCACACTATAAAGGCACCCATGCCACCTATTATTCTCTGGCAGGCGGCGCGCCACTTCACTATAGGATAGCACCCAATGGAATTATGGAAGCACTGTAAGCGTAATCACGCCACTTGCACTAAATACAGGTTTATAGATCTGGTTTCCGTCTGATGCGGCCACAAAGATAAAATCAGAAGTGTACAAAGTAAGACCCTGGGCTGCAATCAATGGGTTTAAGAACCCAGCGCCAACTACCTGGGCAAGCGTATTGCCACATTTCAGGCGGCAAATCCTAGGCAATGTACCATCTTGGGATTGCCCTGGAAGTTCACAATCAAATACTAAATGGATTGGTATGGCGGCCATATATTGATGTCCTTATCAATAAAATATCATAATAAAAAAAACGAAGTGCCTTTAACATACTATTAAAAGCACTTCATGGCCAATATTAGTCAGCTTTCAAAAGGATGATCTTTAAATAAGCGCTATTGGTCTGGGCATTCGTGCCAAGGGACGGCGCTTGGAGCACTACATGTGCATTAGAAGTATTTGCAAGTTCTAATATATCGCCTGCATCGCAATGCACAAATACATCCGCTACGATCTCATTTGCTTTCTGTTCAGGAGACAGCGTCATATTAGCAAAGGTAGAGCCAGGTACTATTGCCCCGTTTCTGAACAATGACAATGTCCATACTGGCAGCGGTGATGCAATTGGGTTTAATGAACCGCAAAGCCCGGTATAAATATCATACCAGCCTGCCTTGTTGATTTTGATCTTTCCATTCACGCCGGCCTGAGAAATATCAATACCAGCAGTCGCGAAAATAGACTGTTCTAATAGCACGACTTGTCCGGGAAGGTTTGCGCCTAATGAAGGCAAAAGGTCTTGGGTCTGAATTGAAAACACTTCTGCAAACTCGGGTTCTGGACATTTACAAGGATGGTCAGAGCCATTGCAGTTAACGCAAGTCCCTGGGATGCCTTGTGGCCCTTGGATGCCTTGTGGTCCTTGTAGGCCATCTTGCCCACGTGGCCCTTGGATGCCTTGCTCGCCCTGTACGCCCTGCATTACCTTGCTACATGGGTCACAGCATCCACATTTGTGTTTCTTATGGTGTTCATGTTCCATTTGATGGTGCTCCTAATAAAATTAAAAGAATGTAAAGCCCTATTATACTTAATGTCTATAAGAGTTGACACTATTTATCAGGATGCTGAGACAGTGGCTTTATAGATGCACTTTTTCCACACCTGAGACAAGCCACCGTAAAATAACCAGCGCCATTTATTGATGGTGACCCTGGCATAAAATGTCCTTTCCACAAACAAATCAAAAGTTTAAATAACTTCATGCTATTTATCGGCGTGTTGCCACACAATGCCGTCTCCTTTGCATGATTTGCAAACTTTCGTCGGCCGTTTGGGAGGATAAACAGGCAATAAGGTGCCATTATCAATAATTATCTCGCCTTGTCCATCGCATACTGGACACTTATACGGGCGCCCTTTCAATATCTTTATTTCACAAACTTCATCTAAAACTTTTTTAGACATCTCATTAACAAGGTCGACTTTCATTTTTATGTCACATACAGAGGATATTTTATCTTCAATGGCCTTTGTCCTCAGCTCCAATTCACAAAATGGACAAGATTGTTCACGATGGTTGATGCCATATTTACAAACTAATGTAAGGTTTCCGATCCCTAAACTATAAATGCTCATTCTTGGCCTTCCTCTTTGCAACCGTCTTTCACCCATTGGACTGCTTTTTTATGCCCTTCCTCTGCTTCTTGCCAGGTAGAATAGCGATAGCAATAGCAATCGTCGCCTTTATTATCAAATACCATTGTCTCAAAAATAAATGGACGGGCTTCGCTATAATCATTTCCCATAAAATTGTGATTCATCCCTATCCAAATCGTCGATATACGTTTTCCATCTATAATTTCATATGCAATACGATTGGTTTTGTTTTTACGCATGTCCTCAAGTTGTTTCGCCCATGTCTCTATATCACATGGTAGAGCATTTTTATTTTCATCAAGATAATACCATTGGCTCATTCGTACTTTTCGTCCCTTTCAAATGGTGCATACATGCCAGGTGCTGCCCAAAGCGCACAGCACATCCTAGAGTTCACGTACTGCTTGACCTTTGGATTACGACACATAGATCCATAGGCTTTTTTGTCACGAGATATCCACTTGCAGTTATAACAGTTCGTGCCTTTAACATCTTCCGGCAATGTAACAAGGTCAGCGCCCTTTGCGCGCTCAATGGCACCTTTGTCCATTTCATTGATGCCGCCGAGGTCATTTTTTTCCATGCTTCTTTGCCTTTTTCTTGCCTTCATGCGCTTCGCTATATGCGATGGCCACCGATTGCTTCAAGGGTTTTCCTTCCTTGTACTCACGCCTTACGTTTTCAGAAAAACCTTTTTTACTGTTCGCTTTCTTTCCTTTGACTAGGGGCATCGTCTGTCTCCTTGATAAGGCCATTTTCAATTAAGTAAATAAGCATTTTAGCGCGTGCGTCGGCTTCTGTGTCACTTGTCACATATAATTTTCCTACTAAATCAGATGCCTTATCAGTCCATGCTCCCCTAAATTTACATGAGTCTCTGTAAGTAGTAAATTTATCAGGAAGCATCTCTCCCAATTCTGCAACAGTGAAAGCAGATATTTTTGTTGTTTGAATATGTATCCATTCACATTTGCAAGTCAACCTAGTCGCACGATCTGAATACCATTCATAAAAAAAATAACTCTCTTGCTTGACGCCAAGCTCTTTAAGGCGCCTTGCAATTTCTAAGGAACATACTTGGTCTTCAAGGCGCATCAACTCCCCCTATAGTCCGTCGCACGATAAAACAGTTCCTGTTCCTTGTTGAAGATGTTCCCCTTGGCCTCTGTATATTTCTCTACGCTTAGGCCGATCTGTGGTTCGACTTGATGGTCAAAGGCTTTGTCATTGTCAGGTTTGTTCATATGAGTATTCCTATTACTATTCCTATTCCTAAAGCAAAAATTAATAAATAATTAATATTAAATTTACTTTTTATTTTAAGATTGTAATCATGAATGTCTTTCAAGTTTTGTTCGAAAAGATAATCAAGGTCTGATGATATTTTAAAATATTTCTTGCTTTCTTCAAGTTGGTCGCCCATGAATATTTCCTTAATTTTGCCAACGAAAGACCGGATTAAACATATCTACCTTCGGCTTATCATCGTCCCTATTCTGTCCTGCAAACCTCATCAAAGCATACTGTAGCGCATCATGCGGATGGCTATATTTGTTCTTGTCTGGCTTGTCACGGTATCTTTCATCGCCTGAAATGCTTACACGCTTATAGTGATAGCCTGACATAAACCCTTTTACCAATACTGGACAATCTTCACGTGATATCAGAAACCGGGGCTTGCCGTCTACCATACCATTAAGAAAAAAGCGCACGCTATTAATACGCACGTCAGGATCGTTAGTGCTTGCTGCGTTAGTTGCGACCCCAAGAGCATTAAGCTCGCCGATGCAAGACAGTTCCTCCATAATTTCGTCGCCCTTCGCGCCCGCTGGGTCGCCTTCCGAACCTCCAACTTTGCAGTAGGGAAAGTCCAATGCCAAACGAGGTATAACAATGTTCGTAGCAAACGTCCGTATGCCAATATCTTCTGCCACATATTCTTTCAATATCCTTACTTGCCCACGGGCAGTTAGTTGTAGGACGATGCAGGCCGGCGTAAGCCCGAAGTCCCACCCCAAGTAAAGCGGCTCTCCCTGTATTGCTTCGAGCCTTGGGACAGAGTGTAGGTCGTAATTAAACTCTGCGTAGACCCGCTTCCCAGACTCAACAAGCCCATATCTACCACAGCAATATACCTTGATGAAGCCCTCGGATTGTTTTTCTGCGAGCCTTGGGTAGTAATCACTGGATAGGTGTTCAGCATTATCAGCAAGAGGGTTTTGAACATAATTGCCGTCTTGGCCTTTTATAAGTCCGTCTTCATCTTCCAATAGGCCAGAAGGCTGGTGAAATACCGTATAACTGGACGAGGGAGTGTCCTCAAAGTCATGATAGATCCAATGGTCTTCATCAGGAGGGTTTGTATCAGCAATAATGCCAGACCAATATGCACCAGGGCAAACAGTACGGTTAGGATACCTACCGTTGACGCGGCCTTTAAAATGGCTAAGGACATTTTGGGGAAGTTCTGATAGCTCATTTAGGTACACTCCTGTGAGTTCCAAAGACTTGATCTTACGCACATCATCTGGGCGGTCAAGCGCGATGAATATAAGCTCAAGCTCTACAATGCCGTTGCCATCATTAAACATGTGTTCATAAACAAGCAACGGCTTTTTTCTGCGTCGCACATCGCCCAGGTCTTCAAACCAGTTTAGCCATGTTTTTAATGTGGTGCTTTCTAGTTCTCCGGCTGTGTTCCTGACAATTGCCCATCTTGATTTTCTTCGTCCATTTGACCAAGCTGGCATTGCGCAGGTGCTTGAGACGATTCGTTGTACACACATAGTTGATTTCCCTGACCCGTATGGCCCAATGACCAGGTCAACAAAACCATTAGATTGAGCAAACCGTTTACCAGTAGGAGAAGGTATATATATTTTTTCTTTATCGCTTGCATGTATGACTGTCCTTGTGTCTTCAAAAGTGATGTGTTTAGATGTGCGCCGGTTGTAACTGTCCATAAACTTTTCACATGCCTCAAATATCTGCTTCTGCCCTATGTGCATGTTTACCGCGCCTGCGCCCGTTTCTTTGCTTCAATTGCGCCTTCTTCGGTCGTAAACCTCTTCCCACATTTGATGCACTCACGCCGCCTGCGGATGTGCGCATCGCCATGGAAATTTGTCTCGACCACCCGGGTATCAGGATATTTGCAATGTGGGCACTGCATTTATTTCCCTAGGCACATGTCCATGGCTTTAGAAGCCATATAATCGTCTTTATGGGCATTTTGCTTTGGAGGGTGTAGGGACATAGGTGCTCGTACGAAATCTTGCTTGTAAACGATCCCATTTAGCCCTGGTGACATTTCTAGGTAAGGCGCTCGGTCTTCTTTCTTATCCATGGCTTTTCCTTAAGCCGGACAAAGTCCGTGCAAGGTTTGCTTGCTTGCGCAAGCGTGGATTGGATGAATGCAGTGCTTTGCTTAGTTTCTTTGCGGGTATCTTCTTTCCCTGTGGGACGCCCAGTTCCCGATGGAGCGCGCCAGGGTGTTTTATCGCGCCCTGTATCCACTTCTTAGCTTCCTTCTTTGCCATTGTATGGCTCTCCTTGGAGCAGTTCTGAATCTTCCATAAACGTATCGTAATCGTCTAATTGCACCCCAGCTTTG